>Ga0160502_100008_pt1 | contig 371256 bp, 352 predicted proteins | sample DIDnMG_14_FD_108237 | JGI IMG/M metagenome (GOLD analysis project Ga0160502, IMG submission 108237) | Enriched soil microbial communities from UW Madison campus, WI, USA - DID2933_E24_Xylan MG | ecosystem: Environmental > Terrestrial > Soil > Unclassified | place: USA: Madison, Wisconsin... | reverse complement strand
GAAAACCTGGCGTCCTAACCCCTAGACGAACGGACCGCAATCTCAATAAAAACAGTATTAACGACTTAATACTTTTCGTAGCGAAGACGGGAGTTGAACCCGTGACCTCAGGGTTATGAATCCTGCGCTCTAACCGACTGAGCTACCTCGCCATTTTGTTTGTGTTACATCCTTGAATGCGGGTGCAAATATAAGACTAAATTTGAACCTTCCAAACATATTTTGAAAAAAAATATTTTTTTTGAAATTCTTTTTTTTTGTATGTATTATTCTATATATTTCCGGAAAATTTTAATATATGGAAGGTAAAATAAAATATGAATTGGAGTTCCCGATAATGTCTTCTCCTCAATTATTGTATCAATATATTTCAACACCTTCCGGTTTATCTGAGTGGTTTGCAGATAATGTAAATTCAAGAGGCGAATTTTTTACATTTATTTGGGATGATTCTGAAGAAAAAGCACGATTGGCTTCTAAAAAGTCAGGCGAAAAAGTAAAGTTTCGCTGGGTGGATGATAATGATAAAGACAGTGAATATTATTTTGAATTGCGAATACTGGAAGATGAAATTACCAAAGATGTTTCTTTAATGGTTGTGGATTTTGCCGAACATGGCGACTTACACGAAGCCAAACTGTTATGGGAAAATCAGATTTCCGATCTGAAACATGTGATCGGTTCCGCGTAGTTTTTTAAGATATATAAAGTATATTTGCCCTGAAATAAAAATCAGGGCTTTTTTATGGTTAATTATAACGGTGCGATAGTTGAAAATTCCGAAGTGCTAATCGAAGGTAACAGAGGATTTCTATATGGAGATGCTATTTTTGAAACGCTAAAAGTATTGGATGGTAAGATCTTGTTTCTGGAAGATCACTATTTCCGGCTGATGGCTTCTACGCGAATTGTACGGATGGATCTTCCGATGAATTTTACGATGGAATATTTCGAAGAGCAGGTGAAAACACTATTGCAGTCAAAAGAAGCCGCTGCGGCCTATCGCGTTCGGTTTACGGTTTTTAGACAAAACGGAGGGTTTTATTTGCCAAAAACAAACGAAACGGCCTTTCTGGTTACCGCAGAACCGTTGGAAAATCCAATGTATGCTATTGCAAACAATACCTGTGAAGTCGAATTGTTTAAAGATTTTTATGTTACTAAACAATTGTTATCTACGCTAAAAAGCACCAATAAAATGGTGCAGATTACCGGAAGTATCTTTGCCGATGAGAACGGTTATGACAATTGCTTGCTGTTAAATGACGAAAAAAATGTAGTGGAGGCTTTGCAATCCAACCTTTTTATGTTGTTAAACGGAAAGTTAATCACACCGCCATTAACGGACGGATGTTTAAATGGAATCATGCGGAAGCAAATTCTGGCATTAGCCCGTAAAATGGAAGGTATCGAAGTGATAGAGGAATCCGTTTCGCCTTTCGATTTGCAAAAAGCAGACGAAATTTTCCTGACAAACGTTATCAAAGGAATTCAGCCGGTTACAAAATACCGCAAAAAAGAATATAAAACCGATTTGGCAACGGAACTGCTTAAAAAATTAAACGCCCAGATACGATTGGGTTAGTTTAATACCGGATTTTCCGGAGCATTCGACCAAATCAGGTAATCACCACCCTGTTCCATGATTTTTTCTTTCCAGAAATGAGCGGTCGGTTTGCCGATGATTTTGTTTTTATAGCTGTTTTCGCTAACAATCCATGCGTTGTCTTCCAGTTCATCTTCCAGTTGATGACTATTCCATCCGGTGTATCCTAAAAAGAAACGGATATTGTTTTTCTTGATTTTTCCTTCGTTAATTAATTCTCGGGTTAACTCAAAATCGCCGCCCCAATAAATTCCATTGGAAATTTCGATACTGTTTGTGATCAACTCTGGGACATTATGGATAAAATACAGATTATCCTGTTCAACCGGTCCGCCGTTGTAAATTTTAAAGTTGGCATTGATTTCAGGGATGAGGTCGTGGATGGTATAACCTAAGGGTTTATTGAGTATAAATCCTACCGATCCTTCGCTGTTGTGATCGGCCAATAGAATAACGGATCTGTTAAAAGACAAATCTCCAATTATCGAAGGTTCTGCAATGAGCAGGTTTCCTTTTTGAGGCTTAACTGAAATCATTTTAGCGATAGTTTAAAATTAAATTTAACAAAAAAAAGGCAATTGTACCAAAAAAAAACGTTGAAGGAATAAAAAAAACCTCTCAAAGAGAGGTTTTTTATTTTTTTTAAAATGTATTTTATTTATTTACAGAACCTTCCAGTTCAGCACCCGCTTTAAATTTTACAACATTTTTAGCGGCAATTTTGATAGTTTTTCCTGTTTGAGGATTTCTTCCTTCTCTTGCAGCTCTCTTAGAAACTGACCAAGAACCAAAACCTACTAAAGATACTCTTCCACCTTTAGCTAAAGTTCCTTCAACATTGTTTAAAAAAGATTCCAAAGCTAATTTGGCGGCTGCTTTAGTGATACCTGCATCAGCAGCAATTGCATCGATTAATTCTGATTTGTTCATAATTCTAGTTATTAATTGTTTGGTTAAAATTAATTAAATGTCTTACAAAATTATGCGGATTTACCAATTACGCAAGTCTTTTCGATCTTTTTGCATAAAAATGTTGATAACTAAAGCGGTTTGTTAATAAACTTAGTTGCTTTTTTCGTTTTTTGTGCAACTATTAGTGTTTGTGCGGCTTAGAAAGCGATGGCGCTTTCCGAAAAAACAATTCCGTTTAGCAATTCGGAGGCTTTCATTCTTTTCTTGCCCGGGAACTGTAATTGTAGCAAATTGATATAACCGTTTGATACGGCAACTTTAATTTCTTTTTTAGAAGTCTGAATAGTTCCTGGTACAAGCGAATGACTTGCCGGTTCGAAGGCCGTTTCGTAAATTTTGACGTTCCATTCCTGTTCGTTGTCTTTAATATAACACCAGGCTGCCGGATACGGACTAAGACCGCGAACCAGATTGTGAACGGTTGCTCCGTTTTGACTCCAGTCGATTTTACAATTGTCTTTGTTAAGCTTATAAGCGGTTTTAATTTCCGGGCTGTCGGATTGTATCGTCGTAGTGGCTTCTCCTTTTTCGATAAGCTGTAAAGTCTTTAAAACGGTTTCCTGTCCGAGTACCATCAGGCGATCGTGTAATTCACCAGCGGTTTCGTTGGCTCCGATTTCGGTTTCACCGCGTAAAATCATCGCTCCGGTATCGATTTTATCATCAATAAAGAAAGTGGTTACGCCTGTTTTGGTTTCCCCGTTGATCACTGCCCAATTGATAGGTGCCGCACCACGGTATTCCGGTAATAAAGAGGCGTGGAGGTTAAAAGTACCCAATGAAGGCATTTTCCATACGGCTTCCGGTAGCATTCTAAAAGCAACTACAACCTGTAAATTGGCGTTAAGACTTTGTAATTCTGCAAGAAACTGCGGATCTTTTAAATTGGTAGGTTGTAAAACCGGCAATCCTTTTTCGATAGCGTATTCTTTTACAGCCGAATATTTGATTTTTTGCCCTCTTCCGGCCGGTTTGTCCGGTGCGGTAATTACAGCTGCAATGTCATAATGGTTCTGGTATATGGTGTCGAGAATTCCAACGGCAAATTCGGGAGTTCCCATAAATACGATACGTAATGCCTTCATTATTTTAGAATGTATTGGTTTTGTTTGTTAATGGTGATGCGGTTGTGTTCCAGTAAAAGTTGGAGTACAAAGATAGTCGCATCCGGACTTATATCGAGCGTGCTTTCGATTTCTCTCGAAGTCAATGCGCCGTTTTGTAATAAGGTAGTGATTTTTTCGGCCAGTACCGCCGGATTGGCATATTCCTGCTTTTTGCTCATGCATGCCGAACAAATGCCACATTCCGGAATATCGGTTTCTCCAAAGTAATGGAGTAGGAACTGACTTTTACATTGTTTTTTGTCCGATATATACGCGATAACCGAATCAAGCTGTGTTATTTTTAGCTGGTTTTGCTTTTCAAGGAATTTCGCAAGTCGGTTAATAACCCGATCGTCTTCGCGGACTTCATTAAAAGTAAGCTGACTATCATTGGCCTGGCTTTTATAATGGATGATGGCTTTTTCCTGTAAAATGTTTAAAACATAATGTACTTTATCTTCCGATGTATTGGCTTTTCGGGCAATTAAATGGGTATTGATGCCGACTTCCATGTCGTAAACACCGGGATAATTTCGTAAAATAGACACAATGATGTCTTCGTGCGACTTATTCAGACTGATATATCGAATGATTTCCTTGCTGGACAACAAAAACTGAATACTGATTTTTTCGGAGAAATTAGCCGAAAGACTCAAAACGCCCTGTCGATCTAAAAACTGTAAAGCGTTGAATGTTTTTAAAACCGAAAGCTGGTATTGCGCGCAAAAGCGGTTCAGGTTAAAAACGAATGTTTCATTATAACCTTCGCCGTAGGCAATCTGAAAATAATTATTTAGTTTCCGGTAAACGGTTTTTAGGTAATCCTTATCAGGAAGTACTTCTATAAACTGACTTTTAGAAGCGGCAATATCCGACGGAGCAACCAATAATACGGCAAAAGCTTTGGCGCCGTTTCGTCCGGCGCGACCGGCTTCCTGATAATAGTTTTCAATATTGTCCGGTAATTGGGTATGAATGACTGTTTTAACGTCCGGTTTGTCAATTCCCATTCCAAAAGCATTGGTCGCAATCATGACCTGAGCGGCATTGTTAAGCCAGCGTTGCATTTGTTGTTCTTTGTCTTTGGAAGGTAAACCACCGTGGTAATAAGCCGTTGTAAATCCAAGGCTGTTGAGTTGGGAAGCCATATCGTGACAGGCTTTCCGGTTTCGGACATATATAATAGAGGATTCCTGATTTTTAGCCAGGATTTGTTGTACCCGGTATAATTTGTCTTCTGTTTCGAATACCATATAAGCGATATTCGGACGGATAAACGAGCTTTTAAAAATAGCAGGCTTATCCAATCGGAGTTCCTTGCAAATATCCTCCTGTACTTTAGGTGTAGCCGAAGCGGTAAGTGCGATAAAAGGGACTTTTGGAAAGAAATCTTTTAAATCGGAAACCTTTAAATAGGCTGGGCGAAAATCATGCCCCCATTGCGAAATACAATGTGCTTCATCTACGGCAATAAGGCTAATGGGTAAACTTTTAATGCGTTCGACAACCCATTCCGATTGTAGACGTTCCGGTGATACATACAGGAATTTATAATTCCCAAACTGACAGTTGTCCAATAGATCGATAAGTTCATCCGTTGCTATTCCTCCGGTTAGTGCGATCGCTTTGATGTCTCTTTTTTGCAGATTTTGTACCTGATCTTTCATCAGTGCCACCAAAGGGGAAATTACCAGGCATATTCCCGGTAATACCATAGCAGGAACCTGAAAGCAAATCGATTTTCCGCCACCGGTTGGCAATAAGGCAAAGGTATCCTTCCCGTCGAGAACAGACTGAATAATGGCGTCCTGCGGGATCCGAAAACGATCGTATTTCCAGTATTTCTGGAGTATCTGTAAAGCTTCGGACATCAAATTAAATACTATGGAAAACCTTTAAACGGATTGGTAAAGGTCCATTGGTTATTATGAAAGTTTGTCTAAGATAAAAAGAATTCTGTTATCTACAGTATCGCGCGGCACTTCAATCAGGTTATAACCGTATTTTTCGTAGGTTTCTACCAAATGCTCGTGGATTAAAACCGCCTGTTCGTAATTCTCGTAACGGGCGTCGTCACTAATATAAATGTCTTCCCAGGGTGGAAGGATAAAGATTCGGGTGTAAAGGTGCTCGCGACAGGCGGCATCGAAAAAAGCCGGATACGAATCGCCGATATAATGCATATAAGCCAGAACGTCGGGAATACCGCGATCCAAAAAAACAACATTGGTTGCTTCTTTAGTAGCACTAACAAATTGTTTTTTTCGACCTTCCAGTAATAATTCGCTAAATAAAAGTGGTTTTTCAAGAAAAAGCTGTTCGATTCCTTGCTCACGGGCTTCCAGAGTTACCTCACGTGAGATCTCGGGATAACAGGTGTATCCTTTATCCGTAAGTCCATTAATCAGTGTGGTTTTCCCTGATCCAGGTCCGCCAATTATAACGATGATTTCCTTATCCACTTTTTGAAAATAAGGCGCAAATTTACATTTTTTTGTGGAAACAACAGAAATAGTTTCTAAATTTATGATTTCAGTCAGCTTCAAATTATAGGAGCGGACCTTGATTATTCACAACTCTACCGTATATTTGCTTTTATTTTTATGAAGATGGATAAAAAAACCGAGGAATTTTACCACAGACTTAAAGAAGAGTTAACCAACTCGACACTATGGCCTTCCGAATATTTGTTTAAGTTTATAGTGCCAACCGATACGGAAAAAGTGGCCACTATAGAAAAATCGTTCGACGGAATGGGTGCTGTAATCCAGACCAATCATTCGAAAACCGGAAAATACACCAGTGTTTCGATAAACGTAACGATGCCGAGTGCACAAAGTGTAATCGATAAATATTTAGAACTGACAGCAATCGAAGGCATCATTTCGCTATAAAGACAAGGAATTATGAGATACAATCCAGAAGAGGCAATACATTTTCTTGAATACAATGCCGAAAGGCCCCATTTGATTATTCCGGAATACGGACGTCATTTGCAAAAACTGATCGACCAGGCTACGGCGATTGAAGATCGTGATGAACGCAACAAGGCCGCCAAATACATTATTTCGGTAATGGGAAGTTTGAATCCCCATTTACGGGATGTACCCGATTTTCAGCATAAGCTGTGGGATCAATTGTTTATCATGTCCGATTTTAAATTGGAAGCCGATTCACCGTATCCGATTCCGAATAAAGAAGTATTGAACCAGAAACCGGACAAATTGGCGTATCCGCAAAATTTTCCGAAATACCGTTTTTATGGGAACAATATCAAATACATGATCGACGTTGCCAATAAATGGGAAGATGGCGATTTAAAGAGTGCCTTGATCATGGTGATTGCCAACCATATGAAAAAATCGTACCTGAGCTGGAATAAAGATACCGTAAAAGACGAAGTGATTTTCGAACATTTGTACGAACTGTCCGGAGGTCAGATCAACCTGCTTAAAACGGATGAGGAATTGTCCAATACAACCGATCTGATGCGGGTAAACAAAAAGCAATCCAATAAAACACAGTTTGGAAGTAAGCCGAATAATAACAACAACAATAACAAAAAGAATTATTCGAACCAGAAAAACAATAATAACAACAAAAACAATAACCGAAAAGCTTAATTTTCTTTCGAAACATGGGAACATTTAAAATAGAAGGGGGAATCAAATTAAAAGGAGAAATTACCCCTCAGGGAGCCAAGAACGAGGCCTTGCAAATATTGTGTGCAGTATTGCTAACGCCGGAAAAAGTGACTATTTCGAATATTCCCGATATTATCGATGTTAATAAATTGATCACCCTTTTAGGGAATCTGGGTGTGAAAATCCAGAAAATCGGATCGAATGCCTATACGTTTCAGGCCGATGAAGTGAACCTGAATTACCTGGAATCCATCGATTTTAAAGACGAAGGAAGAGCCTTACGCGGTTCGATCATGATCGTTGGGCCGTTATTGGCGCGTTTCGGAAAAGGATACATTCCGAAACCGGGTGGAGACAAAATCGGACGTCGTCGTTTGGATACCCACTTCGAAGGATTTATCAATTTAGGAGCAAAATTCCGCTATAATAAAGAAGACTATTTCTACGGAGTAGAAGCCGAAAAACTAAAAGGTAACTATATGCTTTTGGATGAAGCTTCTGTAACCGGAACAGCCAACATCGTAATGGCTGCTGTTTTGGCCGAAGGAAAAACAACCATTTATAACGCTGCGTGTGAGCCGTATTTACAGCAATTGTGTAAAATGTTAAACGCTATGGGCGCTAAAATCACCGGAGTAGGTTCCAACCTGTTGGAAATCGAAGGAGTGGAGCGTTTGGGCGGATGCGAACACCGAATTCTTCCGGACATGATCGAAATCGGTTCGTGGATTGGTCTGGCAGCGATGACCCAAAGTGAAATCACGATTAAAGACGTAAGCTGGGATAACCTGGGCGTTATTCCGAATACATTCCGTAAGTTAGGAATCACCTTAGAACGAAAAGGAGACGATATTTATATTCCGGCTCATGTGGACGGCTATGAAATTAAAACCGATATCGACGGATCGATCCTTACGATTGCCGATGCGCCTTGGCCTGGATTTACACCCGATTTGCTAAGTATCGTTTTGGTTGTGGCAACACAGGCTAAAGGAGAAGTGCTGATTCACCAGAAGATGTTCGAAAGCCGTTTGTTCTTCGTCGATAAATTAATCGACATGGGGGCCAAAATCATCCTTTGTGATCCGCACCGAGCAACCATTATCGGACATAACTTTAAATCGCAATTAAAAGCAACCACAATGTCATCTCCGGATATCCGTGCCGGTATTTCATTACTAATCGCGGCATTATCAGCCAAAGGAAGTAGTATCATTCAGAATATCGAGCAAATCGATCGCGGATACGAAAAAATTGACGAAAGATTACGCGCTATTGGAGCCAACATCGTTCGCGTATAATATAATTAAAGCAGTATAGCAAAAGAGCTGAATCCAAATGGGATTTGGCTCTTTTTCTTTTGGAATATGGAAACGATTACTATAGTATTACTTTGTTTCGCTGCATTTGTAGCGGGCTTTGTAGATGCCATTGTTGGCGGCGGTGGATTGATACAAACACCGGCAGCGTTGATATTATTGCCACATTATGCGGTATCGTCGGTGATTGGGTCGCTCAAAATACCGGCCTTTTGCGGAACGTCATCTGCAGCGTATCAATATATTAAAAAAGTCACCGTTAAATGGCGGTTATTACTCCTGATGGCTGTTTTGGCCTTTGTATCGGCTTTTGCCGGATCGCAGGTACTTACAATGGTGAGCAATGATTTTATGAAACCGTTGTTATTAGTGATTCTGATAGCATTGGCGATTTATACCTTTCTTAAAAAAGACTTTGGTCAACGTAAGGAACAGGCGGAAATTAGTCCGCGGACAATCGTAATCCGTGCCGCGATTATTAGCTGTATTGTTGGGTTTTATGACGGATTTATCGGTCCCGGAACCGGAAGTTTTTTTGTGGTAGGTTTTATTTCCCTGTTGGGAATGGATTTTTTACAAGCCTCAACGAATGCCAAGCTGGTCAATCTGGCAACCAATTTCGGATCGATATGCCTGTTTTTGCTTAAAGGAAAAATTATCTGGATGATCGCTTTGCCAATGGCAGCCAGTAATGCTTTGGGCGGATGGGTTGGCGCCAAACTGGCTCTTAATAAAGGAAACGGTTTTATCCGAATCTTCTTTTTGGTTGTCGTTATCGGAACGCTGATCCGTTTTGCGTATGATATCTTTATAAAAAAATAAAACCTGTCGGATAAAATCGGACAGGTTTTATATAGCATTGTTATTCGATTATATTGAGGATCTTCAGACCAAAAACAACACCATCGGTTTGGAAACCATTCTGATAGGAGCGTACATAATCCACACGGAACATACGGAATTTACCCCATCCGATATTGTCGAAACCGGCAGTAAACTCCTGATATGGCTTGGTATTCGGTACATTAATCTGATGAAATCCAACTACCAGATTCCATTGTAATTTGTTTAACAACGGAATTTTATTCATAATATACCCTTTAAAATCGTGTTCGATATGCGTTTCTAAATACGCATCGTTCGTACTGTTGGAATAATACGGTAACAGATTGAATACATTCAGATAACGGTCACTGGTTCCGATATGCGTCTGATTTCCGTTAAAATGTTTATAGTCGACAAACGAAATATTATCAGCATTAAAAAACTTACCGGCTTTAAAACGGATTCCTAAATCCCCTTTATTTCCCAATCGGGTATTGTAATCGATAGCACCGGAAACTAGATCGTAATTGTAATTGTCGGAACTTCCGGCAAACGCTTTTTCATAGGCCAGCGATAGTGTCGGATATTTTTCGTTCGGAATATTCACTTTTCGATCCGGTCTGGAGATATATTTCTGACCAAATCGGATTCGGGTGGCGATACTTGCTTTTACAAGATTGTGTTTTTCCAGTGCTGCGATCGTATTGTCCTCCGGAAGTAGCGGATTGTTTGAGGTATACGGTTTGTCGCGTTTAAAAATAACATAATCCGTATTGTTGAATAGCGGTTTTCGGGCGGAATATTCCAATTTACCATTCAAGGTAATACCATTGACAACCTCTTGTCCGTAATTGATACTGATAAACTCCTTATTGTAGAACTTCGCGAAGTTGTTTTTAAAGAACAACGTAGTTACCGAATTCAGGATATTGCTAATCGGTTGTGCAGCGTTAAACTGCTGGATACTACTTCCTCCTGAAATATTCAGCGATGCATTATTAATCGAATTAAAACGGTGGTAAATGTTACCCACAACGCGCAAACGGTTTTCGGCAAAACCATAATTCAGTTTACTGCTAATGGTGGTAGCGCTCCCTTTTTCGTCATCCCAGGTGCGGAACGAAAAACCGGAATTCAGATTCCAGCCTTGTACCGTATTAAAATTAACAGAAGTCGGATCGATGATACCGTCGTAGCTAAAAATTTGCTTTTTAAACGAATTGCGATGCGTGTAACCAAAAAGAATATCACTCAGGCTGAATTTATTCTTTTTTGCATCAATGGAATCCAGATAAACCCGAGAGGTTCTCAAGGTTTGAATGCTGTCTTTTTTATGATAATCGGTTACTTCCTCTTCCGTTAGCGGAACCGGACGGAACGCATCCCAATAGGAATTATCTTTTTTGTTCGCTTCTTTCTGAATGGTAACGATTTCGTTTCGGAAGGTTTTCTTTTCAAAGCTATCGCGGAAAACATAATTGTTGAATACGTGCGTAAACTTACCGGTAAATTTAATCCCGAAAATCCCCGCTGTAAAATCCATCGTCTGGATATTTTTGGCCCAGATTCCGGTTCCGGTATTATAGGTGAAATTCTGAGTCAGTTTCATCGTTTCCATCACCGGCTCCTGCATACGATAACCTTTTATGTCCAGATCTACGGCATAAATGGCCCAGGTGTCTTCTACGATATAGATATAACCTTCAAAAACGGGCTCTTTGTCGCGTTTCGGTGTGATTTTAATTTTATTGATCAAATGATTATAGTTGTCGAAAAACGTGCTTTCCAACGTATACTTATAATAGTTAAACGCATTATTCGCGATAGGTGATACCATATTGATTCCGAAATTGACGTAATTCTCGTAAAAATCGTAATGCGTACCGCGAGCGGTATTATAGCTAAAACCTTTGTCATTTCCGCTCACTTTGGAGGCAATGATTTCCTCGCGAAGGTTATTCGGTTTTTCGAACGCGATTTTCGAAACGGTTTCCGATAAATAGATAATTCCGGTACCGGTTGAATCGATGGAACCATTCATATCACCGATTTCCTGCCCCAATATTTTTTTCGGCATATCCTTGACACGGAAAATTCCACGGGAGTAAAAATCGGCTTCAAACTTATCCGATTTGGCCATATTCTTTTTCCGACTGGCAATAGCACTACGAATAATAGCATTAGCCGGATTTTCTTTATTGTTGATAACCACCTCATTCAGAATAAAATTTTCATCGGCAAGCGTAACATCCTCTATTATATAAGGTAGGCGGTTCACGTTAACGGTTATTTTTTTGGTTTTAAAACCCAGACATTGGTAAATAAGGGTGTAGGTTCCCTGATCTTTTACGCTGATTTCGTAGAAACCATTGTCGTTGGTTGAGGTACCATTATAGGTATTCTCAATCAGTACGCTGGCATAAGGTAACGGCTGACCGGTACTGGTAACCACTTTTCCACGTATCTGAGCCATGGAAAGGAATGTACACAAAAGAGTAAGTAGTGTAATTATTTTTTTCATCGGAATTAGGAATTAAGGCGTTTCATTATACTAATGACGCTTTAAAATCCAAAAGGGTTGCATGGGCTATAAAAAAGATTGCAACGCCAGATCGTAACTCTGTAAACCGAAACCGATAATAACCCCTTTAGCATTCGGCGAAATATAGGATTGGTGTCGGAAAGGCTCTCTTGAAAAAGTATTGGAAATATGAACTTCGATAACCGGAGTCGCCACGGCTTTAATCGCATCGCCAATCCCAATAGAGGTATGCGTATAGGCTCCGGCATTCAGGATGATACCGTCAAAATCGAACCCTTTTTCCTGGATTTTAGAAATCAGTTCGCCTTCAATATTACTCTGATAATACTCCAGATAGGTGTCAGGAAAGCGATTTTGCAGGATCTTAAAATAATCCTCAAAAGTTTGGGAACCGTATATTTCGGGTTCGCGTTTTCCTAAGAGGTTTAAATTTGGGCCGTTAATAATGATCAGTTTCATGAATGCTTTTTTTTTTGTAAAAATAACTAAAAATAGCATTTTATTACACCTGACTGATTTTTAAAACCTGTCAGGTGTTGCGAGTAGCGCGATTAAAAAAGGGATTGTTAGAAAAAACAATCCCTTGATCAAATAATATATAAGAGATGTTAAAACATATAGCCTAAAGAAAACTGTATGTTCGAGTTTTTGACATCTGCATCTTTAGAGACTTCGGTAAGACCGAGGGCATAGCGTCCCTGTATAAAAATACTATTGGTTATTTTATAACTCAAACCACCGGCAACGGCAAAATCAAACGATTTGGAATCATTTGAGCTCACTTTGTTACGCTCGCTCACCAGGAATGAGGCTTGTGGTCCTAATTCCAGACTAAGCTTGTTAGAAGTCAGATAAAATTTGGCCAGCACCGGAATAGAGATATAGCCCAATTCATTTTTAATCTGATCACCCAATCCTTCCAGTTTGGCACCCTGAGTAGAATACAAAAGCTCCGGTTGGATGGAAAGGTTTTCTAGTAATTTAATCTCCGAAACAATCCCGGCATGATAACTGGTTATGGTTTTAAAATCATAACCTTCGACATTGCCACCGGTAAAATTGGCGAAATTCACTCCGGCTTTCACTCCAAATTGGATCATTTGGGCGTAAAAAGGAGTACAGAATAAGGTGAATACTACTAAAAACAACAGATTTTTTTTCATAAAAATAGATTTTAAGGATTTTTTAATATTCTTGTAAGATATTGTTGATCAAATATATAACGTTTTTTTATGAAAAATAGTATTAAAATTATTTTTCTTTTGGACATATGTCGTGATCATCGAATAGTTTTTTTTATACATTTGCCTCGTTAATTTTAATAAACAAAACAATCATGAAAAAGATTATTTTAACAGTAGCAGCAGTATTCGCTTTCGGATTCGCTAACGCTCAGGAAGAAGCTAAAGGTGAAGGTTTCTCTAAAGGAGATGTATTCATTTCTGGTTCAGTAGGTTTTGGAACTACTAAAACAGGTGATGCAAAAAACAATTCATTTGATATTTCTCCAAGAGCTGCATATTTCGTAACTGAAAACATTGCAGTTGGAGTAAAACTTGGATATACTTCTGAGAAAGATGAGCCAAGTGCTTTAACTGAAACTAAAACTGATAAATTTACAGTTGGTGCTTTCGGTAGATATTACTTCACTCCAGCATCTAAATTTTCTATGTTCGGTCAGTTAGGATTTGACTATAACAACGGTAAAGTAAAAACTACTGCAGCTGGTATTTCTACTGAATCAAAAGAAAACGGATTTGACGTTGCTTTAGCTCCAGGTGTTAGCTACTTCGTATCTAAGAACTTCGCTTTAGAAGCTACTTTTGGTGAATTAGCTTACAGAACTTCTAAGCCAGATTTTGAAGGTGCTGAGTCTACAAACAACTTCGGTTTAAAAGTAAACATGTCTAGCATTAAATTAGGTTTAGTTTACAAATTCTAATCTAATTTAGATTTTATAAAAGAAAACCTCCCATTGGGAGGTTTTTTTTATGCTTTTAATAGTAAGGGATAAGAATATTTATCTTGTTTAAAATCAAATGTATTTGATCGTATTTTTTTGTTAAAATAAAAGAGGATAGTGCTACTTTTCTTATTTATTATGGAGAGGTATTTGTCTGAAATTTCTATAATGCATATAGTTCTTCTCAGGCTATTTGATCAATTGATTCAATACATTAAAAAGTATCAAGTTTACAATCGAATAATAACAAAAAACGCCTCTCATTTGAGAGGCGTTTTTTATATTTTAGAATTTAAATCCAAGTCCGACCTGAAAGACTTTGTTTTTCGCATCGGTATCTTTTACGACCTCATTTAAACTATAGGTATAACGACCGGTTAAAAACAAACCGTTATCAAAGTTAAAGGAAGCGCCGATCGCCAAAGCGGTGTCGAATTTGTTTACTTCATTGGTTTCGATGGAATTGTCATTAGTATCATGACTTTCGTTTAGTTTAAATCCAAATTGCGGACCAGCTTCCACACTAAGTTGCTTGATAATATACAATTTGGCTAAAACCGGGATATTCAGGTAATCGATTTTGTGTTTGGTGGTATAGGACGTTCCGAGTAAATTGTAATTACTCTCAAATCCCTGTTGGGAATATAAAACCTCCGGTTGAATGGAGAATACGTTGGAAACGATTGGAACTTCACCGACTACACCAATATGGAAACCGGTACGATTGTCCGGGCCATCTTCGAATTTACCTTGAGTTACAGTGGAAAAGTTCATCCCACCTTTAATACCAAAACTTGCTTTTTCCTGTGCATTAGCGGTAGTGATTGCGGCTAAAAATAACAGGCTGGCTGATAAAAATTTTGTAAATTTCATAGTGTTGAATTTTAAGTTTTTTAACTTTATCCAGAAATCATGCCAAAAATTACTTACAGATTGTTTTTGATGCAAACACTACTTGTGAATGACTAACTGGGAATCGTATATAAAAGAGTATAAATCGTATCTGAAACTCGAAAGGGGATTGTCGGAAAATACGATTGCCAATTATGCTTTCGATGTCGAAAAACTCGTGTCACACCTTGAAAATACTCAGCAGGAGGTATCGCCCTTGAAAATTGACGAACAGGCTTTACAGGGCTTTATTTATGCGATTTCGGGCGTGGTTAATGCGCGGTCGCAAACCCGGATTATTTCGGGACTAAAAAGTTTTTTTAATTTTTTGATTTTTGAAGGTTATCGGGAAACGACACCGCTGGAGCTGATTGAAATACCCAAAGTGGGGCGAAAATTACCCGATACCTTATCCACGGAAGAAATTGATAAACTTATCGGCGCGATCGATTTGTCTAAAAATGAGGGCGAGCGTAATAGGGCGATGTTGGAGACACTCTATAGTTGCGGACTTCGGGTTTCGGAATTGGTGACGTTAAAGTTATCGGATTTGTTTTTTGAAGAAGGTTTTATCAAAGTAACCGGAAAAGGAAATAAGCAACGTTTTGTGCCTATTGGTACGGCGACTCAAAAATATATTGTACTGTATAAAGACAGTATTCGGAATCATCAAACGATTAAAAAAGGATTTGAAGACACCTTGTTTTTAAACCGTAGGGGAAGCGGATTGACCCGGGCGATGGTTTTTACGATTATCAAAGACCTGGCGGTTAAAATTAACCTACAAAAGACGATTAGTCCGCATACGTTCCGGCATTCTTTTGCGACGCATTTACTGGAAAACGGTGCCGACTTACGTGCTATTCAGATGATGCTTGGGCATGAATCGATAACCACTACCGAAGTCTATATGCATCTGGATCGCAAACATCTTTCGAAAGTTTTAAATGCCTACCATCCACGGAATCACTAGAGGGTTAAATAAAAAAAGCATTTCCATTGGAAATGCTTTTGTCTTTTTATGCAGGTGAATTTATTTGGCAATATTAACCGCTCTGGTTTCACGGATTACGGTAATTTTTACCTGACCCGGATACGTCATTTCGGTTTGGATCTTCTGTGAAATATCGAACGATAGCGTAGAAGCCATTTCGTCGCTCACTTTTTCACTTTCTACGATTACACGTAGTTCACGTCCGGCCTGAATTGCATAAGCGTTTTTAACACCGTTAAATCCGTAGGCAATTTCTTCAAGATCTTTCAGACGTTGGATATACGAATCCAATACCTGACGTCGTGCGCCTGGTCGTGCTCCCGAAATAGCATCACAAACCTGAATAATCGGTGCGATAAGCGATTTCATTTCAATCTCGTCGTGGTGTGCTCCAATAGCGTTGCAAACCTCTTCTTTTTCGCCGTATTTCTCCGCCCACTGCATACCTAAAATAGCGTGTGGCAGTTCGCTTTCGGTTTCCGGTACTTTTCCGATATCGTGTAATAAACCGGCTCTTTTGGCTAGTTTTACGTTTAATCCTAATTCAGCTGCCATAACACCGCAAAGTTTGGCAACTTCTCTCGAGTGTTGTAACAGGTTTTGTCCGTAAGACGAACGGTATTTCATACGTCCAACGATTTTGATAAGCTCCGGATGTAAACCGTGGATACCTAAATCGATAACGGTACGTTTACCCACTTCGATAATCTCGTCGTCAATTTGTTTCGCCGTTTTGGCAACTACCTCTTCGATACGTGCCGGGTGAATACGACCGTCGGTTACTAACTTGTGTAAAGCAAGACGGGCAATTTCACGGCGAACCGGGTCGAAACAGGAGAGGATAATCGCTTCGGGAGTATCATCTACGATGATTTCCACTCCGGTAGCGGCTTCTAAGGCACGGATATTACGACCTTCACGTCCGATAATACGACCTTTAACATCGTCGGATTCGATATTGAATACTGAAACGCAGTTTTCGACAGCTTCTTCCGTACCAATACGTTGAATCGTGTTGATGATGATCTTTCTTGCTTCTTGATGTGCGGTTAATTTTGCTTCTTCAATTGTTTCCTGGATATGCGACATCGCACTCGATTTTGCATCCGAGCGTAGGCTCTCTACCAATTGGTTTTTAGCTTCCTCTGCAGAAAGACCGGAAATTACTTCCAGTTGTTCTACCTGACTTTTATGAAGCTTTTCGATTTCAGCTTGTTTTTTATCAAGAACGTCAATACGGCTGTTGTAATCGGCAACTTTATTTTCCAGTTCGTCGTTGCTTTTTTTGGCTTTAGCCAACTCGTTCGATACCTGTGATTCTTTGTCGCGGGTTCTTTTCTCAGCTTCAGCAATTTTTTTGTCGCGACCTAAAATTACCTGTTCGTGTTCTGCTTTTAATTCAATGAATTTTTCCTTCGCCTGAAGAATCTTATCCTTTTTGATCGCTTCTCCTTCCGTTTTAGCGTCTTTTATCAGGGAAGCTGCTTCACTTTTTGCATTTTTAATCAATGTGGAGGCATTGATTTTTTCTAAATACTTAGCAATTCCAAAACCGATTCCTGTTCCTGCAATACAGCAAATAATTATTATAAGTGTTGTGCTCATGGTGTGTTTGAAAGTTATATATAAAAAAAAGCCTACATTAGGGTTATTGCATAAACTCGTAAAGACAAGTTTTGAGCTAACTCGTTGTTCAAGGATCTGTTCAGGACAGCTTGCTTTAGAAACGATGATTCGCTCATTTTAATTTGTTAGTGTTGAGTTTATCAAATAGGTACTAATGTAGGCAGTATCTTAATCTATTTAAAGAACGTGTTTATTTTGATAGAATCGAATTCAAATGATCGTCCATTTTTTTTAAGCGATCAAAAGCATCTTGAAAATCCGTGGATTTGTCAATTTGTTTTTGTTCCAATTGTGAGGCAAACTGTAAAGCGCACATGGCTAAAACGTCCTGTTTATCGCGCACGGCATAGTTTTCCTCGAATTGTTTAATCATTGTATCAATCTTTTTGGAAGCACTTCGGAGTCCTTCTTCCTGTGTGTAATCCACAGTTAGCGGGTAAACCCTGTCGGCGATAGATATCTTTATTTTGAGCTTGTCATCCATAAGCTTTCTATTCCGATAGCTGTGCTATACAATAATCAATTTCGCGGATTAATGAATTTATTTTGAGTTTCGTTTCTCTTTTGTTTTCTTCACTGCCTAATAATGAATTCGCCATTTTCAGGTTTTCATACTGCGCCTGTAGGGCGGTAATTTCCTCTTTCTGACGGTTTATTGCTGCTGTTGATCTCGATAATTCATTTCGCAATTCCTGATTCTGTTTTTCAAGGCCATCCATTTTTAGGAGGAGCTTGGAAAACTTATGTTCAAGAGAATCAATGATTTCCGATAATCCATTCATTGCAGACTGATTTCATTATATGATTTTACAAAGTTAGCATTCCTGATGAGAAATACCAATAGTTTTGCTAAAAAAAAGGAAAATCTTTGGCTGTGTTTGGTAATAATTTGTCTTATAGTTAGTTAAGTTTTTGCAGTATTTTTAGTTTGTTTTATATTTGTTTTTTATATTAGCCTAAATTCGTTTTATGAGACTGTTGTTGTTTTTCTGCTTCTCTTTTTTGTGTTGTTTTTCACAAAATCAATATCCAAAGGATTATTTCCGATCACCACTTGATATTCCATTACAATCGTCCGGAACTTTCGGAGAATTGCGTGGCAATCATTTTCATTCGGGATTGGATTATAAAACACAACAACGTACCGGTTTGCCGGTTTTTGCCGTAGCCGATGGCTATGTTTCCCGAATAAAAGTTTCTACATTCGGTTATGGACATGCATTATACATCACACATCCTAATGGTGTGACCACGGTATATGGCCATTTAAAGGCATATTCCGGTAAAATCGGGGAGTATGTGCGTAAAAAGCAATATGCTCAGAAAAAATTTGAAGTTGAGATATTTCCGTTGGCTTCGGAATTGCCCGTTACCAAAAGCGAGTTAATTGCATTATCCGGAAATACCGGTGGATCGGGTGGTCCGCACCTTCATTTTGAATATCGGGATACCAAAACGGAAAAAACACTGAATCCGCTACTGTTTGGTATGGATAAGGAGACAACCGATACCAAAGCGCCATCTGTAAATGGAATTGTAGTCTATCCGATTGGTGATGATGCCGTGGTAAATCAGTCACAAAATCCGATATTAGTCGCCTTGTCGCTTCAAAAAGACGGTTCCTATATGGGAAGTAAAGTGATGGCAAAAGGCGCTATTGGTTTTTCTTTGGATGCGTATGATACTTCCGATAATAACTATAGCAAAAACGGAATTTATAAAGTGGAAACCTTTTTAAACGGTACCAAACTCTATGGGTATCAGTTTGATGCTTTTTCGTTTGACGAATCCCGTTATATCAATAATTTTATCGATTTCGAACGCTATAAAAAAACAAAGCTCCGCTATCAAAAGCTGTTCTACAAAAAGAGTTACCCGTTTTCGATTATCAGTAGTAACGCCAAAAACGGACAAATTGCGGTAAAAGAAAAAGATACATTTTCCTATCGTATCGAAGTGTCCGATTTTCACAATAACAAAACCATCATTAATATTCCGGTAGTCTATTCGGATCAGCCGGTAAAATTCCCGCGTAAAGAAGTCACCACGCCGTATTTTATCAAAGCGAGCAACGATCATAATTTTACAAAAGACAATATTTCGGTATTCGTGCCGGCCAATGCTTTCTACGAAGATTTTTACCTGCGTTTTGATGTGAAAAACAACGTGTTGGATTTGCATGATGATACCGTTCCGGCACACAATAATATTACAATCACTTTTGATGTTAAGGGGATACCGAATCTGGATTATAAAAGAAGTTTTATCGGTCGGATGGATGGAAGTAAGCCCGAATATTTTACGACAACCAAAAAAGGAGATTTGTTTTCAATCCGTACCAAAGACCTGGGGAAATTTATGCTGATGCAGGACAGTGTCGGACCGAGAATCTACAAACCGAATTTTGCCACCGGTAGTACAATTGAAAAATTGGATACGATTAGCGTGCATATTCAGGACGATTTATCCGGAATTAAAGAATACAACGGTTACCTGAATGGCAAGTGGATTTTAATGAAATACGATTATAAAACCAAGTTACTGGTACATGATCTGAACGATATGATTTATGACGACGGAAGGAATGATTTGAAAATTATTGTGTCCGATAATATAGGAAATTCCACTACCTTTGAAACGCACTTTTTTAAAACCTTAAAACCAACCTCTCTTGAAAAGAATAATTGATTTTATTGCGATTTGTATTGTATTTATTGGTTTGAGCACCTATGCACAAACGGCTCGGGTTAAAGGAATCCTTTTGGACGAATCGAACAAACCAATAGCGAAAGCATCAGTCAAAACCAATGCCGCTTCCGTAATATCAAATGAAAACGGTTTTTTTCAAATCACGGTACCGGCCAATCAAAAGATAACGATTGAGATTACCCACGTTAGCTACAAAAAAGTAGCCACAGTAATTTCGTTAAAGCCCAATGAAGATTATGAACTAAACGTGGTGTTAAACCAACGGGCGGAACAATTGGGTGAAGTGGTGGTGTCGAAAGGAGGACGAAAAAGAGTAGAAGGAATTACAACGATTGCACCGGAAATAATCCGAACCATTCCCGGAGCCAATGCCGGAGTAGAAAATATATTAAAAACCCTTCCGGGGGTTTATTCCAACAACGAATTGAGTACGCAATATGCCGTTCGGGGTGGAAATTACGACGAAAACCTGGTGTATGTTAACGAAATCGAGGTATACCGACCGTTTTTGATTCGTTCCGGTCAGCAGGAAGGATTGAGTTTTACCAATACGGAAATGGTTCAGAATGTTGATTTTTCTGCCGGAGGATTTCAGGCTAAATACGGCGATAAATTATCATCGGTATTGGATATCACCTATCGTCGTCCAACCAAATTCCAGGCGGCTTTCGATGCCAGTTTGTTAGGCGGAAGTGCTACGGTGGATTGGGTTTCCAAAAACCAAAAATGGAGCAATATTACCGGCGTACGTTACCGTGACAACAGTCTTTTGGTAAAAAGTCAGGAAACCGAAACGAACTTCCGACCAACATTTGTTGACGTACAAACATTGATCAACTTTGATGCATCTACCAAATGGCAATGGAGCTTTTTGGGGAACATCTCGCAAAACCGCTATAACTACCAGCCGATATCCCGTCAGACAAATTTTGGAACGATTGATAACCCGATTGCCTTACAGGTGTTCTACAACGGACAGGAAAAAGACCGTTATCTGACCTTATTTGGCGCATTGAAATCGGTGTATCAGGTCAGCGACGAATTTAAACTGAAATTTATCGGATCGGCCTATCATACGCAGGAACAGGAGCATTTCGATATCCAGGCGCAATATGCATTGGGCGAAGTAGATAGCAATATCGGATCCGAGACTTTTGGTGATGTTGTCTATTCCCGTGGGGTAGGATCGCAATTAAGCCATGCCCGTAACAATCTGGATGCGCTTATTTTTAACGGAGAAGTAAAAGGATTTCATTCGTCCAAAACCAGCGAACATCAGGTGGAATGGGGATTGAAATTTACAAAAGAAGATATTCGCGACCGTATTGTAGAATGGGAAGCGATCGACTCGGCCGGTTTCTCATTACCGGCACCGATTTTGGATATTCCACATGATCAACCTTATACACCGTATACCGGACCATTAGCACCGTATCAGAATGTACGGGCAACCAATTTTGTGCAGATCAACCGTTTTTCGGGTTATGCCCAATGGAATTACCGTGGGGAAATCGGAGCAGCCGAATATTGGGTTAATGCCGGAGTTCGGGCACATCAGTGGCAGGTTAGCGGCGATAATATTACCACTGGCGACAGTCAGTTTGTGATTAGTCCGAGAGCGCAGTTTGCCATTAAACCGGCCTGGGCAATGGATATGTTGTTCCGTTTGTCGGGAGGTGTTTACCACCAGCCACCGTTTTATCGTGAGTTACGGGACGCCAATGGTGTGGTACAACCTAATGTAAAAGCGCAACAATCCGTTCATATTGTATTGGGGAACGACTATAGTTTTAAAATGTGGGGAAGACCGTTTAAGCTGATATCCGAAGCCTATTATAAAAGCCTGTCGGATGTGAATACCTATACGATCGACAATGTGCGCATTCGCTATAGCGCCAATAATGACGCCACGGCGTATGTTTATGGAGCCGATTTCCGTTTAAACGGAGAATTTGTTCCCGGAACGGAATCCTGGTTTAGTTTTGGTTATCTGAAAACGGAAGAAAATCAGGACGGACGCGGTTATATTGCCCGACCAACCGATCAGCGTTTGAAATTTGGATTGATGTTCCAGGATTATATGCCCAACATTCCGAACCTGAAAATGTACCTGAATGTAGTGTATAATACCGGACTACCGGGTGGTTCGCCTTCGTATGCCGATCCGTACGAGTATCAGTTGCGACTAAAAGACTACCGCAGAGCCGATGCCGGTTTCTCCTATGTTTTTAAAGATGCCACAATTAAATCGACTAAAAACTGGTTAAAACCGTTTCAGGAAGTGGCTTTAGGATTTGAAATTTTCAACCTTTTCAACAACCAGAATGCCATTACCAATACCTGGGTGCGCGATGTTTATACGAAGAGCCAATACGGAATTCCGAATTATATGACAACCCGTACGTTCAATTTAAAATTGAATGTAAGATTGTAGTTCCAGTGTAAAAGTTATATATTTGAAATACCATTTAATTCCCGAAGATGAAAAAGATTGTAACCTGTACCGCTTTACTTCTGACATTTCTTTTTATTGGATGTAAAGAGCCGGAGAGTAATAAGCCAAAGGTAATTTATGATGCCACGAAAAATGCGGTAAACAATCCGGTAAAAAGAGATTCTTCACAAATTAAGATCGCCGATTTGCCGATCTATATGGAAGGAACCAAATACCTGATTCATGCTATCGGGGATATTCGGGTATACGATGGTCCGGGAAGCAGCTACGGATCCAGTAAAACCAACTCGGTGAGCTATGCGATTTCCAATTATAACCGCTTTGAGGTGACCGGGTATTTTCAGAATTTAAAATTCCAGCATGTCGATTCGACAGCAATGCGAAGTCTTACGGATAAAGCCATTCAGATTCAAACGGCAACCTATCTGAATACGATCGCCGATAAAACCAAAAAACAGATTCTGGTGTATTCGTTAGTCGATTCGGATACCAATCGCGACGGGAAAATAGATTCCAACGATATCAAATCGTTATACCTGAGCAATTTTAACGGAACCCATTTTACCAAATTATCGGATGATTTGCAGGAATTATTGGACTGGAATGTGGTAGAAGTGCAAAACCGACTATATTTCCGTACGATTGAAGATATCAATAAAAACGGAGCGTTCGATAAAAAAGATCAGGTGCATTATTTCTACGTAAACCTGATGGATAAAGAATGGAAGGCAGAGGAATATATGCCGATCTAAATCAGGATATCGCTTTCTAAATCCGATTTTTCAATCTTAAAATCAAAACCGAGTTTGGCGACCAATTCGGTTACCAGCTTTTTATACCAGTTTTCCGATTTCGGATGAATGTATATCGTCTCGATAAGGGTGTTGATATCAATATTGATTTTTAATCCTTCGTTGATCGATAGCTTTTGAGACGTAACGTCCGAAATAATCCGGATTTCTTTTTCGTACTGAAAACTTTTGCGTTTAAAAAGGAATGGGAAAAAAGCATCATCAAAAGGAATATACTCCTTTTTATAATCGATATAGTGCACTTCACCTATATATTGCTCAAAATGCTTTTCCAAGGCCAAAGCGGCTTTTAAACGTCCAACGGTAGACTGGATAGCTAATCCTTCGTTGTTTTTGGTGAAAATTTGCCACATCGCGAAAGATTCGTATTCGTTGGCATGCCAACTACTGATCACGACATTTTCGCGATGCGACTTATAATAATGCAGGAATTTAGGATTGTTCTCTGCAATTTTTTTGATCTCTTCAAAGGTAGGCTCGCTAAACGTGCCTTCGTATTGGTCTTCGAACTTATCCGAACGCGACATAAACATTTTTTGATATAACAAGAGATCCAAAAACTTCGACAAATCGAGATACTTCCAGATAATGGTATCCGGGTTTTCAGGAAGTGTAATATTCGGACTCTCTCGGTACATAGGCTGTTTATTCGAACGATTGCATCATAACCAGTTTGGAATACGTTCCATTTAGGGCTAGCAATTCGTCATGCGTTCCCTGTTCTACGATCTCACCTTTTTGCATCACTACAATCTTATCGGCCTTTTGAATAGTCGAAAGACGGTGTGCAATTACGACCGAAGTCCGGTTTTGCATCATGTTTTCCAACGCCTGTTGTACTAAACGCTCACTTTCGGTATCCAAGGCCGATGTTGCTTCGTCCAGGATCATAATTGGTGGATTTTTCAAAACGGCGCGGGCAATAGACAAACGTTGCTTCTGACCGCCGGATAGTTTGTTTCCGCTATCTCCGATATTGGTATTAATACCGTTTGGCAGGTCTTTTACAAACTCGTAGGCATTAGCCACTTTTAAGGCGGCAAGGATCTCATCGTCGGTAGCATCCTGTTTGCCTAAAAGGATGTTGTTTTTAATCGTATCGTTAAACAGAATACTATCCTGCGTTACAAGTCCCATCAGGCCACGTAACGCATGCAGGTCGTAGTCTTTGATATTGATGTCGTCAATTTTGATTTCACCTTCCTGTACATCGTAAAAACGCGTCAGTAAATTAGCGATAGTACTTTTTCCACTACCGGATTGTCCTACTAAAGCCACGGTTTTACCTTTTGGTACTTCCAACGAAAAGTTTTTCAGCACATTTTCATCCTCATAACGGAAGTTGATGTTTTCGATTTTGATCGAATCATCAAAAGTTGTTTTCTGAATGGCATCCGGCTTACTGGTAATCGGATTTTCTTCTTCCAGAATTTCCAAAACCCGTTCGGCAGCGGCATTTCCTCTTTTAATGTCGTAAGACGCTTTGGAAATCGCTTTGGCTGGCGTCAGGATATTATAAGCCAGTCCCATATAGGCGATAAATTGTGCGCCCAATAAGGTTTTTTCAACCAATACCATATGACCGCCAAACCATAATAAGATGGCGATAACCATAATTCCCATAAATTCACTCACCGGAGACGCCATGTTCTGACGGTTCATGATTTTGTTGGAAAGGTTAAAATAACGATCGGTAGACGAACTGAATTTTTTATTGAAATACGCTTCCGATGTAAACCCTTTGATCACTTTTAAACCACCAAGGGTTTCCTCAACGATCGATAAAAACATTCCCTGTTCCTGTTGTGCTACAGTCGACTGCTTTTTTAATCGCTTACCGATTAATGAGATCACAAAACCTGAAACCGGAATAAAAATAAACACGAAAATGGTCAGTTTGACACTAATGATTAGCATACCAACAATGGTAAAGATAATCGTTAGCGGTTCTTTGATGATCAGCTCCAATATCGAAAGGTAGGAACTCTGTACTTCACCTACATCCCACGTAATACGGGAAATGGTATCCCCTTTTCGTTTTTCGGAAAAGAACGAAAGCGGTAATTCCACGGCCTTTTTATACATCGCATTTCGAAGATCGCGCAGCATTCCGTTTCGAAGGAACGTAGCGAAAAACAACGCCAGGTAGTTAAAAAGATTCTTTAATAAGAAAATAGAAATGATGATCACGACTAATATTCCGAGTGTATAATCGATACCTTTGGCTTCGGAAGAGGTTGTGACAAAATAATTAAAATAATCTTCTGCAAAAGCTTTGATGTTTTCGATACCGGTATACTGTGGTGCTTCGGTGATTTTTTTGGTTTCTCCAAACAACACCGACAACATCGGGATCAGTGCCATAAATGAAATGGTACTGAATAAAGCATACAGGATATTGAACGCAATATTCAGGTAAGCGTATTTTAAATAAGGGATCGCAAAGCGAAAAATTTGTTTAAAGTAGGTCATTTTATGATAAATTCATTCCTGTAATAATGTTCTCGATTTTGTCGTCCAGGAATTCTTCCGCAGCAGCGATTTCGTCGAGACTTTCTATTCGCGCATTTACGCTAAAATAGAATTTGATTTTAGGCTCCGTACCACTTGGACGGGCGCATATTTTACTACCGTCTTCCAGATAGTAAATCAGTACATTCGATTTTGGAATATCCAGTGTTCCGGTTTCTCCGGTAAACATGTTTTTGGTGGTCGAATTTTGATAATCCTCTACAAAAATAACCCGTGCTCCATTGATTTCTTCAAGTGGATTGTTTCTTAAATCGGACATCATCTGTTTGATTTCGTTCGCACCGTCAATTCCTTTTTTGGTAATGGAGATCAGGTGTTCTTTATAAAAACCGAAATCCACATACATTTGTAATAACTCCTGATATAGGGAACTTCCTTTGGCTTTCGCCTGAGCTGCGATTTCGCAGACTAATAGGGTAGCGGTAACAGCATCTTTATCGCGAACGGCATCGCCGGCCATAAAACCAAAGCTTTCTTCACCACCACCAATAAATTTTTGTTCCGGGAAATCTTTGATCATTTTTGCGATCCATTTAAAACCGGTCAATCCGACTTTGCATTCGATTCCGTAAACATCGGCCAATTCCAACATCATTGGCGTCGATACAATCGTTGATCCGATAAACTCGGTTCCAGTGATACGGCCTTGTTTTTTCCATTGTTCCAATAGGAAATGTGTCATCAGTACCATCGACTGATTGCCGTTTAGTAAAAGTAGTTCCCCTTCGGTATTGCGAACGGCTATACCTAGTCGGTCGCTATCCGGATCGGTTCCGATTACGATATCGGCTCCGGTTTTTTCGGCCAACGCCAACGCCATGGTTAAGGCTTCCGGTTCTTCCGGGTTGGGCGATTTTACCGTTGGGAAATCTCCGTTGGGTTGGGCTTGTTCTTTAACGATGGCTACATTGGTATAACCGGCTTTTTCCAATACATCCGGAACCAGTTTGATGGATGTTCCGTGAAGTGATGTGAAAACGATTTTTAATTTTTCTTTTGCCGATGCCGGTGTGTTAAAACTTCCATTTTCGATGGCCGAATTAATAAAGGCTTCGTCTACGGCAGTGTCGATATATTCGATCAGATCGTTATTGGCTTCAAATCGGATTTGATCGTATTGTAAGGCTTCGATGGTTTGTATGATTTCATGATCCTGAGGAGGAACCAATTGGCCGCCATCCTGCCAGTATACTTTATAGCCGTTGTATTCCGGCGGATTGTGTGAAGCGGTTAGTACAATTCCAACGTGACATTCCAGATGTTTAACGGTAAACGATAACTCCGGTGTCGGACGCATATCCGAAAATAAAAATACCTTGATACCATTGGCTGAAAATACATCGGCAACCACTTTGGCTAATGTATTGCTATTGTGGCGGCAATCGTAGGCAATAGCGACTTTAAGCGCTTCGCCCGGGAATGATTTTTTTAAATAATCCGAAATTCCCTGTGTGTTTTTTCCTAAAGTATATTTGTTGATTCTATTGGTGCCAACACCCATGATGCCTCGCATTCCTCCGGTACCAAATTCCAGGTTTTTATAAAAACTATCTTCCAGTTCTTTTGGAGAAGACGTCATCATATCCTTGATTTTTTCCTGAGTTTCCGAATCAAATACCGGACTATTAAGCCAGATATTGACTTTATCGAGTAGCTGCTGTTCGATGTGCATGTTACTTTTTTTTATGTTGTTATAAACTAAATATTAACCCTTTCGGCAATTTTATAGCGTTCTTCGTTATTTTTGGATCGAAGAATAATTTCGCCTAAAAAACCGGCTAAAAATAGTTGTGTTCCAATGATCATGGTAGTTAGTGCAATATAAAACCACGGATTGTTGGTCACTAAAATAGTGTGCTGGTGGTGATAGAGTCGGAACAGTTTGATAAAACCGATATATCCGGCTGCCAGAAAACCGATGCTAAACATCAGTACACCCAGGGCGCCAAACAAGTGCATAGGTCTTTTTCCGAAGCGGGATAAAAACCAGATGGTAATCAGGTCGAGGAAACCGTAGATAAAACGTTCCATTCCGAATTTGGTTGCGCCGTATTTCCGTGCCTGGTGAATCACAACCTTTTCGCCAATTTTGGCAAAGCCTGCATTTTTCGCCAGTACCGGAATATAACGGTGCATTTCACCGGAAACCTCGATATTTTTGATTACGATGTTTTTATACGCCTTCAGTCCGCAGTTAAAATCATTTAACTGGACCCCCGATGTTTTACGGGCGGCCCAGTTAAACAATTTTGAGGGTAAATTTTTGGCTACGACCGAATCGTAACGCTTTTTTTTCCAACCCGACACCAGGTCATATTGTTGGTCGGTAATCATATGATATAATTCCGGAATCTCGTCAGGACTGTCTTGTAAATCGGCATCCATAGTAATGATAACATCACCCTGGGCTTTTGCAAAACCGGCATGAAGCGCCTGCGATTTTCCGTAATTCCTTAAAAAGCGGATTCCTTTTACATTGGGATCCTGGGCCGATAACGTTTCGATCAGCTTCCAGGAATTATCGGTACTGCCGTCGTCAATAAAAATCACCTCGTAAGAAAAGTGGTTGGCTTTCATGACACGGACAATCCAGGAATGCAGTTCCGGGAGCGATTCGCTCTCGTTTAATAAAGGAATTATAATGGATAAATTCATTTAATTTTTTATTCTAATGTATTGGTTTTGTTTTTGAAAATCAACGCCAGGATAGCACCGAAAATAGCACTGAAAACAAAACTGAAAACCAATCCTTTTAATTGATTAGCGATACTGTAATTATCAGTCTCTTTCATTTTTTCAACTGTCTCTTTGATGGCAGCAGTAGGCGTGTTGAATTTTTTAAGCATGTCTACGGTGTATTGGATAGACATCTCTCTGATGGTTTCTTTTACTGATGGATCGATAAAATTAAACAAAATGATGTTGAAAACCACTCCTAAAACAGCACCGATAGCCGCAGCGATAAAGTAAACGGTAAAGGCTTCCTTAAAAGTGATACTGCCCAGTGCTTTTTTGGTCTTGGAAAGTAGTATAACTCCTAAAACGATGTAAATGATAATGCTTGCAATTCCGATCCAGGGATTAACAAATAGCGATACGTCAATGGCATAAATTAAAGTAGTCACTAAAATGGAAAAGACACCCATTATGATACCAAAATTAATCCCGTTTTTTTTGATTGTAGCATTCATAAAAATTTAGTTTTTGGTTAATTAATTTACAAATATAAGAATTACCTTTATAGGAGCGTTAAAAAATATAAACTGTAAGGATTCAAAAAAAACGAGGGAAAGATTTGATATTTCAAAATTAATTGTAAATTTGCAGCCTTAAATAAAAAGATTATAAACAAAAAGTTGTAGACCGTTTATACCTTTTGAAAAACAAAAGCTTCAAAACGGGTTACAGCCACAAATAAAAGATTTACATCATGAAAAAAGGAATTCACCCAGAAAATTACAGATTGGTAGCATTTAAAGATATGTCAAACGAAGACGTATTCATTACTAAATCTACTGTAGATACAAAAGAAACGATTGAAGTTGATGGTGTTGAATATCCAGTGTTTAAAATGGAGATTTCAAGAACGTCTCACCCATTCTACACAGGTAAATCGAAACTTATCGATACGGCTGGACGTATTGATAAATTCAAAAACAAATACGCTAAATTTAGTAAGTAATAAGTGTTCAAAATTTAAAAGAAGCTTCCCTTTCGGGAGGCTTTTTTTATTTTTATATCTGACGGAAAACTTTGTAACTTTGGTAACGAATCATACGGCACTAACAGATGAACTACATCCTTTTTGACGGAGCAGTCCGACAGGCACTACTACCGTTTACGTTTACCCGACCTGTAGCGGACATCCGGGTCGGAATATTAACCATCCGCGAAAAATGGGAAAAATACCTGGGGTATACAACCACAACAATCACCGAGGAATACCTGATGGAAAAATTCCCAATGGTCGAAATGCAGGAAAATATTATGATTAACGCTTCGTTCCTTCCGAATGAAATACTAACGGAGATGATCACGAATCTGGAACCAAACCAGGCGATTTTTCACCACGAGGATGTGATCGCGTTCTATACACAGGATTCGCAGGAAGAAGTGGATTTTGATACCTATGAAATTATAGACTATACGGACGACTGTATCAAAATTGAACATACGTGGGACATTTTTCAAAAAAATGACAGTGCTTTACGGGAAGATTTCGAATTGCTCACCGAAGGACGTACGTCACAACCGATTCCGAAAAGTGTGAACGTAATCGCACCGGAAAATATTTTTATTGAAGAAGGAGCCAAACTGGAGTTTGTTACGTTAAATGCGGCGACCGGTCCGATCTATATCGGGAAAAATGCCGAGATTATGGAAGGAACCGTAATCCGTGGGCCATTTGCATTGTGTGAAGAAGCCGTGGTAAAACTGGCTACCAAAATATATGGTGCAACAACCGTTGGTCCGCATTGTAGAGTAGGTGGAGAAATTAGCAATTCGGTATTGTTTGCCTATTCAAATAAAGGACATGACGGGTTTTTAGGAAACTCCGTTTTGGGCGAATGGTGTAATATGGGAGCGGATAGTAATAATTCCAATCTGAAAAACAACTACGAAGAAGTCAAATTATGGAGCTATGAAACCGAAGCAATGGAAAAAACCGGCTTGCAGTTTTGTGGTTTGATGATGGGTGATCATAGTAAATGCGGAATCAATACAATGTTTAATACCGGTACGGTAGTAGGCGTATGTGCAAATATTTACGGCGGCGGATTCCCGAAAAACTTTATACCGAGTTTTTCATGGGGCGGTGCCGACGGCTTTACGGAATACATTCCGGAAAAAGCATTTGCTACAGCCGAAAACGTAATGTCGCGACGTCATGTGAGCTTTACAGAACAGGATAAAGCGATACTGGAACATGTATTTGAAGAAACGGGAAAATGGCGCTAAACCATTTTTTAAAATAAATCTGAAAAACCACAATCGTGTGAAACGGTTGTGGTTTTTTGTTGGTTGTTGTTGCAAATTTAACGCCACAGTATGGTGAATCTTTAAAATAAGCCTTATCTTTAAAGTACAGTAACCCAAAAATAATCTTACAATGTATAGAGTTGAAAACGACCTGTTAGGGGATTTGAATGTTCCTGAAAAGGCATATTACGGGATTCAAACCCAACGTGCGATTGATAATTTCCATATTTCCGGAGTACGCTTATTCCAGTATCCCGAATTTATAAAAGGACTGGCCTATGTAAAATGGGCGGCTGCCGAAACCAATTTCGCGTTAGGATTGTTGGACGAAACATTAAAAAATGCGATTGTAGCGGCTGCCAAAGAAGTGATAGAAGGTAAATTCGACAAAGAATTCCCAATCGATATGATACAGGGAGGTGCCGGAACATCGACCAATATGAATATTAACGAAGTATTGGCCAACAGAGCGTTGGAAATTATGGGGCACCAGAAAGGGGAATACCAATATTGTTCTCCGAATGATCATGTTAACCTGTCGCAATCGACTAACGATGCGTATCCGACATCGATCAAACTGGCGGCGATCAACTCGAACATCAAATTGATAGGGCATTTAAAATTACTGATAGCGTCGTTCCGCAAAAAGGGAGAGGAGTTCAAATCGGTATTAAAAATGGGGCGTACGCAATTGCAGGATGCGGTACCCATGACGCTGGGACAGGAATTTGAAGCGTTTGCAGCCAACCTGGAAGAAGAAATCGAACGACTCAACCAGAATTCGGCTTTGTTTTTTGAAATCAATATGGGCGCTACGGCCATCGGAACCGGATTAAATGCTGTTCCGGGTTATGCAAAACTTTGTGCCGAAAATCTGGCAAAAGTATCGGGACATCCGTTTGTATCGGCACCAAACTTGATTGAAGCGACTCCGGATACGGGATCGTATGTGATTTATTCATCCGCTTTAAAACGAATGGCGATCAAGATATCTAAAATATGTAACGATTTACGACTGCTTTCATCCGGTCCGCGTTGTGGTTTAAACGAAATTAATTTGCCACCGATGCAACCGGGATCTTCCATTATGCCGGGGAAAGTAAATCCGGTAATCCCGGAAGTGATGAATCAGGTATGCTACCGTGTAATCGGAAATGATCTTACGGTAACCATGGCGGCCGAAGCCGGACAATTGCAGTTAAATGTAATGGAACCGGTGTTAACCTATGCGATTATGGAATCGATGGAATTGCTGGCGAATGGTATGGATACGTTACGACTAAAATGTGTTGACGGTATCACGGCCAATGTCGAACATTGTCGCGAAATGGTATTACACAGTATCGGTATTGTAACAGCGCTAAATCCATATATCGGATATAAAAATAGTACCAAAATTGCCAAAGAAGCCCTGGAAAGCGGTAAAAGTGTGTATAACCTTGTTTTGGAACACAATATATTGTCCAAAGAACAACTGGATGATATTCTGAATCCGGAAAATATGCTGGCACCTAAAGACTAAGCTATAAAATAAAAAAACCGAACTCAATGTTCGGTTTTTTTATTTGCGATAGATTAATCGTCTACTCTTAAAAATTCACCTTTGGAATTGAATTTTAATTCCAGACCGTTGTTTAGATCTATCTCATAATCCCAGGCGCCTTTGTCGATTTTTACGATCGCGGCACCTTTATAATGCGTTTGAACATACGTCAGAATGGGCGCAGGGACAACACTATTCGGAATGGTGTTTTTGTTGCCGTCAACTTCTTCCCAGTTTCCTTTACGGTCAAATTCAATTTCGGTACCGTCGGCTAACTGTACTTTATAGTCCAGCGAAAAGGTTTCTTCGTCCTTTAAAATGTAATTGGGCGTTTGTTTTGGAAAATGTTTTTTTAGAAAATTCTGTGCATTAGCCGGTAATTGCGCCATAGTAATACTACTTTTTTGTGCCTGAGCGGTAAAGCCGGTTAAAAAGATCATAAAAAGTGCGATAGCTGTGAATCGGAAATTCAATATTGTTTTCATAGTCGAATTGATTTTTAAATTTGATACAAGATTACAACCTGAATTAGGAAACAATTGGGAAAAAATAAAAAGCGCTTATTTTTTTATGGGAAATTAATATGAAACACATGTTCCCCGTCGAAGGCGTAACTAATATACAAATTATAATTGGAACTAATTGATTTTACGATGGCTAATCCGAGTCCGGTGGAATTTTCGTTCGTGCTGTGGCGTGCAAAACGGTTAAAGATAAAATCGGAATCCAGCGGTTTGTCGGAACCGGAATTCCGTATTGTCAGTTGTTTTTCAGACAAACCCATAGTAACCGTTCCGCCGGGACGATTGTGCAGAATCGCATTTTTGATCAAGTTGCTTAGTAACGTCACAGCGAGTCCTTTGTTCATCGTAAAAACGAACGGTTCATTTTGAATAACCTGAAGTGAAACCGATTTAAAAGCGGCAAAATCATCGAAATCGGATAAAACCTGTGCGGTAAGCTCGTTAAAATCGACAGCGGTTTCGTCTGGAAATTGCTTGTTTTCAATTTTGGAAAGCATCAAAAGCGACTTGTTTAATTTTACCAGTCGCGAAAGCGTATCGGTTATTTTACCAACCGAGTCCATTTGTTCTTCCGTTAAAGTGTTGTTTTCGGCAAATAATTCCAGTCGGTTAATACTAATAGCCAACGGTGTTTGTAATTCGTGTGACGCATTTTCGATAAATTGTTTCTGACTCGCATAGGTGGCTTCATTCCGTTTTAATAAGGCTTCCAACTCTTTCCCCAAAACTTTAAACTCGTCGATAGGGGAAGGCGGTGCTGTAAAAGCGGTACCGGTTCCGAGTTTAAAATGACGCAGCTTGTCCAACAAAGAATAAAACGAACGCCATACTTTTTTCAGAATAAAATAATTGATGATCACAATGCTTACGACCAACATAATATAAAGCGCGATTAAGGCAGTCATCAGATCTTCCATTAATTCATCTTCTTCCACCATCGAAGCGGTGATCGTCAGTTCATACGGATTACCGTCGGATGCCATAAAAACCGTTTTTAATACGCGTACCGGTTCGTAATCATCATCGTATTCCATGTATTTATGATCATTATAGATCACATTCTGATTGTCGTCATCATCGTCATCGTCGTCCTTATTGTTTCGGGCAATATAACGTCCCATTGGGACCGGTTTTATGGTGAACTGGTTAATTTCCGATTCGTGGTTAGTGAGTAACTCCGGACTTTCCTGGGCTTTTCGGATGATCAGTAATTTGGAATTTTTTAAGCCGTCGTCAATATTATCGTAGACTTCCTCCAGAATGACCATATAGAACAGACTCGCCCAAAGGGCAATAACACCCAATAAAGCGATAAGAAGGTAACGTAATGTATAGACCTGTAGTTTCATAATCAGCTCATTCGGTAACCAATGCCATAAACCGCCTGTATATCGATTTCGGCGGTGGCATCTTTTAATTTTTTACGTAAATTTTTAATCTGAGAATAGACAAAATCGAGATTATCTGCCTGATCAATATAGTCGCCCCAAACATATTCGGCTAAAGCGGTTTTATTGATCAGCCGGTTTGGGTTCGTGATAAAATAGTACAACAGGTCAAATTCCTTACGGTTAAGTGTCAGTTCGGTATTGTTTACACTAACGGTGCGTTGTTCGGGCGAAAGTGTAATGTTGTTCCAGTGAATCAGGTTATCGCCGTTATGGCTTTTTCTTCGGATTGCCGATTTGATTCGGGCATGGAGTTCGGCCAGATGGAACGGCTTACTCAAATAATCATCGGAACCGATGTCCAGTCCTTTGACTTTATCGTCTACCGAGTCTTTGGCTGAGATAATGATAATTGCCTCTTTTTTATGTAATGCTTTGATTTCCGAAATCAAATCGAGTCCGTTTCCATCCGGTAGCATAATATCTACGACGACGCAATCGTATTCATAACAACCCAGTTTATCGAGTCCGTCGTTAAAGTTGGCGGCCGTTTCTACGATAAATTTTTCTTTTTCAAGCGATTGTTGGATGACTTCACGAAGTCCTTTTTCGTCTTCTATTATCAGGATTTTCATTCGTTTCAAAGGTAATGATTACATAAATGGACGCAATTTAATCCGCGATTTGGGAAAGAATTAGGAATGATCCGGTAGCTTTTTTACTTTTTTTAGTTGTAACAGGTTTAACGGATTAATTCCCAGGTTGACTACATTTTTACGGGTGAATCGTGCGACTCTGTCATAAAATAAAGGGATAATTGGTGCTTCATCGATGATAAGCGCGTCCATTTTCCGGTACAGCTCATTTCGTTTGGTTACATCGTTTTCCAAAAATGCCTTTTCGTACAAAGCGTCGAAAGCAGCACTTTTAAAGTGGGTATAATTCGGACCGTTTGGCGCAAAATTCTTACTGTAAAAAAGTGAAAGGTAATTTTCGGCATCGGGATAATCGGCAATCCAGCTCGCGCGGAAAAACGAAACTTTCCCGGTTGCAATTGCCTGTCGTAACGTAGCCGGAGGCGTTACGTCTACCTGAACATTCAGACCAATTTTTTGCCATTCCCGTTGTAAATATTCCGTGATATCAATATAGGTAGCGTTGGTCGACAAATAGACAGTTGGATTTGGATTGCCGGTCGCTTTTTTATAATCGGCGATTAATTTTCGGGCTTTTTGCAGATCGTAATCATAGCCTTTCAGATTGGCATAACCCGGTAATCCGGCCGGAATAATGCCGCTTGTAGCCGGAGTTCCCATTCCGTTACGCAGGTAAAGGATCATTTTTTTTCGGTCGAAACCATAATTCATTGCCTGGCGGATTCGTTTGTCCAGTATGGTTTTGTCGGTACCATCCATTCGAAATCCAAGGTATTCGGTATTCAGATAAGCGCCGGTAATCAGATTAATATCGTTTTGGTATTTGGGCTGTAAATCGCCTTTTTGAGTCAGAATTTCGTCTTTATAGGAAGGATCCAGTCCGGAAACAAAATCCAGCTTACCTTGAACAAATTGTAAAAAGCCACTTTGTTTGTCCGGTAAAAACGTAACGGCAACGGCTTCCAGATAGGGAAGTTGTACGCCCTGTTCGTCTTTTTCAAAGTACAACGGATTTTTACGCAACACCAGTTTGACGTTTTCTTCCCATAATTTGAGATGAAAAGGACCGGTTCCTACAGGCTTGGCCCGAAAATCATAACCTGGTGTTTCTACGATTTCTTTTGGAACCACCGACGCGTATTTCATGGACAGCAATCCTAAAAACGCCGGAAACGGTTTTTGTAAAGTGATTTCGAAAATACTATCGTTTTTAGCTTTTATATCGGCTACGGTTTGCAGAATCCAGCCACCGGGTGACGCGACTTTTTCATCGCGCAATCGTTTTAAACTGTATTCGAAATCAGGAGCGGTAACGGTTCGGGTACTGTCTTTTCCGAAAAGCGCGTTTTTATGAAAATAAACATCGTTGCGAAGGGTAAACGTATAGGTTTTACCATCGGGCGAAATCGTCCAGCTTTTGGCAATATCGGGCTGAATATGTAAACTGTCATCCAGTTGTACCAATCCGTTAAAAATAAGATTACAAGGCCAGATAATCGCCTGACTCTTGGAAAAAGCCGGATCAAGGGAACTGATATTGGCACTTTCGTTATAACGGAAAACCAGATGTTCTTTGTCTTCGGTACTGTTTTTACCACAGGAAACCATCAAAAACAAAAGACAAAAGGCTGATATGGAAAAGATTATTGATCGCATTGAGAAAAATAGGTTTCTGTTTAACCGGTTGTTGTAAAGTCTTAATATAATGTGAATTAGGAATATAAATCTCCCAATGGATTTTACCAAACCGAATTTTGTATGTAACTTTGCAAACTCTTTTTTAAAAAGATGTAAATATAACTAAAGTTACTACTTTATAGGTAGCTTATCATTATGGAAAACAGAAAAAAAGTTGCTTTTTATACACTGGGATGTAAGCTGAATTTTTCAGAAACATCGACCATTGCGCGTAGTTTTCAGGACGAAGGCTTCGACCGTGTGGATTTTGAGGAAATAGCCGACATATACGTTATCAACACCTGTTCGGTAACGGAAAATGCGGACAAACAGTTCAAACAGATCGTAAAGAAGGCGCTTAAGCATAATGATAAAGCATTTGTGGCAGCCGTAGGTTGTTATGCGCAATTAAAACCGGAAGAACTGGCGGCTGTAGATGGCGTGGATCTGGTTTTGGGAGCTACCGAAAAATTTAAAATTACCGATTATATCAACGACCTGTCGAAAAACGATATGGGCGAGGTACATTCCTGCGAAATTGAAGAAGCCGATTTTTATGTTGGAAGTTATTCGATTGGTGACCGTACCCGTGCGTTCCTAAAAGTTCAGGACGGATGTGATTATAAATGTACGTATTGTACAATTCCGTTGGCAAGAGGGATTTCCCGTAGTGATACGATGGAAAATGTAATGAAAAATGCCAAGGAAATTTCGCAACAGGGAATCAAGGAAATCGTATTAACCGGTGTTAATATTGGTGACTACGGAAAAGGGGAATTCGGAAATAAAAAACACGAACATACTTTTTTCGAACTGGTTCAGGCCTTAGATAAGGTTGAGGGAATCGAACGTTTGCGAATCTCATCGATCGAGCCGAATTTATTAAAAAACGAAACCATCGAATTTGTATCGCAAAGCCGTACGTTTGTACCGCATTTCCATATTCCGTTACAATCCGGAAGTAATACGATTCTAAAAAAAATGAAACGTCGTTATTTACGCGAATTATATGCCGACAGAGTGACTAAAATCCGCGAAGTAATGCCGCATGCCTGTATCGGAGTGGATGTAATTGTTGGATTTCCGGGCGAAACAGACGAATTGTTCCTGGAAACCTATAACTTCCTGAATGAATTGGATATTTCGTACCTGCACGTGTTTACCTATTCGGAAAGAGATAATACCGAAGCAGCTGAAATGGAAGGCGTGGTGCCGATGAATGTGCGTAGTAAAAGAAGTAAAATGCTACGCGGACTTTCGGTTAAAAAACGAAGAGCTTTTTACGAAAGTCAGTTGGGGACTCATAGAACAGTATTGTTTGAAGGGGAAAATAAAGAAGGCTATATCCATGGATTTACTGAAAATTACGTGAAAGTAAAAACCCCGTGGAATCCGGAATTGGTAAATACCTTACACGATATTCAGCTTACCAAAATAGACGAAGACGGAATTGTTCGTATGGACTTTGTAAAGGTTCCGGTATAATAAAACACCTGTATAATAAAACACCTGACAGGTTTTTAAAACCTGTCAGGTGTAATAAATAAAAAATGGCTGCTCATATAAGACAGCCATTTTTTATGGATTATATTTTTATTCCCGGTGGCAATAATTCCTTATAAACGGGATTTTTTCTAAAAAAAGAAGTGATTTTAGGATGCGTCGGGACGACGCGTAATCGTTTTTCTTCGGCGTTGTTCATGATGGCTTTTAAAAAAGCATCGATAGTTTCAGGGTCTTCCTTTTCGGTATGGTTCAGTTTGGTTAGAAAAAGCTTGCGTTCCTGAAGGGAATACTCCACTGTTAATAACCCGTTTTCGGTTTGATTTTCGAACTGACGTAATAATTCGTTGTCTTTAATTTCCATGATATAGCGTATTCATAGGGGAGAAATAATTGATTATAATTTAACCCGGAATGTGATTGTAAAATCACCCGGAATGAATTATTTTTATACAAATTTCGGAAAAAAACATAAGATTTTACGTTAGTGAAGCGTTAAAACAGCAGATAATGAGCAAAATACCCGTTTATTTAATGCCGGGACTGGCAGCCAATCCTACCATTTTTGAAAATATAAAACTACCGGAAGACCAATTTGAAGTCCATTGGCTGGAATGGTTTTTGCCGGAGTCAAAAGAAAGTTTGGAAGCATATGCGAAAAGAATGGCCGAAAAAATAACAGCCGAAAACCCGGTTTTGATCGGTGTTTCTTTTGGAGGAATATTGGTTCAGGAAATTGCCCGGATTATTCCGGTTCGGAAAACCATTATTATTTCCAGTGTCAAAACAAACGTGGAATTTCCGAAACGAATGAAATTTGCTAAAACAACCAAGGCCTATAAATTGATCCCGACGGGTATGTTTGCGAATATTGAAGTGTTAGCCAAATATGCCTTTGGCGAAACAGCCCAAAGTCGGATCAAATTATATGAAAAGTTTTTATCGATGCGTGACAAACGCTACCTGGATTGGGCATTGGAACAGGTGATCTCCTGGGATCGGAAAGTAGCCGATGACAAAATTGTCCACATTCATGGTGATGCCGATGAGGTGTTTCCGATAAAATATATCCATGATGCCATCATTATAAAAGGCGGTACTCATGTGATGATCATAAATAAATACCGCTGGCTGAATAATCATTTGCCGGCTATAATTTTAGGAGAAAATACAATAAAAAATACGGAAGATGAATAAAGTGAAAAGAATGGCTATTGTAGCCGCTGTGATACTAACAAGTGGTGTTTTGGTTTATTGGACCAACGCCGGAACCGGAACGGATGTAGATGTGAAAAACCATGTGTATTTGCCCATGAATATTGATTTTGCGGGCGAAAGAGCACCCATGACGCTTTCGGATGTCAAAGAAAGAATGGATCGGGAACTTTTGGTCAATATAAATCTGCATGCGACTACAGCGTTGATCATCAAAAGAGCCAATCGCGCTTTTCCGGTAATTGAACCCATTTTACGACAGTATGGTGTTCCGGATGATTTTAAATACCTGGCGGTTATCGAAAGTGGATTAATAAATGCGGTGTCTTCAGCCGGAGCGAGAGGTGTATGGCAGTTTATGCCGGAGACAGCGAAGGAAAAAGGTATGGAAGTAACCGAAACTGTAGACGAACGCTATCATCTGGAAAAATCGACCGAAGCGGCCTGTAAATATTTGTTGGCAGCGAAAGAAAAGTTTGGAAACTGGACTTTGGCAGCGGCTTCTTATAACGGCGGTATGAACGGTGTAAACAAGCAAATCGACAGTCAGAAGGTAAATGATTACTACGATTTATTACTGAATGACGAAACGGCACGCTATGTTTTTCGAATCCTGGCTTTAAAAGAAATCATGACCAATCAGGCGAAATACGGCTACGATCTGCCTAAAGACGTGCTATACCAACAAATTCCGGTACGAAAAATAGAAGTAACGACCAATATCGACGATCTGGCTGCTTTTGCAATAGAACAGGGGATTAATTATAAGATTCTAAAAATTCACAATCCGTGGTTACGCGATAAAAAACTGGTGATCACACCCAATAAAAAATATACAATCGATATTCCGTTAGAAGGCTATAAGCGTTAATTCTTGGCCAGTATCGGTGAATCGTTAGTATTTAAAAGACAGCTGAGGTTGTCTTTAAAAACTTTATAGTTGGCATCAAGTGCTTTGCTATACGTCGCTCTCGGAATAGGTTTGACTGTATTGCGCTTGATGGCAACAACGGTTCGGTTTTTGTCTAAATAGTATGAGATCGGAAATCCCAGACTGTGTTTTAAGGTGGAAACCAGATACGCATCTTTATTGTAGGTTTCGTGAGCGTAACAAATCTGAATACGATGATCAAATTTTTTTGACAACTTTTTTAAATTCGATTTTCTATCCCAGTATAATACTATAAATTGGATATCGTTTCCATATTCTCGGGCCAGTTTGTTTAGTGCCGGGATTTCCCCTTTGTTCGGAACACACCAGGATGCATAAGTGATCAGAAAAATCGGTTTTTCAAAAGCACTGATCCGCTGTCGGCCTTTATGAAACCGCTTTAAGTTAAAATCGTCGAAAGTGGTACCTATGAGTTGGTACCGAACCAGAGAATCAAATAAAAAATTAGCACGATCTATATTGTCGTTTCGATAGGCCATATCCGACTTTTTGGAATACAATTTTAAATTCCGATGCAGGGTATGCGAAAACAAAATAGATTGGGTATCTTGAGCAGTGACTGTAGAAGATAGTAAGATAAAAACGATACTTGTAAAATAGAAGTTTTTCATAGGCAAATACTTTTGGGGGTACTTGTTTTTTGAAGCTAAACATCTATTTATAAAGATACGGACAATTTGAGAGAGTTGTGTAAAATGCATAAAAAAAACGCCTTTTTGGGCGTTTTTTCATGATATTTTTTAATTTTTGGATTACATTTTCTTCATCTGATCTTTCATCATCTTGATCTGATCTTTCAACATATTCTGTTTATCCAGTTTTTTAGCCTCGTTTAAAAGATTGGTCGCTTCCAGTTTTCTTCTGCGAGTCATCGCGATACCGGCAAGGTTTAATTTTGCCAAAGCCAAATCCTGATCCATATTTAAACCTAATTCAATCGCTTTTTTGAAATATTTTTCAGCCGCTGATAAATTGGTTTGAGAAACCATTAATCCGTTTAAGTAGTTATAATATCCCTGCTGTTTGCGAACCAAAGCCGTTTCCGGGTTTTTTATATAAGCAAGCCATTTTTGAGCACCGGGGAAATCCTGTTTCCGAAGTTTTAAAAACGCTAGTAAAATAAACTCGTTTTTGAAATACAATAAAATAAAAATAGACGAAAGCAGTACTAAGAAAATTCCGTTTCCGATGTTGCTCTCTGTGAATTGCCAGATACCAAGCGCAATGATTAAAGCGGCTATAATCAGTTTAATATTTCTGTGAAACATAATTGTTTTTGTTTTAAGTTTGCAAATGTAATAAAATGAAACGAGCGGGCGAAATTAAGTTTTTCGAAGCCGGTTTACAAGCAAAAGCAGCTCGCAGTAACTGCTAAAGGACAAAGTAGTTAACAGAAATAAAAATATTTTTTTAAAAGGACTTGCCAGAAATAAAACTCTTTGTATATTTGCACTCGGTTTTGAAGCGAGAGAATTTCAAAGCTGATCCTATTTAAAAACACGATTTAAAGATAAAAGCAATGAGTAAGAGAACGTTTCAACCATCAAAAAGAAAAAGAAGAAACAAGCACGGTTTCATGGAAAGAATGGCTTCTGCTAACGGAAGAAAAGTATTAGCAAGAAGAAGAGCTAAAGGAAGACATAAGTTAACGGTTTCATCAGAACCTAGACATAAAAAATAATGATTTTAAGAATCATAAATAAAGGTGTTACTCATTTAAGGTAACGCCTTTTTTTATATCTTTTCGTTAAAAAATAAAATAACTACATACAACACAACACAATGCCTAAAGACAATTCAATAAAATCGGTTTTAATTATTGGTTCAGGGCCTATCGTAATCGGACAGGCCTGCGAATTCGACTATTCCGGATCGCAATCGGCACGATCGCTTCGCGAAGAAGGAATTGAAGTAATCTTGATCAACTCCAATCCGGCTACCATTATGACGGACCCTTCTATGGCCGATCATATTTATTTAAAACCTTTAACTACAAAATCCATTATCGAAATCCTAAAAGCACACCCGCAAATTGATGCGGTTTTGCCAACTATGGGAGGACAAACTGCCTTAAATCTATGTCTGGAAGCAGACGAAAAAGGAATCTGGCAGGATTTTAACGTACGTTTGATTGGTGTTGATGTAAATGCCATTAATGTAACGGAAGACCGCGAGCAGTTTAAACAATTGCTGGAAAAAATTGATATCCCGGTAGCACCGGCGAGAACTGCAAATTCATTCTTAAAAGGAAAAGAAATTGCACAGGAATTCGGTTTCCCGTTAGTAATCCGTCCATCCTTTACATTGGGAGGAACCGGAGCTGCTTTTGTACATAAAAAAGAAGATTTCGACGATTTATTAACCCGCGGACTGGAAGCATCTCCAATCCATGAAGTGTTAATTGATAAAGCGTTATTAGGCTGGAAAGAATACGAGCTGGAATTATTGCGAGATAAAAATGACAACGTAGTGATCATCTGTACAATCGAAAATATGGATCCAATGGGAATCCATACCGGAGATAGTATTACGGTTGCGCCGGCGATGACTTTATCTGACAGAACATTCCAGAGAATGCGGGATATGGCAATCCTGATGATGCGAAGCATCGGAAACTTTGCCGGTGGATGTAACGTACAGTTTGCTGTTTCTCCGGATGAAAAAGAAGACATTGTTGCGATCGAGATCAACCCGCGTGTATCGCGTTCTTCGGCATTGGCTTCGAAAGCGACGGGATATCCAATCGCAAAAATTGCCACCAAACTGGCTTTAGGGTATAGTTTGGACGAATTGCAAAATCAAATTACAAAATCGACTTCGGCCTTATTTGAACCGACTTTGGACTATGTAATTGTAAAAATACCGCGTTGGAACTTCGACAAATTTGAAGGAGCCGATAGAACACTCGGATTGCAGATGAAATCCGTGGGCGAAGTAATGGGAATTGGGCGTTCGTTCCAGGAAGCCTTACATAAAGCAACGCAATCGTTGGAAATTAAGCGTAACGGATTAGGTGCTGATGGGAAAGGGTATACCAATTACGATCAGATTATTGACAAACTGACCTATGCGAGTTGGGATCGTGTATTCGTAATTTACGATGCGATTGCAATGGGAATTCCGTTAAGCCGTATCCACGAAATCACTAAAATCGACATGTGGTTCTTAAAACAATACGAAGAACTATATGCACTGGAAAAAGAAATTTCCAAACACAATATCGACACTCTGACCAAAGAATTGTTACTGGAAGCGAAACAAAAAGGATTTGCCGATAGACAAATTGCGCATATGTTAGGATGTCTGGAAAGTCAGATTTACAAATTGCGTGAAGATTTAGGGGTAAAAAGGGTTTACAAACTGGTAGATACCTGTGCCGCCGAATTTAAAGCGCAAACGCCATACTATTATTCGACTTTTGAGGCAGAAATCGAAAAAGCCGACGGAACCCGTTATGTAGATAACGAAAGCGTGGTATCCGACCGTAAAAAAGTGATTGTTTTAGGTTCCGGACCCAACCGTATCGGACAAGGTATCGAATTCGATTATTCTTGTGTTCACGGCGTATTGGCGGCATCGGAATGCGGTTATGAGACAATCATGATCAACTGTAACCCGGAAACGGTATCCACCGATTTCGACACGGCTGACAAATTGTATTTCGAACCAGTGTTCTGGGAGCATATCTACGATATCATCCGTCATGAAAAACCGGAAGGTGTGATCGTGCAGTTAGGAGGACAAACCGCCTTAAAGCTGGCTGAAAAACTCTCAAAATACGGTGTTAAGATCATCGGAACCAGTTTTGATGCTTTGGATTTAGCAGAAGACCGAGGACGTTTTTCGGAATTACTGGAAGAATTAAAAATTCCTTTCCCGAAATTCGGAGTAGCCGAAAGTGCCGAGGAAGCTTCAAAATTGGCGGATCAACTCGACTTCCCGTTATTAGTACGTCCTTCTTATGTATTGGGTGGACAGGGAATGAAAATTGTGATCAACAAACAGGAACTGGAAGAGCATGTGGTAGACTTACTGCGTAAAATCCCGAATAACAAACTATTGCTGGATCATTACCTGGACGGAGCGATTGAGGCGGAAGCCGATGCGATTTGCGACGGTGAAAATGTATACATCATCGGTATCATGGAGCATATCGAACCATGTGGAATCCACTCCGGAGATAGTAATGCAACATTACCACCGTTTAACCTGGGTGAATTCGTAATGCAACAAATTAAAGACCATACGAAGAAAATCGCACTGGCTTTAAAAACGGTAGGACTCATCAATATACAGTTTGCGATTAAAGACGATACGGTTTACATCATCGAAGCCAATCCAAGAGCTTCACGTACGGTACCGTTTATCGCAAAAGCCTATGGCGAACCGTATGTGAACTATGCGACTAAAGTAATGTTGGGTGTGAATAAAGTAACTGATTTTGATTTTAATCCACATTTAAAAGGATATGCGATCAAGCAACCGGTATTCTCATTCAGTAAGTTTAAAAACGTAAACAAGGCATTAGGCCCTGAAATGAAATCGACAGGAGAAAGCATCCTGTTTATCGACGACCTAAAAGACGATCAGTTCTACGAATTGTACTCCAGAAGAAAAATGTATCTGAGTAAATAAGAACACTATATTTTATAGAAAGCCTCACTTCTACAGTGGGGCTTTTTTATTGAAGTAGCTTTCAAACTGATTTTTTACTAGCTTTACTTAAAAATTACTATGGCATTCCTAAAGCGTATCAGTTCCAGAGCTAAAGCAGACGAAAATACCGGTTTTGGGAGTAATGCTTCCATTTATGGCGCACGATTTGTAAATAAAGACGGAAATGCCAATGTCCGGAAAGTAGGAATTGGTATTACAGAGCGAATCAGTTGGTACCATGCGATGATCGATGTACCACGCTGGAAATTTATGTTTATCATTTTTGCCTTTTATCTGATCGTAAATTTTATTTTCGCCTGTATTTACTTTTTGCTTGGTGTGCATCACTTACAGGGCATCAATGCGGTAACAGCAGTTGATCAGTTCGGACAAGCGTTTTTTTTTAGTGCGCAGACCTTTACTACCGTAGGTTACGGACATATTAGCCCGACCGGTTTTATGACCAGTTTTGTGGCTTCGATCGAAGCCTTATTCGGATTGTTAAGCTTCGCTATTGCTACCGGTTTGTTTTACGGAAGGTTCAGTAAGCCCAAAGCGTTGATTCGTTTTTCGGATAATGCGGTCATTGCGCCTTATAAAGAAGGAAAAGCGTTAATGCTGCGAATGACACCTTATAAGAATACCAACCTGATGGAAGCCGAAGCTAAGGCAACAATTGGATTAAGTCTGGAAGAAGAAGGTAAAAAAGTCAATAAGTTTTTTTCGCTTGATCTCGAACTGGACAAAATTAATATGTTAACGTTAAGTTGGACGTTGGTACATCCCATTACCGAAAACAGTCCATTATATACCTTTACCGAAGCGGATTATCAAAATCAGAAAGGCGAAATTCTGATTTTTGTCAAAGTTTTTGACGATATGTTTAGTACTACCGTCGTAAAAAGAACTTCTTATACCTTACGCGAAGTAATTTATGACGCGCGTTTTTTACCGATGTTTGAAGCCGACCGCGATAGTGATGAGACGATACTGTATGTCGATAAGTTAAACGCTATCGAAAAGATACAGTTGTAATAAGACGCAAGTATTAATTATTTCTTTAAAATATGATACTTTTGCAGTCTCAATGATGTATCGCCAATGAAGCCGACAACAATTTTCCTGATTACACCGCCTTTTACGCAACTCAATACCCCATATCCGGGTACAGCTTACGTAAAGGGATTCCTAAATACTAAAAATATTTCCTCCTTTCAGGCGGATTTGGGTATTGAAGTTATCTTAAAATTGTTTTCAAAAGAAGGACTAACCCAAATGTTTGCAGAAAGCGAACGAAAAACGGAAGCGGTATCGGATAACTGTCAGCGTATCATGGCGTTACAGGACGAATACATTAAAACGATTGATTCGGTTATTTTGTTTCTTCAGGGGAAAAATCCGACGTTGGCGCATTTGATATGCCAGGAAGATTTTCTTCCGGAAGCCTCTCGTTTTGCACAATTGGAAGAATTGGACTGGGCTTTTGGTACCATGGGAACACAGGATAAGGCCAAACATTTGGCAACGCTTTACCTGGAAGATATTTCCGATCTGATCGTAGAATGCATTGATCCTAATTTTGGTTTTAGTCGTTATGCGGAGCGATTGGGACGTTCGGCCAATTCTTTTGACGAATTGTATGGCCATCTTCAACAGGAATATACCTATATAGATAAAATTACGATACAATTACTGGAAGAAAGACTGAATGCAATAAATCCGAAAATTGTAGCTTTTTCAGTTCCTTTTCCGGGCAATTTGTACAGTGCATTTCGATGTGCCCAATGGATTAAAAAATACCGACCGGAAATTAAAGTAGCCATGGGTGGTGGTTTTCCAAATACGGAATTACGATCGCTAACGGATATTCGGGTAATGGAATTCTTTGATTTTATTACACTCGACGATGGAGAAGCTCCGGTAGAAAACATGATCGCCTATGTAGAAGGGAAAATAAGTAAAGAAGAACTGAAAAGAACTTTTATATTGGACGAAGGCAAAGTAGTTTATATCAATAATGCAGCCTGCCGGGATTACAAACAATCGGAAGTGGGAACGCCCGATTATACCGACCTGTTGTTGGATCGTTATATTTCGGTCATTGAAATTGTAAATCCGATGCACCGAATGTGGAGCGACGGACGCTGGAATAAACTAACAATGGCACATGGATGCTATTGGGGGAAATGCACTTTTTGCGATATTTCGTTGGATTATATTAAAGTTTACGAACCTGTCGCGGCCAAAATGTTAGTGGACAGAATGGAGGAGTTGATTGCACAAACCGGGCAAAATGGCTTTCATTTTGTAGACGAAGCAGCACCGCCTGCCTTGATGCGTGCGGTAGCCCTGGAAATAATAAAACGAAAACTGGCGGTGACCTGGTGGACCAATATCCGGTTTGAAAAAAGTTTTACCAAAGACCTGTGTTTACTGTTAAAGGCTTCTGGTTGTATCGCTGTTTCCGGCGGATTGGAAGTAGCTTCGGATCGTTTATTGGAATTGATCCAGAAAGGAGTAACCGTAGCTCAGGTAGCTCGTGTAAACCGCAATTTTACCGAAGCCGGAATTATAGTGCATGCGTATCTGATGTATGGTTTTCCGACGCAAACCGCACAGGAAACAATTGATAGTCTGGAAATGGTACGGCAATTATTCGAACTCGGAATTTTACAATCTGGATTTTGGCATCAATTTGCGATGACAGCTCATAGTCCGGTAGGAATGTATCCCGAAAAATTTGGCGTACTAAAAGAAACGGAGGCTATCGGATCTTTTGCGAACAATGATATTGTCCATGTTGATAAAACCGGTACGAATCACGATAAATTCAGTTTTGGATTAAAAAAATCCTTGTTTAATTATATGCACGGAATCTGTTTTGATTACCCTTTGCAGGATTGGTTTGATTTTAAAGTACCACGAACAAAAGTTTCGCCGGATTATATTTACAATGCTTTACAGGAGGAGGATACTTTTACCGTAAAACCAACAGCTAAAATTGTCTGGACAGGTGGCAAACCGGCTGTGTCGTATTTTACCAAAAATAAAAAAGGAAGGCAGTTCGAAATGGCTAGTCTGACTTTTCACGATAAAAAAGAAAGTTTTGCGATTCAAGTCAATAAAGATGATGCCGATTGGCTAACAGCAGTTTTGTCAAAAATTTCGGTTACTCAAAATAAAATACTGACCTTTAATGAGGTAAAAGCCGATTATGAAAACGCAGATCGCGAAGATTTTGAATTATTCTGGTATTCAAAACCAGTCAATACCTTACGAAGTTGTGGACTTTTGGTATTGTGATATTTAGGCTTTGATATTAAATTTAAAACCGATACCATGCAGGTTTTCTATTTGTATACCGTCTTCTTCCGAAAGCAATTTGCGAAGTCTGGAGATAAAAACGTCAAGACTGCGCCCCATAAAATAATCATCGGTACCCCATAAGGCTGTGAGTATCTGTTCCCGTTTCAATACGGTATTTTTATTATCAAGGAATAATTTTAAAAGCTCGGCTTCACGTTGTGTCAATACTGTTTTTGACGAACCTTTACTCAAGGTATAATTTTCAGCGTCAAACTGGAAAGCTCCAACAGTATAGCTGTTTTTTTCGGGTACCACTTTCTTTTGCGAGCGTTTTAGGAAAATCTCAATTTTTAGCAACAATTCCTCGATACTAAAGGGTTTTACGAGATAATCATCGGCTCCCAAACGCAAGCCTTTAATCCGGTCTTCTTTTAATGTTTTGGCTGACAGGAAAATGATCGGGATTTCCGTATCGATTTGCCGAATCGCAGCAGCCAGTTCAAAACCGTCTATTTTGGGCATCATAATATCCAAAATACAAATGTCAAAGGAACCTGTTTTAAATTGTTCCAGGCAATTTTCCCCGTTCGGACAATGAAAAACGTCATAACCGTTTAACTCCAGATTATCTTTGGTCAGAAATGCCAGGGTTTCATCGTCTTCAGCGTATAGGATTTTATATTTTGACATTATTTTTCAGGTATTATTAGGGTTATGGTTGTTCCTTTTCCAAGGTGACTTTTGGCGGTTATTTTCCAGTTATGAAGCTTACAGATTTTATGTACATAGTACAATCCTAATCCAAAACCGGTCACTTCATTACTTTTCGTACTCGGAATCCGGTAGAATTTGTCAAATATAAAAGAAATATTTTTTTGAGAAATACCAATTCCGTTATCGCTAAAAACCAGTCGGGTGCGATGTGCTTCCCGACTAACCGTAATATGAATTTCCGGAGAGATTTCGCAATATTTTACCGCATTATCAATCAGATTATATACGATATTCGTAAAATGGAATTCATCGCCATAAATCTGTAGTGATTCGTCTGGATTTGTCACTGTAATATGGGCTTCCGGATAACGTAATTGTATGTTTTCGGTGACATCCTGTAATACGGAAGCCAACAAAATGTCATTTTTTTGAAGTTTTAATGGCGTATCGTCCGACTTCGCAATATTCAATATTTTTTCGATATGATGGTTCAGTTTTTTACTCTGTTCAATAATGATAGCGGCATATTTATCCAGTTTTGGATCCTTTTGTATTGGTTCTTGTTTGCTGAGGTAATTTGAGGCAATTAAAATCGAAGAAAGCGGCGTTTTAAACTCATGCGTCATATTATTGATAAAATCGCGCTGTAACTCCGAATATTTTTTCTGCTGTAATAAGGTGAAAATGGAATATACATAGACAATCAGGATCACAATCAGGGCAAAAGAAAGTATAAACCAAAATTTCAGGGAACTGAAAAGATAGGAGGTTTCATTGGGAAAGCGAACCGCAAAATAATAGACCAGGTTTTTGTGTTTTGGGAAATAAACCGAATTTTCCTTTTTGGAAGTATCGCTAATCGCAACATAATTTCCATAAACCATCTCATCACTTTCGCAATTGTACATGGCATATTCGAAATCTGTGGTAATATTAAACTTTTTAAAAACCGTTTTTAAATAATATTCGAGTATTTCCGGTTCAAAATCATTGTCGACATTAACGATATAATAGTCATTGGATACTTTATTAATCGGACTGCTGGCCGGAAGTTCGTGATTCTTACCTTCGTAAAGTTTTTTAGCGACTTCGAGTAATGCGATGTGTACTTTTTGAGTAAACTTCTTCTCTTCCAGATTAAAAGCCTCTTTGGTCCAAAGCAATTGTGCGATAATAATACCCACAATGGCTACCAATCCGAGAATAATGATACTGTTTAGTCGGTTAATTTTCAAAATCTGTACTGTTGAATGGTGTAATATTACTGAAAAATATACTTTTTTTGTCCTGTTAACAAGTCATTAACAAACTTTTAAAAACGGTTAACAGCAATCATGGTAAGACTGGGATACTTTTGAACTATCACAATGAACCAACAAAATAATAATAATTAAAACACAAAATTATGAAATTGATCAAACTTTCAGTTTTAGCACTAGCATTAGGATTAATGTCATTTGCTGGTAACCCGGTAAAAACAAACGAAACAGTTGCTGTTTCAGTAAATGCAGGATCACCAATCCAATGGAAAAGTGAGACCATCGATTTAGGAGAAATTCCTCAAGGAAAACCAGCTAAAATCGATTTCGAATTTAAAAACACCGGAAAAACTGCAGTGATCATTACCAATGTAAAAGCGTCTTGCGGATGTACGGCAACGGATTATACTAAAACGCCAATCGCACCAAACGGAAACGCAAAAATCACTGCTACTTTTAACGCTGCTGCAAAAGGCGTGTTTACCAAAACGGTAACGGTTACAACCAATGCAGAAGAAGCACCAAAAGTACTTGTATTCAAAGGAACAGTTATTTAGTTCATAATTATTAGATTGAAATGCGAAAACCGCCTTGGGAATTCCAGGGCGGTTTTTTTATGCCCGATTGTTTCGGTAATTTATTTTCTTGATTCTGTGATATAATAAAATTGATTTGAAATTTTATTGCTACTTATTTTAATTTTGTTATAATTAAATAATTTTAATTGTTAAAAAAATGAATATAGTTTAATTTTTAGGTTTTTTGGTTACATTTGGAGGCGTACGTATAATTGTTTTTTTAAATGTAGCGGATGGAATAGGCGGTGAGTGGAAATAAAGCAATTATAGGGTGCCAGAAAATAACCCGTTGAAAATTGTGAATCCCTTACCAAAATACCCTATGAAAAAAACACTACTAGCCATAACGCTTTTAAGTTCCTTAAGCGCTTTTACCCAAAATTTTACACTGGTTTCAAATCCGGGAATTGTTCCGGTTCAATACAGCACCTGTAAGTTTGTCGATATTGATGGCGATGGTGATCTGGATTTATTTGCCATGGGCGGAAGTCCGAATGCCGGTAGTAGTCGGATGTATAAAAACGACGGAACCGGTCATTTTACCCTTCATGATGATCAAACGTTTATTAAATGCCGTGAAGGCGGCGCTGCTTTTGGTGATGTTAACGGTGATGGATTTCCGGATTTGATTGTTTCGGGAAGTGCCAACGGAGTCAATACAAAATTATACCTGAATGACGGAGTTGGAAACTTTAGCGTATCGCCAAATTCGAACTTTATCGGGACAATGAATGGTGATGTGAATATGGCCGATTTTGATAACGACGGCGATCAGGATATTCTGATAACCGGAATGTATACCAGTAATGGTTTTGCGATGGCATTATATACGAATGACGGAACCGGAATATTTACGCGTAATCTTCAAAGCGGATTGGAATCGTACGGTATGTATCTGGCTTCTGTGGTGGTGGCCGATGTGAATGGTGACGGGAAACCGGATATTGTAACATCGGGAAAAGTAGGTATTAATGCTACGGCTACTAATATCAGAATATTTCTAAATCAGGGTGGCGGCGTTTTTGCGCATCATCCGCAACCGGCTATAACGGCTTTATTGGGAAAGGTGGCTTTGGCGGATGTAGATAACGATGGTGATCAGGATTTACTGATAGCCGGGAATATGCCTTCATCGTCCGGAAATCCGGCACTTTGGTTCCGTATGCAATTGTATTATAATGACGGAAATGCGAATTTTACAATGGCCGAAGGAATGCCATTTGTAGGTATAGGTGATAATTTGGCGATCGCTTTTGCGGATGTCAATAATGATGGTTACCCGGATATTCTTTCGATGGGACGGAAATATTCCGAAACCACGACAGGGAACAACATACAAGAGGCGAATTTATATCTGAATGATGGGGCAGGAGGTTATGTCCGAATACCGGATATGCCATTTACTTCGCACTCTACTGGAAATATTGTCTTTGCCGATGTGGATAATGATGGCGATAAGGATGTTTTGATCACAGGTATTGGTACAGGAACGACGGCGGTAGCCAAATTATATCGTAATGGTCAGGTTTTAAATGTTGATGATCATAATGCAAAAACGATAGCGGTTTATCCGAATCCGGTTCGTGATAACGTATATCTGATATTACCGGATCAGGTTATTCAGGAAATCCAGGTATATACGCTTAGTGGTGCCTTGGTGGGAACCGAAAAACCAAATGCAACAATGGCTTCTTTAGACTGTAGTCGTTTGAGTAGTGGGGTGTATCTGGTAGCGGTAACTACTGTCGATGGAAACAAAAGCTGGACTAAAATCGTAAAGCAATAGCGATATAAGAGACAAGAAGAAAGAAGAAAGAGAAAAGAACACCTGACAGATTTTCAAAACCTGTTAGATGTTGATCATAATAAAAAAGGCGGTTTTAGACCGCCTTTTGATTTTTATGCTTGTACCGGTTCCCCGTATAAGTCGAATTCTGTGGCATCCGTGATTTTGATCATTGTAAAATCACCGGTTTTTAAATAATGTTGCGTTGCATCGATCAACACTTCATTATCCACGTCCGGACTGTCAAATTCGGTACGTCCGATAAAGTAACCACCTTCTTTGCGATCGATGATACAACGGTATGTTTGTCCGATTTTTTCCTGGTTCAGATCCCATGAAATTTGCGCCTGAATATCCATGATTTCTGCGGCACGTTGTTGTTTTACTTCTTCGGGAACATCGTCTTCCAACAAATACGCATGGGTATTCTCTTCGTGTGAATACGCAAAACAACCCAAACGCTCAAAGCGCATTTCTTCCACCCAGTTTTTCAGGATCTGGAAATCTTCTTCGGTTTCACCCGGATAACCCACGATTAACGTAGTACGGATAGCCATTCCCGGAACCGCTTCGCGGAAATCTTTTAGCAGTTTGGTCGTTTTTTCATACGTTGTTCCACGACGCATCGATTTTAGAATATTGTCGGAAATATGCTGTAATGGAATATCGATATAATTACAGATTTTAGGCTCGCGTTTCATCAGATCCAATACGTCCATTGGGAATCCGGAAGGGAAGGCATAATGCAAACGAATCCATTCGATTCCTTCCACTTGTACCAGATTTTCCAGTAACTCGGCTAAATTTCGTTTTTTGTATAAATCCAACCCGTAATAGGTTAAATCCTGAGCAATTAAAATCAGTTCTTTGACACCTTTGGCGGCTAAACCTTCGGCTTCTTTTACCAGTTTTTCAATCGGTTGCGAAACGTGTTTTCCGCGCATTAGTGGAATCGCGCAAAAACTACACGGACGGTCACAACCTTCGGCAATTTTCAGATAAGCATAATTTTTAGGCGTTGTCGTGAGACGTTCTCCTAAAAGCTCGTGTTTGTAATCGGCACCCAAAGCTTTTAAAAGCAAGGGTAATTCGGTAGTTCCGAAATAACGATCCACATCCGGGATTTCTTTTTCAAGATCCGGGCGGTACCGTTCCGACAAACATCCGGTTACAAAAACCTTATCTACGATACCCTGTTCTTTTTTGTCGACATATTCCAGAATCGTATTAACAGATTCTTCTTTGGCATTATTGATAAACCCGCAAGTGTTGATCACAATAATGTTTCCTTCATCATTTTTAGGTGCTTCGTGTTGTACGTCTTTACCGCTGGCTTTTAATTGCCCCATCAGTACTTCGCTGTCGTAAACATTTTTAGAACAACCTAAAGTGATGACATTGATTTTGTTTTTCTTTAAAGACTTGGTTCTCATAGAATTGAAAAATTGGAGTGCAAAATTACGTTTTTTATAATTAGCATCACTATGGTTTGCTAAAATTTATGAAGTTTTAGTTGTAAGGTGTTGATTTATATGTTTATAAAGGATGAATGTTATAACGATAGTGGTTTTCTTTTTTACGTAAGTTCTTTATTGTGCTAATCCTTTAAAACCAAAAATAAAATAGACAATATGAGACAAATATGGTCAATATGTGCGAAACTTTGGAAAAAGATTTAATAAGTATTTTTTAGATTTTATATTTATGATTATCAGTTGTTTGTTTTTTATGATTATTTTTTTAAAATAATTTAACAACAAATGGCGATATCAGACAAAACATTTTATAGTGTAGCCAACTGAATAATAGCATCTTTAAGTTTTGATATATCGGTTGTATAAAAAGCACTTGTAAAACATATTGGTTTTGAAACTTTTCCCCTAAATAGAATATTGTGAAATAGCAAGATACGCGTATTGCGAAGAATATTCTATTTGCATAAACTGAATATTAATCATAAAAATAAAAACATGAAGATTAAAATTAAGTTGTTGGGAAAATCATGGATTATGGTTTTCTTTTTTACAGGGAATCTGTTATTGTTAGCGCAGCAAGCCCCGGGAATTGAATGGCAAAAAACACTGGGAGGAACTCAGAATGACGGGGCAAGATCAGTACAGAATACTTTTGATGATGGAGTTATTGTGGCTGGCTATACGCGCTCTACTGATGGAGAAGTAACAGAAAATCACGGAGGGGCTGATTTTTGGGTTGTAAAATTGGATCGCAACGGTAGTCTGGAATGGGAAAAAACATTTGGAGGGTCAAAAGATGATATGGCGAAATTTGTTCAGCCCACCTCAGATGGAGGATATACAATAGTTGGATATACCCGTTCCAATGACGGACAGGTTACAAAGAACCATGGAGGAGCAGATATTTGGGTTGTAAAATTGGATCGTAATGGAAATCTGGAATGGGAGAAAACATATGGAGGTTCCAAAGATGATATCGCGACTCATGTGGCTCCTACGTTTGGCTCTGGACTGATAATAACGGGTTACACTTTTTCCAGGGATGGTGATGTAGCAAAAAATCAGGGAAAATCGGATTTCTGGATTTTAAAATTAGAGAGCGATGGTAAGATGGAATGGGAAAAAACATACGGTGGATCCGGTTATGATGAAGCGAGTTTTGTTAAGCAGACCTCCTATGGGCAATATATTGTAACTGGGTCTACGAATTCCAATAATGGTGATGTTACAGGAAATCATGGCAAGGATGACTTTTGGGTCCTACAACTAAATGGTTCTGGAGATAAAATTTGGCAAAAAACATTTGGAGGTTCCCAGGACGATCGGGCTACAGCGCTTTGGGAAACGTTTGATGAGGGTTATGTTATATGTGGAAATACTGAATCTAGAGATGGTGATGTTACTTATAATCATGGTATGCGCGATTTTTGGGTGGTTAAATTAGATGACGAAGGTAATCTGGAGTGGCAGAAAACGTACGGAGGATCATATAGTGATGAAGCAAATGGAATACAGCAATTACCAGGAGAAAGGTATATTGTTACAGGTACAACGATGTCTAATGATGGTGATGTACATGGTAATCACGGAAATTGGGACTTTTGGACGGTACAGCTGGATAATAAAGGAAAAATAGAGTGGGAAGCTACATATGGAGGAACTGGTTATGATGATGCAAACCATATCGAACAGGTAGTGACCGGAGGGTATGTTATAGCAGGTGTTACGTTTTCCAATGATGGAGATGTCACGGGGAATCATGGTAAATCGGACTTTTGGGTGGTAAAGTTGAAAAGTGATATTAACCTGGTGTGGGAAAATACTTTTGGCGGATTAGAAAATGAACAGGCGAAATCAGTATCGGCTACCTTGGATGGAGGAAGTATAACTGCGGGCTATACCGAGTCGAATGATGGTGAGGTTACAGGGAATCATGGTAAAACGGATTTTTGGATTACCAAACAAGGGGAAGAAGGTAATCTGGAATGGCAAAAAGCATTAGGAGGAACACAGGACGATCAGGCCAATGCGATTGAATTGGTTGGTACAGGATCTGTGGCGGTGGGCTATACAGAATCAAACGATGGAGATGTTTCAGGGAACCATGGTAAAGCAGATTTTTGGGTAGTCAAACAAGATGCAAAAGGAAATTTAGAATGGCAAAAAACATTTGGAGGAACCGATGTCGACAAAGCTTATTCTGTCGAGCATACGTCTGATGGAGGTTATATAGTAGTTGGTCTTACTTTTTCCAATGATGATGATGTTACTAGAAATCAGGGGAAATCAGATTGTTGGGCTGTAAAATTAAACTCCAAAGGGAATTTAGTCTGGCAAAAAACATTTGGCGGAACTAATTTTGATTATGCGGTTTCTGTAAGAGAAACAACAGAAGGCGGATATGTAGTCGTGGGATATACTTATTCTGATGATGGCGATGTCACCAAAAATAGAGGCGATGCAGATGTTTGGGTTGTAATGCTAACAAAAGCGGGAACTATAGCGTGGCAACAAACATATGGAGGTTCAAGTAATGATTTCGGATCAGCTATTTATGAAACGGGTGATGGAGGATTTGTAGTAATAGGGACAACAATGTCTAATAGTGGCGATGTTTCGGGAAACCACGGCTATTCCGATGTCTGGATGCTGAAAATAAGCGGAACTGGTAATCTGGAATGGCAAAAATGTTTCGGAGGAACGGATTATGACTATGGAAGAGATGTTTTACAAACAAGAGAAGGAAACTATATTTTTGTAGGAGAATCGCGATCAAATGATGGTGATATTATTGGTAATCATGGCGACTGGGATAGTTGGGTTGTAAAAACGAGTAATAATGGAAGTTTACTATGGCAAAGGGCATTAGGAGGAACTCGTGTAGATGAGTCAAAATCGATCTTTAAAAATTTAAAAGGAGAATATCTGGTTTCGGGTTTTACATCGTCTACTGACGGAGATGTTACAGGTAATCATGGTAAGGAAGATTTTTGGGTAATAAAATTAAAAAGCGAAGTTAATTTAACAAAAAATGAATCGTCTGGTGGAAGTGGAGTTCCTAATGCAATTTATGCTCGACCTGATTTTTATGGAGGCAATACGGCAACATGTGTTGTTACACCGAATAATAAGGATACAAGGTGGAATTATGGTTTGGATTACTTTCGAAATGGAAGTGATAAAATAGAAAAGATGGATGATTTGGAATCGTTACAATTTAGTGTGTACCCTAATCCATTTCAGGATGTATTATATAGTAAAGATGCTTGTCGGATAGAAAATCTGAGTATAAGGAATCTTTTAGGTGAAGTAATAAAAGAGGTAAACGGGATTAATAAAAAAGAATATATTTTGGATACTGATGATGTACCTAAGGGGATTTACATTCTTATGGTAACTACGGGTAATAAAAGGCATATCCAAAAAATAATAAAAAATTAAAAAAAAAAGGCGGCTTCTCATAGAAACCGCCCTCTTTTCTTGTGTTTTTAATTTTAGAAACCAACCGTATAGGTAAGTGTAAAGGAATCTATTTTACTATTAATTCTTGCAGAATCGGTCATGCTGGATAATAATGGAACATCCATCTCTCTCTGTGAATGGCCATAGGCAAAATCCAGTCGGGCAGAACCAAAGTTATAACCAATACCGGCAGAATAGCCTTTTAAGTCGCCCACAATTTTTTCGTCTTTATACGGACTTTCTTCAAAACGGTATCCGCCGCGAAGGCTCACCTGTTTGATTTTGTATTCGGCACCTACGCGGAATTCCTGTGCGGTGGTTAGTGTATTTTTATAAACATCGTTTAAAGAGCTATTATACGAATTGTTTGGTTTGAATTTAATGTTGCTGTAATCTTTAACGCCGTAATCAAAGCTGATCAAACCTGATTTTCCAAAGATATACGCCAAACTTCCTGTGAATTTACCTGGTGTTTGAAGTGTATAAGTTGGATATACGTTTATGATATTCGGATTAAGCGAAGCCGAACGCGTAGCGCCCGGACTTGTTGGTGAATTGGCCGGAGCAACATAAGTAGTGTATAAACTTTGTGACAATTCGTCTGTTAAACGATACCATGTTGGCGATTCGTAAGCCGCACCTAAACGCAATTCATCGGTAATTTTAGCGATAGCACCAATATTAAACGAGAAACCGCTTCCGTAGGTATGCATATCGTTGTTGAACTGAATTTGACGAATCGTAGCGTAATTCGGATCGGTGTTTACCGGGCCGTTATTGGACTCGTAAACGGTCGAATTTTTGGTATAATCGGTAAAATGAGCATTCAGATTAAGTCCGATGTAAAGTCGGTCTTTGTACGAGCTGGCAAAGTTAAAAGCCAGTTTTCCGTTATAACCATTTGTGTTAACGTAATTCTGGTGCGCATAACTTCCGGTTTGTGGAACATTGGAGACATAGTTTGGATTGTCCGGATTAAACGGATACGTACTGGTGTCGATAAGATAGGTCTGATAGGCTAAATAAGCCTGTTGATCCTGAAAACTTAGTTCATCATATCGGTAATTGTTGTCGATCACACCAACCGGTAAGCCATTGGCCTGATTTAAGAAAAACTGATCGATCGAACGAGTACCGGTACCTCTGTAATTAAAGCTGTTATCAAAGTTATTGGCATTGTCATAGGCGATACCAAAGGTAAATTTGGTCCATCCGCTGCTAAGATCCTGATTGTGGAAAACAAAGATACCGCCAGCCTGATTCAGATCAAATGAAGTATCCCGGTCATTTGTAGTTGTTCCGAAATAACGGGAATTACTTTTGGTACTTAACAAATTTAAAGTAGCCGCAGCAGTATTGAAGTTAAAGATGGCGCCACCGGCCGGGTTAACATGTATAGCAGACATATCGCCACCAACGGCTCCGAAAGCACCGCTCATACCGCGGAATCGGGCAGTTCCGTTTAAATTGTCCATAGCATACCGCAGTCCGTCAGATGGAGCTAACTCCTGAGCGGAGGCTACTACTGCTGATAGTGCAGTAATAGCTGTAAATATATATTTTTTCATGAGGATGTACTTTTAAAACTTAGAGGATTTGATTAACGTCTTCCGCCACCGCCGGATCTTCCACCTCCGCCGCCGCCGCCGAAGCTTCCACCGCCACGGGAACCGCCAAAGTTACCTCCGGAATTATTATAGCTTCGCGTAGGAGCAGAATAGTTGCTGTTGCTACGGGTTCCGCTATTGTTGGAGTTGTTGTAATTGTAATTACGGGTTCCTGAGTTGTTGTTATTGCTATTGTTGGAGTTGTTGTAATTATAATTACGGGTTCCGGAATTGTTATTGTTGTTATAATCCCGTGTAGCGCCATTGTTGTAATTTCGCGTTCCGTTATTATAGTTACGGGTTCCGTTGTTGTAATTGTTGTAATCTCTTGTTCCGGTACCGTAAGTTCGGTTAAAGTCAACATCTCTGCGGCTATTGTAATTACGGGTTCCGGCGTTATTATATCCGTATATGGAATTGTTGTATCGTCCGTTATAGTAGGCCGATCCACCTCTTGGTCCGCCATTATAAACACGGTTGTTGTAGTAGCCATTGTACCATCCTGGTCCATACCAGTTGTTCCAGCCCCATCCCGGTCCGTACCAGTTATTCCAACCCCATCCGTAGTTTGGTCCATACCAGGAATTCCAACCCCATCCAAGGCCTATGCTCCATCCGGAACCGTAGTAACCGCCATTCCATCCCCATCCGTAATAAGGAGTGTACCAGGAATTCCAGTAACCTCTGTTCCAGCCCCAGTCGTTGTTGTAAATGTTAACGGTAACATTGCTGGGATTATCACCCCATCCGGCATATCCGGTTGTACCGGCATACTGATCGCGGTTGGCAGTTACATTTGAAATAGAATCCTGTTGATCTTGAGAAGCGTAATTGTCCACATCTGTAAAAACACCGTTGTTAGCATCTTTCTGAAGATCGCTGAAATATTCTTTGTAATTATTGGCTTGCGCCATGTTTTGTTCACTGTATCTGTTGCTGTAATCGTTTCGCGGTCTTTCAGAACCGTAAACACCGTCGTGATCGTAGTAGGACGAGTTTTGGTAAGAACCACAGGAAGATACCACAAGTCCGAGGAATCCAATTACGGAGTAAATGGATAGTTTTCTGTTGGATAGGTAATAAGTTTTCATATCTCAGGGTATTTTTATTGTTGGACAACACAAAAATAGTTAGTTTTGCCAAACTATTTAGTTAAAATAAGTAAAACAATATTTGTGCCAAACTAATCAAAATGAGTAAGAACTTAACAAAACGATCAGAAGATTATTCGAAATGGTATAACGAACTGGTTGTCAAAGCAGACCTGGCTGAGAATTCAGGAGTTAGAGGTTGTATGGTTATCAAACCATACGGTTATGCTATTTGGGAAAAAATGCAAGCCGAATTGGATAGAATGTTTAAAGAAACAGGACATCAGAACGCATATTTTCCGTTGTTTGTTCCCAAAAGCATGTTTGAGGCAGAAGAGAAAAATGCAGAAGGATTTGCGAAAGAGTGTGCGATTGTAACGCATTACAGGCTGACAAATGATCCTGAAAATAAAGGAAAATTAATAGTAGATCCAAATGCAAAACTGGAAGAGGAATTGATTGTTCGTCCAACCAGTGAAGCAATTATTTGGAGTACCTATAAAGGATGGGTGCAATCCTATCGCGATTTACCGTTGCTGATTAACCAATGGGCGAATGTAGTGCGTTGGGAAATGAGAACGCGTTTGTTTTTGCGAACAGCTGAATTTTTATGGCAGGAAGGACATACGGCACATGCTACGAAACAGGAAGCATTGTCAGAGTCGGTACAAATGATGAATGTATATGCTGATTTTGTAGAAAACTTTATGGCTATCCCGGTAGTAAAAGGAATTAAAACGGAAACCGAACGTTTTGCAGGAGCGGATGAAACCTATTGTATTGAAGCATTAATGCAGGATGGAAAAGCGCTACAGGCGGGTACGTCTCACTTTTTAGGACAAAACTTTGCGAAAGCGTTTGATGTGAAATTTTCGAATGCCGAAGGGAAACTGGAGCATGTATGGGGAACATCGTGGGGTGTATCTACGCGTTTAATGGGAGCTTTGGTAATGACGCATTCCGATGACAATGGTCTGGTATTGCCGCCAAACTTAGCGCCTATTCAGGTGGTGATTGTTCCAATTCATAGAAATGACGAGCAATTGGAAGCGATTTCGGCTCAGGTGAACGAATTGGTGAAACAATTGCGTAAACTGAAAATTGCTGTAAAATACGACGATCGTACAACGCATAAGCCAGGATGGAAATTCAATGAATATGAGTTAAAAGGAGTGCCGGTACGAATTGCTATTGGGCCGAATGATTTGGAGAACGGAACCTATGAAATTGCCCGACGTGACACTTTGACAAAAGAAGTGGTTGCGAAAGACGGTGTGGTGATGTATATTCAGGACTTATTAGAGACGATTCAGGAAGAAATGTTCACACGTTCATTGGAGTACCGAAACACGCATATAACCGAGGTAAATACGTTTGAGGAGTTTAAAGACGTACTTGAAAATAAAACCGGATTTGTTTCGGCGCATTGGGATGGAACGGCAGAAACCGAAGAAAAGATTAAAGATCTTACCAAAGCTACGATTCGTTGTATTCCGTTGGATAGAAAAGAGGAAGAAGGCAAGTGTGTGCTAACTGGTTCTTTATCAAAAGGAAGGGTGCTTTTTGCGAAAGCGTACTAAAAAAAAATCGAAAAAAAATAGAGTTGTTCTTGCGAGATTGAAAAAATGTTGTACTTTTGCATCCGCAATAAAGCAATAAAGGTCCGTTCGTCTAGGGGTTAGGACGCCAGGTTTTCATCCTGGTAACAGGGGTTCGATTCCCCTACGGACTACGAAAAAAGTATTACGCGGTTAATACGAAATTTATTGGAATAATGGTCCGTTCGTCTAGGGGTTAGGACGCCAGGTTTTCATCCTGGTAACAGGGGTTCGATTCCCCTACGGACTACGAAAAAAAGAAATGTAAAAAGACTTAATCAATTTTAAGAAAATGGCAAATCATAAGTCGGCTTTAAAAAGAATCAGAAGCAACGAAAAGAAAAGAGTATTAAATAGATACCAACATAAAACTACACGTAACGCGATCAAAGCTTTACGTCTAGCAACTGATAAAGCAGAAGCATCTGCTAAATTATCTGCTGTTATCTCAATGATTGACAAGTTAGCGAAGAAAAATGTTATCCATGATAACAAAGCTTCTAACTTGAAATCTAAATTAACGAAGCACGTTGCTAAATTAGCATAAGCTAATTGAAACACGATATAAAAACCAAGCTCTCTTTGATGAGAGCTTTTTTTGTTGTTATTATTTTGTTATTTTTTTGCTAACTACTTAAAAATTAGCGTGTTTATTAAAAAATAAATTGTAATTTCGCACCCTCAAAAATTATTTATGACTTCTATCAGAAACATTGCAATTATCGCTCACGTTGACCACGGAAAGACAACTTTGGTTGACAAAATCATGTATCACTGTCAGTTATTCCGTGAAAACGAGAATACCGGAGACTTAATTCTTGATAACAACGATTTGGAACGTGAAAGAGGGATTACAATTACCTCTAAAAACGTATCGGTAACCTACAAAGGGACAAAGATTAACATTATCGATACTCCGGGCCACGCCGATTTTGGTGGAGAAGTAGAACGTGTATTAAACATGGCTGATGGTGTGTTGTTGTTGGTGGATGCCTTCGAAGGACCAATGCCACAAACGCGTTTCGTATTACAGAAAGCGATCGACTTAGGATTAAAACCATGTGTGGTTGTAAACAAAGTGGATAAGGAAAACTGTACTCCGGAAGAAGTTCATGAAAAAGTATTTGATTTAATGTTTGAATTAGGAGCAGAAGAATGGCAGTTGGATTTCCCAACAGTTTATGGTTCTGCTAAAAATAACTGGATGTCGACCGACTGGAAAAACCAGACGGAAAACATCGAGCCTTTATTGGATATGGTGTTGGAGCACATTCCGACTCCAAAAGTATCAGAAGGAACGCCACAGATGTTGATCACTTCTTTGGATTTCTCCAACTTTACAGGACGTATCGCTATCGGACGTTTACAAAGAGGAGAATTAAAAGAAGGTATGAATATCTCTTTGGTAAAACGTGATGGTAAGATTATTAAATCTAAAATCAAAGAATTACACGTTTTTGAAGGAATCGGAAGACGTAAAATTGAGCAAGTTGTAGCTGGAGATATTTGTGCGATTGTAGGATTGGAAGGATTTGAAATCGGGGATACTGTTGCTGATTTTGAAAATCCGGAAGCATTGGCAACAATTGCAATCGATGAGCCAACAATGAGCATGTTGTTTACGATCAACGATTCACCATTCTTTGGTAAAGAAGGAAAATTTGTGACTTCCCGTCACATTAAAGACAGATTGACCAAAGAGTTGGAGAAAAACCTGGCATTACGTGTTAATGAAACAAATAGCGCGGATAAATTTTTGGTTTTCGGACGTGGTGTACTACACTTATCGGTATTAATCGAAACAATGCGTCGTGAAGGATACGAATTACAAATCGGACAGCCACAGGTAATCATCAAAGAAATTGATGGTGTTAAATGTGAGCCGGTTGAGGAATTAACGATCGACTTACCAGAAAACCTTTCAGGAAGAGCGGTAGAGTTTGTAACCTTACGTAAAGGAGAAATGTTGAGTATGGAGCCAAAAGGTGACCGTATGATCATTAAATTCTTTATTCCGTCACGAGGAATCATCGGATTGCGTAACCAATTGCTAACGGCTACGGCTGGTGAAGCGATTATGGCACACCGATTCTTAGAATACCAACCGTTTAAAGGTGAAATCGCAGGACGTATCAACGGATCGTTAATTTCGATGGAAAACGGTAAAGCAATTCCATATTCAATCGATAAATTACAGGATCGTGGTAAATTCTTCGTAGATCCGAATGAGGATATCTATGAAGGTCAGGTGATCGGTGAGAACTCACGTGGGGATGATATGGTGGTGAACGTAACCAAAACGAAGAAATTAACCAACGTACGTTCTTCCGGAGCTGATGATAAAGCCAGAATTATTCCGGCAATCAAATTCTCTTTAGAAGAAGCATTAGAATACATCCAAAAAGACGAGTATGTAGAGGTAACACCAAAATCATTACGTCTTCGTAAGATCTATTTGAACGAAAATGATAGAAAACGATTTAAAATCGACTAATCATAAAAACAAAAAACCGCTTTTAAAGCGGTTTTTTTTATAGCTATAAAAAAAGACCGGATTTCCGGTCTTTTTTGTTACTTATCTTGTTGCTGTTTTAAGCTGCGAATTTGTTTTAGCTTATCCTTCCAGGTTTTTAATTCTTCTTTATGACGATCAATGTTTTTGTTGATCTCTTTAATAAAAGGATTGTCGGCCTTAGCGTTGGAAATAAACTGAATGTTGTTCTCCAATTGGAAAATTTCGCTTTGAACTTCGTCAATCTTACGCATGATAAAGATCTGCTCGTTTTCCAGTTTTCGGGAATCATCACTATCGGCCAATTGCTCCAGACGGTTGTTGAATTTTACCATTTCGGCTTCTTTTTTCGATAGGCTTAGCTTGTCAAATAGCGCATCCAGTATTTTGTTGAATTTTCCTTCGATATGACGACGAGCGTGCGGTACGCGTCCAAAACCTTTCCAGTTCTCGATATGTTGCTTAATGGCATCAAGGTCGGCTTTGTGTTCACCGCTCAACTGGAAGTCTTTTAATTGCTCCAGATAGTCCTTTTTCTTTTCAAATGCATCCACTTCTTCCGAATTGGCTTCGTTGCGTTTTGCATGTAATCGATCGAAATAATGATTACAAGCGTCTTTAAAGTCTTTCCAGATGCTATCGGAATATTTACGCGGCACATGTCCGATCTTCTTCCATTCTTCCTGGATTTGCTTCATGATCGGTGTTGTAACATTAAAATCTTCGTTATCTTTTAACGAGTTGGCCTTTTCAACCAAAGCCAGTTTTTTATTCAGGTTATCCTGTTGGTCTTTTTTGATGTCTTTGTAGAACGAGTTCTTCTGAGCGTTAAAATTGCGAACAGCGTTCTTAAAAGCGGTCCAGGTGTCTTCGTTTACTTCCTGCGGCACTTTTCCGGTTTGGAAAAAAGCCGTTCGTAACGCTTCTATTTTTTCAATCTGACCTTGCCATGCGCTGTGAGCGGTGATGGTTTCATTGGAAACAGCCTCAATTTGTGCGATGATTTCCTTTTTCTTAGCCAGATTTTCTTCTTCTTTTTCTTTGGCTTTAGCTACGAGTGCTTCCCGTTTGTCGTGTAACTGACGGGTTAACTCGCTAAATTTATTCCATAATTCTTCACGGTGTTCGCGGGATACAGGGCCAATTTCTTCTTTCCAGATTTTATGTAACGACTGTAATTCGCGGAACGCTTTGGTTACATCACTCTCGTTGACCAATTCTTCAACGCGGGCAATGATTTTTTGTTTTTGCTCCAGATTGTGTTTGAAATCTAAATCACGTGCCTCACGATCCAAATGCAGATGATCGTAAAAACGTTCGATATGGAAATGGAAATTATTCCATACGTGATTGTATTTGTCACGCGGGATTGGACCGGCATTTTTCCAGCGCTCCCGCAATTCATTTACACTTTTTAGAGTGTCCTGAATACTTTCTCCCGGATTGTCGATCAGACTTTTCAGTTCTTCAATAATCGTCTGACGCACATCCAGATTGTGTTTCAGGTTGTTTTGAAGTTGTTTGAAGTGCTGATTTTTTAAGTCTTTATAGTGATTGTAAATAGAGTCGAATTTGTTTTTCAACGGATAGTGATAGTCAAATCCGGTCACATCTCCGTTATTTTCATGGCTGTATTCATCTCTTTTCTCATCGATAAAGTGATGGTATTTGTCCATAAAATCTTTTCTGATTTCCTCTACGTGGTTTCGGATGGATACCACTTTCTGATTGGCAACCAGTTTTTCAAGTTCGGCAACCAATTCCTCCATAGACATGGCTTCATAATGAAGCATCGGGATATCATGACCTTCGGAAATAGCATCGTCTTCGCCTTCCTCGGCATTGGAATTCTCGATGGCTTCTATAGCAGATTGTTCTGCTGTTGGAACGGTTTCTTCGCCTTTAATTTGTTCCTGTCCGTCTGCCTCTGGCAGGTTATCATTCTTTTCTTCTAACATTGTTGAAATGCTTAAGTTTAACATTAATTGAGTGGAAAGATACTAAAAGCATACGGAAAAGGCAAAAGAAAAATAGGATAAAGTGCTTATTTTTTGCTATAAACAGATATCTGATGTCAGTTTTTTTGCACTTTTGTAACTGCTGTAACCAAAAGCAAAAAAATAAAGACGGTGTAAAAGCCGTCTTTATTTTTGTTTTTCAGTCCAGATGTCCCAGGCTTTTTCCGCCTGAAAAACGAGCATTTCGTAACCGTTTTTAATTTTGGCTCCTTGTGATCGCGCTCGTTTTAAAAATTCGGTTTCTTCGGGATTATAAACCAGATCAAACGCAATGTGTTTGTCGGTAAAAAGGGAGTAATCCAATTCCGGACAATCCTGTATATTCGGAAACGTGCCTAGTGGCGTGGTATTGATAATGATTTGATATTCGTTAAAAAGAGTATCGTTCAGTTCGCTATACGAATATTCACATTCGGTAGCATTCCGGGAAACGAAGTCGTATTCAATTTTTAATTTCTGTAACGCATAGGCTACTGCTTTACTGGCGCCGCCGGTTCCCAGGATAAGGGCTTTCTGATGGTGTTTTTTAAGCATCGGTTTCAATGCTTTTTTAAAACCGTAAAAATCGGTGTTATAGCCTTTGGTTTCACCTTTTTTGGAGATACGAATGGTGTTTACAGCACCAATTACGGCTGCATTTTTAGAAAGTTTACCTAAAAATGGAATGATAGCTTCTTTATACGGAATGGTAACGTTCATTCCTTTTAGGTTTTTAGTTTCGGAAAGGATAGTAGGAAACGCTTCGATAGTATCGATATCAAAATTGACATAACTATGGTTGTTAAGTCCGAGGTTTTCGAATTTTTCGGTAAAATATTTTTTCGAAAATGAATAACTGATGTTTTTTCCGACTAAGCCGAACTTCCTTTTCTTAACTTTTTTCATAATAAAAAACGGTTAATTAAATGAATCAATTAACCGTAAAGATACTGGTAAAATATGGTATTTGGATGCGTCTTATTCGTTTAATTTCTGGTACTTTTCAATCTGCGTTCGAATCGCTTTCTGATTCCAGATTACCGGGAATAATTCTTCCAATAGTGTATGATTGTTAAAGTTTAATCGCAATCCGTTACTTAGGTGGACTTTTCCTTTTTCTTCGTCGTGAAGCATATAGTACAATCCGGCCAATCGGTATTCGATTTCGTATTCTTCCGGGAAAAACTCCGAAGCCTGTAATAAGGTTTGTACAGCGCTGTCGAATTCACCTAAAAACTGCAATAGGTCAACCCAGAACAACCAGGTATCGAGTTGGTAATCGCCAAACTCTACGGCTTTGCGATAGCCATATTCGGCTTCTTCAAAAAAGCTCAACTGTTTGTTGATCGCGCCATAGCGTTTCCAATACAGTTTGTTTTCATTGTCAATGCCAATCGCTTTGTTAACATAGTACAAGGCTTTCTGGAAATTGCGCTGACGGATATAAAAATCGGTAATGGCAATCCAGGCTTTGTCCAACAACGGATCTTCGTGTACCGTTTTTAGATAAAACTGTAACGCAATATCGGTTCTTCCAAGACGTTCGTGGCATTTTCCGATGCGTAAAAGCGCAAACGATGTCGGATCGTCCAACTCCATAGTGATGTTGTAACAATCGATCGCTTCCTGGTATTTTTTTAGTTTTTCAAGTGCTTTGGCTTTTTCGAGATACGCACCTAAGAAACTTTCGTCAATCAGCGTAGCATAATCGAAAGCGCGAACCGCCTGTTCGTAGTTTTTTACCGTATAATACTGGCGACCTAACTGATGCCAGGCCACTTCGCTATACGGATTACGATCGATAAAACTGTTTAAGAAAAGAATCGCATCGTCGTTTTGATCCAGAAAATCGAAACAGTAGACTACGTTGTATAAAGCGGAATGATCTTCGGTATCGTTTTCCAGACACTTGATGAAATTTTCCTTAGCCAGTTCCAGATTATCCATAAAAAGATATTCCATACCGATTAGTGAATATACATCGGCATAATCGTCGGTATAGCGTAAAGCGATCTGTAAAAGCTCTACCGCTTTGTCGTGCTGGTCTTTTTTGGAATAAATATTGGCTTTCTGAATATAGATTTCTTCGTTGGTCGGTTCGATAGCGTATAAATCATTTAATAATTTTTCGGCTATGTCCAGTTTGTCGTCAAAAACCAGAAGTTCCACCTGAACCAGTTTTAAACCAGTTGATTTAGGGTGTTGTTCCAGTCCCAGTTTCAGGGCTTTTTTGGCTAAATTAATTTTACCCGTATCGAGATAATGAAGAATGATATCTTCAAACTCTTCGGAGTCAAAGAAGAATACCTTGTTGGTTTTCAACATCGATTCGAACTTTGATAAGGATAAACTATTATCTTCTTCCTCGTGACTCAAATTCATACTCCAGTTGTTTAAAATTATCCTTATTAAAATTAGGAAAGGTTTGTTGTTTTTTTAGAAATCGAAATGCTATGTTGTGAACAATTTAATTAACAATTCTTGTTTATTCACAAGGGGTTACATCTCGTTCATGACTTCATTCATAGCTTCAATAATGATGCCACATCCTTCTTCGATTTCTTCGTTGGAAAGTGTCAGGGGAGGGGTAATGCGTATGGCACGGCCTTCAAACAGTAGCCAGAACAAAATCAATCCTTTTTCCTGACATTTAAAAATGACTTTATTGGTGATTTCAGGACTTTCTGTCATGGGAGCCAGCATTAAGCCTTCCCCGCGGATTTCAGTGATCAACGGATGTACCAGTAATTTACGGAATAATTTTTCTTTTTCCAACGCCTGTTCCATCAAATCCGTTTCGACTAATTCCTGTAAGGTTGCCAGACATGCTGCAGCGATCACTGGATGACCTCCAAAAGTCGTAATATGTCCTAGTTTGGGATCGTGACTTAAAAGATCCATATGCTTTTCGTTGGCTGTAAAAGCACCAACCGGCATACCGCCACCCATTCCTTTACCCATAACGACTATATCCGGAACGACATCGTAATTCTGGAAGCCGAATAATTTTCCGGTTCTTCCGAAACCGGGCTGGATTTCGTCTAAAATCATCATGGCACCCACTTCGTCGCAACGTTGGCGCACTTTCGTAAGAAAGCCGTCAAACGGTTGTACAAAACCGGCACCACCCTGAATGGTTTCCAAAATGATTCCGGCGGTTTTGGATGTTATTTTTTGTAAGTCTTCTTCGTTGTTAAAGGTGATAAAATCCACGTCGGGAATCAAAGGGCGGAATACTTGTTTGCGCTCTTCAAAACCCATTACGCTCATCGATCCCATAGTATTGCCGTGATAGGCGTTAAAACAGGAAATCAGCTGACTTCTGCCGGTCACACGACGGGCTAATTTTAGTGCGCCTTCCGTGGCTTCCGTTCCGGAATTAACCAGATAGGTCTTGTTTAGTTCGGTCGGCATATTTTCAGCCAACAATTTACAAAGAAGAACCGACGGATCCTGTGCGTATTCGCCATATACCATTACATGGGCGTATTTGTCCAGTTGATCTTTGATCGCATTGGTTACACGCGGATGTTGATGGCCTAGTGTGCAAGCCGAAACTCCGGCAACAAAATCGAGGTATTTTTTTCCTGTAGTATCGTAAATATAAGAACCTTTGGCGTGCGAAACTTCCATGGCTAACGGGTGCGGGGAAGTTTGCGCCTGGTATTTATAGAAATCCTGAATCATTTTTTCTTGGTGTTTTTCGCTTTCGCTTTTTCTTTTTTGGGAGGTTTGCCGTATTCTAATGTCTCTTTCGTGGCCTCCATTGGTTTTTCATTTTCGAGATCTTTCGCAAGACTCTCTTTTAATATTTGTGCGTCCAAAGCGAGTTCTTCCGGAGGGAAAATGTCATCTTTGGATTTGATGCGTTCGTCGCCACGCCAGACAAATCCTCGTAGTTTCCGTGCATTTTCCGGAAACTGATCCGGTGGATAACTGTCGCTTTTCGGGTCGACAAAAGCGGTCATGGTTTGAATTTTATTGTCTTCCAGTTCAAGATGGATCCGACTACTAACGCCTTTATCGATCATTTCCAGCTCGTTTTTGTCGTTATACATATAGTAGATCTTTTCGGTGTTTTTAACCAAATCGACAGTGGAAAGTTTATTGTCTTTGAATTTGCCAAATAAGTCCTGTCCTTTTACTTGATTAAAGCCGGTTCCCAATGTATCTTTCTGTACGATAAAAGCATTGTTGAGTACTTTTAAAGAATCCAGTTTTTCCGTTTTATTATTACCGATAAGATGAATGACGTCGCCGGTCATTTGACTTTCGTTGTTCCAAAGTACCGGTTTTCCGATAAGTTGGGTTAATCCTTTTTTCTGATCGGAATGGATCGAATCACATTTTCCGCTCATATCGATTTTGTAGATACGGGCGTTGTTAAAACCGCGGACAATCCGTTCGCCCTGTTTTCCGGTTACCAGTAATTTTTTGGCATGGATATACACCGAATCGTTTTCGACCAGGCTGGAAAGTAACGCCTTTTTGGTGATAAACATGGAATCCTGTTTTTTATACACTTCGGCATAATGTCCCCGAACAATCATTTTGTTAATGGTGTCGGTGATTTTCACATTGTCCGTGGCGGAGGAAAAATCCCGTTTCCGGTCGTAAAATATCTTATCGCCCTTAATGAGCCTGTTGTCGTATTTAATCGTGGAATTTTTGGTTAGTGTCGCCAGATCCTTTTTGGTATCGTAAAATCCTCTTTCGGTGTAAATGACATTGTCCTTACTGGTAATTGTGGACGGACCGAAAACATAGGCATGTCCCGAATTGTCGTAAAAGTCCAGATGATTGGAGTTGATTACACACTGTGGATTGGTTACGGTTACTGCGGTAAGAAACTGGTATTTTTTTTCGGTCAGAAAATAACGACCGGATTTACTTTTTAGCGTATTGTCTTTGTTGATAATAGTGCCGTAGGAATTGTAGTAAGCCTGTTGGATATTCCGGTCAAAATTTAACGTATCGGTGGTTAAAGTCGATTCGGGAGAGCGCAGTACAACCTCTCCGGAAGCATAGGCAAACTTTTCGTTACCGTTGTATTCGGCATAACGGCTGTTCATGAAAATAGTATCGCCCTGGTTCATAATTACATTACCAAAGGCTTTGGCATAATTTTCTTTTTCGAAAAAGTATAGCTTATTACAGTTGATCAATACACCATCGTGTTCGATCTGAACATTACCGGTAAGGATAGAAGCACCCGGGATTTCATTCTGATTACTGTCGGTGAAATCCGTATGGATGATCTGGATTGTTTTTTTTTGTTGTGCCACTGCCGCAGTAGTACACCAAATACTGAAACTTATAAGAAAAAGAAAGAATTGCTTCAAAGTCTGAAATTTTGTGCCAAATTTAAGTAAAATCTACGAACGGGATTTTTAATTAAGAATAATTTATTAAATAATTAAAATATGCGAAAAATAAAAAAACGCCTCCGTTTGGAAGCGTTTTTCAGATTATTTCAGAATCGTTTGTGTTCTGTCGGGACCAACCGAAATCACTTTGATTGGTACTTCGACTTCACTTTCGATAAATTCGATGTATTCTTTTAATTCGGCCGGAAGTTGTTCGTAAGTTGTCATTCCGGTTAGGTCGGCTTTCCAGCCTTTTTTCTCCACATAAACCGGAGTTACGTTTTCCGGTTCGATGTTATACGGTAAATGGTTGATGGTTTCGCCGTTATAGTTGTAACCGGTACATACTTTTAGGGTATCAAAACCGGAAAGTACATCACCTTTCATCATATACAATTGCGTAACACCATTAACCTGAATCGCATATTTCAGGGCTACCAGATCCAGCCATCCGCAACGGCGTGCTCTTCCGGTAACCGATCCGAATTCATTTCCTACACGTGCCATGGTTTGTCCGATCTCATCGTGAAGTTCGGTTGGAAATGGTCCGCTTCCTACACGGGTTGTGTATGCTTTAAAAATACCGAAAACATCTTTTACCTTGTTCGGAGCGATACCCAATCCAGTACAAGCACCAGCGGCTGTAGTGTTAGAAGATGTTACAAATGGGTAAGTTCCGAAATCGATGTCAAGAAGGGAACCCTGAGCACCTTCGGCAAGGATTGATTTTCCGTCTTTCATCGCCTGATTCAGGAATGCTTCGCTGTCGATAAACGTAAGTGTTTTTAAAACCTCGATGGCAGCAAAAAACTCATCTTCCAGTTCTTTTAGGTTGTATTGCATGTCTACGTCATAAAACGAGATCATAGCTTCGTGTTTGTCGGCCAAAGTACGGTAACGTTCTTTGAAATCGGCAAGTTCGATATCACCTACACGCAAACCGTTTCTTCCGGTTTTGTCCATATAAGTCGGTCCGATTCCTTTAAGGGTGGATCCAATTTTGGCTTTCCCTTTTGAAGCTTCCGAAGCGGCGTCCAATAAACGGTGTGTTGGTAAAATCAAATGTGCTTTTCTGGAAATAAGCAAACGGGATTTGATATCCATGTTGAATTTTTCCAGGCCTTCCAATTCTTTTTGGAAAACCACCGGGTCGATCACGACACCGTTTCCGATGATATTAACGGAGTTTTTGTGGAAAATACCGGAAGGAATGGTTCGCAGTACGTGTTTAATTCCATCAAATTCTAAAGTGTGTCCGGCGTTTGGTCCGCCTTGAAAACGAGCAATAATGTCGTATTTTGAGGTGAGTACGTCAACGATTTTTCCTTTTCCTTCGTCTCCCCACTGTAATCCTAGTAGCAAATCTACGGTCATTCTGTTGTTGTTTGTTGTTTTGTGTTTAATATAGTTATTTGTCGTATGCGTAGTTGTTAATTCTCTTTGTGCTGTTTTTTCTGTCCGTACAGGTATAACGAATGATTGTGGATTTCGATATCGAAAATTTCTTCAATCGTTTTTTTTATGGTCTGAATTCTTGGGTCACAGAATTCGATCACTTCGCCGGTATCGGTCATGATAATGTGATCGTGTTGTTTGTCAAAATAAGACTTTTCATAATGGGCCTGATTTTGTCCAAACTGATGTCTTCTAACCAAACCGCATTCCAATAATAATTCTATCGTGTTGTAAAGCGTTGCACGGCTCACACGATAGTTTTTGTTTTTCATTTTGATATATAGGGATTCGATGTCGAAATGCTCGGCGCTATCATAAATTTCCTGAAGAATAGCATAACGTTCCGGTGTTTTACGGTGCCCTTTTTCTTCGAGATATTTAGTGAATACGCTTTTTACAATTTCTTGATTCTTATTATTTTCCATAGTAGGTTTGGTATGAAATACCCGCAAAGATAAGCTTTATTTTTTGGAGTGTAAAGTTTTAATCTGGTAATGTTCCGGAATCGGAAAATTTTAGTTTTTTATTAACGAAAACCCGTAGCGTCTTAAAAACAAATAAGTACTTAATGGGAATTAAGTACTTATTTGAAGTATAAATAAAAAAGCTTTTTTAGTTTTTATGAACGCGGGTGACTTTGTCGATACCGTCAATTTTTTTGATGTTGTCGATCAGTTTTTTCAGAATGGTATTGTTTTGAACGACCACGGTTACCTGTCCGTTAAAAATTCCGGCTTCTCCGCTAAGGGCGATACTCTGAATGTTTACGTGCATCTGATTGGAAATAACCTTGGTTAGTTCGTTGGTTAAACCTAAGGTGTCCATTCCGGTAATTTTAAGGATGGCCTTAAATTCTTCCTGAGACGAATCAATCCATTTGGCCGGAATAATCCGGTAGGCATAATTCGACTGTAAACTAATCGCATTCGGACAGTCTTTACGGTGCACTTTAATTCCTTCGTTAATCGTGATAAACCCGAAAACATCATCACCCGGAATCGGATTGCAGCACGTAGATAGTTTGTAGTCCAGTTTTTCCTGTTCCTTGCCGAAAACGAGTAAGTCGTAATTTTTCATGATCTCATTACGATGGATCTGTTCCGGCGCGACATTAGGGGAACGCTTGATCTTATTCTTAAAGAAGTTGATCAATGTATTGTTTTTCTGCGCGGCAAAATCTTTTAATTGCTGGTTGTCGATCAGGCCGGCTCCAACGCGGTAAAACAAATCCAGACTGGTTTGCAGTTTGAAATAGTTGACCAGTTCGTTAACGGTGGTTTCGTTAAGCGTAATTTTTAAATGTTTTAATTTACGGGTTAACAACTCTTTACCGTCTTCGGCGATTTTCTTGGTGCTTTCGTTGAGTACACTTTTAATTTTATTGCGCGCACGGGATGTCGTTACATAATCCAGCCAGCTTGCCGTAGGCTTTTGATTTTGTGAGGTGATGATTTCAACCTGATCGCCGCTGTTCAGAACATGATTAAGCGGTACGAGTTTTCCGTTGACCCGAGTTCCGCGGGTATGCATTCCGATTTCGGAGTGAATACTAAAGGCAAAATCCAGTGAAGTGGCGCCTTTTGGCAGCGATTTGATTTCGCCTTTTGGTGTAAAGACATAGATTTCTTTGGAATACAGGTTTAATTTAAAATCCTCTACAAAATCCACGGCATTGGTTTCGGCGTTTTCCAATGCTTCGCGCAATTGATTTAACCATACGTCAAGTCCATTTTCTTCGGTGGCACCTTGTTTGTATTTGTAGTGCGCGGCATATCCTTTTTCTGCAATTTCGTCCATACGTTCGCTACGCACCTGAATTTCCACCCAACGACCTTTTGGTCCCATAACGGTAATGTGCAGGGCTTCATATCCGGTTGATTTTGGCGATGAAATCCAGTCGCGCAAACGGCTCGGACTCGGGCGGTAATGATCGGTTACGATCGAATAGATTTTCCAGGCCAGGAATTTTTCTTCCTGAGGTTTGGAACGATAGATAATCCGCAGGGCGAATTTGTCGTAAACTTCATCAAAAGTTACCCCTTGCACCAGCATTTTACGTCGGATGGAGTAGATGGATTTAGGACGTCCTTTCATCGTATATTCGATGCCTTCTTCGTCCAGGGAATTTTTGAGTACATCGGAAATGGATTTAATGTAAGCTTCCTGTTCTTCTTTGGTTTCTTTCATTTTGCTTACAATGTCCTGGTATACATCCGGTTCGGTGTATTTTAGTCCAAGATCTTCCAGTTGGGTTTTAATGTTGTACAACCCCAAACGATGCGCCAGAGGAGCATAAATATACAAGGTTTCCGAGGCGATTTTAGCCTGTTTATAGTCAGCCATGCTTTCCATGGTCTGCATATTGTGTAAGCGGTCGGCAATTTTGATTAAAATTACACGCACGTCGTCATTTAATGTTAATAACATTTTACGGAAATTCTCGGCCTGCATCGAGATTTCCTGATCGGTTTTTACCTTGGCTATTTTGGTTAACCCATCAACAATTTGCGCGATTTTAGGATTGAACATTTTTTCGATGTCTTCAATCGTGATATCGGTATCTTCGACCACATCGTGCATTAGTGCTGCGGCAATGGAAGTAGCGCCAAGTCCGATTTCGGAGGCGACAATTTTGGCCACGGCAATAGGATGGAAGATATAGGCTTCTCCGGATTTACGACGTTGATCTTTGTGGGCATCAACAGCTACATCAAAAGCTTTACGGATCAGTTTTTTATCTTCTTCGGTAAGGGTTTGGTAACTAATGCGAAGTAGTTCTTTGTATTCTCGCGCAATTGCTTTGTTTTCTTGTTCTAAATCAATCTCAGTCATAACAATTCATTCAATTCCTAAATTTAGTGTAAAGAAATAACTTTTGCAAGTAGCGTATCCCGAATAGCGGCTAAATAATGTTAAAATTTGAACTATAAAAAAACGCTCGATAGAGCGTTTTGAGAATTTATTTGATGCGATTGAAATCCAGATCCTGAAAATCATAACTAAAATCCGTGAGTGGTGAAATGGCATCCATTTTAATATTCTGTAAGTTACCGTTATTATCATAGGTCAGATACATAAAAGCATCGGCATTAAAATAGCGGTTAAACCATTTCACGGCGTAAATATTGTCTTTGTAAAAGAATATTTCTCCGGATAACTGCGGGGAACGTTTGGAGATAAAATACAGTTTTTTTCCTTTAGTTACGATGGAAACTTCGCCCAGCCAGTTGTCTTTAAAAACACCGGTTAGTTTGTCGTAATTGTTTTTGATCTTACGATCCTTTAAATTGGAAGCCACCGTTTTCCATACCTCGCCGGTTACTTTATCGGCTTCGGCTTCCCGTGATATTTTCTGATGGCTGTATTTGGAAATATAATCGATATACGGAATACCCAGATAGCTGTCTTTTATAGTATTGGTAATGGCATTAAAAGCGGCGCCCGACTGTTGGTTGGTAAAAACAATAATACCCAGTTCCAGTTCAGGAAGCAGGGTTACCTGTGTCACAATACCTTCCAGTCCGCCGGTATGGGATACCTGTAACTTTCCTTTAACGTCATTTAACTGCCATCCGAGACCGTAGGCTGTAAATAATGTATAATAAGGAGGCGTGGTACTGTTTGGTAAAATGGTCTGAGGTGTCCACATTTCGTCGTGTTGCTGTTCGCTAAACAGCTGTTTTTCCTTATTCGGACCATATTTTCCCTGTTGCAATTGTACCAATGCCCATTTGCTCATATCGTTCACACTGGAATAAATTCCTCCGGCAGCATCGAGAATGGTACTTTTATACCGTTTGATAACCTGTAGTTTACCGTCTATTGGTACATGAGGGACAATGGTATTGGTGGTGTCTTTTAAACGCGACCAGGTACCCACACTATTGTTCATTTCCAACGGTTTCATAATGCGTTGCTCGATAAACACAGCCCAACTTTGCCCGCTCACTTTTTCGATGACCTCGCCGGCAATTACATAAAGCAGGTTGTCGTAGTCGTATTTGGTTCGGAATCCGGAAACCGGTTTCAGGTATTGAATGTTTTTTACAATATCCTTAGCGGTAAAATCATGACCGTCCGGCCAGATCATTAAATCGCCGGCACCAAGACCCAATCCGCTACGGTGTGTTAATAAATCGAGGATGGTAAATTCGTTGGTCACATAATCGTTATACATTCGGAATTCCGGGATGTATTTTTTGACCTTATCATTCCAGTCGAGTTTGTTTTCGTCTACAAGTATGGCCAGTGCAGCCGTGGTAAAAGCCTTACTATTGGATGCGATTCCGAATAAAGTATTTTCGTCTACTTTTTCTTTTGTTTTAATAGATTTTATCCCATAACCTTTGGAATGGATTACTTTACCGTTTTTGACTACGGCAACAGCAATTCCTGGCACATCAAAAGTGGTCAGTGTTTTTTCCACCAGTTCATCTATTTCTGGAGAACTGATTTGGGCATAAATTGAAAAACTGGATAAGAATAAAAAGAAAAACTTTTTCATAATCATGCAATAATTAATTTTGGTTATGTGAGACGTTGTCTTTTGGCTTCAAAGATTAGAATTGCAGCGGCAACGGAAACATTCATGGAATCGATCTCACCTTCCATAGGGATGATAATATTCTGTTTGCTGGCGGTACGCCATGCTTCGGTAAGTCCGGTGGCTTCTGTACCGACTACAAGCGCGGTGGCACCGGTATAGTCTTGTGTATGATAGTGTGTCGAATCTTGTAATGTTGCGCAGTAAATAGCGATTTCCTGTGCTTTAAGATAAGCAATAACGTCTTCGGTCGATCCGGTTGCTATGGGTCTTGTAAAAAGACAGCCCACGCTGGAACGGATGATGTTCGGATTGTAAAGGTCGCTTTTGGGATTGGCAATAATAACGGCATCCAGATTGGCGGCATCGGCAGTTCGTAATAAAGCACCGATATTACCTGGTTTTTCAGGAGCTTCCGCTACCAGAATAAGCGAATTTTTCCGAAGTTTTAAATCGGATAACAGTAATGGTTTCGATTCGGCTATGGCCAGAATACCTTCCGTCGTATCGCGGTAGGCCAGTTTTTGGTAGACTTCTTTGCTGATTTCGATAATTTCAGTATCCGGTTCTGTGAGTTCATGAACTGCTGAAAGTGAAATTATTTCCGGAGAAAATAAAACAGTAATAAGTCGGTAGCCACCTTTTTGAGCCAACATTATTTCCCGCTGACCTTCAATAAGGAAAGTACCGGATTGTTTCCGGTTTTTGGCTTTGTCCTGTAACTGGAGCAAGGATTTAATAAAAGGATTCTGTACACTACTAATCTGCTTCATTGTTGTAAAATGATGGATACGTTATTTTTTATGGGTAAAAGTAAACTTAAATTTATAAATATAACAAGGATAGCCGGAGGAATAACAGCTATCCTTGCTATTTTTATTTTTTAGAATAATCGATATCCTAAGATAAATGAAGTGGTATTGTATTTACTGTCGTATTTTGTTTCATTGTTAACAAGACTACGGTTCGTTGCATAACGCAATTCAAAACTGAAACGTTCTAAGAAGCGGTAACCGGCACCGATACCAAAATTATAAACAGGCTCTACGTTGACATTGGTAGGTTGCTTGTAAACAGTGTAAACAAGTTTGGATCCCAGATCAAAATTGTAACTAAAGATTCCGTTGATAAATAAAGCAGAATTGTTATTTAAATGCATATAATAACGAATACCAACAGGAAAATCAAGCGATTTGTAATCAAGCGAATGCGTGTAGCCATCCTGAACGATTTCGGATTTATACGACTGGAAGCTTGGTTCCAGAATCAGACTCCATTTGTTTCCATATAATGGTAAAATATATTCTAATTCGGCACCGATTCGGAATGTCATTTTGTTACCAAAATCAACATAAGGCTCTCCAAAGTTTTTAGAATTACTGTCAAAAGAAGCTGACGTAGTATTTAAACCGATTCTCGCACTAAGGTGCAAAGCGCTTTTTCGAACAATCTCCTGTTTAAAAGTAGAAGCGGCTCCGGATGGATTTTTACATGTATTGTAGGTTTCAAAAATATCAATCAGGTCGTTGTCACGGTAGCGAAGTTTACGCAATATCTCACGAGTGATGGATTCGCACTTTAAGTTGGTTAGGATCTGATTTTTATAATCTTCATTGGCTCTGATTTGAATATTTTCATCCAAATACGATTTGAAAATAAGCGGTTCGATTTCGGAACCATTATAAGAATAGAAGAATTTATACGAATTCTCGTCTTCAAATAGGTAAAGTGATGCATCACCTTCAACCAAAACTCTTAGGAATTGCCCTTCTTCATTGAAAACAGGTTCCGGAGATCGGCTTAAAGAAGCCATTTTTTCAGAGGAGCGATCCAGTTTGATCCAGGCGCTGATAAACTTAACTTTTTGATTGGTAAAACCAAATGCTTTAATATTGGACCAATTGGCCGTTTCTACTGTACCGTTTTCGTCTCGTTTGTATTCGATTTCTTTAGGATTGTTACGCCAGTCAAGATTTTTAATCCAACAAGTTATACGTTCATTACCGTTTTTAATAATATATCCTTCTTCAAATTTGATTTGTGCCTGCGTGGTAAGAGTAGTAATCAGTAATAAGGCAAATAGTAAAATTTTTTTCATTAATGTTTGTTTTGATGTTTGTTTTAAAGTATTCCTCTTGATTTAATTTCTAAATATTTATTGATAGTGTCGAGTGTTAAGTGTTCGGGTTGGGTTAATACGGAATAGATACCGTATTTTTTAAGTTCGTTTACAATCAGGCGTTTTTCAAAGGCAAATTTTTCGGCGATAGTCTGGTCGTAAACATCCTGTACATGGGTTATTTTTTTGTCAATCAGTTGATTGAGCTCGGTATTATTAAAAAAGATCACAACCAGTAAATGGTTTTTGGCAATTCCTTTTAAATACGGAAGCTGGCGGTAAAGTCCGTCGAGCGTCTCAAAATTGGTATACAAAAGAATAAGACTTCGCTGGTTGATATTCTTTTTGATGTCCACATACAACCGACTAAAGTCACTTTCGAAAAAATCCGTTCGGATATTATAAAGGGCTTCCATGATCAGGTGCATTTGCGATTGACGACGTTCGGCGACTACGCGGTTTTCAATTTTTTTAGAAAACGTCATCATACCGGCTTTGTCCTGTTTTTTCAGAATTACATTCGACAACGCAAGCGAGGCATTAATCGAATAGTCTAACAGACTTAATCCGTTAAAAGGCATTTTCATCGTACGCCCTTTATCGATGATCATATAGACATTCTGGGATTTTTCGTCCTGATACTGGTTGACCATCAGCTGGTTTCTTTTGGCTGTGGCTTTCCAGTTTAGCGTACGAATATCATCGCCCGGAACATATTCCTTGATTTGTTCGAATTCCATCGTATGGCCGATGCGTCTTATTTTTTTTACGCCATATTGGAACAGGTTATTCGAAAAAGCCATCAAATCGTATTTGCGTAACTGTATAAACGACGGATAGGTTGGAAGGGTTTGATTGTGATCAAAAGTAAAACGTCTGGCAACAAGACGTAAGGGTGAGGCAACATATACATTCAGATTGCCAAAAGAATATTCGCCCCGTTCGGTTGGACGGAGGAAATATTGGAAATGATCGTTCTCGTGTCGGTTGAGCTTACGGTTCACTTCGAAATTACGTACCTGAAACTGGAACGGAATTTCATCGATAATCGTCAGCCAGGTATCAAAAGAATACGCGCTTTTTAGTTTTACCGTAATGGGATTTTCGTCGCCATTGGACAATTTTTCAGGAAGTACGCGTGAGGCTTTTATCCCTTCCTTTGCCGTAAAGAGCAACAGAATATCGATACCCGTAAAAGCGAGTAATAAGAATACCAACAACCAGCTTACACGATACAGTTCCTCGAAAAAATAAGCCAGTACAAAGCTTGCTATAATTCCGAGTAGGGTATAGAAAAAGAAGTTGTTGAGGTATAATCGTTTAAAGAAATTCAAAGCTATAGTGATAAAAAATGAACAGTAACGGTTTATCTTGGGATCTCAACCGTGTCAACAATCTGTTTGATAATTTCGGCACTGGTGATTCCTTCCATTTCGCGCTCCGGACTCACAACCACACGGTGTTGTAATACCGGTATCGCCGCTTCCTTGATATCTTCCGGGCTTACAAAATCACGACCGCGTAAGGCGGCAAATGCTTTTGAAGCATTTAAAATGGCAATCGAAGCCCTTGGAGAAGCGCCCAGATAGAGGAACGCATTTTCACGGGAATTCAGTACGATTTTAGCAATATATTCGATCAGATTCGGTTCAATACGGATTTGTTTGACCAGACTTTGGTAGTTCAGGATATCGCTTTGCGCAATGATTTGCTGTACCGATTCCAGTTTGTTACGGTCTTGTAAGGCATTTTCACGTTGAATAATCGCGATTTCTTCTTCCAGATTCGGATAGTTGATGTTGATTTTAAAAAGAAAACGATCGAGCTGTGCTTCCGGCAAACGATAGGTACCTTCCTGTTCGATCGGGTTTTGAGTCGCGATTACCAGAAAAGGTGTGTCCAACACATAGGTTTTACCGTCAATGGTAATTTGGCGTTCTTCCATCACCTCAAAAAGTGCCGCCTGCGTTTTGGCTGGGGCGCGATTGATCTCATCGATCAGGATGAAATTGGAAAAAATAGGCCCTTTTTTAAATTCAAAAGCCGATTTGGATAAGTCGAAAACAGAGGTTCCCAGAATATCCGAAGGCATCAGATCGGGTGTAAACTGAATCCGGTTAAACTGCAAGGCCAGTGTCTTTGAAAGGAGTTTGGCGGTAATGGTTTTGGCAACACCGGGAACACCTTCCAATAATACGTGACCGTTGGAAAGGATCGCTGCTAAAAGCTGATCAATCATTTTTTCCTGACCTACGATTACGGTAGCGAGTTCTTGTTTAATCCGGGTTACGCTTTCTAAAAGCGCCGAAAGATCCAGTCGGGTTTCAAAATTTACATTTTCGATTTGCGGTTCGGTTGGGGTATTTTCAAAAGTATCCATATTACTTTAATTTTTCAATTGCTTTACTAATTTCAATGACATCGGCCTGAGTACTTACAAGCTGATTCCGGTGTTTTTGGATCAGACGTACTACATTTTCGATTAGTACGGGATCTTTTCCGGTTTTCTGATGTAGCCTTTTAACAAAGGTTTCGTCCAGTTGGAACGTATCGATCAGGTATTCCGATCGTATTTTTTCGAGAAAATAAATGATCTTTTTTTCAATAATCAGATGATGACTACCTTCCTGAAGGTAAAGATTTCCGATTGTCTTGGTAAAATCGACCGTAGTATTCGGTACCGGTTCTTTTATTGGAATCACCCGTTGACGGCGTTTAGCATTAAAAAACATAAATACCAGCATTCCGATCAGGAAAAGATACCAGGCCCATTTTAATGCCGGCTGACTCAGGATATAGCGCATCGGTGAACCGGAAATATTCTCATCGTTATAACTAAACGACTGCCAAAACAGCTCCCCTTTTGGGATATACGATAAAATGGCACTACAATATTCGGCATTTTTATCTTTTAACAATACATAATTTGAAAAAGCAGCCGGCTGCGTATGCAACAGAAAATAGCCCATACCATGGGGAACCCGGATAAAATTGGCGTTTTTAACAGTATCCGTTTGCTGATAGCCCAATACATCGGTAGTGGTCGAATCGATCGAACTGAAACTTACATTCCCGCTAGCGCTGTGGAAATTATATTTTTGATCCTTAACGTTAGTCGCACTTAGTTTTTGCTGCATTTTATCCGCTAAAGATATGCTCGTACTGTAATCAAATTTCAACGAATCCATTAATTTTTTCGGAAAGGACTGCATACTTAAAAAAGCGGTATTGCCGTGTTCTACAAAATATAATAGCTCGTCGGCTGATGTATCATCTATTGTATTACCGTCGGAAATTAGCAATATCGTTCCTTTAACGGTGTAGGTCGAATCGGAATAACTGTATTTCGGATCCAGAAATTCATAAACCGTAGTCCCAAAACGAGTTATTTTTTGCTTCGGAAAAAGGCTTGGGATTTCTTTATTAAATACATACAATCCAAAAGGAATCTTGTCCTGAATCGTATAACTAGGCGTCCAGTTGATCGGTTTTGGTCGGCCGGAATCAATAACAATAATTCCAACAATGATCAAAACCAGAAAAGCGATATATAGTTTTAAAGTCCGGTTCATTTACAGGGAATTAAAAGTGTTTATAAACGCCTTTTCCGATTGATTAAAAGTCGTTTCGTTGAGTTCGAATTCGCCATACCAGCTATAGTCGTATATATACGAAAGGTAGGAAAAATCGTGTCGTAATTTCGGATTGCCGATTTCATACAGATAATCGGAATTGGTTTTTTCAATATCCCATTCGATAAGTGATTTATCGGACAAACGTTTGAGCAACCACAGATAATAATAACGGATCGCTAGTCGGTAATCGTTACTGTTTTTGGAATCCCATATTGCCTTTTCAAAATTAATCGAATGAATATCCTCATCGATACTGTTGGAGGTCGCGATTTTCTTTTGTGACGATTTTCCGAAAATCCAGTTGCCTTCCTTATTCAGAATTGTTTTTGCAATCATATAGACCACAAACAGTACGATCAGAATCGCAATAACTTTTAGAACAATCTCCAGGGCAGTCGGATTGGTACCGTCCATTCCCAACGAAAAAATACGACCCAGCCAGTATTGCAACCAGGCTTTAAAATCATTCCAGGCACTGGTATCAGGAGCTACCGTTTCGTATTGGAAATCACTACCGGTATATTTTTCTTTAAAATCCGGATTAAAAGACAATGGTTGTATCGCTGTTGTATCCGACCATTTTTGAACCTCCGGATTTTTTTGGGCAACAGCAGGTGGGGCCTCTAGTTCGACCGGTTGTGAAAAAACCGTGAAAGAAGATAAAAACAGGATAATATAAAGGAGAAATTTATTCACTTTGAGTACCAATCAAATCAATGTCACTTTTAGGAGTATTGTTTTCAGATTCTTCGCGGATGCTGTAATAGATCACGCCGTTATTAACCAGTAACAGATTCTGCATAAAGAAATTTAAAAGTACCGACAGTACGAAAACCAGCAACATCATGATCACAAAAAACGAAAACGGATTGGAGGATTCCAGATCAATAGCACCCGGATCTTCAAGCGAGGTAAATACCGAAGCCACTCCGATAATATACGGTACCATCGAAATCGTTCCTACGATAGCCTGTACGATCAGGTACATAACAAAAGTAGAACCAATAATAGGCCAGAATTTGCTTTTCATCATCCGGAACGCTTTGCTTAGCGAGGCAAAATAATCGTCGTCGGTTGAAATATAATTATAGAAACTCAGCGATAACCACGAACCTGCGGCCGGAATCAGAATCAGGATCATGGGAACTCCGATCAGGATAAAGACCAAAAGGAACGACAACATAAAAGCTATAGCGATTAATGGCATGGCTGTAAACATCGAAAGGACGAAAAAGAGAAGCACCTTACCAATTTTAGATTTGACTACCTGAGTAATCTCCGCTGTATCAAAATCTTTTTTTCGGGATAACAAATCCAGATAGACTACCGGATAGAGATAGCTGATCAAGCTGATAATTAGTAATAAAAGAGCCGACAATCCACCGAGGCCCATAAACAGTAAAAAATTTTCGGCAATAAAACTGTCGAACTGATTCCCAGGTCCACCATTACTCAAACCGGAAAGCGTTCCTTCGTAAAATATTTTAAAAAGGAAAAATGCCAGGACCAGTAAAATCAGTACAAAACCACCATTTACAATCAGGTAATTCCGGAAATAATGTTTTCCGTATAATTTAAAAAAGGTAAAAGTATCGCCAACTAATTCGTTGAAATTTCTTTTTTTATAAAGTTGAAACATGTTTTCGAGTTAATTTTTTATGGAGAATATAGGGATAAATCAGATAATAAAAAGAAATAAGTGCCAGTGTACCGAGAATGATCAGAACATTTAGCGCTCGCGGCATATCAATCGAATATCGGGTGATAAAACCTTCGAGAAAACCGGCAGCAATGGTAAATGGCATGGTGCTTAAAAAAATTTTAAGACTGTTTTTTAGTCCGGTTTTAAAAGAGGTAAGCCTTGAAAATGTTTTCGGGAACAATATACTGGCTCCAAGAATAAAACCGGCAGCAGATTCGATAACAATGGCAAAAATTTCCATTGCTCCGTGAATCCAGATCCCACGCACACTTTCCCAGAATACCTTTTCCTGATAAAAAAAGTACTGGAACGATCCGAGCATAATGGAATTCTGAATCAGTACAAAAAAAGTACCGATTCCGGCAAAGATTCCATAGATATAGCAACGCATACCGACCATCAGGTTGTTAATTGTGATGCCGATAAAACTGCCCCAGTTGCTTCCGCTTTTATAAATCGCGACCGGATTGCCCTCCTTAATGTTCTCGAGTGTCATGTTCACATAACCATCGCCCAAAATAAGTCGTACAAAAGTAGCGTCATTATGAGCCGAAAGTACGCCAATACCGGTACAGATAAAGAATAAAATAAAAGCATAAAACAGATAACGCCGGTATTCGTATAGCAAAAGCGGGACTTCGGTTTTAAAAAAATGCACCAGCCTGTTGGTCTCTTCTCTTTTGGTTTTATAAACCTTCTGATAGGTTTGTGAAGCGAGATAATTAAGGTAAACTACCGTCTTACTTTTGGGATAGTAGGTCTGTGCATATGCCAAATCATTCATCAGATGGATATACAAACTCGCCAGATCATCGGGATTTTTCTTAGATTTACCGAAAATTGCTTGCTCAAATTCAAGCCATTTTTCTTTATTTTGTTTTATAAATGCAACCTCTCTCATACATTCGCAAAAAGCTAAAGTATAAAATATGTCAGAATTATCAATAGTAACAACGCAAAATGTTAATATAAGTTTTAAGACAGCTTCAGTTGGTACAAGAATTGTGTCCGAGCTTCTGGATATGTTGGTAAAAATTGCCTATGTTGTAATGGTGATCTACGTGTTCTTTTATTTGCTGAATATCAGAAAACTGTATGAAGGTGCCGATCCCTGGACAGAAGGTGCGATTATGATGTTGTTTGGATTGCCGGTAATGCTATATTCGCTGGTACAGGAAAGCCTGATGGAAGGACAAACGATAGGGAAGAAGATCATGAAAATTAAGGTGATTAAAATTGACGGTTATCAGGCCGGTTTTGGCGATTACCTGATCCGTTGGATGTTCCGGATCGTGGAATTGGGTATCGGCAGCGGTGTCATCGGACTGGTAGCGATTCTGGCTAGTAATAAGAATCAGCGATTGGGCGATATGGCCGCAGGAACCGCAGTGATCAGTCTAAAACGCGACATTAATATTGATCATACAATTCTTCAAGAAATTGACGAAGGTTATATACCGATTTATCCATTGGTGATCAAGCTTTCGGATAACGATGTTCGGATTGTCAAGGAAACGTTTGAATCGGCATTGCGCGGCGAAGATTTTAAACTAATCTATCAACTACGGCAAAAAATAGAATCCGTAACGGGAATAAAAAATCAGTCCGGAAACGACAGTGATTTTATCCGGACCATTTTAAAAGATTACAACTACTATACGCGCAATATGTAGCGTTAGAACGACTAAAAACAATACTATGTTTCATTTATTGGATATTTTGGGGACGATGGCCTTCGCATTGTCGGGTGCCTTGACGGCGATGCATAAAAAAATGGATCCGTTTGGCGTGTTTATCATTGCCTTTGTAACGGCTGTTGGTGGCGGTACTGTGCGCGACGTATTGATTGGCCGAACACCGGTTGGCTGGATGCAGAATCTTGATTATGTCTATATGATTACGATCGGCTACTTTCTGGCATTGGTTTTTCGTAAAAGTCTCGATAAACTGCGAACCTCTTTGTTTTTGTTTGATACGGTAGGTTTAGGGGTTTTTACACTAATCGGCCTTGAAAAAGGAATCGCGATTCATCTACATCCGATCATTTGTATCGCATTGGGTACCATGACAGCTTGTTTTGGTGGCGTGATTCGTGATATTTTATGTAACGATATACCGGTAATTTTCCGAAAAGAGATTTATGCGACCATCTGTATCATTGGTGGCGTAGTCTTCTTTCTGTTGCGCAAATGGAATGTGCAGGAGGATGTATTGTATTTGACAACATCGGTGGTGATCATCGTAATTCGTTTGATGGCTGTCAAGTTCGAATGGTCGTTACCGACACTGGAACACCGGAATCCGCCTAACGGGTAAGGTATACAAAACCAGTAAGATCATTCGGATTGTCCGGATCGTTAAGTTTTAAAATATAAAAATAAGTACCTTCCGGAGCGAGTTCATGGCCAACACCGTCCTTTATAAGTCCGTTCCAGTCTTCCGAATAATGATCGCCTCGCCATACCAGTTTTCCCCATCGGTTATAAATATACAATTCGAAGTTTAGGAAAATAGTTCGCAATCCTTCAATAAAAAAGGTGTCATTAAGACCATCTCCGTTAGCCGAGACGGCATTGTAAACTGTAGGAGGACAATTATAGGTCAGTAGCATAAAAGATGTTACGGTAAAACAATTGGCATCATCAACGCGTACAAACAGTTCTTTTGGCGATTGATCCGATAGATAATGATGACTATTATATATTGGGTTGGTATTTTGATTGGCATCTTCGGCCGTTTCATGAAAACTCACGGTTTGCGAAGGGTCGGTTTTAACCAGTGTTTCATACCCCGAAAAATCGTAATAACCCGATCCGTAGCCTTTATTGCAAACTTTTAAAGCCGGTAACGGATTGACTTGTGGTGATGTGATAAGGGTAACTGTTGTGGAAGCTTCATTGTTGTCTTCGCGGATCTCAGCTACCGTATTGTCGGGGTCTACGACAGCTTTTAAAGTAAAAGGAGAAACAATAGCTTCCGGTAAAGCCACTGTAACCGAGCGGGTTTCGGATCCGTCTATAGGAATAGTCGTAAGGGTCTGGTAGGTGGCAACAAGAGTTTCGTTGGCATATAGTTTTATCCGGGTACCTTGCGGTAACGGATTGGTGCTTTCCCGGTTATAAACGGTAAAATCAATAGAAACGGTTTTGGAATTACAACTAAGACCGATGTTGTCGATACTTACGGAAGGATCGGGTAACTGACTGTTTAGTTTGGTTACAATTGCGTTGATCATAACGAAATCCTGACCGGAAGTCAGTTGTATGGAAGCAGCGGTGTCGCCGATGGCAATATTGTTCTGAATATCGTAAACATCCAGGTCCATATTGTATAGGGTTGCACTTCCGGTGATACTATTGGTACCATTAAAAGCATTATTAGCCGGATTTAATGGCGGATTGCTTAGAATATTTCCATTAATGCGCAATGTTTCGTTAACCAGGATGTCTTTATCACCTTCCCAGGCCAGAAAACCAATTTTAGCATTTTGATTGTCGATAACATTCAGACTCGAAAGAGTAATGTTAACCACGTCCGGAACAGCCTGCATTCCGTCATATATATTTAACTGATTTAAAGGCAAACTCTCATTTTTGTAAACGATAATAATGGCCCAACCTGCAAAATTGGTTCTCCGGATAAAATGTTGCGCGATATAAGGCGAAACATCCAGATCGGAGACGGTGTATTGACCGTTTCCTATTTGTTGTACCAAGTCGGTAATGTCCTTAAAAGCGCTGAAATAGTCCAGGAGAATTCCGGTTGCATTGCGCTGATAACTAAAAGTTCGGTCGGGACGAATAGGAATATTGTTAAGTTTTATGTCGAAATCACCCAGTCCGGAACCGGCCCAATACAAATAGGCTTTTTCGATCATATTGCCGGATGCAAGATTTAATGTGGCCGACGAACTGGTGTAGACTGCCGGTGTGAGCTGAAAGGAATTTTCTTCCGGATTAAGCGTGTTTCCTATAAAAGTGAAATCATACCGTCCGTTAAACTGATTGTAAAGACTGATGTCCTGTGCTATTACCACAGGGGAAAATAGTACAGAAATAAAGTAAATAAGACAGCGTAATTTTCGATTCAAAGGCATTAATTTTGAATTTGACGGTTCTAAATTTAGTAATTATTTGAATGCCAAAATACTAATGGATGCCAAAATGAATGAAATCAAAAACAAAAAATTGGCAAAAAAGTAGTAAATTTCCAAAGTTTATGCAGCTTGCGTGGAAAATTTTAAGATAAGAAAATATAGCGAAAAAGATTATAATTTGTGGAATGATTTTGTGAATCAGTCCGAAAATGGCACATTTCTTTTTCATCGGGATTTTATGGAATATCATAAAGACCGTTTTGATGATCATTCTTTATTGGTCTTCGAAAATGAAAAAATAGCCGCTTTATTACCGGCCAATCGCAAAGCCGCAGAGCTCCACTCGCATGGCGGATTAACCTATGGCGGATTACTGATCAAAGAAAACCGCGGACATGCTTATCTTGAAAGCCTGTTTACCGCATTATGCGCTTATCTTAAAGCTGAGCCACTGGAGCGTTTGGTATTCAAATCAAGACCGTCTTTTTATACGGCAAGCCCGTATCGCGAATGGCATAACTTCCTGATTCGGAATGACGCAACGCTTTATCGCAGCGATATGAGTATGGCGATCGATTATCAACAACCGTTGCAAATGGGAAAAAGCAAATTAAAACGGTACCGAAAAGCAGAAAATGAAATGCTTGAGGTGATACAGGAACAGGATTTTACACCTTTTTGGAAAGAAGTTCTCGAACCGCGATTGGCCGAAAAATATGAGGCCAAACCGGTACATACGCTGGATGAAATCACACTTTTAAATCGCAGGTTTCCGAAAAATATTCAACAGTACTCGGTATATCGGGACGGTTGCATTGTAGCGGGAATTACCCTGTTTGTTGATAAATACGTGGTGAAATCGCAATATGGTGCCACAACGGCAGAAGGGGAACAACTGCGCGCACTGGATTACCTTTTTATCACGCTGATTTTAAAATTTAAAGCAGAAGGGAAATACTTTTTTGATATGGGAACCGTTAGTCAGAAAGAAGGAAAAACCTATAATCCCGGATTGTTAAAACAAAAAGAAGAGCTGGGATGCGACATGTATATCCAGGATTTTTATAGTCTACCGTTATGAAAATACCCTTTTTAGATCTAAAAAAACTGAATAAACCGTATGAAACCCGGTTTCAGGAAAAGTTTAGCGCTTTTCTGGACAGTGGCTGGTATATATTAGGAAACGAAGTTCGGACATTTGAAGCCGGTTTTGCAGACTATTGTGGCGTTAAGCACTGTATTGGTGTTGGCAATGGACTCGATGCATTGATACTTATTCTTAAAGCCTATATTGCATTGGGGAAATTGCAAAAGGGCGATGCCGTACTTGTACCGGCTAATACTTATATTGCGAGTATTTTGGCGATTTTACAGGCCGAATTGGTACCAATATTGGTAGAACCGGAACTGGAGACCTATAATATTGATCCATTGGAAGCCGAAAAACAGCGAACTGAAACGACCAAAGCCATATTGGCGGTACATTTATACGGGCAATTATCAGACATGGTTCGGATCCATAAATTGGCAGAAAAGTATAATTTACTGGTTATCGAAGATGCGGCTCAGGCACACGGAGCGGTTTTAAACGGCCGTAAAGCAGGTAATTGGGGAGATGCCGCCGGGTTTAGTTTCTATCCGGGTAAAAACCTGGGTGCTTTGGGCGATGCGGGAGCAATCACAACCAACGATTCGGAATTGGCAAAAATGCTGTATTCCCTACGGAATTATGGTTCGGAAATTAAATATGTAAATGATCATATAGGATATAACAGCCGTCTGGACGAACTTCAGGCAGGTATATTAAACATCAAATTACCAGACGCTGATGGGGAAGCAACAGAAAGAAGGGCAATTGTAAAACGCTATTTGTCGGAAATCCAAAATCCGAAAATTACATTGCCATACTATGATTATTCAGAAAACCATGTTTTTCATCTGTTTGTCATCCGTACCGAAAACAGGGAAGTGCTGGCCGACTATTTAAACGAGAGAGGCATCGGAACGTTAATTCATTATCCGATTCCGCCGCACCAGCAAAAAGCACTGCCGCAATTTCACGGTTTGTCGTTTCCGATAACCGAAAAAATACATCGGGAAGTCTTGAGCCTACCGTTAAATTCGACCTTAACAACAGCTGAGGTCGATGCCGTCATCCGCGCGTTAAACAACTACTAAGAACGGAAACCGTTTATGTCCGAAAGTCAATCTGCATATCGTCATATACTAAAAGCGACTTCCATTTTTGGAGGTGTTCAGGTATTCAGTATACTGGTTTCGATTATTCGGTCGAAAATTATAGCGGTTCTGATTGGCCCGGCCGGAATGGGAATAGCCGGATTATTAAATGCGACGCTCAATCTGATAAGCGGATTTTCAAACCTCGGATTGGAAACCAGTGCCGTAAAAGATATTTCACAAGCAAAAACGACGACTAAAGACAATGTAGACCGGGTTGTTTCGGTATTGTCAAGAATCTTATTTTGGGCAGGAATACTGGGTACCTTTTGTACGATCGTGTTATCGCCCTGGTTAAGTAAGCTTTCCTTTGGGAATTATGACTATTGCTATGCCTTTATACTGTTGGGTTTTGCCGTTTTTTTTAAGCAGCTGGCAACGACCAATACCACCATATTACAAGGATTACGGGAACATGCCTATTTTGCGAAATCGAACCTTTTTGGTAACCTTTTCGGATTGCTGCTAATTGTACCGTTGTATTATTACTGGCAAACGGATGCGATTGCACCGGCGATTATTGTGACCTATCTGATTTTGTATCTGGTAACGACTTTTTATACCCGGAAATTAGCCTTAAAAAAAGTGCATTTAAGTTCGGGTGAGCTCATACAGGAAGGAAAAAGTATGTTGCGTTTCGGCTTTATGCTAAGCCTGAATAGTATTTATATTTTAATTGCCGGGTATATTCTGCAGATTTTTATAAGCCATGTCGGAAATATTAGTGAAGTAGGACTTTTTAATGCGGGCTTTGTAATCATCAATACCTATGTCGGATTGGTTTTCAATGCAATGGGAACGGATTATTATCCGAAATTGGCCGTCCTGTCCGTCGATCAGCAAAAAGTAAATACGTTTGTGAATCAGCAGATTCATGTCGCGGTTTTACTGATGACGCCGATCATTATTCTGTTTATCATCATCATGCCGTATATGATCATAGCCTTGTATTCGGTTAAGTTCTTACCGGTTATAGCGATGGTAAAATGGGGTGTGTTAGGCATGCTTTTTAAAGCAGTTTCCTGGTCGTTAGGCTATATTATGATTGTAAAAAATGATTCCGCTTTGTTTATAAAAACCGCACTGCTTTTTAACAGTTTGTCCATAGTGTTGAACCTTTTCGGGTATTATTATTACGGATTGGAAGGCTTGGGAATCAGTTCGTTGGTCTATTATGCGATACATTTGTTAATCATGATCATAATTGCACGGAAATATTATAAAGTATTTTTTGATACTGCTTTCAAAAAAGTATTTTTGTATAGTATCCTAATGTGTACCGCGGTTTTTATGCTAAGCTATATCGATACTAATGAACCACTAAAATATGGTACTCAGGTAGTGGTTTTTCTAATGGCTTTAGGTTATTCCGGTTACCAATTGAATCAAAAAATGGATATAAAAGGAGTGATTAACCAGTTTTTAAATCGAAAAAAGTGATGGGTATTTATAAAAGCTTAAAAAAGATACACCATAAACTACTGTTTTTTAGTACGGTGAATTGGATTAAAACGCTGTATTTTAATTTTAAAATGTTTCCGTTTAACGAAGCGCGAAAACTTCCGGTCTTCTTTTACGGAAAAGTGAAATTTCAGAGTCTACGCGGTAAAATACAAATCAATGCACCGTTGGAATTGGGAATGATTGGATTTGGACAGCGGTATGAAATGAATACGGTTCATCGGGGAATTGCAGAATTGAACCTGTCCGGAACACTTATTTTTAACGGATATGTGCAGTTTGGAAAAGACTACTTTTTATATGTCGGTGATAAAGCCTGTTGCGAATTTGGGAATATGAATTCCCTGGCGACCAACAGTAAAACCATTTGTACCAACAGTATTACCATCGGGAATTATGTACAGACCGGAGCCGAATCACAAATTATAGATACCAATTTTCATCCGCTGGAAAATAAAATAACAGGGGAGAAATATCCCGTATCGGCACCCATCAAAATTGGAAGTTATGTCTATACCGGCAATCGCGTGTCGATCATGCAAAAAACCGTTATACCCGATTATTGCGCGATAGCGTCCAATAGTTTATGCAATAAAGATTATTCGGAAATCGAACCACACAGTATCATTGGAGGACTTCCGGCCGAGTTGAAAAAGCGCAATATCGGTAGGGACTGGGAATCCGAAAAAGCAAATATGGAAAAATGGCTGGTGGTGACCAATATTCTAAAAAACTACTAAAATCAGTGCCACGTCTTTAAATACGTCTCAGCTATTGGGATATAATAATGCTCCTTTTCGATAAACTGCCGGGCGCGTTGTCCGATAGCGGTAATTTCGTCCGGATTTTCGATTAAAAAGGACAATTCGGAAACAAGAACTTTCACATCAGGAACAGCATTGACAGCTACTTTTTCAGACAGTTTATAGTGTTCGGTAAATTCGGTTTCGGCGCCGGTAAAAACTACTTTTCCCTTTGCCATTGCTTCGAGCGCATTATAACCCTGATCAAATCCATAGACCTGATCCAGTACGATATGGGCTTTATTATAGGAATTAATATAAACCGCATACGGAACATTTTCGGTCACAATAACCTCAATTTGGTTGGGGTATTTTTTTTGAATGATTTCCAATGCGGCTTCAAAATAGGAAATCCCTTTTTTAGTGTAACTCAAACGATTAATACCCAGAAAAATAACAATTTTATCCGTAATATTATTGGACTGAAATGGGATCGTATCACTATTAATCGGATTCGGAATAAACGAAACGGTAAAGCCCATCGCTTCCATCGGAATTTTATAGTCCAGATCGGAAACAAGTACCGTTTTGCATCGTTCGAAAACCCAATTAAAAAGCTTTCGGTACTTCGGATATGTATATTTTAACGAATATTCGAATTGTGATTCTAGTGACCTGTCTTTAAGATAAGGCGTTAAAACCGAATACTTTAGCTTGTCTTGTAACAGATAATCATTTACGGGTGTTTCGTCTCCACAAACCAATAAGGAAACCGTAGCCTTAGGATTTTGAAAAAACAGCTTTTGAAAGAGCTTTTGACTCCAGTAAGGATGGGTTTCGAGCGCATCGGAGTTGATCAATTGAATATGATCAAATCCTTTTAACTGAGGCGTTACGAAATAAAACCGAATCGCCCGTTCGGTCATTTCCAGATTGAGTCCGGTAAAACGAAAAATAACATTTTTCAGTTTTCGGGGAAACCAATAGCGGGTTGTCCATGACGTTCGAATGGAATAGTCGACGGCATAATTTTTAAAATTATCACCGGAACCGACTAGTATTACCTGATGGCCCAATGCTGTCAGACCTTCCTTTAACGAATTGTGAAGCCGGCTGTATTCCCCTACTAAAAGTATTTTCATTACCGATGCAGAAATTTTTATATTTGTGTAAATATAAAAACAAATTGGAGAACGAATTTAAAAATGATGATTTAGAAATCCTGATAGCAACGATGAACCGGGATTCGCTGGATTTTCTGAATCGTATTTTTACTTTTTCACCGTACCATACTTTTAATCTGTTGATTATTAATCAGACAACAGAAAAACAACTGCTGCATTCGGACTATCCCAACGTAAAGGTGATCAATGTTTTTGAAAAAGGCCTTTCCAAAAGTCGGAACCAGGCACTTCGCTATGCTACCGGAAAAATTGTACTGATAGCCGATGATGATGTGGTATATCCGGAAGGATTTTGTGAAAAAATTATAAAAGCATACAATACAAACCGTACGGCTTCTGTGATTTGCTTTCAGACCCTTACCACCGAAGGCAAACCGTTTAGTCGTTACGCTAAAACACCCTTTTTTTTCAGAATAAACCAACTGAACAAAGTATTGTCTATTGAAGTAACGGCGCGATTAGAAGCTTTATGGGATACAAATTGTGTTTATAATGAATGGTTCGGACTCGGTGCTCGTTTTCAGGATGCGGAAACCCTGTTTTTTCTAAGAAGAGCGATAAAAAGCGGCTTACGGGTGTTGTTTTACCCGGAAAATATTGTCATTCACGAAAGTTATTCCTCAAGCGATGAGGTCACTTCCGATCGTTTGATTTATGCAAAAATGGCTGGATTCTACAAACGTTTCGGAGTAGGAGCCTATTATTACCTGTTGAAATACCTGTTTTTTTTATGGCGAAAACGGTATGTGCCTTTCGCCGGATTGTATCCGAAATTAAAAACAGGATTAAAAGGAATACAGGATTACAAGGAAATTTTAAAAACAAAAGAAGAGACTTTATATGACTGAGATACTAGAAATCGGTGAATTTATCGATATTCCCAGAATAGCCGATCCGAGAGGGAATTTGGCGGTAGTCGAAAAAGATACTGTTCCGTTCGAAATCAAAAGGATTTATTATTTATATGATGTTCCGAGTGGGGCGTACCGTGGCGGACATGCGCATATTGTTCAAAAAGAATTTCTGATTGCCCTGAGTGGCAGTTTTGATGTTTTGCTGGACAACGGCGATAAAAAGGAAAAAGTAACGTTAAATCGTCCCAATAAAGGATTGCTGATCAAAGAAGGAATCTGGCGGGAACTGGACAATTTTTCATCGGGAGCGATTTGCCTGGTGGTTTCCTCCGATGTGTATGAGGAACAGGATTATATCCGGGAATATACCGATTTTATAAACTCAAAACGCACCTAGTCGGATGTTTTTCTTTTCCAGATAGTTTTTAAACTGTTGCAATCGGATTAGAAAAAAAGCCGGAAGCTGCAATAAAAAACGTTGTTTAGGCAATAAATTGCTTTTGTCGATTTGTTGTGCCAATCGTTTAAAAGTAGTGCGATCACCATGGATTTTGCATTGTAGCGCCAACGAAAACCGATTGATGTCAATTGCTTTTTTGGCGATCGGATTTTCGCGTTCCATTTCGATAAACCGTTCGAAATTACAAAAATTACGACTGTTGAATTTCCGGTTCGACAGACTTCCTGGGACAAAAGTATGCCGGGCTGTAATACGGTTATACAGACCAATTTTATAGTTAAAACCGATACGAAACCAATATTCGGTGTCTTCTCCATTGGAAAGTGTCTCATTAAAAGGACCTACGGTTGTAAAAACACTTTTGTGAATGGCGGTGGTATAAGCCGACAAAAGGACGTGGGCCATACTGGTTTTAAAAAGATCGACTTCTGCCATAATGGTATCGGGTAAATTGCTGTAGTGCGCCGGATAAATCCCATTAGCGGTTTCAACTTCGAGTAACGTGGTAAAAACGCTCAGGTGATTCAGTGTTATAATCGTCTCGTGCAGTTTTTCGAGATGCTGCGGATACCAGTAATCGTCGGCATCCATAAAAGCAAAATACATTCCGGAAGCGTGTCGTATCGCAACATTACGCGCCGCTGAAACACCCTGGTTTTCGGTTGTGAATATCCGAATCCGGTTATCGGAAAAATGCATTACTCTTTCCAGACTGGCATCGGTGGATCCGTCATTTACGATGATGATTTCAAAATCCGTAAAAGTCTGCTTCAAAATACTACTTACCGTATTTTCAATGTAGTCCTGTTTGTTGTATAACGGGATAATGACGGAAAAAAAAGCCATATTCGATTAGTTTACCACACAAATATAACCTAAACGATATAAGTCCAGACAAAACAGACTGCGGTTTTTTCCTAAAATCATTTTGCGGAGCAAGGGTTCGGAAATCCGGAAAAAGAAGCCAACGACCTTGTCCAGACGCCACTGTTTTAATCGGCTGTAGTGTTTGATCAATGAATTGATGTTTTCAAGCCCGGGAAGTTCCGGAGCGAAGTGCTTTCGTATTTTTACCGCTTCCAGAGATTTTCGAAAAAAAATCATATTCTCTTCCAGTCCAAGATGCCAAATCGGATTGTCGATATGCCAAACCGGAATCGCATTTTTATAGAGTTGATACGAAAAATAACTATCCATACCGTAGCTGTTATTTTCCGGAAAAGGGAGATTTAGAAACGTATTTTTATCCATTAGTAGATTACCGGAAAAAATATAATGATACGGTTTTGTATTTCTAACAGCAGCCGTGTGTGACTCTCTGTAGCGCCCAAATTCCCATCGTAAAATTGTGGCTTCGTTTTGATGTTCGGAACGATATTGATAACCACCAAAAAGAACAGGATAGTTGTTCGGAATTGCGGCAATATAGTTTTGTAAAAACGTATCTGATACGGGTAAAACATCGGAATCAAGAAACAACACATACTCGTATTTAGCTTTTTGGGCCAGTAATGTCCGCGTTTGAGTACGTCCGAAATTGGACGCATTTCGAAAATAAGAATAATGTTCGGATTCCTGATGCAAAGCCTTATTGCGCTCCGAAATTATCGTATCGGTCGAACAGTCATCCCAGCAGATAATCTCGAATGCCAATGGTAGCGCATTTGCTTCCCGAAGAAGTGCACGAACCAGTTCGCTGATATCATAGTTATAAGTTGGAATTAATATAGAAAGCATAAGGCATTAAAGTGTCTTCCGTAAAACAATTATACGACTGCAAGGTAGTTTTTTTTTGGTAATTATTGATGGATTACAACCGTGGTATAGTAAGAGAGATCGGATATCTTAGTGTTTTCTCAACGGCAGATATCCTTTTCGGTTACCGTACAATAGTACTACGATAACCATTAAAGACTCAAACGGATAACTAAAACGGGAATTGTTTCCATAAGTACTGATGGCCTGAAGTACGGAAGTACAAAAAATGATCATGGAGAAAACAAATTCGGGTGTGATCTTTTTTCGGGTGAAAAAGTCGAACAACTGAAATGGAATCAGCACCACAAAAATGATTTTTAGCAATTGTAAAACAGCCATTTGAATATACCATATACCGATAAAAACCTTATTGCTATAAGGAACTTTAAAATCGTGGTAATTCCAGTACATGTCGACTTTCCAGAAATCGACCCACGATCGGAAAAGTACCTGTTTTAGATAATCGACAGGATTATTTTGGATTGCGGTTTTACCAAATTGGTTCAATTGATCTGAAAGTTCAATAAAAGACAAACCGGTAGCGTTTCGAAGATCGTCATAGGCAAACCAGATACTCATGGCGATATCGGAATGCTCTTTTTTGGCAATTTCCCGATGCTGAACATAAATCTCCCGGATTGTTTTGAATTCATCCGGTGTTTTTTCGGCAAAATAAACACAATTCTGGGCAACATTATAACCGTAAAAAGTCGTTGGAACAAAACGTCCGGTGTTGATTTTATTCACATACGACCATCCTAAAAAACTAACTATGGGAAAAATAAAAATAAGAATCCGCTTGTTGATGATCTGTCTGAAATGAAAATCTTTTAAAACAAAAAAGCCATAAAAAAGAAACGGAAGAAAAATATAAAACGGTTTGATAAAAACCAGATAACCCAATACAAAACCAAAAAATAAAAGCGCCTTTAACGACGGATTTTCCATAAAAGAGCGGAGGTAACAATACACGGCCAATGTCATGAAAAAAAGTGTTAATGCTTCGGTTAATATGGCCGTTTCATAGAAAATCACATGTAAAAAAGCCGACAGAAAAAGGCAAAGCCATACCGCCGGTTTGGGATGAAATTTTAGCAATAGCAGGTTTTTATACAGTAGTATCGAAGTGAAAATACCGATTGTAAGCTGAAAAAAAACAGTAAGAGTCAGATTGTTGCCGGCAAGTGTTATCAATAACGGATAGCCAGGTGTTCGTTCGCCAACATAACCGGAAAGTTGTAACTCACTTAGAAGACGGCCTAAATAAATATAACCTTCCGAATCGGGGAAAATAGTAACGTGCTGGTAAAATAAAACAATAAATAAACGGAATAAAACGCCGAATAAAATAAGGGTAATAAGGGGTTTTTGTGAGATACTATTGAAAAACCGTTTTAGCATAGTAAAAAACAATTACACGGTTCTTTGTACCACCTCAAACAAGGTTTTATCTTCGCATTTTAGGGTTTTGGAAGGATATTTCATTAATAACGCATAATCGTGAGTAGCCATTAAAATGGTTTTTCCGTTTTGGTTGATTTTTTTTAAAACCTCCATAACTTCCACACTGGTTTGCGGATCCAGATTTCCGGTTGGTTCATCGGCTAAAATTAACTCCGGATCGTTTAGTAAAGCCCGGGCGATAGCGATTCGTTGTTGTTCACCACCAGAAAGTTGGTGCGGCATTTTATTCACAAAATTACGCATGCCCACTTTGTCCAGTACTTCCTCAATCTGTACCTGCATTTCTTCTTTCTCAGCCCATCCGGTTGCTTTTAAAACAAACTCCAGGTTGTCGTGAACATTGCGATCCGGAAGTAATTTAAAATCCTGGAAAACAATTCCCAGTTTACGTCTCAGATACGGGATTTCCTTTTCTTTCAATGCTTTTAAATCATAATCCACAATGGTTCCTTCGCCTTCCGTTAGCGGTAAATCGGCATACAAGGTCTTCATAAAACTACTTTTTCCGGAACCGGTTTTTCCAATGATATAAATAAATTCGCCGTTTTTTACCTCAAGGTTTACATGAGCTAAAACAGCGTTATTTTCCTGGTAAATGGTTACATCTGTAAGGGAAAGAATAGTTTGCGACATAAGTACGTATGTTTTGTTTTGGTAAAAATAAGAAGTTAAGAGAGTCCTGCAAAATTAAAAACGAAATTTACGACAATTTATTTCCGTAAGAAATTATTTGGTTTGGTTTTTGAGGGAACTCCTGCAATAAACAAAACCGGACAAACGTTAATACCAGTATATTTTGATATATTTGGTTTTTAAAAAAAGTAACAATGCGAAAATTAGATAGGCTATTATTTATTTCCTTAACGCTGGGTGCAATGAACCTCGCGGCACAACAATCGAACATCTATACGCACGATTTAGTGGACTACCAAAAAGCGTTGTCGCTTTACAAAGACAAACAATACCAGGCGGCGCAGATTCTTTTTGATAAGGTAAAAAGCGCGAACAACAGTTCGGAAGTAAAAGCAGATTGTGCTTATTACAGTGCAAATTGCGCGATTCGCCTGGAACAATCGGGAGCCGATCAGATGATGGAAAATTTTGTCGAAAATTACCCTACCAGTACGAAACAAAATCAGGCCTATATCGAAGTCGCACATTATTACTTTGAACAGGGAAACTACGTTCAGGCGCTGAAATGGTTCGATAAAGTCGATGAAAATGCCATGACCTTAAGCGATAAGGAACGCTATAATTTCCAGAAAGGCTATAGTTACTTCACGGCGAAAAATAAAAAAGAAGCCGAAAAATATTTTAATAAGGTTGTTAATTCCAAAGAATATGGTTCACAAGCCAAGTATTATTTGGGGTATATGGCCTATGAAACCGATAACTACAAAGATGCCACTCAGTTTTTTGATCAGGTAGCCGATAAGGACAAATACAAAGAGAAAATGTCCTATTTCCAGGCGGATATGAACTTTAAACTGGGAAGTTTTCAAAAAGCAATCGACGTGGGAATTCCGCAATTGTCCAAATCCGATGCCAACGAAAAATCCGAATTGTCCAAAATTATCGGGGAAAGCTATTTTAACCTGAAACAATACGACAAAGCCTTACCGTATTTATTGGAGTACAAAGGCAAAAAAGGCAAATGGAACAACACCGATTTTTACCAGTTGGGTTATGCCTATTATAAAGCCGGCGATTATGAAAATGCAATCGCTCAGTTCAATAAAATTATCAACGGACAGGATGCGGTAGCGCAGAATGCCTATTACCATTTGGCGGAAAGTTACCTGAAAACCGATAAAAAACAGCAGGCTTTAAATGCATTCAAAAATGCCTCTGAAATGGATTTTGACGCCAAAATCCAGGAAGATGCCTATTTGAATTACGCCAAACTGAGCTACGAAATCGGAAACCCATACCAAAGTGTACCGGAAGTCTTGATGGGCTATCTGAACAAATATCCGAACACGGCGTTTAAAGCCGAGATAGAATCCTTGTTGATCAACTCGTATATCACCTCGAAAAATTATAAAGAAGCGCTGGTATTGCTGGAAAAAAGCAAAACGCCGGAAAACAAACTGGCCTATCAAAAGGTTACGTTTTACCGCGGACTGGAATTGTATACCGATGGGAATTATAACGAAGCACTGGCTTTATTTAAAAAATCGATTGTCGAACAACGCGATGCGAAATTCACCACGCGCGCGACCTTCTGGAAAGCCGAAACGGAATACGTTTTAGGACAGTTTAGTGATGCATTGATCAGCTTTAAACAATTTTTGGGTAGCGCGGAAGCGAAAAACACGCCCGAATATAAAAATGCCAATTACGACCTGGCGTATACCTATTTTAAACAAAAAGAATACGAACAGGCGGCAAAATATTTTCAGGAGTATATCAATAGTGCAAAAGACGACAAAGTACGTCTTAATGATGCCTACCTGCGAATGGCGGATAGTTATTTCGTAACAACCAAATACTGGCCGGCGATGGAGGCCTATAACAAAGCGATCGAGCTAAAAAGTGTCGACGCGGATTATGCCTACTTCCAAAAAGCGATTTCCTATGGATTTGTATCCCGAAACGATAAAAAAGTAGAGGAGTTAAACGGATTTCTAAAAGCCTATCCGAAATCAAAATATGCGGATGATGCGTTGTATGAAATGGGAAATACCTATGTGACGTTAAACAATACCGAAAAAGCCTTACAGGCCTACGACCGTTTGATTACGGATTATAAAGACAGTTCGTATGCGGCAAAAGCCATTTTAAGACAAGGGTTGATTTATTATAATGCGGAAAAAGACCAACAGGCGTTAACCAAACTGAAAAAAGTGGTAGCCGATTATCCAAGAAGCCAGGAGGCGATGGAAGCGGTTTCGACGGCACGTCTGATTTATGTCGATCTCGGAAAAGTAGACGAATATGCAAGTTGGGTAAGAACCCTTGATTTTGTAGAAGTTACGGATGCCGATCTGGACAAAACAACCTACGAAGCCGCCGAAAAACAATACCTGCAAAACAATTTAAAACCGGCGATTTCCGGATTTACAGGCTACTTGGCGAACTTCCCGAATGGAATTTCGGCTTTAAAAGCCAATTTCTATCTGGCGCAGGCCTATTTTGCCGAAGGTCTTGGAAACAATGCCATTCCGAATTACGAATTTGTGATCGGAAAATCCCGAAATGAATTTACCGAACAGTCATTGGCGCGTTTATCGGAAATTCATCTGAAGAAAAACGATTATGCCAAAGCGATTCCGGTTTTAAAACGACTGGAAACAGAAGCCGATTTCCCGCAAAACGTAACCTTCGCGCAATCCAATCTGATGAAATCGTATTACGAACAGAAAGATTATCCGAATGCGGTGGTTTATGCAGATAAAGTACTGGCAAATACTAAAATTGAAGACCGTATTAAAAGTGATGCGCAGATTATCGTAGCGCGTTCGGCTATTAAATCGAACGATGAGGCAAAAGCCAAAACGGCCTACGCAAAACTACTCACCATAGCCAAAGGAGAGTTGGCGGCAGAGGCATTATACTACGATGCGTACTTTAAAAACAAGGATGGAAAATTTGAAGCATCGAATACCGCCGTTCAGAAACTGGCGAAAGATTATTCCGGATACAAGTATTTTGGAGCCAAAGGTCTGGTGATCATGTCGAAAAACTTTTACGGTTTAAAAGACAGTTTCCAGGCGACCTATATTCTGGAAAGCGTAATCAAAAACTTTAGTACGTATCAGGATGTGGTAGAAGAAGCCAAAAAAGAATTAGACTTTATTAAATCGGAAGAAGCCAAACGCAATTCCTCAATAACCAATTAAAAGGAGCGTACTTTTTCGTACTAATAAATACAGCATATGACAAAGACCATTCAATATAAAATCGCATTTATACTACTTTTAGCAGGAAGTCAGACGCTTTTTGCACAAAAGAAAGACGAAAATCTGGGAACAGAAGTAGTAAACGTAGTAAAACCGTATACACCAACCATTTCCGATGCTTTTAAAGTAAAGGAAACACCCGTGATAGACGACGAAGACAATACGCAGAAAAAAGAAATACAATACAATATTTTTTCCTTTCCGGTAGCGTCGACTTTCACGCCATCCAAAGGAAAAGCAGCCGGAGTAGACAAAGCCCAAAAGGAAAAATTATATAACAATTATGCAACCTTGGGATTTGGAAATTATGCCGCCATAAACGGCGAATTGTTTGTAACCAAAAACCTGAGCAATAACGAATATGTAGCCGGAATGTTCCGCCATATGTCATCACAGGGTGGTATAAAAGACGTATTGCTGGATGATAAATATTCGAACACTTCGCTGGATCTGACCTATGGAAGTAAACAACGTGATTTTGACTGGAATGCCGATTTAGGCTACCAACATCAATTGTACAACTGGTACGGATTACCAACCGATTACCTGACATTTGACGATCCGAATATGTTGGCGGCCATCAATCCGCAGCAAACCTATCAGACCTTAAAATTAGGCGGGCGATTGGGAATGAAAGACAGTTATTTTAACGAAGCTACATTGCAATTCAAACGTTTTTGGGATGCGAAAGGAAGCGCTGAAAACCGCTTCTTTATCAAACCGTCGATCGATTTCGAATTCAAAAACAATAAATTCAAAGCCGATTTTGTAGTGGATTATGTAGGTGGGAATTTTGAAAAAGATTACTACAATCTGCCGGATAGCGAAATGAAATACAGCTACCTGAATTTTGGGGTGCAACCGAGTGTTTTATTAAAAGAAGGCGATCTTTCGGTTCAGCTTGGCGCAGGACTTTTTTACAACATGGGGAAACTGAATAACGAAAGTGATGGAAAATTCTATGTGTATCCAAATGTAAAGGCATCCTATAAAGTGGTGGGCGATGTGATGATTGCTTATGCCGGTGCAGAAGGCGGATTAAAGCAAAATACCTATGCCGATTTTGTAGGCGAAAACCAGTTTGTAGCGCCTAATTTAGTGATCGCGCCAACCAGCGAACAATACGATATTTATGTCGGATTAAAAGGAAAACTGGCGAATAACGTAGCCTATAACGTTAGAGGTTCCTACAAAAGTGACGACGATAAAGCGTTCTTTAAAAGCAATATATACGATACGGCCAATACCAATACCGAAGGCTATGTCTACGGGAACTCATTTGGTGTGGTATACGACAAGTTAAAAACGATCAGCTTTTTTGGAGAATTAAAAATGGACTTCTCTAAAAATGTAAGCTTCGGACTTAACGGGACGTTTAATAGCTTTACAACCGATCTGGAACAAGCCTGGAATATGCCAACGGTAAAAATTGGTGCGGATTTCGACTTTAATATCACCGAAAAATGGTATGCCGGAACGAATATCTTCTTTGTAGGCGATCGTAAAGATCAGTTTATGTATACCGATGTTTCGTTAACCGAACCGTTGCTCAAAACCGTAACGCTGGACAGTTATTTTGATCTGAATGCACATGTAGGATACAAACACAACGAACGCCTTACAGCCTATCTGAAAGCCAACAACCTGGCAAGTCAGAACTACCAACGCTGGCTGAATTATCCGGTACAGGGATTCCAGTTTCTGATTGGAGCCAGTTATAAATTCGACTTTTAATTAAAGTGTTCAAATAAAAAGGGAAAGCCTGCAAAACAACTGTTTTTGCAGGCTTTTATTTTGTTTCTTTGTATATCATTACAAGAATAGAAATGACATTTAAACAAAAAATTGTACAACATCATCTCGTTTTACTACAAGACAAAATTGATGTTTTCAGAGATATGATTTCCGGATTGGCAGAAGATGCGCAAAACGATGCGAAAGGTTCGGCTGGCGATAAGCATGAAACCGCGCTGTCGATGATGCATTTGGAACAGGAAAAATTAAGCGCCAAGTTACAGGAAGCGCTTCAGATGAAAACCATATTGGAAAAGATCGATGCCACTACAACGACCTCAAAAATTGCCGTAGGAAGCGTGATCAAAACCAATGGAATGTATTTGTTTATGAGTGCCGCTTTGCCTAAAATCGTTATTGACGGTGTCAATGTAATCGCACTTTCGCCTCAATCGCCGTTGGGAGTAAAATTAATGGGCGGCGGAATTGGTGAAACCTTCGAAATCAACAGTTCAAAATATACGATTGAAACTATCGATTAGCACAACAAAAAATGAAAGTAAAAAATATACTTCTGGCCGCATGTTGTCTTACTTCGGCCTTGATAAATGCTCAGAAAAAGCAGGAAGCCGATCTGATCGTTTCCGATGCGAAAATTTATACTGTTAATAAAACGTTTCAAACCGCGGAAGCCTTAGCGGTTAAAGACGGAAAAATTATTGGAATCGGGAGCAAGGCCGATATCCTGAAAAAGTTTTCCGCTAAAAAAACGCTGATCGCTAAGGGTAAATACATGTATCCCGGATTCTACGATGCGCATGCCCATTTTTACGGATTGGGCATGAATATGCAGGCGGTAAATCTTAGAGGAACCAAGAGTTTTCAGGAAGTGATCGAAAGGATTCAGGCGTTCCAAAAAGTCAAAAATCATACGTTTGTTATTGGCCGTGGATGGGATCAGAACGACTGGAAGGAAAAAGAATTTCCATCGAAAGAGCTATTGGATCAGTACTTTCCAACGATTCCGGTGGTGCTAACCCGTATCGACGGACATGCGATGTTAGTAAATACAAAAGCCCTGGAGCTGGCCGGAATTACAACCAAAACCAAAACATCTGGCGGACAGATTGAAGTCAAAGATGGAAAGCTAACCGGTATTTTGGTCGATAATCCAATGGAATTGGTATCGGCTATTATTCCGAAACCGACGCGTCAGACGCAAATTACGGCCTTATTGGAGGCGCAAAAAGAAATGTTTCAATACGGATTGACGACGATCAATGAAGCCGGCTTGGAGCGTGATATCATCGACCTGATCGATAGTTTGCAACAGGAAAACAAACTGGATATCAATATCTATGCGATGGTTATGGCGACCCGCGAAAATGTGGATCATTATACGCAATTGGGAATTTATAAAACCGACAAATTAAACGTTCGTTCCTTTAAATTTATGGGCGATGGTGCTTTGGGGTCGCGTGGTGCCTGTTTGCATCAGGTGTATTCCGACAAACCAAAACAATTCGGAGCCTTGTTGTCGCCAATCCCAACGATTCGGGAAATCGCCAAGCAGATCGCCGAATCGGATTATCAGATGAATTCCCACGCGATAGGTGATTCGACCAATACCGTATTGCTCAAAATTTACAAAGAAGTATTGGACGGTAAGCCCGATCGCAGATGGAAAATCGAACACGCTCAGATTATGCGCGAACAAGACTTCGATTACTTTAAGTTGGGGATCATACCATCGGTACAACCTACGCATGCGACATCGGATATGTATTGGGCCGAAGACCGATTGGGTAAAAAACGACTACAGTATTCGTATGCCTATAAAACCATGTTGCAAAAGGCTGGATTAATCGCGTTGGGAACCGACTTTCCGATTGAGGAAGTAAACCCGATGTATACGTTTTATGCGGCCGTAGCGCGGAAAGATCTTAAAAATTATCCGGAAAACGGATTCCAGTCGGAAAATGCATTAACCCGTGAGGAAACCCTAAAAGGAATGACCATCTGGGCGGCGTATTCTAATTTTGAAGAAAACGAAAAAGGAAGTTTGGAAGTGGGTAAATGGGCCGATTTTGTTATTTTCGATGCGGATATTATGACGATGGATATCGACAGTGTGCCGTATGTTGTACCGGTCAATACATTTGTAAAAGGGAAACAGGTAAAATAAGAAACCATGATGATGTTAGTTGCAATAGTGCTTTTTGTCGCTGGACTTGTATATGCTGTGATTCGTATCACGAGTCCGAAGTCGACACATACTAAAGAACAAAATTATACGCTTGATGAAAAGTATAACGCGGTCAAAATCGAAAAACAAAAGGAGATCGACCGTATACTGGAAAAAATAAATAAAAACGGCGTACAGTCTTTAAACAGTAGGGAAAAGCAACTGTTGGACGACTATTCTAAAAACTAAATAAAACCGGGCATTTGTCCGGTTTTTTGTTTTAAATGCCGCGATGTAAAACCTGAACTTATAGATTTTAACCCAAACGGTATAAATGGAATGCTTTAGATTATATTTTACTTCTGAATTGCTTATTTTGATTTAAAATTTAAACTAAAATAAAGTTTTTGCTTTTTAATTAAAACTGATATAGGCAATTTTGTGACGTAATAATAACCATTTAAAGCAAAAATAGTATGTGCGGGATAGTAGCAGTTATAGGAAAAGGAGTCGATGCGGAATTGGTACAACAATTGTCCAAAAGAATGTCGCATCGCGGTCCGGATGAAAGTGATTTGCATATCACGGAAAAAGGACATTTTTTAAGCCACGAACGTTTGTCGATCGTCGATTTACAAACCGGAAAACAACCAATTCAGGGAACCAATTCGGCCTGGATGGTACATAATGGCGAAATATATAACCATAAAAAACTACGTGATACCGTACTAAAAAACCATACGTTTCGCACTACATCCGATTCAGAAGTAATCGTGCATTTATATGAAGAATATGGCTATGAATTTTGTGATATGCTCGACGGAATCTTTGCCTTTGTTGTGATTGACGGTGATGATTTTATTGCAGGCCGGGATCCGTTGGGCGTAAAACCACTGTATTACGGAATTGATGGTCATGGAGTGATTTATTTTGCCTCCGAAATGAAAGCCATAGCCGACCAGTGTAAGTCGTTTGCGGCCTTTCCGCCGGGACACTATTACTCACCTAAAACCGGATTTGTAAAATACTACCAACCGCAATGGGAAGATGCCGCAAAAGCCGTAGAACCGCTCGATTTAAAAGCAATCCGTGAAACCCTTACCGAAGCGGTACGCAAACGATTGATGAGCGATGTGCCCATTGGTGTTTTGTTATCCGGCGGATTGGATTCGTCGTTAACATCGGCTATTGCGTCCCGATTAATGACAGAAGCCGGAAGTCCGAAACTGCATTCGTTTTCGATCGGATTGGATGGCAATGCACCCGATGTGGTTGCGGCTCGAGCCGTAGCCGAATATCTGGGGACGGAACACCACGAAATTTACTTTTCGGTGGAGCAGGGAATCGCCATTCTGGATAAACTGATCTGGCATCTGGAAACCTACGATGTTACTTCGATTCGCGCCAGTACGCCGATGTATTTTCTGTCGAAAGCCATCACCGAAAAAGGAATAAAAGTAGTATTGTCCGGAGAAGGAGCCGATGAGATTTTTGGAGGCTATCTGTATTTTAGAAATGCGCCATCTGTAACCGATTTTCAGAAAGAAACGATCGAACGCGTACAGAAATTAGCCACTGCCGATTTACTACGTGCGGATAAATCGACAATGGCACACGGATTGGAAGCGCGGGTTCCGTTTTTGGACAAAGCCTTTTTAAACCTGGCGATTAAAATCAGACCGGAGGAAAAACAACCGGCAACCTATGGCGGTGTGGAAAAATACATCCTTAGAAAAGCATTTGATACACCGGAAAAACCGTATCTGCCGGATAGCGTATTATGGCGCCAGAAAGAGCAGTTTTCGGACGGTGTTGGCTACAACTGGATCGATGCTTTAATCGAATATGGTACAGCGCAGGTTACGGATGAACAGTTGGCCAAAGCGGCCGACGTATTTCCGCACAATACGCCCACCACAAAAGAAGCGTATTACTACCGCAGCATTTTTCATAAACATTTCCCACAAGCCAGTGCGGCCAAAACCGTACGCAAGTGGATTCCGAAATGGCAGGAAAACCAGGATCCGAGCGGAAGAGCCAATAAGGCTCACCTTAAGGCCGATACGAGTATCGCCACCCTGAAAGCGACATTATGATCTTTCATATGTGATTAGTTTGTTTGTTTGAAAAGCACTGGAAGTTTACCGGTGCTTTTTTTGTTTTTTACAACGAGTGGGAAATGTTAAAAAGTAAGAAAATTACGAATTAATTAAAAGCTTTTGTTGATAACTTACGCCTAATACGGGTTATTTTTAGTGTATTATCCTTTGCGTTTTCATATATTTGCCTGTTAGACGAAAAAACACATTTTTTAGAATATAAATTATGAGCGAAGAAGTTAAGAAAAACAATTATTCGGCAGACAGTATTCAGGCGCTTGAGGGGATGGAGCACGTAAGAATGCGTCCTTCCATGTATATTGGAGATGTAGGAACACGAGGACTTCACCATTTGGTTTATGAGGTTGTGGACAACTCGATCGATGAAGCTTTGGCCGGACATTGTGATACCATATCTGTAACGATTAATGAGGATAATTCCATTACGGTTGAAGATAACGGTCGTGGTATTCCGGTAGATATTCATAAAAAAGAAGGCGTTTCCGCATTGGAGGTTGTAATGACCAAAATTGGTGCGGGAGGTAAATTTGATAAAGATTCCTATAAAGTATCCGGAGGTTTACACGGAGTGGGAGTATCGTGTGTAAATGCACTATCCGACCATTTGCGTGCAACGGTTCACAGAGAGGGAAAAGTATACGAACAGGAATACGAAAGAGGTAAAGCGATTTACCCTGTAAAACAGATTGGTGAAACCGAAAAAAGAGGTACGATTGTAACTTTTAAACCGGATAATACAATCTTTACACAAACAACGGAATATTCCTATGATACTTTAGCGGCACGTATGCGCGAATTGTCATTCCTTAATAAAGGAATTACGATCACGTTGACGGATCGTAGAGAAACGGATAAAGACGGAAACTTTGTAGGAGAGGTCTTTCATTCGCAAGAAGGATTAAAAGAGTTCGTTAAATTCCTGGATGGAAACCGTGAGCCGATTATCGGACACGTGATCAGTATGGAAACCGATAAGGGAGAAGTGCCGGTTGAGGTGGCGTTAATTTATAACAGCAGCTATTCCGAAAATATCTTTTCCTACGTAAATAATATCAATACCCACGAAGGGGGAACGCACTTACAGGGATTCCGTAGTGGATTGACCCGTACGCTTAAAAAATATGCGGATGCTTCCGGATTGTTAGAAAAACTGAAATTTGAAATTTCGGGTGATGACTTCCGTGAAGGATTAACGGCAATTGTGTCGGTAAAAGTATCCGAGCCACAATTCGAAGGACAAACCAAAACAAAATTAGGAAACCGTGAGGTAGTATCACCGGTAAGCCAGGCGGTAGCTGAAATGTTGGAAAACTACCTGGAAGAAAACCCGAACGATGCCAAGATAATTGTTCAGAAAGTAATTTTGGCAGCGCAGGCACGTCATGCGGCTAAAAAAGCCCGTGAAATGGTACAGCGTAAAACCGTTATGGGTGGCGGTGGATTACCAGGGAAATTATCCGATTGTTCTGAACAGGATCCTGCAAAATGTGAGGTATTCTTGGTCGAGGGAGATTCCGCGGGTGGAACGGCCAAACAAGGTCGTGACCGTGCCTTTCAGGCGATTCTTCCGTTACGAGGTAAAATCCTGAACGTAGAAAAAGCCATGCATCATAAAGTATTCGAAAACGAAGAGATTCGAAATATTTTTACCGCATTGGGTGTTACGATCGGAACAGCAGAAGATAGTAAAGCCTTAAACCTTGAAAAACTACGTTATCATAAAGTAGTGATCATGTGTGATGCCGACGTGGATGGTAGCCACATTTCAACGCTTATTCTGACGTTCTTCTTCAGATATATGAAAGAATTGATCGAAAACGGATACGTATATATTGCAACACCGCCATTGTATATGGTGAAAAAAGGAAATAAAAAAGAATACGCGTGGACCGATGCACAACGGGATCAGATCTCGGAAAAAATGGGTGGCGGAACCGGTATTCAGCGTTATAAAGGTCTTGGAGAGATGAACGCGGAACAGTTGTGGGAAACGACCATGAATCCGGAATTCAGAACGTTACGTCAGGTTTCTATTGATAGTCTGGCCGAGGCCGACCGTATTTTCTCCATGTTAATGGGGGATGAGGTACCGCCGCGTAGAGAGTTTATCGAGAAAAACGCAGCATACGCTAAAATTGATGCATAAATTACAAATAGAAAAAGGATGTCGGGAAACGGCATCCTTTTTTATTTGACGGAAGTTTAAAAAAGTGTGATTTTTTTTAACCGTGTATTTTGCGTGTATAAAATTTGTATATTGGGTAACTCAATAAATCAAAAATTAATTTAATACTTATTTTACGAATATTATGAAAGTAACAATAGTTGGCGCAGGAAATGTAGGAGCAACTTGTGCAGATGTTATCTCTTATAGAGGAATTGCAAGCGAAGTGGTATTGTTGGATATCAAAGAGGGATTTGCAGAAGGTAAGGCGATGGATATTATGCAGTGCGCAACAACAACAGGATTTAATACACGGGTTTCGGGAAGTACGAACGATTATTCCAAAACAGCCGGAAGCGATGTGGTGGTGATCACCTCAGGTATTCCGAGAAAACCGGGAATGACTCGTGAAGAATTAATCGGAATCAATGCCGGAATTGTAAAATCGGTAGCGGAAAACGTATTAAAATATTCTCCGGATACGATTATAGTAGTGGTGTCGAATCCTATGGACACGATGACATACTTAACCTTAAAAGCAACCGGATTGCCAAAAAACAGAATTATTGGTATGGGCGGTGCTTTGGATAGTTCCCGTTTTAAATATTATTTATCAAAAGCTTTGGACAAGCCGTCTAACGATGTTCAGGGTATGGTAATTGGTGGGCATGGTGATACCACTATGATTCCGTTAACACGTCTGGCATCTTATAACGGAAGCCCGGTTGGAGACTTTCTGGCTCAGGACGTGTTGGATAAAGTAGCTGCCGATACTATGGTTGGAGGAGCGACATTAACCGGATTATTGGGAACATCGGCCTGGTATGCGCCTGGAGCATCCGTAGCTTTCCTTGTAGATAGTATTCTAAACGACCAAAAACGTATGATTCCATGTTCGGTTTATTTGGAAGGCGAATACGGTCAAAATGATATTTGTATCGGTGTACCATGTATTATCGGTAAAAACGGAATTGAAGAAATTGTAGATATCACCTTAAACGATGCCGAAAAAGCCCTTTTTGCGAAGAGTGCTGATGCGGTTAGAGCAATGAATGGTGATCTTAAATCTGTTTTGGCATAGTCATTACGGAAGAAATAAAGAAAGGCTGCGTAGGGCAGTCTTTTTTTTTGATAATATTGGCAAATTAATTGGTTAATCTTTGGGTAAATTATATATTTGCTCGTTTTTGAAAAAAATGAATAATTAATATTTAGTAATAATGCAGAATAAAGGACTCATTAAATTTTTTGCAATACTTTTTGCACTGGTAAGTATTTACCAGCTATCCTTCACATTTGTTACCAATAATATCGAGAAAAAGGCGAAAACCTTTGCGAACGGAGACTCTAAAAAAGAGTTGTTCTATCTGGACTCTATTGGTAAAGAAAAAGTTTTTTTAGGTCATACTTTTAACGAAGTACGCGCTAAACAAATTAATAAAGGTCTTGACTTAGAAGGAGGAATCAACGTGATTCTTCAGATTTCGGTTAAAGACGTGTTGAAAGGACTAGCGAATAATTCTAAAAATCCAGTTTTCAATAAAGCGCTTGCAGAAGCAACCAAAAACAGAGAAGGTAACCAAAGTTATTTGGACGCTTTCTTTATCGCTTTTGACAAAGAAGCAAACGGATCGACAAAACTGGCATCACCGGAAATCTTCGGAAACCGAAACCTAAGTGATGTGATCAAGTTTGATATGTCCGATGCTCAGGTAAAATCTGTTCTTAGAAAAAAAGTAGATGAGTCTGTAGAAAGTGCATTCCGTGTATTAAGAGAGCGTATCGACAAATTTGGGGTAACACAACCAAACATCCAGAAATTAGGAGAATCCGGAAGAATCTTAGTTGAGCTTCCAGGTGCTAAGGATGTAGACCGTATCACAAAATTATTACAAAGTACCGCTCAGTTAGAATTCTGGGAAACGTATAAAACAGACGAAATCGGGAACTTTCTTTTGGCTGCTAACGAGACGTTAAAGAAAACAGAAAAAGCAACAGTTGAGACAAAAGAAGCTGCTAAAAAGACAGATATTGACTCGTTGTTAACGAATAAAGCAACCGATTCGGCTGCTGCGAAAAAAGGAAACAATCCATTATTGGATTTAGTAGTAGGTGGCGGACAACAAGGAAGCCCGGTATTGGCTTACTTTAATCCAAAAGATACTGCAAAAGTTAATGGATATTTAAAAAGAGACGATATCCGTTCTTTATTACCGGCAGAACAGCGTTATGTGCGTTTTGCATGGGGTAAATTAAATCCGAAAGCACCAAACGTAGTTGAATTATATGCGTTAAAAGCAAACAGAGAAGGCATTCCACCAATGAGTGGAGGTGTGATTACCGATGCAAGAGAATCATTTGACCAAATGGGGCGTCCGTCTGTAACGATGCAGATGAACGCAACAGGAGCGAAGAAATGGGAAGAGTTAACCGGGAAAGCGTATACGCAACAAAGTAACATCGCTATCGTATTGGATAATATCGTATATTCTGCACCGGGAGTATCTTCAGGGCCAATTGCAGGAGGACGTTCTGAAATTTCAGGAGTATTCGACGTAGCGGAAACAAAAGACTTAGCAAACATCTTGCGAGCAGGTAAATTACCGGCTTCAGCAGAGATTGTACAGTCAGAGGTAGTAGGTCCGTCATTAGGACAACAAGCTATCGATAACGGTATTACATCCTCATTAGTAGGTTTATTATTAGTATCCCTATGGATGGTATTCTATTATGGTAAAGCAGGTTGGTATGCCAACATCGCTTTAGCAGTGAACTTATTATTCCTTTTCGGAATCTTAGCAAGCTTAGGTGCGGTATTAACCTTACCAGGTATCGCGGGTATCGTATTAACTATGGGTACTGCGGTAGATGCGAACATCATTATCTATGAAAGAGCAAAAGAAGAATTGCGATTAGGTAAATCCTTAGACGAAGCAGTACGTTTCTCCTTTACATGGAGAGGGGCGATGTCGTCGATTACCGATGCCAACGTAACACACGTATTAACCGGTTTGGTACTATTGATCTTCGGAACAGGACCAATCAAAGGTTTCGCAACAACATTATTGATCGGTATCTTTACTTCATTGTTTACATCAATTTTCATTACCAGAATGTTATTAGACTGGGGTGTAAGCAGAGGAGCTAAATTACAATTCTCAACATCTGTTACGAAAAACTGGTTTACAAACTTCCATTTCGATTTCTTGAAAATTAAAAAATGGACGTATTTATTCTCCGGATTAGTAGTGGTAGTGAGCTGTATCTCTTTTGCAATCAATGGATTGGATGAAGGTGTGGATTTCGTTGGAGGTAGAACGTTCCAGGTGAAATTCGAAAAAGCTATCGAACCATCTGAAATTGCGGATGCTTTATCAAAAGAAGAAGTATTCGGAAGTGCCGAAGCAAAAGTATTTGGTGATGCAAATCAGTTAAAAATTACAACGAAATACAAAGTTCAGGAGACTAGTTCTGAAGTAGATAAAGAAGTAAACGAGAAGTTATATAATGCTTTAAAACATTATTACTCTAATGATATTTCGTATGACAAATTTGTAAATACATTCGACGGTAAGAAAATCGGGGTATTACAAGCTTCAAAAGTAAGTGCAGCCGTATCAGACGATATCAAAACCAACTCATACTGGGCGGTATTGGGATCTATGGCGATTGTATTCGTTTACTTAATGATCTCGTTCCGTAAATGGCAGTATTCATTAGGAGCGATCGCAGCGGTAGCACACGACGTTATCTTCGTATTGGGTATTTACTCATTATGTTACAAATTCATGCCATTCCATATGGAAATGGATCAGCACTTTATCGCAGCGATCCTAACGGTTATCGGTTACTCGATGAATGATACCGTAATTGTATTCGACAGGGTACGTGAATACCTTGCCGGTAATACAAAAGGACACTTTAACGATATCGTAAACAAATCGATTAATACAACCTTATCAAGAACGATCAATACATCGTTAACTTTACTATTGGTATTGTTAATCATGTTCATCTTCGGTGGTGAGTCAATCCGTGGATTTATCTTCGCGATGTTGGTTGGTATTACAGTGGGTACTTACTCCTCTTTATTTATCGCAACACCGGTTCTTTGTGATACGGTTACGAAAAAAGAAAGAGAAGAAATCGAAGTACGTCACAACAAGACAGAAGAATAACATTTTTTCAAAATACAGAAAAGGTCCGCTACTAGCGGACCTTTTTTTATGCGGTAATTTTTTTATATTTAAAATACGCTTTCCGCCGAAATTTCGTTATTTATGGTATGGTAGTTGCTATTTTAAAAAGCAAATACTTATATTTAACCCCTATAAAAACGAATTTGTAAAACATGATTTTTAATTTTTTGTTGCAAGCGAACCCGGTTCCGGCAGAACCAGTTGTAAATGAACCAGTAGTGGCCAATACAGCGATCGAATCCGTTAATTTTTTCCAGTTGATCATGAAAGGTGGGGTTATGGTAATCCCAATCTTTATCTTGTTTTTCCTAACGGTTTATATCATCGTGGAACGGTACCTGTATATCAAAAAGCAAACAAAATTGGATAACTCGTTGATTAATGAGGTAAAATACCAGTTAAATTCCGGAAATATCCAGTCGGCAGCCATGATTTGCGACAAATCGAATACGGCCTATGGAACAGTATTGCGCAATGGTGTAAATACTATTGGCCGACCAATTAACGAAATTGACCTGGCTTTGGAGAAAAGCGCCAATATCGAAATGGGATTAATGGAAAAGAAATTGGGATATTTGGGAATCGTAGCCGGTATCGCACCAATCTTAGGATTTATCGGAACCATTTCCGGGGTAATCAAGATTTTCTATACGATTTCTATTACCGAAAATATTAGTATTGGAAACATCTCCGGAGGTTTATATGAAAAAATGATCAGTAGTGGTTTAGGGCTAATCGTAGGGGTAATTGCCTATTCGGCCTATCACTTTTTTAATATGATGATCGACCATTTTGCACTGAATATGCAACGTCAGGGATTAGAGTTTATCAATGTTATTCAACAGCCAAATACGAAATAAGCACAATGAGAATCAAAAGAAATAGACGTTTTCACGCCGAAGTAGCCACCTCTGCTTTGAGTGATATCATGTTCTTTTTATTGCTGTTTTTCCTGATTATTTCCACGTTGGCGAATCCGAATGTGATCAACCTGATGTTACCAAAAGCAGAGGCTAAGGAAACCACCAACAAGCAATTTATCAGCCTTTCCGTTACGGAAGATAAACACTATTTTGTTGACAAACAGGAAGTGCCTTTTGACGAACTGGAAACCAAATTGCTGGAAAAACTGGGTACACAAAAAGAACAAACCATAGTAGTGCGAATCCCGTATAATCTTCAGGTACAGGATTTGGTCGACCTATTGCAGATTGGTGTTCGAAATAAACTGAAATTTGTAATCGCAACCGCGAAGAGTTAATATAAAAAGTAAAGAAAGTGGCGAGAGTCACTTTTTTTATGCCTTTACCGATCAATACTTTATGAAACAATTTGTATTATGGATGCTGCTTTTGGGAGGTGTATCAGGACCTAAAGCAGATTTTAAAATAGTTTTTGAAGAAGCGTTTACCAATGCCCGTTTAAAACAATGGAATCAGGTTAATGGCAATTGGGACGTCGATAACAAAGAAAAGCTTGTAAAAGGCAGTAAAAACAGCGATTGGGCAATTCTGACAGCAAAGAAAAATTTGCCAGAAAACTATGTACTGACTTTCTCGACTTTGGTTGAACCTTCGGCTTATTTGTTTGAAGTGATGTTGAATTTGCAAAAAGAAAAATACCTCGGAATTTTATATAACCAGTTGGAAGGAAGAGTAGCAATAGAAGATCGTTCGTTTTTTGTCAATCCGGAAAAGGAGCGTGGTTATATCCGAACAACCGGACATATCGGAAAATTGCCAAAAGTAAAAATCCCGATGTCGAAACAGTGGTTGGACTGGAAGATTCAGAAAACCGGGATTACTTATTTTGTCTGGATCAATAACGAAGAGATCCTAAAATTTACGGAACCTGCCGAAATGATCAAAAGCAACGGAAAGTTTGGTTTTGCCATAAATGGTTCGGTACAGCTAAAAAATGTCATTCTGTATATGCAAAAGAAAGTGAAAGTACCGGAAGGATTCACCGGGAAGCCTTATGAACAGCCGTTTTTCCTGTTTTCAGAATAAAAAAAGCCCGTTGTACTACAGCGGGCTTTTTTAATGGGGATGTTAATTTTTATTTGCAATCATTATATTCGTTAACAATATTAATGAGATTTTCTGAGTTTTTCAAATCAAAAGCTCCTTTTTTTATCTCAGATGCTAAATTTTTACATCCGGATAGGTATTCTGCCAGTTGAATCGACAGTTTGTCGTTGTTTCTTTTGTCGACCATCTGTCCTTCCGATTTCGATTTTAATTTGATCACAAAGCGATCATCTTCTACCGGATCAACCAAAACCGAATTGTCTTTACTGGTATAGATAACCCGATAAAAGTAAGCATTGTTAAAACCAAGCGACATCGCATTGGATAATTTTTTCATCGCATCGCCTTTTACTTTCATACCCTCGAAAGCCGTTTCGGTACCGTCGTTGTTTCGAACATAAAATTTAATATTGTCTTTAGCCTGTAACGTTATAGTACGTTCTCTCCCTTTTTCGTTTTTGTATTTGATCGAAACATTTTTACCGTAATTATCGATCGCATCCACAACCTGAGTATCTCCGGTCTGATTTATGTCCAGTTTTTCAAATTGCGCCGTGATAATTCCGTCATAACGCACGCCTTTTTCGTCAAAAGCATATCCGCTTACGTTATAGATATTACGGCTGCGTTCTTTGGCCAGTTTGATCTTTTCGTTTAATAAATTCTGGTTATAACTTTTCGCCTGACGTCCCAACGTAATATCGCGGTAAACCAATTCTCCGACTAACTCTTTTACAAACGAACTGTTATCCGGTCCGGCAAAACGTTTTTCGGCATTGTAGGTAAACTTACTGTCGTTAAACAAGGTAACTTCTACCTCGTTATTCATATTGCCTGTAGCGCGTGCTGTAGCGACCTGAATATTGTCCAGATCGTAAATACTAACGGTGTTATTATTACCAAAAGCAGTATAATTAGACGACATGGCCTTTCCTACGATATTCGTTCCGGCCGTTCCGCCAAACATAATCGTTCCATCCATTTTGACAAAAGGACGGTAGCGGGCTATTTTTTCTTCTTTGTCTTTTTTGGAAGCGACTACCTCCATCTTGGTTTTTAATGTTTTGTCGCCAATACTTTCCCGTTCGGTATTGAAAAAGGTTTCAATTTTAGAAGCATTAAATCCGTTTTTATCAAACAATCCGTATTTGGCGGATATAAGATGCAACATAATCCGCGTAGGGCTTAATGAGTTGATCAATACTTCATACGGGATTTCCGTTTTTTTGGCTTCGTCGGCCGAGGTTAGTAATAACCATTGATTCAGGATAGTTTTACCTTCGGACATACCTTTGTATTCTACGGTAAACTGTTTGTTTCCAGCCAGGTCAAATAGTTGATATTGATCGCGAACAGGCTCTTTAAAGATCGCTACTTCTTTTTCGTCAATCAATACCCGATCTTTTTTGGTTGTGATCTTTTGGGAGAATGAAAGAAATGGAAGTAATAGGAGAATAAGTGTAATTTTTTTCATGCAAATTTTTAATTATATGTTATTTTGTTGGTTGGTCGTTAAATATACTATAAATAATGTAATATATTGTGTTTTGCATGTTATGATAAAAAAAAGAGCCTGTTATACCTAACAGACTCTTTTTAAGAACTTATAGTCATTCGTTAATTTCGGATGCTAGAATCGGGCTTTTTTGTTTTCCATTGGCTAATAGACTTTGTTTAATGCAAAGATCAATTAAGCTTTTTCCGTTTTTAGACGTAACAAAGTTGGCAAATAGAAAACCGAATCTTTTGGGTATAGGAGGAGGTGCAGTGTTGGTTGCTGTAGAAGAGAGCATATGTTGTTCGATATATTGGATAGTTTTCGGGAGTATGTTGTCGGCTACTTCTTTTGGGCTGGTAGTTGATGACCAACCACTGGTATATGTAATAAAAAATAGATTTTTAAAAAAATCGTTTTGAGCGGTATTAATTCCTTCTTTTATCCGATACATTTTCCAGTCGAAGTCCCCAAAATTTTTTTTATTCCAGTCTGTCTTGATTGGTCGTATTGGATTGCCTGTAAAGAGATTAATTTCCCATTTTACGATCTGCCTTGATACGCTTTGATATACGGAACGCCATACCCGTTCGTTGCTGTGCTTCAGATACGTATTTCCATTCTTGTCATAAAGTTGCATGATAAGGACTTGGTTACGTACTGTACCAAGTGTAGTACCTGGTCCAAATACATTATGTGTACGTACTCTTCTTTGGATTATCTTTTTCATGATTTCATCAAACTTTTGTGCATTGGTACTGCAAGATTTATGGACATAAAGAAATAGGACTTCCGTTTGATGTTTGGCTACAAAACTTTCGAGAACCGGGAGTATATGTTTATAAAAATAGAAAGGTTCTCCATATTTTGGGAAAATCATTAATTGTGCATAAGCCGGTGCATACTGTTTAAACAAGATAGGGATATCATGATCACTAACGATAAGATCGTCATTGGTTTTATCTGAATATTTTAATTCAAAATCGAACATTCGCACGCCGGCTTCCAATTGTTTTTCAAGTCCTTCGTCTTGTCGTTGTAAGGAATTAGAACTGCCGGTAGTAAGAGAGCCTTCACTACCGACCAAAGTGATGTCTTTTAAAAGTGTTTTATTGTCCAACATTGACATCCAGTCGGTTTTAGGGACTTTTGTCAGCGCTTTTTTAAGAGTCTCATTATTTTCAGTTTCGGAACCCAATATTGGATTTGAAAAGTCCTCTGTGTCACATGAATAGAATAATAATGGCAATACCCAAAAAAAGAAAGAGTGTCTTAAACGAAAAAATGATGTGTATCTATACCTCATGATAATAATTTATATTGTTTAGAAAATGAACCTGAATCAGTATTTATTAAATGTGCGGTTATGACCACTTGGTGCTGTAATTCTAAATAAGGTTACTATCGATTGGGGTAAGTGAAAATTATAAAAACAATATATGCAAAAATACTTTTCGGGAAAGTGTATGGTGTTGAATACTAGTGTTGTAGTCTCGAATTGGCTTAGTTTGGGTAGTTATAAAAAAAGTTCAGACATCTATTAGATGTCTGAACTTTTATAGGATCAAAAATAGTTAACCTATTGTATTGACTTAGAAAAAGGAATTAAACAGCATTGACAATAGCAGCAAAATCATCCGCTTTTAAAGCCGCGCCGCCAATAAGACCACCGTCTACATCGGGTTTTGAAAAGATTTCTTTGGCATTATCCGGTTTTACGCTGCCACCATATAAAATGGAAACGTTTTCGGCTACTTCGCGACCGTATTTGTCTTCTACCGTCTGACGAATAAATTGGTGCATTTCCTGCGCCTGATCCGGAGTGGCGGTTTCGCCGGTTCCGATCGCCCAAACAGGTTCGTAAGCCAATACGATGTTTTCCCAGGCCTGCGCATTCAAATGGAATAATCCGTCTTTTAACTGATTTTCCACGATGTTAAAATGTTGTTGGTTCTGACGGTCTTTTAACTCCTCACCAAAACAGAAAATCACGCGTAGTTCGTGTTTTAAAGCCGTGTCAACTTTATTAGCCAGTAAAGCATCCGTTTCATGAAAATACGAACGTCTTTCGGAATGTCCCAGAATTACGATATCCACACCGATATTTTTTAGCATATCAGCCGAAATCTCGCCGGTGAAGGCACCGCTTTCAGCCTGGTGCATGTTTTGTGCCGCCACACCGATATTGGTAAATTCCAAATGTTGTACCGCTGAAGACAGATTTACAAACGTAGGCGCTACGATAATTTCCACCTCTTTATCGGAAGGTAATTTTTCGATCAGGTCGTTTAATAAATCCTCGGTTTCATATGCATTTTTGTGCATTTTCCAGTTTCCTGCAACAATACTGTGTCTCATTATTTTAAAGTTTTTAAAGTCGTAATCAGGTTTTCGTCGTCGGCTTCAATAGCTTTGAACAACGCAATTTTTCCTTTTTTGTCCACTACCATATAACGCGGAATCCAGTCCAGTTTAATCGATTTTCCGAAAGCACCTTTCATACCGTCGGTCAATAGGTAATGTTCGCCGTTTACATTGTATTTTTCAATTCCTTTTTTCCAGGCTTCCGGTGTTTTGTCGGCAGAGATAAACAAATATACCACATCGGTAAATTCTTTTTGCAGGTTGACTACTTTTGGCATTCCTTTGATACAATCCGGACACCAGGATGCCCAAACATCGATCACAACGGTTTTGCCTTTGTATTTTTTTAGCACGTCTTTAAATGTAATTTCCTGACCATCCAGGCTTACCATTTTATAGTCCAGACTCTCTTTTGAGAATTCTTTCGGGGTTTGTGCATTTGTACAGGCGATCGATAAAACCAACATCAATGCCATAGCGACTATGTTTTTCATAAAAAGTTTTTTAGTTTATTACGGATATAAAAGTATAAAATCTTCTGTGAAGAAAATGTTATTGTAATTTGATTTTCGGATCCAGATACGCATAAATCAGATCCACCAATATATTGATCACTACAAAAGTAGTCGCGATCACCAAAACAGCGCCCATAATTACCGGAAGATCAAGTGTATTTAAGGCATCTACGATTTCTTTGCCGAGTCCGTTCCAGCCAAAAATATATTCCACAAAAACAGCACCGGCCAACATCGAGGCAAACCAACCGGAAACGGCCGTTACAACCGGATTTAAGGCGTTTTTTAGCGCGTGACGTTTAATCACCTGCAATTCGCTTAAACCTTTGGCTCGTGCCGTTCGGATATAATCCTGACTCATAACTTCCAGTAATGAATTTCGCATTAATTGAATAACAACACCTAATGGTCGGATTCCGAGTACGACAGCCGGTAAAATAATATTTTTCCACTGAATATAGGTTCCGTTTCCAAAATCGTCCACTTCGTATAGGCTACCGGTCATATTCAGATGCGTATAACGGTGTAACAGGAATCCGAAAAACCAGGCAAACAGGATCGCACTAAAAAACGAAGGTACACTCATTCCAAGCGTACTCACCAAAGCGATTAGCCGGTCGAGCCAACTGTCTTTATAAACCGCCGAAACAATTCCGAGTACGATTCCGATCATGATGGCGATCACAATGGCAAAAATGGCCAGAATTACCGTATTCGGTAAGGTGTCGCCAATAACCTGAGTGACTTTTTTTCCGCTTTTCTGAAAACTTTCCCGTAGATACGGTGTTTTTAATACGACCTCTGAATTTCCAACTGAAAATAACGGTAAGGCGTTGTATTTTCCTTCAGAAAGGAAAGTATAATCATCGCTGTTTTTACTGTGGAAGGAAATCGGAGAAAGATCATTCAGATAATACAAATACTGCGTTGCTATAGGCTTGTCGAAACCGTATTTCTTTTTGACCAACGCCAGCTGTTCCGAATTTTCATTCTGATCAAGCATCATTCGCGCCGGATCGCCGGGAAGGACATTAAATAAAAAGAAAATCACTGTTATCACTCCGAAAAGTGTTAACAGTGCATATCCGGTTTTATGAAGCAGGTAACGAAGCATCCGATAGAGGGACTTATTTTAATACAACATCGTCGATATCGTTCCAGTGTGCTTTCTGAACAATCGTTCCTTTTTCCAGCACTACGATACTTGGATTGGCTCTTTCGATGGTTTTTAAAGTCGTTCCGTCACAGAAATAATAATCGAAAGTCAGTTTGTTATCTGCTTTTACTTTTTGGATCGTTTCTTCGTTAGAAGCCGTCATTCCGATTACTTTATAACCTTTAGCAGTTGCTTTTTTATAGAATTCCTCGGCTTTTTGTAAGCCTTTGGTGTTTGCTTTATTCAGATCGTACGAAACCAGTAGGATTAATTTTGGTTCATTTAGCATAGCTTCCGTATAACTTTCCCCGTCTTTTTCGATGGAAAAATCGTGGATAGGCGGCTCGTATCCTTTTGAAATTAATTTATCATCACGACGAACAAACTCGGCACCTTCCGGTAGGTTCATCAATTGTTTTTCGTTGAAATTCTGTTCTTGACCGTTTACTTTATACACAAAATTCATTTCATATACCGAACGTGGCGCGCCATCGGGAATTTCCATTCCTTTCTGAATGTTGGTTCCGACTTTATAAGCTCTGAAATCTTTTAGCGGTAAATGATTCAATACATAATAGCCCATAAAAAGACATAACGAATAACTTACGAAAACGGTTAGCGCATTTACGGTACTGCTAAATAACGGCTGAATCAGTTTTTGATTAAAGAATAAAATCAGGATAAAAAACAATAGTACGAGGTCTTTGGTAAACGATTCCCACGGTGTGAGTTTTAGCGCATCACCAAAACAACCACAATCGGTTACTTTGTTAAAATAAGCCGAATAGAAGGTAAGGAACGTAAAGAAAACGATCATTAGTAGTAAACTCCACATGGTGAATTTTGGTTTAAACCCAATCAGGAGAGCGACTCCCAAAACGACTTCGAATACCACTACAAACACGGCAATAATCAGCGCGTAGGGAATAAAAAAGGGAAGATTTAAAACATTTTCGGCGAAATATTCCTCCAGTTTAAACGAAAAGCCCATCGGGTCATTCAATTTGATCAAACCAGATATAATGAACAGTACGCCAACAAACAGACGTGAAAAGTGAACTAAAAATTTCTTCATAACGGTAATTACTTTTTTTCGGTTTTGTAAATATAGATAAGAACCCGTGGAATTGATTGTTAATGTTTCCTAATTAACAGGTTTATGCGGCTTTTCCTAAATGTATCAGGGCGAAAACGGCATAGTTTAGCATGTCCTGATAATTGGCGTCGATTCCTTCGGACACCAGGGTTTTTCCTTTGTTATCTTCGATTTGCTTTACGCGTAATAATTTCTGCAAAATCAGATCGGTTAGGGAGCTTACGCGCAAGTCGCGCCAGGCTTCGCCATAATCGTGGTTTTTGGCCTCCATCAGGTCTTTGCAGACTCTTACTTTTTCATCGTATAAAGCCACAGCTTTCTCCACATCAAGATCCGGCTGATCGGCAACGCCAAGATCCAATTGAATCAGTGCCATAATGGAGTAATTAATGATACCAATAAATTCACCGGTTTCATCTTCGTCGATTTTACGGACATCATTTTCCTGTAGGCTGCGAATGCGTTGTGCTTTGATAAAAATCTGGTCGGTTAGTGAGGGCAAACGTAAAATGCGCCAGGCACTTCCGTAGTCTTTCATTTTATTGCTATAGAGGTTGCGGCAAATAGAAATAACCTTGTCAAATTCCTGTGAGGTATTGCTCATTTTCTATGTATCTTTGTGTGATAATTTTTTCAAAAGTAAGGATTTTTCCGGATAAAAAGAGAAAGACCAGTCTACCCCGGGATTTCTTCCGGATTTCAAAAGTGAATCAGATGACAATCAATTGCAAAGGCCGACTGGTTAGTTTGGATACGCCACAATGTATGGGGATTTTAAATGTAACCCCGGATTCGTTTTACGATGGCGGAAAATATAAAAGTGACACAGCTTTTTTACAGCAAACCGAAAAAATGCTGACCGAAGGCGCGACTTTTATCGACATCGGAGCGTACTCATCCCGACCCAATGCGGCATTTGTAACGGAAGAAGAGGAGGTAAATCGTATTGTCCCGGTGATTCGTCTTATTGCCGATCGGTTTCCCGAAGCACTTTTGTCGGTGGATACCTTTCGTGCGAAAGTAGCAGCCGAAGCGATAGGCGCCGGAGCCGCACTGATTAACGATATCGCTGCCGGATTACTCGACCCGGAAATGCTTCCGACAGTTGGCACTTTGCGGGTACCTTATATTATGATGCACATGCGGGGCACGCCGCAAACCATGAATACGCTTACCGATTATACGGATATTGTAAAAGAAATGCTTTTTTATTTTTCGGAGCGTATCCGGGAAGCACGACGTTATGGAATCCATGATATTATAGTCGATCCGGGCTTTGGTTTTGCGAAAACAACGGAACAAAACTACGAAGTGCTGCAAAAACTGGAATTATTCCAAAATTTAGAAGTACCTTTATTATCGGCTGTTTCCCGGAAATCGATGATTTATAAAGTATTGGAAAACACCGCCGGTGAAGCCTTAAACGGAACAACCGTATTGAATACGATTTCGTTGTTAAAAGGCGCCCGATTGCTTCGGGTACACGACGTAAAGGAAGCGATGGAATGCATTCGTCTCGTACAAAAAACACAAGGATTATGATCAGATACAGTATTATTTTAGCAGCTTTTTTGCTGTTCGGTTGTGGAAAAGACAAGCAGATTTTATTGCCGAAATCGGGTAGGACCATTGTAAAAGAGGTCGCCGATATTTCGCCGATTTATATGTTGTTTCAGATCAATGGAAACGATACGTTGGTTGAAGTGGATAAGCAAACGATTATTTCCACGACCAATTGGGTTTTTAATATCGACAAACGATTTCCGTTAAAAAAGATTATGCCGGAAGTGATCAAACTGCAAAACCGCAAGGGAAGTCATAAAGGCGATGCACAGGTTGAGAATTACTATTCCTATGCGGATAGTGTCGGTAAAAACATGGCTTTTATTCCTTTTACGGATGTGGTGTATACGTTAGGTACTCAAAAAGATTTTGCCGAAGACGGAAAGGCTTCATTGGTCTTAAAGTTTGATAAACAGAACCAACTTACGGTTAACGGTATTGCTGTAAAACCGGAAGAATTCCACAGAACAATCGAAAAAATGTATACCAAACCAACCGTTTTATTTTTGCATTTCGACAAAGAACTGTCGTATGATAATTATATTTCGGATAAGATATTGTTGTCGTGGTGGAAACAACCCAATGTTACCATTTCGAACAAAGAATATATTTACTGATGGTGATACGGTTCGTTTCTCAGAATCGTAAAACCGCGGTATAATTGCTCAATAAAAAACAAACGCACCATTTGATGGGAAAAGGTCATCAGGGATAACGAAATTTTTCCCTGTGCTTTTTTGTATACGGCTTCCGAAAAACCATACGGGCCGCCAATAACAAACACCAGGGTTTTAACGCCGGAATTCATTTTTTTCTGTAATTCTTCTGAAAAACCGACACTGGAAAAAGATTTTCCATTTTCGTCCAATAAAATCAATTGATCGGTTGCTGATAGTTTGGACAGGATGAGTTCGCCTTCTTTTTCTTTCTGCTGACTTTCGGACAGGTTTTTGACGTTTTTGATGTCCGGAATGATTTCCAGATCAAATTTGATATAAAACGACAAACGTTTGGTGTAATCGTCGATTAAAGTCTGCAAAGCCTTGTTGTCGGTTTTACCGATGGCCAGAAGTTTGATATTCATGGAAGGGGAATTTGCTGCAAAAATAAGCCGTAAACCTGAAAAAGGCTATTTTTCGATCAATCTTTTCACGCGTAAGATCAGTTCTTTCGGATTAAAAGGCTTGGCAATAAAGTCATCGGCTCCCAATTTAAAACCATTGGTCACCGTATTTTCTTCTTCACCCAAAGCCGAAAGAATAATCACCGGTGTATTTTTATAGTTTTCTTTTACGAAATTGGTGATCTCCAAACCGGATTTAAAAGGCAGCATGACATCCGTAATAACCAGATCCGGATTCACTTCCGGAATTTTTTCAATGGCTTCGGAACCATCTCTGGCGATCGTTAACGCGTACCCTTCTTTTTTTAAAATAAATTCAAGAATGTTCATGGTAAGGTTATCGTCTTCAACAATAAGAATTTTCTTTCCGTCGCTCATGGTAATCGGTTAAAAATAATTTTTTGTTTACTTTTTACAAAAATAAGGTTAATTCGTATGAATACTGTATTACAGGTGTTAATTAACATAGTAAAACAGGACTAAAATCGATAATGTAAGCTAAAGTTAAGTTCGGTTTCGTTCTGTTTTAAACCCGGCAGATATTCCTGATTGTTATAGTTAACCTGAATACCGGCCAAATAATTTTTCCACAATACGCGGTAGTAACCGGCACCAATACGGTAGGAATTCATCGCGATTCGCTGTTCCAACTGACCTAATACCGATCGTTCGTCCGGCGAAGTTCCATAACCCATTATCACAGTTGCATAATCAAAACGGGAATCGAAATAATAACGGGATGTTAGTGTAAAAGCAGGATATACCTTACTATTCTGATTTTGCAGGAACGTACGAAGGTTAAGCCAGTAGGAACCAATATACTTTCCGACACCGGCCACAACAGCGGTAAGGTTTTCGTCTACGGTTTTGGTATAACGCCCACCTAAATCAGCTTCCCAACCGTCGTTAAAATTGTAATAAAAGGAATAACCCACACGCCATTTCGGGAAAACAAGATCGTCGCTATAGGCTACTCCGACATACGAATAGGCTTGTTTTCCGGTAAAGAAATAGGATTCGGTTTCATACTGAAGTCCGCTGGCAATCGATGTTTTAAAAGACAAACGGTTGGCATAATTCACACGTGCGATCAATGAACCCCATTTGCGTTCGCGAATATATTGTGCGCTTCCCAGATTCCACGGACCTACACCATTCCTGTCGAAAAACGTAATACTGTAGTTGAGACCCACACGGTCGTTGTTGTTCTTTTTGTCCAACAGGAACAAACGCTGTTTGATATCGGTATCATTCGGGAACTGTTTGTCCATTGTTTTTAGATAATCGTAGGCTTTATCGTCTTCCTTTTGCAATTCGTAAATCGCAAGTTTTCTAAAATGAAAAGTCTTGTTTTCCGGATACAAAGCAAGCGCCTGATCGGTTACATTGGTCGCTACCGGATAATTTTTAGCATTAACTTCCAATTGCGACCAATAGGTATAGGCATCCTCATATTTCGGATTCTTTTCAACCACTCTTTTATAGTAATAGCGCGCACTGTCGATACTTTCCGAAAGTTGGTAAGCGCGACCTAAAAACAATTGAAAATCGAGATAATCCGGAGCCGCTTTTATTCCGATATGCGCTTTTTTGATCGCTTCCGGATAGTTTTTCCGAACATTAATGTCTTTGATCACCTCGGTAAGAAGACTGTCGGTATTGATTTTTTGACCTAGCATACCGTTTGAGGCCAATACTACTATAGCAAAAAGGAATATTTTGGTATAATTATGCTGTTTCATTTTCTTTTTTATTTTGGCTGTTAAAACCCAATCGGGGCATCTCTCCCCATTTCTGTTCTTTCTGTCTGAAAAATTGCCAGTATCCTTTTAAAGAGGCGTATATGTTTACCGGATGATACGCAAATGGCTCAATAAACGCCATTCCGGTCAGGATCAGGATTTCTTTTAGATTGGCATAATTGCGATATAAAATCTCGTCCAGAAATATCGAAACCAACGTTAAGATCAGGTAGAATAAATATACGAATAAAGAAACGTAAAATAGAAAGACATAATCAATATCCAGTATATAAAAACCGATCAGTAATGAGAAAACGCCCAGTAATTCGAGAATCGGAACCATAAATTCGAACGAAAAGAAATAGGGTAGGATCAAAAAGGCGGTCTTTCCGTATTTCGGATTAAAAAACATCGTTCGGTGGATATATAAAGTTTGTACGAGTCCTCTGGCCCAACGGCTTCGTTGTCGGATCAAAACCTGCGCATTGGCCGGAACTTCGGTCCAACATAGCGATTCCGGGATATATTTGATCAAAAATTTCTGCTTGGTGTCATACATATGCTTCCGCATCCGGGTAATCAGCTCCATGTCTTCGCCTAGCGATTTGTGCCAATAACCGCCGGCAGCAATGGCGACTTCCTTATCGAACATTCCCAATCCGCCGGAAACCAGTAACAAACCGTTAATCTGACTCCAGGCCATTCGTCCGAAAAGAAACGCCCGTACATATTCCAGTTCCTGAAAACGCGCATACCAATTGGTCGGAAAGTGGACTTTTACCAGAAAACCATCCTTTACCTCGCAGGAATTGGATATCCGGATTCCGGCTCCGGTGGCAATTACCTTCCGCTTGCTTTCCATAAAGGGTTTGGCGAGTTTGATAATCGTATCTTTCTTTAAAATACAATCCACATCAGTACAAAGGAACAGCGGATGCTGGGCAGAATTGATTCCGGCATTGGAAGCATCGGCCTTACTTTTCCCATTTTCTTTATCAACCACCAATAATTTAGCATAAATCGGATTGGTTGACTTATAATGTCCGCGTACTTTCCGCGTTTTGATCTTTTCTTTGTAATAGAAATCCACCTGAACCAGTTGGAATTCCCGGATTAGTTTTTCGAGCGTATCGTCCACACTACCGTCATTTACGATGATCACTTCAAAATTCGGATACGTAAGCGAAAGCAGGGATTTTACGTTGGAAACAATAGTCGCACCCTCATTATAAGCCGGAGCGATTACCGAAACCCCGATCATATTATTGGACTTTACCAATAAATCATCGTGGATAAAATACTTGGCATTCAGGTGTTTTTTGATCGCCAGATACGAAAGCACAGCGAGAAACAGGTAGAATAAAATATAACTGGAAGAGAAAATCGCTACAAATGTCTCGTAGAACCTTTCGAAAGCCTCCAAATAGTATCTCGAAATCATAAGTAAGGATTTTTAACGTGTTTTTTAATTTTAATAATTTCGAAATCTTCTTTGAAATTGGATTTCAGATAGGAAGAATCGAGGGTGTCGAGCGTTCGTACCGCTTCGAGTTTGGTTGCCGGATTAACGGATCGATGTAAATAATCATCGATAAAGGCAATAGATTGCTGATTTCCGATAACGGCCAGTGTTTGCAAAATAGCGATTTTATTTTCAATTTCCTCAGATGCAAACATGTCGATTAACAACGGTTCGGCTTCAAAAAGAAAGAGATCCTGTAAGGCAATGATCACCTCTTTTCGAATCATTTTGTTATCCGATTGTAAAAGGGATAATAAGGTGTCTTTTTCGACGGTATAATTATAATACACCATAAAACGGATCCCTAATTTTACGATCGACGGGTTTTGCGCGGTGATCCAGTCTTTGATGTTTTTTGGAATCGGGAATTTTTTATGGTACAGTAAGTCCATTACTTTTAATTCGTCGATAAGTGAAATCTCATACGGATAATCACTTAAAAAATCCAGTTTTTTGGAGGTTAACGATATAAACGCGATAAAAGCATTCGAACGCAGAATCCTGTTTTTATGATTCATGTATTTTTTGACCAGACTTTCGCCTTCTTCGTATTCGAGTACCTGGAAATGATAAATCCCTTTGCATTTAATATACCAACGACGACTGTTGATCAGCTTTTCGCTAAAATTCGGCAGACCAAAACTTTTATAGATATCCAGAATAGGTGCGGTAACTTCTCCTTTAATGTTTTGTTTGAGTTCGATAATACAGTTGGTAACCATACTTTTGCACCACATACTACCATACGGAATCTGTTTTTTAAAATCACGGATACGATTTTGGTAGTCTTCGGCATCGGTAAAAAGCAATTCGGTAAGGAAGGCGGTAATTTTCTGGCGTACCGTCAAACGGTATTGTTTGCTGTATTCATACACGATACGATCGCTTATTGTGACAAGAATGACCACGATAAGAAAAATCACCAGAAAAGGTACGATAAAGTTAATTAAATAGTACTTAAATACTTCCAAACGAATGTTTTAGAGTGAAGTGCAAAGGTAGTAAAATTTACGAGGTTTTGACGTTAAATTTTTCTAAAACAGAGGCGGAATGCGTGTTAAGTTATTGAATTTTAGAGGTGTTATGACTTTTTTTATCTGGTCAGAAATTTCTGAAAATGATAAGATTTGCTCCGGTTATGTAGCTAAAGTAATCTTATAATCTCGATGTTTACACCTGACAGGTTTTTAAAACCTGTCAGGTGTCGGTTTACGAACTATTTATCGAGCAGCTTTTCGAGTAAAGCCACTTTTTCTTTTTCGGTTTCCAATAAGCGTTCGTATAGCTTTTTGTTTTCATCGAGTGCTTCCAACCATTTTTCAACAGGATTGATGTTAATGGTAGTATAATTCAAAGTCCCTGAAGCCGTATCGCTATTATTTACAGTATTGGTAATAATATTGATTGCCGATTCTTCATCAAAATTTTCGATAGCGTTAATCGGAATCTTTAAAATTTCGGAAAGCCGTTGTAGTATGTCTTTTTCTATGGTTTCTTTTTGTTCCAAAAGTGATATTTTTTGCTGATTCCAATCCTCGCCCAATTCAAATGCCAAAGCATCCTGTTTCATACCGAGCATTTCGCGGAAGCGTTTGATATTACGTCCCTGATGAATTTTCTTTTCTCTGTCTTTCGTTGTTGTAGTCATGGCGTATAGTTTTGATTGTGAATTAAAGATACACCTAAATAATGACGTATTACAATTATAAGTCGGAATGACCTAGAGAAGGGGTTTGTTGTCTCGCTAATTTCTACACCTGACAGGTTTTCAAAACCTGTCAGGTGTGATATTTTATTTTTCAGGAACCAACGGCGCTGCATTTTGATAATATTCAAAACCACTCCAGGTAAAATCGGTAGCATCGGTTCCGATATCCCAGGCAAAAATATCTTCCTGATAGGTTTGTACGCTTGTGATCATAAAACAACTACCATCGGGATAATACTCAAAATCATAAATATTGACGTTGTCTTTGTAGTAACTTTTATCGGTAAGGACACAGGTTAACACGCCTTCTTTCGGTTCGTATTTTTTATAACAAATGATATTGGCATTCGCATCTGTAACCGTAATCCTTTTGTCGGTTAGGATATGGTCGGTATATGTTAAATCTTCGGTGACCTGATAAGCGTTTTGATGATAAATAAAAGTAATGGATGCCGTTCCGTTTTGTTCGTTTACAAGACGATTGATATCCGTTTCTGAATAGGCATAAAAGGAAATATTTGACAATGCGTCATTGACATAGGTTTTTTGGTGGATAATAATGTCATTTTCGGAATAGGTTTCAAAAATATAGTCCGGAAGGTAATCGGATTTCGTTTTCTCGATCGTTATTTTGGTTCCGTTTGTGTCGGTATAGTGGTGAATGTCTTCCATAATTGCGATTTTGATTATGCTTTGAATAGCTTTTTCGATTCAAAAACTATTCCGGAATTTCTAAAAATACGGATTAAAATCGTACTTAGGAACTTGAAGCTGCTACACCTGACAGGTTTTTAAAAAGGAGGTGTGAACGAGGTATTTAAAATCCTACTTAAACCCTTCAAAAACACCCAGTCCAAACAGCGCAAAGTCGTATTTTACAGGATCATTCGGATCCATAAGGCGAAGGTTTTTATCTAGTTCGGCCAGTGCTTTACCATCGTTTTGTTTACGGGTTAAAAGTCCGAGTTTGCGGGCGACATTCCCGGAATGTACATCCAGTGGACAGGATAAAGCAGCCGGTGAAATCGATTTCCAGATTCCCAAGTCCACGCCTTTATTGTCGTTTCGTGCCATCCAGCGTAGGAACATATTGATCCGTTTGGCTGCCGAACCATTTGCCGGATCGGAAATATGTTTTTGCGTCCGATTTTGGTGTTCAATTTCAAAAAAGACACGTTTAAATTCCGAAATACTGGCTTGCATCGAATCCGGTTGCTGATGTTGTGCGAACACCGCTTCGAGTCCACTATGATTGCGATAGATATTTTGCAGACTTTTGATAAAAAAGAGCATATCGGTACCATTAAACGTCCGGTGTACAAAACTTTCCATCCGTTCCAACTGATCGTCTGTATGCGACATTACAAAATCGTAAGGCGAATTGCCCATAAGACCCATCATCCGCTGTGCGTTTTTGATAATCATTTTACGGTTTCCCCATGCGATCGTCGCACTTAGAAAACCCGCAATTTCAATATCTTCTTTTTGCGAATACAAATGCGGAATCTGTATCGGATCGGATTCGATAAAATCGGGATGATTGTACAATTCGACCTTTTCGTTTAAAAACGATTGCAATTCGTCGAGTGCCAGTTCTGGATGTGTGATTTTCATTATAAGGGTTGTCTGCTAATTTGTCCGTCAACCATAACCAACTTACGATCGGCCATATTGGCCAACTCTTCGTTATGGGTTACGATGACAAATGTTTGTCCGAATTCGTCCCGTAATTTAAAAAACAACTGGTGCAGGTTTTCAGCCGAATGCGTATCCAGATTTCCGGATGGCTCATCGGCAAAAATCACGGCAGGTTTATTGATCAAAGAGCGGGCTACGGCCACACGTTGTTGTTCACCACCGGAAAGTTCCCCCGGTTTGTGGTGCATACGATGGTATAAACCCAGGTAATTCAGTAATTTGATAGCTTCGTCTTCGACTTCTTTTTTCTCCTTACCGGCGATAAAAGCGGGAATACAAACATTTTCAAGTGCCGTAAATTCCGGTAAAAGCTGGTGGAACTGGAAAATAAAACCCAGTTGCTGGTTTCGGAATTTCGACAACGCTTTATCATTCATTTTTAGGATATCTTCATTATTGATCAGCAATGAAGTGCCGTTTTCCACTGTAGGTTTGTCGAGCGTACCCAAAATTTGTAATAGCGTGGTTTTTCCGGCTCCGGAGGCACCCACAATCGAAACGATTTCGCCCTTTTGGATATGCAGATCAACCCCTTTTAGTACATGAAGTTTGTCGTAATATTTATGAATATTCTTAGCCTGTATCATTTTAATGAATTTCTACAAAGAAACAAAGATTTTGAGTAAAATGAAATCCGTAGCCGATATAATTCCGTATAGATATAAAGTTTCGTTAACAACAAAATATCTCCTTTCGGATTTGATTAATTTTGATAAAAACTAAAGCTATGAAAACTATTTTTGTATTACTCATTTCATTTGGGGCGCTGTCGTGCCAGTCCAGTGATAAAAAAATAAGTGCCGAAAAAAACAAAGCGATAAATACAATGAACGAACAAAAAGGATTACAAGTGGCCACTGTGGCCGGAGGTTGCTTTTGGTGTACGGAAGCCCTGTTTTTGGAATTAAAAGGCGTTAAAAAAGTGGTATCCGGTTATACGGGCGGAATGGTTAAAAATCCAACGTATAAAGAGGTGTGTACCGGAACGACCGGTCATGCGGAAGCAATTGAGATCACGTTTGATCCGGGTCAGATTTCCTACGAAGATATTTTAGAAGTCTTTTTTGCGACACACGACCCGACAACCTTAAACCGCCAGGGTGCCGATGTGGGGACACAATATCGCAGTGAGATTTTTTATCATGATGATGCTCAGAAAAAAGCCGCTGAAAATTTTATCAAACTTTTGAATGATCAAAATATTTACGGTAAAAATGTGGTAACAAAAGTAAGTCAGGCGACGACTTTTTATCCGGCGGAAGACTACCATCAGGATTATTACAATCAGAACAAATCACAACCGTATTGTATGGCGGTGATCAATCCAAAACTAGACAAGCTGCGTAAAAACTATAAGTCGATGCTTAAATAATTTTGGCACTGATTTTGCGTTATATAGTCTTAAAAAAGTAGTAAAATGACTGAAATTCAGGTAAAAGCAGCCGCGGCTGACAAACAGCGGAAATTGATGTTGAGTATACTCTTCGACCTGATCGGGTGTATGACCTACCTGCTTCCGTTTTTAGGGGAGTTTCTGGATATTGCCTGGGCTCCGATAGCCGGTTTTATTCTGGCGCGGATGTATAAAGGTACGATCGGTACGGTAGGTGGTATTTTTGCCTTTGTGGAAGAGTTAATGCCGGGACTGGATTTTATTCCAACGTTTACCCTGACTTGGATTTATACGTATGTGATCCGAAAACAGGAATAGCGAAAAGAACATAGAATATAGAAAAAAGAGAAAAGAGGCTTATCAGAGCCTCTTTTTTATGATATACACCTGACAAGTTTTTAAAACCTGACAGGTGTTATTATTTGCGGTTATAATTACTCTTTCTTTTTAAAAAGGAATCCCAATCCCATATGACGAAGCATTTTTTTAACGAAATTCCAGAAAAAAGTAAATTGCCCGAAAATGGTTCCGATAATCACCAAAAGCACTTTATACACCGGAAGAATGATCACAATTCGCAACGGCCAATAGAGCCACGGTGTGAGGTTGTCTTTGGTTATGCCAAGCCATTCTACTAACGGTTTCGACAGGTAAGAAGCTGTTGATCCGGTTATGGCAAATACGGTAAAAATGATGACTAACTGGAAGTTGGAAGAAACGCCCCAACGTCGTTTTAATTTTTCCATTGCTTTTGAAATAGGCTCAAAAATACAATTTTTATGGTCGCGGCGCAAAGCCTCCGAGGCGAATATTGTTTTTTAATTGGAAATAGACTAAATAATTATAGAGTAAATAGTTCACTTCATAACCATAATCGGTACCGCTGTTGTAATCGATGTTCATGGTAAATAAATTTTCCTGTCCCGGCTTTAAACCGGTAACGCGGGTATTCCATCCGGTTACCCAATCGAGATTCCGCACCTCCAGATATTTCTGATCATAAAAACCTCTTGGTTTGGCTCTGGCAATTAGCCAGGAATTAAAACCGGGATCGATAATGATGATCTCGTATTGCAATTCGTCATTAGCGATACGAACGGTGTCATTCGTTGTAGCTGTCGGATCAATTTCAGCACGATCGGCCGCGGTAACGGGTCTGGGGCTATTACAGCTCCAGAGAACAATCAGGAAAAACAAAATTCCGGGGTAAAGCAGCTTTTTCATAGGATTGTTTTCCTATAAAAATACTAAAAATGCGTAGGATAACCATTGTTTTTAACAAAAAAAAGCCGGGCGATTACCCGGCTTTCTATAAAATGATATGGTTTTTATCTTCCGAAAAGTTTTCCGAAAATCCCGCCAATTCCACCTTTTTTAGTTACGGCTGCCATGGCATCGCTCATGTCTACTTTTCCGTCGTTGTTCTGATCCAGACCAAATTGACCACCATATTTCGAAAGGGCATCCATTAGTCCGGAACTACCGTTTCCACCGGAAATAGCACTCACAATGTCGGAAATATCAAAGCCTTTTTGGTTCGGGTCTTTTGCTTTGTTGATCAACGATCCTAATACATTTGGAATCAAATTACCGGCCACACCTGATGCGGTTTCCGTGCTTAATCCGAATTTTTGTCCCAGATCACCGGTAAGTTGCTCGGATAATTGTTGTACCACCGGATTGGAACCCGATACGGCATTATTACCCTGAAACAGCCCGGCTAATTGCTCCATATTTCCTTCGGAAGCTATTTTCTGAAGCCCGGTAAAGATGGAACTTCCGGCTTGTTGCATAACGTCCTGGTTTAATTCGTTCGGGATCGCCTCGTTTTTAACAATGGCCTCACCGCCGTATTGTTGTACTAACTGCGTTAATTGTTCGAGCATAGCGTTTGATTTAGAGTTGCTTATCAAATGTACGCAAAAAAACAATTGTTCGTATTAGGCATCATTTTTTAATAAACTGATAATCTGTTCGGCCAGTTCGATTCCGATACGTTCCTGTGCTTCCAATGTGGCAGCTCCAATATGTGGCGTCAGTGAAATCTTCGGATTCATCAATACCTGAATAGCCGGTGTTGGTTCTTCTTCAAAAACATCAAGCCCTGCAAAGAGTACTTTTTCGTCTTCCAAAGCGTCAATCAGTGCCACTTCGTCGATCACACCGCCACGAGCACAATTGATAATGCCGACATCCTGTTTCATCAGATCAAATTCGGCTTTTCCGATAATATAATCGTCCTGAGCCGGGACATGCAAACTAATAAAATCCGAATGACGTAAGACATCTGCAATCGGTTCCGTTTCGATATCGACATTGATAAACTGACCATTGTAGAAATCGACTTTAATGGTCGCTTCTTCCACATAGGTATCGGTTGCGATTACTTTCATTCCCAAGCCCAAGGCCATTCGAGCCACTTCACGTCCAATACGCCCGAAACCAATAATTCCGATCGTTTTGCCGCGTAATTCGATTCCGTTGGCATAGGCTTTTTTCAGACTGTTAAACTGCGTATCACCATCCAAAGGCATATTCCGATTGGCATCGTGTAAAAACCGTGCTCCGGAAAACAGATGGGCAAAAACAAGTTCGGCCACCGATTCGGAAGAGGCTGCCGGTGTATTGATCACATGCAGTCCTTTTTCGCGGGCGTACGTCACGTCGATATTATCCATTCCAACACCACCGCGGCCAATCACTTTAAGTGTCGGGCAACTGTCGATGATGTCTTGGCGTATTTTAGTAGCGCTACGCACTAACACTACGTCGATTTGATGTTTATTGATATAATTGGCAACCTGTTCCTGGGCTACTTTGGTGGTGATCACTTCAAAACCGCCTGCTTCCAAAGCCTTGATACCGCTTTGAGACAGACCGTCGTTCGCTAATACTTTCATATGTTGGGTGTCATTAAATTTGTTAGGCAATTCGTTCTAATTCTTTCATGGCGTCGACTAAAACCTGTACGCTTTCCAATGGTAAAGCGTTGTACATCGAAGCGCGGTAACCGCCCACGGAACGGTGTCCGTTGAGTCCGGATACGCCGGCATTTTTCCATAAATTGTCGAAAAGGACTGTATGGGCTTCGTTTTCGAGTAAAAAAGTAGCATTCATTTTCGAACGATCTTCAGTCGTAGCCGTTCCTTTAAACAAGGGATTACGGTCGATTTCGTTATATAACAGTGCCGCTTTCGCTTCGTTTACTTTTTCGATAGCCGGAATTCCGCCCAGATTTTGCAACCATTTTAGCGTTAGCAAAGAGGTGTAAACCGCAAAAACAGGCGGTGTGTTGTACATACTTTCTTTGTCGATATGTTGTTGGTAATTTAGGATATTGGGAATGGTTCGTCCGGTTTTATTTAGCAAACCTTCTTTGATCACGACTAAGGTTGTTCCGGCCGGACCCATATTTTTTTGCGCTCCGGCATAAATCAGATCAAATTTTGAAAAATCCAGTGTACGGGAAAAGATGTCGGAACTCATGTCGCAAACCAGTGGGACATTGATATCCGGAAACTGACTCATTTGCGTACCGTATATCGTATTGTTGCTCGTACAGTGAAAATAATCGGCATCGGCCGGAATTTCGAATGTTTTCGGAATATGCGTATAATTCTCCGGTTTGGAGGAGGCAACTACCAGCGTATCACCAAAAGCCTTAGCTTCTTTAATGGCGCCGCTCGCCCAGGTTCCGGTGTCGAGATAGGCCGCTTTGCCATTTACGGTCATCAAGTTGTACGGAACGCGTAGGAATTCCATACTGGCACCACCTTGTAAAAATACGGCGTGATAGCCTTTTCCGCTAAGACCTAAAAGATCGAGTGCCAACGCCCGGGCTTCTTCCATTACGGCGACAAATTCTTTGCTGCGATGTGAAATTTCTAATATGGATAAACCGGTACTGTTAAAATCTAAAACGGCTTCGGAGGCTTTTTGAAATACTTCTTGAGGTAAAATGCAGGGACCTGCACTGAAATTGTGTTTTTTCATTTGTAGCATTAATCTTTAAAAACCTGAATTACAACCTCTTTATCCACAAGATCGGTAAACTTACCGTTGTAGCGGGTTGCCTTAACTAAATGATTGTCGATCCAATGATAATTGCCGCCACGCGGTTTACCCATCAGGATACTGTGATACCGGAAACCGTGTTGCTGGAGCCATTGTTCGGTAACCTCACGATGTGCTTCGGTTCGCGAGGTAAAAAAGCAAATTATATGACCTTCGTCATACCATTTGTTGATGGTTTCCAGCGCATCGGGAAAAGGAAGGCAAGTGGCCATTCGTTCCGGTTCCTCGTTTGGAATATCGTCGGTAATCGTACCGTCGATATCAATGAGGTAGTTTTTAATCCCGTCTTTTAAAACAGGACTAACATTGTCTTTGTGTTCTAGTTGCATTGAAGTGTGTTTAGGAGCGTAAATTTCCTAAAAAAAATACTCTTAATCACAAAAACATTGCTAAAAGTTAGATCTTTATCAGGAAATTAATGGTGTCCACGTTATCGGCATAATCCCAAAGCTTTGGTTTCTGGGTCTGACCGAAAGAAATACTGTCGGAAATGAAACCGTTTGAAACGATACATTGCAACTGGTCTTTATCGGTTTCCAGTCGGGATTTCAGGTTTTCGGCCGAATCGTAATATTCATAAAAAACAGACGAAATAGGCGAGGCGTAGCTGCTATCTTCCTTCAGTGTCAGAAACTCGTTGTCGAGCAGTTCAAACCGACTCATCAGGAATACCGCTTTGTTATAATCGTAGTTATTGGCGTATTTTTCGTAGTGGATGATGTCGCCGTATTCGAACATGGCTTCAAAAAATAATTTAAAATCATATCCTTTGGGCAGAAATAGTTTTGATACGTTACGACATCCCAAACCAAAATAACGGAAAATATCTTCACCAAGGTTGATCAGGTCTTCTTTGGTTTCGTTTCCGTTTAGTACGGCTACGGAATTTCTGTTTTTACGGATGATATTCGGTTTGTCTTTAAAATAATATTCGAAATAGCGTGCGGTATTATTGCTTCCGGTAGCGATTACAGCGTCGAAATGCTCCAGTTTACCTTCGGAAAAAGTAATGTAAGCTTCCAGTTCCGGGTTAACAGCAATCAGATATTGTGCCAGAAACGGTAGCAGTTTCTGATCGTTGGATGATGTCTTTACCAATACTTTATGACCGGAAATCAGTACCGATAAGAAATCGTGAAACCCGACTAATGGAATATTTCCTGCCAGAATCAATCCTACGGTTTTCGGTTGGTTATCCGTAAAATCATAGCGGGATAACCATAGATATATATTGGTTTCGGTTAGTGCTTCGGCCCAGGATTGTATTGCAAAATAAACCTGTTCAGGTGTAAACCATCCGTTATGGGATTGCGACAGATTGATCAAGTCGATAAAAGCGTCATAAAAACGATCGTTGTGTTTTACCGCCGGGTTGGGCGTGTTGCCGTTTGCGGTGAATTGGCTTAAAAAGGTGCCTAATTCAATAAAACTTGCTTTTTTATCGCTTTGTGTCATGTCTGATTTGTTTATGAATGGTTTTGATTGTAATTTTGTGCAAAAATAATAAAATTAGCTATGGCAATCATTATAACAGACGAATGTATCAATTGCGGGGCTTGCGAACCGGAGTGCCCGAATACTGCGATCTATGAAGGAGCCGACGATTGGCGCTATAAAGACGGTACAAAACTAACCGGGAAAATTGTACTTCCGGACGGAACGGAAATGGATGCGGAAGCAGCGCAAACGCCTATTTCGGATGATATTTATTATATCGTTCCCGGGAAATGTACCGAATGTAAAGGGTTTCACGAAGAACCACAATGTGCAGCCGTTTGCCCGGTTGACTGTTGTGTTCCGGACGATAACCATGTGGAAAGCGAAGAAGTACTTTTACAACGACAGTCGTTTTTACATAACGAATAAAATACAAAACCCTCTGAATGTTCAGAGGGTTTTGCTTTTTTTGAGAGTATTAATTCCGAATGATTTCGGCTTTTTCAATAATCATAGTGTCTGTTTTTGGATCGTAGGTTTCCATGATCAGGTTTCCATTACCGTCAAAATATCCGGATGAAATTTTATTTTTAGCTTTCATGATATAGTGGTTGGTCAGAGATGTTTCACGTAAAATACCCAATTGTTTTTTAGTATCGGGATTCATGATAACATAACCTACTTTGTCTAACATTACCTGATAACGCTGACCGTTATAAGTGTAATAAGCCGAGCGGTCTACGTCTACATAACGCGTCACCCCATCTACAGTAACCTGAACTTTAGACATCACCTGAGTTGGTCCCAGTTTCATTTCTTTGTTTAACGATTTGGAATTGGCATCTTTTAGTTCAACGTCCTGAACTTTATCCAGCTCTTCCGTTTTTACAATTTTGCGCTCTCCGTCGGAATCTTTAACAGTGCGAACTGTTGTTTTTACTTCCGATTGCACATTGGTATTCTGAGCGTATAGGCACGCTGAGAATGCTAGTAATATCAAACTTAAAATCGATTTTTTCATATTATTTTTTATTTTAAGGTTACTATTTAACAAATATAAGCTATTGCGACATAAAAATTAAACAAATTGTATTAAAATTTTTATAAAAATATATGAAGGAGATGATCAAATGTTCAAAAGGAAATAGGTTGACTTTTAGGTAATAATCAATATATTTGCAGACTTTTTAAAACGCACATTATGAAAGCCGGAATTGTAGGATTACCAAATGTAGGAAAATCAACCTTGTTCAATTGTTTGTCAAATGCCAAAGCGCAAAGTGCTAACTTTCCGTTTTGTACGATCGAACCCAACATCGGAGTGGTAAACGTACCGGATCCGCGATTGGAAAAACTGGAAGAGCTGGTGCAACCGGAGCGTGTGCAACCGGCCACTGTAGATATCGTAGATATTGCAGGTTTGGTAAAAGGAGCGAGCAAAGGAGAAGGATTGGGGAACCAGTTCTTAGGAAATATCCGCGAATGTAATGCGATTATTCACGTATTGCGTTGTTTTGATAATGATAACATTGTTCACGTAGACGGAAGTGTAAACCCGATCCGCGATAAAGAAACGATCGATATCGAATTACAGTTAAAAGATCTTGATACCGTTGAAAAAAGACTTGAAAAAGTAAAAAAAGCGGCTAAAACCGGAAATAAAGAAGCGCAGGTGGAAGAAGGATTGCTAAGCCGCATCCGCGAAGCTTTATTGGCGGCGAAATCAGCGCGTACCGTAGTGCCGCAAACAAACGATGAAGAGGTTTTGATGGAAGGATTTCAATTGATCACGGCCAAACCGGTATTGTATGTTTGTAATGTTGACGAAGGTGCTGCAGCAACCGGAAATGCTTATGTGGATCAGGTTCGCGAACTGGTAAAAGATGAAAACGCTGAGGTAATCGTTTTGGCGGTTGGAACCGAAGCCGATATTACCGAGTTGGAAACGTACGAAGAGCGTAAAATGTTCCTGGAAGATTTAGGGCTAAAAGAACCGGGATCGTCTGTACTAATCCGTGCGGCCTATAAATTACTTAACCAACAGACGTATTTTACCGCTGGTGTAAAAGAAGTACGTGCTTGGACGATCAATATTGGAGATACGGCACCAAAAGCAGCCGGTGTGATCCATACGGATTTCGAAAAAGGATTTATCCGTGCCGAAGTAATCGCGTATGACGATTATGTGAGTTTCGGATCGGAAGCCAAAGTAAAAGAAGCCGGAAAATTACGTGTAGAAGGAAAAGAATATATTGTAAAAGACGGTGATGTAATGCACTTCCGTTTTAACGTATAAGTTTTTATTTCAATACATATATAGTAAGGTGCTGTTTTTATAGCACCTTTTTTTGTGGACTTCTGGCATTATTGTTACTTTTAACACAGATATCAAAAAAACGACAACCTATGAAAATAATTGCTTTCGGTGGGAGTAACAGCCATAGCTCCATTAATAAGAAATTAGCAACCTACGTAGCGCATTTATTCGAAAATGCGGATATTGAGGTTTTGGATTTAAACGATTATGCCTTGCCGGTTTTCAGTGTCGATCTGGAAAAAGAAATCGGGCATCCAAAGCAGGCTGCAGATTTTTTGGAAAAAATAGGAAGTGCTCAGATTCTGGTGGTTTCGTTGGCCGAAAACAATGGGAATTATTCGGTTGCTTTTAAAAATATTTTCGACTGGTGTTCGCGTAAACACAAAGATGTTTTTCAGGACAAACCATTATTATTGATGGCGACATCACCTGGCGGACGAGGTGGTGCCAGTGTTTTGGAAATTGCTAAAAATAACCTGCCGCGCTATGGTGCTAACATTATAGCGACCTTTTCATTGCCGAGTTTTTATGAGAATTTTGATGTGGATAAGGATCAGATATCCAATCCATTGTATGATAATCAGGTGAAAGATGTGGTAAAGGAATTCGCATTCTGATAAAAGCGGCCTGTAATTTGAAGTGGTTTTTAAAACGTAATAGCGAACCGTATGAAAATCGTTAAAAAAAGCCTTCAAATTGTATCCCGGTTGTTACTTGGAATCATCGTTTTCATAGTACTGTATGTAGTGGCGGTACTGCTGTTATCGCGTATTTCTGTTAATTCGGATAGAGCACATGATCCGGCTGAAATTCCTGTTTATATTATGACGAATGGCGTCCATACGGATATCGTTGTTCCGGTTAAAAACGCTATCGTCGACTGGACGCGGGAGATTCGTTTCGAACATACCCGATCGCAAGACAGTATTGCGAATTATATCGCCTTTGGATGGGGGGATAAAGGATTTTATCTCGATACACCCGAATGGTCCGATTTAAAAGCAAGTACGGCATTTAAGGCTGTTTTCGGACTTGGATCGTCGGCGATGCACACCACTTTTTACAGAAAAATAAAGGAAGGAAACGACTGTCGGAAATTGCTACTTTCGAAAGCGGAATACCAACAGTTAGCTGCATATATAACCGGAAGTTTTAAACGGGATTCCGACGGAAAAATACAATGGATAACGGGACATAGTTATGGTGAAAATGATGCTTTTTACGAAGCAAAAGGCGCTTATAATCTGTTTTATACCTGTAATACCTGGGCGAATAACGCTTTGAAAGCAGGACAACAGAAAGCCTGTTTGTGGACAATTTACGACAAAGGAATTTTTTACCATTACAAAAAAGAAAAATAATGAAACTAAAGAAAAATACACTTTATCTGCTTTTACTCTTTTTTGCCAGTTTTCTGGCGTATTTTATTGGAAAGGACTTCCAATTCGATTCCGAGTTAAAAGTGATTTACACCGTGATGAAATACCTGGCGGCAGCCTTGCTGTTTGTGTCGGTTTTTGCCTCGGTATCAACTACGCGGGAAATGATTTCGACAACCGAATTAAAACCAAAGGTGCTATGGATTATTCTGGCGTTACTACCGATTTTATTTTGCATCGCCATTTTTGTACTATCGCTAACGGTCTATAAACTTCAGTTATTTTGATCATCAGATAATCAAAACGTTATCCAAACCGTTTGATAACTTTATCCGGGCGTACTTTTATTTTTTCGGTAGAAATGTTATATTAGCAGAAAATCCGAAATTTCTTTATGCTAGAGCAAAATCAGTACACCGAAGACAACATACGTTCACTCGATTGGAAAGAACATATCCGTATGCGTCCCGGAATGTATATCGGGAAACTTGGAGACGGATCTTCGCCGGACGACGGTATTTATATCCTTCTGAAAGAAGTCCTGGATAACTGTATCGACGAGTTTGTAATGGGCGCCGGAAAAACCATCGAAGTCACGGTAAAAGACAAAATGGTGACCGTTCGCGATTACGGACGTGGAATCCCGTTGGGGAAAGTGATCGATGTGGTTTCCAAAATGAATACGGGAGGGAAGTACGACTCCAAAGCATTTAAAAAATCGGTCGGATTAAACGGAGTGGGAACCAAGGCGGTTAATGCCTTGTCGACCTATTTTCGTGTAGAATCCGTTCGGGATAACCAACAAAAAGCCGCCGAATTCTCCGGTGGTAACCTGACGTTGGAAGAAGATGTTGTAGAAACAACAAAACGCAAAGGAACCAAGGTTAGCTTTGTAGCCGACGAAACCATTTTTAAGCATTACAAATACCGTAACGAGTATATCGTTAAAATGCTTAAAAACTATTGCTATCTGAATACCGGTCTTACGATCGTATACAATGGCGAGAAGTTTTATTCCGACAATGGATTAAAAGACCTGTTGGAGGAAAATATTTCCGAAGAAGACATGATCTATCCGATCATCCATCTTAAAGGAGAAGATATCGAGGTGGCTATAACCCATAGCAAAACACAATATTCCGAAGAATACTATTCGTTTGTAAACGGACAAAATACCACTCAGGGAGGAACCCATTTAGGGGCTTTCCGGGAAGCGATTGTCCGAACAATAAAAGAATTTTACAATAAAAACTTTGAAGCATCCGATGTTCGGAAATCCATTGTTTCGGCCATCTCGGTAAAAGTAGAGGAACCGGTTTTCGAATCGCAGACCAAAACCAAACTGGGGTCAACCGATATGGGACCGGATATGCCAACGGTGCGTACCTACGTAAACGATTTTGTAAAAAACAAACTGGATAATTTCCTACATAAAAACCCGGAAATTGCCGATGCGTTACTGCGCAAAATTTTACAGGCCGAACGCGAACGAAAAGAACTGTCTGGTATCCGAAAACTGGCCAAAGAAAGAGCTAAAAAAGCCAGTTTGCACAACAAGAAGCTACGTGATTGCCGGGTACATCTAACCGACATCAAAAATGCGCGTTATCTGGAAAGTACCTTGTTTATCACCGAGGGGGATTCGGCTTCCGGGTCGATTACCAAATCCAGAGATGTTAATACACAGGCCGTATTCAGCTTACGAGGAAAACCGTTAAACTCCTACGGGATGACGAAAAAGATCGTATACGAAAACGAAGAGTTTAACCTGTTACAGGCTGCTTTAAACATTGAAGAGGATATGGGTGACCTGCGTTACAACAACATTGTAATCGCAACCGATGCCGATGTCGACGGAATGCACATCCGCCTGTTATTGATCACATTCTTTTTGCAATTTTTCCCCGAACTGATCAAAGAAGGGCATTTATACATTTTGCAAACACCGTTATTCCGGGTGCGAAACAAAAAAGAGACGATCTATTGTTATAGCGAGGACGAACGGGTAGCAGCCATAGAAAAACTAAAACCAAAACCCGAAATAACCCGATTCAAAGGATTAGGAGAGATTTCGCCGGACGAGTTTAAATATTTTATCGGAGAAGACATTCGTCTGGATCCGGTAATGTTAGACAAAGCAACCTCGATCGAGCGTTTACTCGAATTCTACATGGGAAAAAACACACCCGACCGTCAGGAGTTTATCATCAAAAACCTGAAAGTGGAATTGGATGTGGTAGCAGATAAATAAAGTGAATTTCAAATTTCAATTGCTGAAAAGAAAATAAATGGACGAAGAAAATTTAGATCCTATAGAAGAAGGTCAGTTTCAGGGCGAACATTTTTACGAAAACCAGGAGTCGGCAGACAGTAACGATACGATCACCAAGGTAACCGGAATGTATAAAGACTGGTTTCTGGATTATGCATCCTATGTAATCCTGGAACGTGCGGTTCCGGCTATTGAAGACGGATTCAAACCCGTACAGCGCCGTATCATGCACTCCATGAAAGAGCTGGACGACGGACGCTATAACAAAGTAGCCAATGTAGTTGGACATACGATGCAGTACCATCCGCATGGTGACGCCAGTATCGGTGATGCCATGGTGCAGATTGGTCAGAAAGAGTTGCTAATCGATACGCAGGGAAACTGGGGGAACATCCTTACCGGCGACGGTGCAGCGGCTTCCCGTTATATCGAGGCACGATTGAGTAAATTTGCGTTGGAAGTACTCTATTCGCCTAAAATTACCCATTGGCAATCCTCGTATGATGGAAGACGGAACGAACCGATCAACCTTCCGGTTAAATTCCCGTTGCTTTTGGCGCAGGGAGGAGAAGGAATTGCCGTAGGACTTTCGACCAAAGTATTACCACACAATTTTAACGAACTGATCGATGCATCGGTTAAAATATTAAAAGGAAAACCGTTTACCCTGTATCCGGATTTTCCGACCGCCGGTATTGCCGATATTTCGGGCTATAACGACGGTATGCGCGGTGGACGCGTGCGTGTTCGCGCGAAAATAGCACAACTGGACAAGCAAACGCTTGTGATTACACAGATTCCGTTTTCGACCAATACCACATCGTTGATTGATAGTATACTAAAAGCCAACGATAAAGGAAAAATCAAAATCAAGAAAATCGAGGACAATACCGCTGCCGAAGTGGAAATTTTGATCCATCTTCCGCCGGGCGTATCGCCGGATAAAATGATTGATGCCTTATATGCGTTTACCGGTTGTGAAACCTCACTGGCGCCGTTAGGATGTGTGATTCAGGATAATAAACCGTTGTTTACAGGAGTTTCCGATATGTTACGTGTTTCAACAGCACGGACGGTCGATTTGCTGAAAAGAGAATTGGAAATTCAGTTGGAAGAACTTGAAGAACAATGGCATTTTGCTTCGTTGGAACGAATCTTTATCGAAAACAGAATTTACCGCCTTATCGAGGAAGAAGAAACCTGGGAAGGAGTGATTAAGGCGATCGATAAAGGATTGGCACCACACGTAACCCATCTGAAACGAGCGGTGACCGAAGAAGATATTGTTCGTTTGACAGAGATTCGAATCAAGCGTATTTCGAAATTCGATATTGAAAAAGCACAGGAAAAAATCGACGCACTGGAAGGTGAAATTGAACAGGTAAAACACGATTTGGCACACCTGATCGATTTTGCCATTGCTTATTTTACCCGTTTAAAAGAAAAATACGGAAAAGGAAGAGAGCGTCAGACGGAACTGCGTAGTTTCGATACTATCGAAGCGACTAAAGTGGTCTTGCGAAACACCAAATTATATGTCAACCGCGAAGAAGGATTTATTGGTACCAGTCTTAAAAAAGACGAATATGTTGGCGATTGCTCCGATATTGACGATGTGATTGTTTTCCTTCGAGACGGAAATATGATGATTGCTAAAGTCGACGATAAAAAATTCGTTGGGAAAGATATTATCCATATTTCCGTTTTTGATAAAAACGACAAACGGACGATATACAATATGATTTACCGTGACGGAAAATCAGGGCCGTCTTATATAAAACGCTTTAATGTTTCGGGCGTAACCCGCGACAAATTATACGATCTGACCAATGGCGCCAAAGGTTCGCAGGTGCTCTATTTTTCGCACAATCCGAACGGAGAAGCCGAAGTAGTAACCGTATTATTGCGTCAGGTTGGAAGTGTTAAAAAACTGAAATTTGACCTTGATTTTGCTACGTTAGCCATTAAAGGACGTGCGAGTAAAGGAAATACCGTTACCAAATATCCGATTAAAAAAATTGAGCTAAAAGAGAAGGGGATTTCAACCTTAAAGCCACGCCGTATCTGGTTTGATGATACGGTACAACGTTTGAATGTAGATGGAAGAGGGGAATTACTGGGTGAATTCCGACCAAACGACAGATTGTTGATCATTAATCAGTCCGGAAAACTAAAAACCATTATACCGGAATTGACAACCCATTTTGAAGAAGATATGGTTGTGCTGGAAAAATGGATTCCTAAAAAACCGATTTCCGCGATTTATTTTGATGGGGAAAAAGAACGTTACTATATAAAACGTTTTCTGATTGAAAATGAGAATAAAGAGGAGATTTTTATTTCAGAACATCCGAATTCACAATTGGAAATCGTTTCAACCGACTACCGACCGGTAGCTGAAATCGTGTTTGCAAAAGTAAAAGGAGTTCAAAAAGAGAATCAGACCATCGATCTGGAACAATTTATCGCGGTGAAAGGAATCAAAGCATTAGGAAATCAACTAACGACCGACAAGTTAAAGCAGGTGAACCTACTGGAATCATTACCTTACGAACCGCCGGTAGAAGAAATTCCGGAGGAAATTGAAGTAAAAGAAGAAGAGAATGTTTCGCTTGAAGAAGGAAGCGTACAACTGGACGACGACGGACAGATTACGCTAAGTCTGGATTAATATAAATACTTAGCAACACCTGACAGGTTTCCAAAACCTGTCAGGTGTGTGATTAGGTGTGATAAAATACAACAATAAAAAAGCCCTCAATCGAGGGCTTTTTAGTATTATTTTCTTTTTCGGATTTTCATATTGATAAACTCCACGGCCAGTGAGAACGCAATGGCAAAGTAGAGGTAACCTTTTGGAACGGCACCGATATGTTGTCCGGCTAATGTCGCTTCAGACAAGTGCATACTTTCGGTCATTAGCATAAAACCGATCAGGATTAAGAACGCCAGACCTAAAATCTGTATCGACGGATTGGCATTTACAAAATTACCTACCGGAACCGCAAATAACATCATTACACCTACTGATATTACTACAGCAGCGATCATAATCGTTAAAGCTCCGGTAATACCATTGGTCATTCCGACAGCCGTTAGAATACTGTCTACTGAGAAAATCAGGTCGATTAAAAGGATTTGAACAATTACACTACCAAAGGATTTGGCAGCAGCACTTTTTACATTGTGCTCTTCTTCGCCTTTATGATCCACTTTTTCATGGATTTCTTTGGTACTCTTATAAATCAGGAACATTCCTCCCAGGAATAAAATCAACGCCTGTCCGGTAAAATGCCCCTGGAACCATCCCCAATCTACACTGAATAAAGGTTCTTTCATGGCGATTAGCAATGTAATACCAAATAATAAACCGATTCGCATAAACATGGCCAGAAACAAACCGATTCGGGTTGCTTTTTTACGTTTTTCTTCCGGTAGCTTACCGGTAACGATAGAGATAAAGATAATGTTGTCGATCCCCAATACGATTTCAAGAAACGTTAAGGTTAACAAGGCTACCCATGCATCAGGGTTTAAGAATACTTCCATTTGTAGTTTTGATTTATTGTTTTGGTTTAAATTCAGCTATTAAACGTAAACTAATCGATTTTTGTTACAGTTCCTTTCTGTTTTTTTGTGTCACCCACAAAAGAATATTCAAAAGTATACCCTTTTGCATTGGTTGTCAGGATCTTCATACTGATCGCTTTTTTGTCCTGCATATTTTTCGGATGCGTTTTTTGCAAGACAAATTCACAATCGTTAATCCATCGGATCGAAGCCGTATCGGTTTTGCCATTGAAGGTTTCGATTTGTTGATTTTCGGTACGTTCAAAAACGGACTTCATTGGTTTTCCGTTGATTTCCTGTGTGAATTCGAATTTCCCGGTTTTATAATCGTTACAGTTGCGTTCCTGATTATAGCAGGAAGTCAACACGAATGGCAATAAGGCTAAAGCAATTTTTTTCATTGTAATCGTTTTAATTCATCATCGGTAAAATTCCGGATGCTTTTATCTTTTGAAAATTTATCGGCGTTATAGTCGTTGGATTTGTTTTTAGGAATGGATAAACTGTCCCATTCTCCTTTTTTGAGTAGTTTTGCGTAGAACACAATTTGACCGACATGATAGGGATAATGCGCCAGTTGACGATTAATGGCTTCGACTACCGTATGGCCTTCATTTCGGATATAAATAACATTCGAAAGCTGATCGGGCGTAAGACTTTTTAAAGCTTCAAAAAGACAATTCCATCCCTTTTCCCAGATTTCAAGCAGCGTTTCTTTGTCGATTATTGTCTCTTCGAATTCGGAATCGCGGTTACGTCCTTCTTTTTCACCGTCGGTAGTCAGGAAATCGGTCCACCTTGAAAGCATATTCCCGGAAAGGTGTTTTACAATTGTAGCAATCGAATTGGTATTGTCGTTTAGAGCAACGGACAATTGTTCCGGTTCGAGTTGTGCCATCGCTTTATCGGCAATGGTTTTGTAATACAGAAATTGTTTCTGTACACTTTCGAGGTATTGATTATTGACTTCCATGGGGATACTATTTGTCGAAAATACTGTTTGTTACCGTTCGTAATCCTAAAAACATAAACCACATTGCCGTAAGACAAACAACAATTCCAAAACCTAAAACCGGATAAAACATCGGATTGTTTTGGTTTTTAAACGAACTGTGGATGATGACAGGACCTATGAATAACAACGGAAGTGCCATTGCCAGATAGCGAATTCCTCTGTTTAATACTTTTTTATTGGCCATGATTATTTTGTATTAGTATTGTGATAGCTTTCGATGGCTTTTCGTACGTTTTGATGTGCTTCGAGTAATTGTTGCGCGACTTCATACGGAACATCGATTTCACTCATGATCATACGGATACCACGGTCTACCAGCTTGTGATTGCTCAGTTGCATGTCGACCATTTTATTGCCTTTTACTTTTCCTAATTGTATCATGGTAGCGGTAGAAAGCATATTTAAAACCAGTTTTTGCGCGGTTCCGGCTTTCATACGGGAACTACCCGTTACAAATTCCGGTCCTACGACCACTTCTATCGGGAAACGGGCGGTTTCGGCCAGCGGACTTCCCTGATTACAGGTGATACATCCGGTAGCAATACCGTTGGCATTACATTTTTCGAGGCCGCCAATCACATAAGGTGTTGTGCCCGATGCGGCAATTCCCACGACCACATCATTTGGATTGATATCCCATTCCGAAAGGTCTTTCCAGGCCTGTTCGCGGTCGTCTTCGGCAAATTCGACGGCTTTGCGGATGGCTGTATCGCCACCGGCAATCAAACCGATTACCAAATCGAACGGAACACCAAACGTAGGCGGACATTCCGAGGCATCCACAATACCAAGTCTTCCGGAAGTACCGGCACCAATATAAAACAATCGGCCACCCATTTTCATTTTGGAAACGATTTCCGAAACCAGGGCTTCAATTTGCGGCAGTGCCTTTTCGACCGCCAACGGTACGGTTTTGTCTTCGTTATTGATATTTGTCAACAGTTCCGAAACCGACATCTTTTCCAGATGTTCGTATTTTGAAGCTTGTTCGGTGGTACGTGTAAATGACATCGGTAACCTGATTTTTAGATACTATGAATTCGAGTAAAGTTACATAAAATAAGCCAGAATGATACCCAAAACGATAGCAGTAAGCTTCGCCAGGTTAAATTTATGGCCTTCGCTACTTTCAAAAATGATAGTAGAGGAAATATGAAATAGGATACCGATCACAATGGCTGAGATCTCGGTATAATATTGATTTACAAAAGGGAGGTATTCGGACAATATAGTCCCTAATGGTGTCATACAGGCAAATACCATCATAAAGACAAAAATAGCCTTACGATTTAAGTGTGAATTGATAAAAAAAGTCGTCAGAATAATAGCAATCGGAAAGTGATGGATTGCGATTCCCCAGGCCATATCGTGGTGATGACTAACCGGTAGTCCTTCGAGTAAGGCATGCAAACACAAACTGATAAACAACGACCAGGGAATATGATGCATGGTTTCGTGACCGTGAACATGACCGTGTTCGGCACCTTTGGAAAAATATTCCAGAATAATCTGAAACACAATTCCGACCATGATAAACAAGCCAACCGGGCTATGTGCATGATCGTGTCCGTCGTGATTATGACCCGCACCGGCCAAATAAACCTCCGGCAATAAATGCGATACAGTTAATGCCAACAGAAACGATCCGCTGAAAGCCAATAGCAGCTTCAGGTTCTTTTTGTTTTTCGGGCTAAAGAACGTAGCCGCTCCATAACCCAGGATTACCGAAAGCAGGGGTATAAGATAAGGCATCATACTATTTAAAGATCATTATCAGTCGTTCAGAATCGTTTTTTAAGAATTTACGGAGTTTATAATCGCCAAAGACATCCAGTAAAAAGATACCGACTTCTTCCATCATGGTTTCAAAATCCTGTAGCGTCAGTGCTTTTACTTTTTCCGTAAAGTGGAAATGTTCACCGTTATCGTCAAAATCAATTTCTTTAAAAATATGATTATCTTTTACATAACGTTTGATGTGGAAATCAATACCGTCTACACTTTTAACTTCTTCGGGAACCAGATTATCTATTACATGGGTTACATTCATAAAGTCAATCACGGCAAAACCATAGTCCGTTAAGCTCTCCTTAATTGCGTTTAAGGTAGTCAGGTTATCGTCATCACTTTCAAAATAACCAAAGCTGGTAAAAAGGTTAAAAATGGCGTCGAATTTCTGATCAAAAGGAATCCGCATATCGTGAACTTCAAAATGAAGTGTGTCATTCGCGTGTTCGGAAGCAGTTTTTATACTGTTTTCCGATAAATCGGCGCCAGTCACATCATAGCCCAACTGGTTCAGATAAACGGAATGACGTCCTTTACCGCAGGCCAGATCCAGAATTTTGGCATTGTCCGGCAGGTTTAGGTAATGGGTTAAATTGTCCATAAACAACTGGGCTTCGGTATAATCACGATCTTTATATAGAATATGATAATAAGGTGTATCAAACCAGGAAGCATACCAGGTGGTAGTATCTTTTTGCATTTCTTTTAATTTCAAAATATTTAATTTAAACCCGATTAAAAATACTATTTATTCGGGTCGGATAAACGAAAGTAAGTTAACTTTTACTTAAGCCAACAAATTTAGTGTATTTTTGCGGATGTAATTCCAAAATTGCACTGCAAGGATTGGAAATTATGATATATTTATAGGAATTTTAGTATCAAATGAAAGACTTTAAAATGGTAGCCAAAACTTTTTTTGGCTTCGAAGAAATATTAGCGAAAGAATTACAGATATTGGGCGCTCAAAAAGTAGAGCAGGGCACCCGTATGGTCAGTTTTGTAGGAGACACAGGGTTTATGTATAAAGCCAATTTGTCCCTGCGTACGGCACTTAAAATTTTAAAACCGATTCATCATTTTAGAGCAGTCAACGAACTAAGTCTTTATAAAGGAATCCAGTCTATCGACTGGTCGCAGTACTTATCGGTACATCAGTCGTTTGTGATAGATGTAACGTTACACTCCGATTATTTCAGCCATTCGCAGTTTGCAGCGTTAAAAACCAAAGATGCGATTGTAGATCAGTATCGCGACCGATTTGGAAAACGTCCGAACATCAACAAAGATTTTCCGGATTTGCGGATCAATGTCCATATTCAGAATGATCAGTGTACAGTGTCATTAGACAGTTCCGGCGATTCGTTGCACCACCGTGGTTATAAAACAGCTACGAATATTGCCCCGATCAACGAAGTATTGGCAGCGGGAATGCTGTTATTATCCGGATGGGATGGACAAGGCGACTTTTTAGATCCGATGTGCGGAAGTGGTACGCTTCTGGCCGAAGCCGCGATGATAGCCTGTAATATTCCGGCGAATATCAACCGAAAAGAATTTGCTTTCGAACGTTGGAACGATTGGGACAATGAGTTGTTTGATCAGATCATGAATTCCCTGATGAAAAAGACGCGTGAATTTCATTATACGATAAAAGGATACGATAAAGCACCGTCGGCGGTAATGAAAGCCAAAGACAATATTCGCAATGCGAACCTCGACGAATATGTGAGTATTTCGCAGGCTAACTTTTTTGAAACGGAAAAAGAAACCCGCGGACCGTTGCATATGGTGTTTAACCCGCCTTATGGGGAACGACTTGATATCGAGATGGAACGTTTTTACCGTGAAATCGGAGATACGTTAAAACAGCATTATCCGGGAACGAATGCCTGGTTTATCACGGCCAACATTGAAGCATTAAAGTTTGTCGGTTTAAAACCATCGCGTAAGATCAAACTATTTAATGGTAAGCTGGAAACCCGATTTGTAAAGTACGAAATGTATGAAGGTAGTAAGCGTACCAAATTCCAAAATAACGATAACGATAATAATTAAACAATAGTAGTATGGCAATGGCACCTAAAACCAAAGCATTTGTGTATCAGTTAACGGCATTTGCAATCTTATTTATTCTGTTTCGCTATTTGGTTGGAACCTTTACTCATTTGCAGGGATACTGGATTCCGGTTACCGCTTTTGTAGTGGCGACGATATTGGCGCCAAAATTTCAGGCTGTAAAAACCAACGATGGCGAACGGCTTTTTATGAAATGGCTTTTTATTAAAGGTATCAAAGAAATAAAATAATACATCCCGGGGAACCGGGATTTTTTATATCCGAATCCGTCCTGAAATAGGTTGCCTAGACCATTTATTTCAGGACGGATTTATTTTACCCTGTCTGTCTTTTTTTGTCCTGTTATAAGTTAGATGTACTTTCTTTAAAACAATTAACTTGTAAAATAGCTATAGCCATACAAACGACGTAATAAGGAACGCCTCATTCCTGTAATGTCCCTCTCAAAGTATTTTCCCCGTAAATTATCTTAATTATCTGCCATGAAACGACAGTTAAGACGTTTGGGGATTGGGGGCTTTTTTTGTTTTGCACTCCTTTTTACCGCCTGTGAATCAGAATCTTTTAATGAACGGGAATCAAAGAACACAACGCGAATTGTTGTTAAAACACTTTCGCTGGAAGAATTAGAAAACCAATTTCAGATTATGGAAAAACTGGAAACAATTTTGCCAGGTTTTCGAACAGCATCACCATTTGCCGGAGAACATGATTTTACGATAAACACCGATGAAATTGTGTATATCGAAAAAGGAAATCGGCATTCGTATACTTTTTCGATAATACGGAAAGAAATTACTCCGGGATTGGAAAACCTGATTTTAAATTACGAACAGGGTGATTATACAGCCTACCAGATTCGATATGATTTTACAGCAGCACAATTGGCACATCCGGATAATCTGGAAAGTAAGCAAACACGAGTGACCATTACTCTATTTGATCCGGAATCATCGGTAACGGATCGGAAAAGACCAACCCCATGTGTTACCTGGGAAAAAAGACCGGTAGGATGGAACGAACAGGGTCAAGAAACACATAGTGAATGGGTAAAAGTAATCGATCAGGATTGTATGGATCAGTTAAACAGCGGTGGTCAGACAAGTAATAGTGCTACATCGGGAGGAACTTCCAGTGGAGCGACTTCTAATGGGGGAACTCCGAAAGGAGGTGTTCCCAACGGTGGTTGGGGTGGATGGTTGGGAACCGGGGTTAATACAGGTGTTTACGATCCGCCGCCAGCAGGAAATCAAGGAAACAATGCAGTTGAAAATCCAGCGGGACATACAGGAAGTACGGGACATACGACAAATGTTCCCAATTCACCATTTCCAAAAGCTGATGAGAGTACTTCTATTACAGAAGCGGGTGGTGTTACGGTTTTTACCAAGCCTGTGTTTAATCTAAGGTTTGCCTTATATATTAAAAAATTTAAAGAGTCGGTGAAAACGGTTGTTCCAAATTCGTTATGGTGGCGGACGACTAATGGCAAAAAAATTAGCGAATACCTGAAACAGCATTTTGATAACCAAACCGGGTTAATCGATATAAAGGCATCGGAGTTTGCAGTTTGGGCGATTGACTATTTGATTAATCATCCTAGTGTTTCTGTTGAGCATTTGTTATATAATAGAGTTGAAATTAATACAGATATAGGTGATTTTGATAATAATGACATTGGAAATTATGATAATACGGCTTACAATGATTTTAATCCCCAGCAAGATGTATGGCCTAATATACCGAGTGTAATTCCTATAAATGAGTTTGTCGGATGGGGTGCTCCTAACGTAAATAGAAATTGTATGGATTATGCGAAAGCTCAAATTGCTAAAAAGGGATATAAAATTTCGAATTATTATGATTTAGGTCAAACATTTCAAATTTATACCGAACAGAAAGGTGTAAATCATGAACAATTATCTAAAGGACTAAGTTATTTGAAATATGCTCTTTCGAAGGGGATTCCGGTTATTGTAGGAATTGATAATCATGAAGGAAGTCCAGGGAATCCAGATCAGACTACTGATCATTTTATTGTTATTGTTGGGATGGGATCTGATGTAAAAGGGAAATATTTACAATTTTATGATAATGCTTCTGGTGATTCTTCCTTTGGATCAAGTCCTTTAAATTTATTATATTATAATGTATTGAATGGAATTATTTCAGGAAGCTCGCAAACGAGCTATGCACAGAGTTCTCAACTTCATGAATATATTGTAACACATATTAGAAAAAGTAAATAACCATGAAAAACCTCAATAATATAATAAAACTACTACTATTAGTAAGCACGTGTTATATCAATGCGCAGATTAAAAAAGATACGATTTTTTTAATTCATAATGAAATTCAAAAAATATACATAGAGCCTAATAAAGAATCTGATTATTATACTTCGTTAACGGCTTTTTTTAATTCGGATGCAAAAGGGAATAAAAAACTGAAAAAGAAAAGCGAAAAATGGGTGCCGTTATACCGATATCATAATGATTATTATTTATATGCTCCGTGTGATTTTGTATATCATAATCCAATCCAAATAAAAGAAAAGAAATTGCTTGTTGGTGGGGCAGAAACAGTATTGTATAAAATAGATAAAACAAAGGAGTCATTAGAAAAGCATCAAGTTAAAGTTGAATATCAAGACTACGATGGTAAAAGACAGTATTTAGAATATACTATAATCGATATACAAAAAACAATTGCAATATTTAAGTTTCAAAGCGAATACCGATTTATGGTTCGAGCCGAAAAAGTAAAGGATTATCCGATTATTATTAATGAATGTATACAGGGCAAAGTATCGGAATTTGTATTTGCCCCATCGGATTATAAAGCTTTGTTAAGACAGATTAAATAATTTTTATCAATTTGACTGTCTTTGACCTTTTTATAAATAGAAAGATATTTTAAAAACAAAATAGCTATAGCCATACAAACGACGTAATAAGTAACATTTCGTTTCTGATCCTGTTTTACCGCTGCGCTCGTTTATTTTCCGGAATATTAATAATCCCAGAACCATCCACTTGCGATTGTTTTCCGTTTTGAACGACCCGTATGACCACCACAAAATCGGTCCAGTTACTTGAAGATACGGAAACAAAACCGTTAAGAGAATCGATTGCCGTTATCGTATAATTGTTGTCCGGATAATCCTGTCCGTCAAAAATTGGATCAAACCCAAGACCTAATTCCGGATCAGTTTTCCATGCTTCTTCGATGATACGGGTATAGTTTTCTTTAAAACCGGATGACAGTAGTTTGTTGTGTTGTATCCATGACAGTGTCGCTTTCGGATCGGTGGAAGTATTAATAAAATGGGTATAATCCGATATAAATTGTGTAGCCACCGTATAATCAACAGTAGTTTTTGCGGTTTCGGGAATGTTGTTTTCGGTGGTATCCGTATCTTTTTTGGGTTGACAGGAGAACAGACTGATCATTAGAAGGAGTAGAACACTATTTTTCATTTTAAAAGAATTCATTTGTTGATAAGCGATTATTGATCCATAAATTCATAGGTTCCCTCCGTAAAAAACAGTTTAAAACGAGGTAATGTGATGCCTTCGACAAAAATTTCGTTTAGTTTTCCTCTCAGACTAATATATTTCCCTTCCAGTTCTGCTTCCGACTCGGAAATACCATTTTTAATCGTTACATATTCAAACGAAAAAATCTGCGTGCCGTTATTATTATTCACCCCGGAAAAAAAGGTGTCTTTTCGGTCTTTATCCAAATGAATACAATTGATATAACAACTGCTGTTAAAAGGAAGTATACGCATGATCATCTCTTTTCCTTTTAAAGGTTTTATTTTTTCAAGAGCTTTTTCTTTCGTTAGCTTTTTCTCATTTAACAACCCGGCAACAGAATAGAGATACATATACCGAAGTCCTTTTGCCTCCAGATCGAGATTTGGTTTGGAGTCGGCATATCGTAACAAATCGGAACTTAACTTTTCGGTGACCTCCCAATTTTCTTTATCCAAATTGGCTAGTAAGGTATCGAAATTGACTTCAAAGTTTTCTGCAGTTATGGTTTGTGAATAACCGGAAAGAGAAGATATAAACAGAAATAGTATAATACAAAATCGTTTCATGATAGTGCACTTGAATTATTTTGAAAAGGAAAGATATGAAAAATACGAGTAGTAAAAACGACAATAAACAAAAAAGCAACGGAATCCGTTGCTTTTCGATTATTTCTTTTTAGGGGTTTCGTTTTTTTTAGCCGTTTTATACAACGGAATAAAATAGGAAACCGAATAATTAAATCCGGCACCAAAGTTTCCGTCATACGTTCGGTTAAAGCCCGGAATATATAAATTGTCAAAACCTTCGGGTTTCTGATTCGATACCAGATAATTCAGACGAACACTAAAACCAAGAAACAAATTGCTGAAAATCTCAGCTTTTACACCAGCCACAAATTCTAGCCAATGGGCGGTCAAACCGTCAAATTTCTGATTGGGTTCTATCGTGTTTTCTCCAAAATAAGGATTCGTATTATAAATATCGTACGCATTTAACTGCTGACTAAAGGTACTCACACTATAGCGCACCCCGGCATAAATCATATTTTCCATATCCAGCCAGTTGTCATACGCATTAAAATCGAATCCGGCTTTAAAATAACTCCCTTTAGTCGTATAACTCAATTGTGCTTCGTTATCGGTAAGGTCTTCATTTCCGATTTCACCGGCAATAAAAATCTTTTTCGAAAGACGGTAATCCGCAACAAGCTCTAGTCCGCGGTAATCCTTTTCATAAAAAGAACGCGCTAAACGACTCAGGTCGGCACCTACACGGATACCATAACGCTCCGTCTTTTTAGGAATGGAATCCTGAGCAACCGAAGTCAGCGATAACCCTAAAAGGACAATACTAAAAATAGATTTTAAGATGTGTCTGATTCTCATTTTGAATATTGGATTGTTGGGTTATTTTTGAGCCAATCCATGGATTGGGATCATTCGTTGCCAGCACCGGATTGTCGGCATTCAATTGGAAAACCGTTTTATAACCACAGGCTCTGGAAACATAGATGTCGGTTCTTGCATAGGAAAAGCTTAGCGTATCTTCATTCACCAGAGAAGGATTGGTACTATTAGCGTTTAAAATAAGACGATAGGTGGTATTATCCGCAGTAGTACGCAACGGTAATTTTATTTTATTTCCATTGGTAAGATACCGGTTTTCCCCCTGTGCAGTAGAATTAAAAACAATACCTTCCGTCATTCCTAAAGCAATTACCTTAAGATTGGTTACATTTTTTAAAACAGTAGGATCATTAACATCATAAAACTCGACGATCACACTTGGCGTTGTAGGCGTACCGTCGGGGCAAATATCGTCTTTCTCACAACTCCAAAACGAATTGGCGAGTATAAAAGCGATAGCTAAAGTTTTTAATTTTTTCATTGATCGATTATCGTTTTTCCAAAAGTACAACATTTTCCACATGATGCGTTTGTGGGAACATATCCACCGGACGTACACGGGTCACTTTATACATTTCGTCCATCAAAGCCAGGTCGCGTGCCTGTGTTGCCGAATTACAGCTTACATAAACAACACGTTCCGGAGCAATTTTCAAAATTTGTTCTACGACATCTTTATGCATACCGTCACGTGGTGGATCGGTGATGATAACATCCGGTTTTCCATGCGTCGCGATAAAAGCCTCGTTAAATACCACTTTCATATCGCCGACAAAGAAGTCACAATTTGAAATAGCATTGCGCTTTGCATTTTCTTTCGCATCGGCAATGGCTTCCGGAACGGCTTCCACGCCAATAACCTTACGGGCTTTTTTAGACACAAACTGGGCAATTGTACCAGTACCGGTATATAAATCATATACCAGCTCATTTCCGGTTAGCCCGGCAAAGTCGCGTGTAATTTTATAAAGTTCATAGGCCTGATCCGAATTGGTCTGATAGAACGATTTGGCATTGATGCTAAAACGCAATCCTTCCATTTCTTCCAGAATGTAATCCCTACCTTTATAGAGTTTAATATCCTGATCATACAGCGTATCGTTGGCTTTGCTATTAATGACATATTGTAGCGAAGTGATTTCCGGGAAACGCTCAGCAAGGAAGTTTAATAATAATTCGCGTTGCTCAAGGTTTTCCTCGAAAAACTGTACCAATACCATGATTTCACCGGTCGAAGCCGTACGGATCATAAGGGTACGTAATAAACCTTCGTGATTTCTCGGATTAAAAAAGGGCAGATTATGCTCGTTGGCAAAACGACGAATCTCATTGCGAATCGCATTCGACGGATCTTCCTGTAAATGACATTTGGTAATGTCCAGAATTTTATCCCACATTCGCGGAATATGGAATCCTAATGCATTCTGATTGCTGTAATCTTCTTCACTCTGGATCTCCTTTTCGGTTAACCAACGGGAATTCGAAAACGAAAACTCCATTTTATTGCGGTAGAAAAACTGCTTTTCCGAACCGAGTATAGGCTCGAATTCCGGTAATTCAATTTTTCCGATTCTTTTCAGATTGTTATAGACCTCCTGATTTTTGTAAAACAACTGGCGATCATAGTTCATATTTTGCCATTTACATCCGCCGCAAGCACCAAAATGATCGCAAACGGGGTCAACTCGGTATTCCGAAAACTCATGAAAATGGACAGCTTTTCCTTCGTAATACGATTTACGTTTCTTAAAGGTTTGTACATCAACCACGTCACCCGGTACTACATTCGGAATAAAGATTACTTTTCCATCAGGTGCTTTGGCAACCGAAACACCTTTTGCGCCTGCATCCAGGACTTTTACTGTATCAAAAACGATTTTATCTGTTCTTTTTCTTCCCATGGGGCAAAAATAAGGATTGTTAGGATTGTAAAGTGCTAAAACCGACTTTTTTTATTTATGGTACAATTTGTAATGTTTGATTTTCTATATTTGAGACAATCAATGTCATAATTATTCACAGCCCTATGAGATTATACACCTGGTTGTCTAATATTCCATTTTTGCGAAAAAGCTATGTGCTTAAATTCCTGTTTGTTGCTTTTTTAGGAATTCATATTCCTTTAATAGGTATTGTAGTATATATACTTTTTCATCCCAAAATCATTTCGCCGGGAGTATTGTTTACGATAACGCTCATTTTAACGCTTGTGGCAACCGGGATCACACTCTGGATTTTACGAAAACTGGTACAACCCATGGAAATAGCTTCGGAAGCATTGATCCGATATGGCGAAAGAGGAATAATTCCATCGTTGCCAACCCGTTATACCGATGAGGTAGGGACGCTGCTCACAAACCTTCAGATGCGAATCAATGAAAACGAAGACCTTTTAAGTGAAAAAAAAGACCTGACCTCATTGTTATCGCACGATTTAAAAAACTATGCTTCCACACCTCAGTTTTTAGCCCGGTTTATATTAGAAGAAGAACCATCGGATAAAATAAAAAACTATGCGGAACTGATTCTGGAATCGACAACACATCAATTGGGGTTTTTAGAAAGCTTTATTGCATTATTGCGGGAAGAAGAAGCCTTTTCGCGTACCGCAACCGAAAACCAGGAATACCGGCTGGATGAAATTATCGGACTGATCGAAAAAGTATCCGATCAGAAACTGAGCAATAAAAAACTAACCTTTCGAGTGGTAAAGGAAGTCGATAAGATTGATGTAGTGATGAAGGAAGAATATTTGCAGCGTGTATTGATGAATCTGATTGACAATGCCATCAAATTTTCCTATACCGGATCGGAAATTGTCCTATATATAATGGAAGAAAATGATAGTGTTGTTTTTGTTGTGATCGACAAAGGGATGGGATTTGAAAACAGCCGGAAAGACGAGTTGTTCGAAAAGTTCAGTAAACTTTCCCGCCCGGGAACCAATAAGGAGCCATCAACCGGAATAGGATTGTATCTTTGCCGGAAAATACTCGAACGCAGCAATGGCAGGATTTATGCCGAAAGCGGGGGAACGGACATGGGGTCCAAATTTACGGTAATCTTAAAAAAACGCAATCATCATGTATACGCATCTTATCCTGTTAAGAGGGATTAACGTATCCGGACAGAAAATCATAAAAATGGAGGACCTGCGTAATTTGCTCACAGCGGCAGGCTTTTCGAATGTTCAAACCTATATTCAGAGTGGGAATGTTTTTGTTGATACACCCGAATCGAATCCGGAGAAAATTGAAAAACACGTTACGACGCTATTAATGGAAAAATATGCTTTTCAGGTACCGGTTGTGGCGGTGTCGGAAAACAGCCTGCTTCGTGTTTTTACGCATAATCCCTATTTAAACGAACCGGATGTTCCCGTAAAACAGCTTTATGTCGCGTTTCTGGCTACCCAACCGACTGCCGAAAACAGTCTGCGTCTCGAACTGGGATTTGTGTATCCGGATACCTTTCAGATAGCAGATAACCAACGTGCGGTATATCTGAATTATGTGAATTCGGCCGGAAATTCCAAAATGACCAATAATTGGATTGAAAGCAAACTCAACGTAACGGCAACTTCCCGCAACTGGAATACGGTAACGAAGTTGATGGCTTTGTTTGAATCCCGAAAAAAATAATACACCAAAAGAAATCGGAACGGTTGTTAAAAAATAAAATTTGAACAGCTGTCGGTTTGTTTTACTTTTGACAGATAAAGCAGCCAACTATGAACCGATTTGACCGCATTACGGCAATTTTAATTCAGTTACAGTCCAAAAGAGTAGTAAAAGCGCAGGATCTGGCCGATAGGTTTAATATTAGCCTTAGGACGGTATACCGCGATATTCGTACGTTGGAGGAAGCCGGGGTACCGCTTTACGGAGAAGCCGGAGTAGGTTACTCGATTGTTGAAGGCTATCGGTTGCCACCGGTGATGTTTACCCAGGATGAAGCCATGGCTTTTATAACGGCAGAAAAACTGATGGAAAAGCTGTCTGAAACCGCAATTCAAAATAATTTCCGTTCGGCGATGTATAAAATTAAGTCCGTTTTACGAGGTTCGGAAAAAGATCTGGTAGAAGGACTGGAAGATCATATTCATGTCCGTAAAAAGAAAAAAAACACAACAGCGCCGGAAAACAGCCTGGATGTACTCTTAAAGGCGATTTCGGAAAAACGCATTGTAAAAATGTCCTATCGTGCTTTTGGAAACGAACAGAATACGGAACGGCTCATCGAACCCATCGGAATTTACTATGAAAACGAATATTGGTATACCGTAGGCTATTGTCATTATCGTTCGGATTACCGACATTTCCGTGCCGATAGAGTGGTTGCCATTCTGTTAACCGGAGAACCTTTTCGCAAGGAACACTCTTCCCTTCAGAAATATCAGGAGCAGATCAAACAGGATTTGCATTTTAAAAGAGAAAAAGTCGTGATTCGTGTCGATAAAACCATAGGAATGTACCTTCAGGAACGAAAGCATTATTATGGTTTTGTGAGTGAAAAGATCGACGGGAATGAAATCGAGATGACCTTCCTGACCGAATCGTTGTATGAAGGTTTTGCCCGTTGGTATATTATGTTTGCCGACTATGCCGAAATCCTGGAGCCGGCCTCATTAAAAGTGCGTGTAAAAGAGCTGGCCGAAAAAATTTTACAAAAAGAATAAACTTTAAAAACCTGCTGACATAGGGTTGTCACCAACCGGTTGTTCCTTTGTATTGTTAAACAAAAAAACGATACATTATATGAAACTAATCACATTGTTACAGGAAGAGTTAGTACAGGAAGCCGCTACAACCCGAAAAATGCTATCCATCGTACCCACCGAAAAACTGGACTGGCAGCCACATCCGAAAAGTATGAAAATGGGAGTATTGGCAGCGCACATTGCCGAACTAACCGCATGGGTAGACATGGTGTTAACAACGAGTGAACTTGATTTTGCAAACAATCCGTACGAACCGAAAGACGTGAAAAATACGGCTGAGTTGCTGGCGTTTTTCGAACAATCGCTTGCAAAAGGAATCAAAGCGCTGGAAGACAACGATGAAGAAGAATTCTGGGAAGAATGGACGTTGCGCAACGGAGATCAGATTTACAAAACCTCATCCAAATATGAAGTAATTCGTATGTGCTATTGTCAGATTGTACACCACCGTGCACAGTTGGGGGTTTATTTGCGATTGCTAAACATTCCGATTCCGGGAAGTTATGGTCCAAGTGCCGATGAGGTGATGATGTAGGATTTGTTATAATCCGGGTTACTAAAATAAAAATGGAAAAAGGGGCTGTCACAAAAGGACAGCCTCTTTTTTTGATACTGTATAGAAGTACAGTTATCGGGAAACAAAACAATTCTCTGTTTAAGGACGATTTATAACTATTTTTTTGATAATTTTTGAATGATCATTACGTTCCAATACAATCAGATAAGTTCCAATAGGAAGGTTGGTAACACTGATACTTTTGGTTCCGGTGAGGCTAAACTGTTTAACGGGTTGCCCCTTTGCATTGATCATTGTAGCTCTTTTAAAAACGGTACTGTCGGCAACTATTTTAAAACTGTTTCTGGCCGGATTGGGCCATATTTTTATAGTGGTGTCCGAATAGGTATCTTCAAATTCGTTGGGTTTATCCGTAATGGCTTTGGTTACCGATTCCGGTTGAAACCGGGAAAGAATTGGTAGTCGGGTTCCGTCAGCACCAACAGCATAGATATTCACGGCATTTTTAGGGAAATAAACCAACGTTGTTTTTCCGGTAAGATCGCCAGTGGCATAGGTCGTCACAAAAAGCACCTTCTTGTCGGCCGTAATCGTCTCGAAAGCGACGGAATTTTTCCAGACCGTATGAGCAATCCGATAATAGGTTTTTCCGGGAGCGACAGTATTGTCAATTGTAAATCCGGTATTGATAACGCCTTCCGGATTCAGATTGTTTTTATACATATACATATTTCGTGCGGTAATATAATGTAGTACCGGCGATCGGGGTTTGGGATATTTTTTGGCGGCAATATAGGCTTTTGTTGCATCGATATTTGCTTGAGTAATCGTGATTTTTCCGGGCGTATAATCGTTTACAACCGCGTCAAATGGGATCAGGAATCCGGATTTAATAAAAAAATCGGTTAAGTCCTGTTGAACCGCATCACTCGCATATTTGACAAAATTCATCATTTGCTGACCGTTACTGACCGGCTTCCCATTGGACGGAGCGTTCCGTATAGACTGTGTGATTATACCGAGCCAGTTGGCATAATTGGTATTCCCTCCAATGTTATTGTTGGCTATTACCTGTTCCAGAGTTGGAGCGTTCATACCGGCTCCGGCAATGGAATAATAGAGCTGTAGCTGCCAGAAAGGTAATAGTCTTTCGAAAATATTGCTACGACTCATGATATTTTTTTGTTTCAGACCAAATTCGTTGTAATAACTGTTATACAGATTACCGGGAAGACGAGTGCCAAGATACGGATCGTCTGTCGTTTCCAACCGCGTTAACCGGGAATGACTTAGGATATAACTGGTATAGGCTGAGTAAATCATGTTGGTTACCTCGAAAGTTCCGGTCCATTTCAAACCATTAGGAAACTGATTTTGTTGTCCAAACCTATTCGCGATCGCCCATATATCGAGTTGATGCGGCGAAGTAAGTGCATTTTGATTCCAACTGAGATCAAAATGAGCGTGATGGTTGGAGGCATAATAGCCGCCTTTTGATTCAATCCAGGCGAACAACCGGTTACGGGGAACAAGATTGTATTTTACCAGTCCCATCTGATGGAATTGTATTGCAATAATAGAATCCCATTTCTGGATAAGTTCCTGTCCTTTAAAAAGAGTATTTTGAATTAGCGGCTCCTTAAGGACGTTTATACCGATATGTTTTCCCACCAGATCTACTTTGGGATATGCTTTGTTAAGCAATGTTTCCTGCCATTCCTCAAAAGAAGAAGAAGTCGATAAAAAACCATTTACCGTTCCGGTAGTAATGTTGATTTTAACATCGGGTAAATCAGGAATGTCACTGTTATACTCGATATACGCCAGTCCGCTATTGGTGACAGTAAATTTGTTCAGTCCGGGTTTGAGGAAATAAATACTTTCTTTAGAATCTGTTTCGTTGGCAAAATCCTTTATTTTTAAAGAAACACTTCCTTTGGATGCATTGTAATCGGTAACAAATACAATCGCAAGAGCATTGTTTTCAAAAGCAATACCCGTGGGATTCTGATAGCAGCTGTATTCATATGCATTCTTTAAAATCGTTTTTGTTTTTAGCGGAGACGGTACAGCTTGATATTGTTGTACCCGGAACTTTTTTGGATCAGCTTTATCTAATAAATGCAGCGCCAGTTTTTTAAAAAAAGGATCGGATATGGTATTGATGTCATTTGCCGTAATACCGGGCCGTAAATCAGAATATAGTCGATCCGTAAAAATAGTCAGATAATGATCGGTTTGTTCTCTTTTCTGGTAAAATTCGATTTCGGCAATACTGGCAAAATTGTTATATCCGCTCAATACGGTTATTCGCACCTGTGCGGGTTGTTTAAAGCTATGGGAAAACGGAATCATGGCCGAGGTGTTTTTGAACCCGCAGTCATAATTTTCCACCACGGTCTGGTAATTGCCGGTAGCCGTCCGGGCTTCGACCTTAATGCGACCGAAGATACCGTTACGATTACCGTCTTGTCTGGGATGATAGACAATATAGTCCATATTGTCGACAGTGGAAAAATTATAGACCAATGAATAGGGAAGCGCTTTATGGGTATGGTTGGAATGATAAAGAGTACTTTGTTTTCCGTCAAAAGACTGGCTGATTCCTTCGCTGGGCTGATAGTTTGATGCGGAGGCACTGCTAACAGGAAGCTTTAGATCGTCTAAATGAGCTACAGAAGCTGCTTCAATGGAAAATGAATCCGGTTTGGGGGTGATTTGCGGTTGCGATGAATAGAAAGCCATTTCGGCCACACTCGAAAAATTACCATAACCGGATTTTACTATAAACCGTATAACGACAGGATTGTCGACTCCCGATCCGGGTAATGACAGCACTTTGACATCTTGGGTTTGTTGCCAGTTTACAGTAGTGAGTGGTTGAAACTGAAATGGATAATGGGTTGCGGCCCATATTTCGACTTCGCCCCATCTGCCCTTGGTTGCCCCATCATGTCTGGGCGTATATTCGATAGAGCTGATGTTGGGAGCCTGAAAAAAATAGTAATCCAGCGTATCGGGTATTCCGGTTTTGGACCATTCAGACAGGTATATGGTCGCAGTATTGTTGTCACAACTTTTATCGGGACCTTGTCTGGGCTGAAACGGTCTGCTGGAAGTGACCTTATACGGTTTTACAGGGAAAACCTGAGCAGTTGCCAGAGTAAAGGATATCTCGGGAAGTAACAACGTGACAAAGAGGGTTAAAATTATTTTTTTCATTGCTGATCAATATGTGTAATACGGAATAAATTTAAAATATTGTAAGACAGCTGTTTAATATTGTCTTGTTATGACCTTTAAAAGCTTTTTTTGTCTAGTTGTTTTTCAGTATTGACAGAAAAATAAGTAGCGAAAAAGGAACGACAGCGTTGGTTTCGGAATGTTATAAAAAGCAAAAGGGCAGAATTGCAACATATTGTGATAAAATATGTATTTATTGCAAAAAGCTTAAAATGATTGCTTTTTTGTTAAGAAAAACAGTTAAAGATTCGTTTTACTGTTAGAATTTTAAATAGAATTAGTAAATTGCACGGCATATATAGGATGATTTCTCTCCTTACAAGAAGGAATATCAGATCACTAAACCAACACTATTTTACATGTCAGTTTTAGAAAAAATCAATTCTGCCGAAGCGATTGCTCTGGAAGATAAATACGGAGCGCATAATTATCATCCGCTTCCGGTAGTATTATGCAAAGGAGAGGGTGTTTTTGTCTGGGATGTGGAAGGTAAGAAGTATTATGACTTTTTATCGGCCTACTCAGCCGTAAACCAGGGACATTGCCATCCGAAAATTGTTAATGCGATGATCGAACAGGCGCAAACATTAACATTGACTTCAAGAGCGTTTTACAACGATAAATTGGGAGCTTATGAAAAATTCGTAACCGGTTATTTCGGATTCGATAAAGTATTACCCATGAATACCGGAGCCGAAGCCGTGGAAACCGCTTTAAAATTATGCCGTAAATGGGCTTATGAAAAAAGAGGAATTCCGGAAAATCAGGCGCAGATTATCGTTTGTGAAAACAATTTCCACGGTAGAACCACCACGATTATCTCCTTTTCCAACGACGAAAATGCCCGCAAGAATTTCGGGCCGTATACGGAAGGATTTATCCGTATTCCATATGATGACATCGCTGCGTTGGAAAACGCGCTTAAATCGAATAAAAACATTGCAGGATTCCTTGTAGAACCTATTCAGGGGGAAGCGGGAGTTTATGTGCCGGCCGAAGGCTATCTGGCCAAAGCAAAAGAATTGTGTGAAGCACACAATGCTCTTTTTATTGCCGATGAGGTACAAACAGGTATTGCACGTACCGGAAAATTACTGGCCGTACAACACGAAAACGTACAACCGGACATTCTGATCTTAGGTAAGGCCTTATCGGGAGGAGCCTATCCGGTTTCGGCAGTATTGGCAAATGATGCGATCATGAATGTGATCAAACCGGGACAACACGGATCTACTTTTGGAGGAAATCCGGTAGCGGCTGCGGTGGCAATTGCCGCGTTGACTGTAGTCGAAGAAGAACAGCTGGCAGTCAATGCAGAAAAATTAGGAGCCTTATTCCGGGCGAAAATGAACGACTATATTGCCGGAAGTTCGATCTGTACATTAGTGCGCGGAAAAGGACTTTTAAATGCGATAGTGATCAACGATACAGAAGAAAGCGATACCGCCTGGAACATCTGTATGGCGTTACGCGATAACGGTCTTTTGGCCAAACCAACCCATGGAAATATCATCCGTTTTGCACCGCCTTTGGTGATGAATGAAGAGCAGTTGCTGGACTGTGTTGGCATTATCACAACCACATTGGGGCAATTCGAAAAGTAAAAATAATTTAGAATATTGTTTACATTGTAAAAGCAGCTTTCGGGCTGCTTTTTTATTGGAATTACGGTAGAGGGTAAGTTGATGGTTAGAAAAGAAGCGGAATGCAAAAGTTTGCTATTTTTGAATAAAATAAAACAAGTGATATGAAAACGATGTATATACTGTTGTTTTTCGGAATGGGTGCCTGGGCCTTGTACGAACAAACACAACCCCATCCAAACATCTGGGTGCAGATAATAGCAGTGGTGATTTTCTTTTACGGGATGATGAAACTGATGGAGAAAGTACCAGGTAAAAATCAGGAAAAGGAGGAAGAAGATGTTTAATATAGGTGACCATGTTGCGGCACTGGATGAGGATATCAGTGGCGTGGTAAAAGAAGTGAAAAAGGATCAGGTTTTAGTGGAAACTAGCGATGGATTTTTGATGACATTTTTTGTCAACGAGGTTATTAAAATGGATAAATCCAGTAAGTTAGATGTATTTAATTCAGGTATGACTTTAGATTCTGTTTTGAAGGAAAAAGAGCTGCCTAAAAAGCGCTCTTTTGTAAAAGAAAAGCGTTCCCGTAAGGATGAATTTGTCCTGGAAATCGATTTGCATATTGAAAAATTAGTACCCTCAAAACGAGGAATGTCAAACTATGATATCCTGACAGTGCAAATGGAAACGGCGCAACGTCAAATCGAATTTGCCATAAAAAACAGGATTCCCAGAATTGTTTTTATTCATGGTGTCGGGGAAGGAATTTTAAAAGCCGAGCTGGATTTTTTGCTGGGCCGATATGACAATATCGTCTTCCAGGATGCCGATTATCAGAAGTACGGATTGGGGGCGACAGCGGTTTATTTTAAACAAAATGCAAATCGCTAAGCATAAAAAAAGACCGGATATGTCCGGTCTTTTTTTATGCTTTTTAGAATATTGTTGTGTTAGTTTGTAATGTAGTCTCCAAAAGTATACTCGGGATGCGTAAAAGATTGCGAGCCTTTTTGGTAAACAACATTTTGGAATTTAAGGTTGTGTTTGTACCCGATGACAGTTGTGTTGGTCGGATCAAAAACTTCGGTTGTAACGATCGTAATACTACCTTGACTGGCGATCCATTCTTCGCTTAAAACAATCGGAGTAACAGGGGCACTTCCGGCGCAGGCAACAACGGCAGAATAGTCAGGATTCGACCCGGTAACTGAAGAGGAATACATTCTGTAAATCACCTTTGCAGTATCTCCCAAATTGATGGTTTGCGTTCCGGCCTGACTTGGATAAGAACCGGCAGGTAAATCGACCAGTAAAAATTGACCACCGTTTTTAAGATAAATTTTGTTGTCCGAACAATTTTGCGGAACCGCTCCCGGAAACGAAAAACTTAAAGTGTTATTGGCCGAAGTGTAGGTCCCGAAAAGATAGTCCGGGAATGAAAGCGTTGAAGTATTATTGCTAAACTGCGTGTTCTTAAATTTAATCAAATGACTATAGCTGATCCGGGTCGACAGGGATGTAGGATCAACAGTTGGAATCATGGTGGTGGTTATTGCAACGGTTCCTCCGGGTTTAACATTAAATTCATCCACTACCGACGGGCTGGAAGGCGGTATGGTCGAACAGATAGAGGAAGACGTTACACTACCTGAATACGAACGATAGATAACATCGGTCGTATTAAGAATTGTATAGACTCTTGGCGTATTGAGAGGTGTCTCTTCATTTTTAAAAAACGTAGGACTGATGTTTAAAAGCATTAACTGATTACCGCTGGTTTTCAATAAAATATCATTGTTGGAGCATTTTTGAACGGCAACACTGCCAAAATCAAAGGTTTCCACAACAATATCACCGTCGTCACAGCTATTCAGAAGGAATAAGCATACAAATGCGCTAAAAACTTTTTTCATTTGATTATAGAATTTGCAACAAAAGTAACTTTTTTTGTATTTACTATGTACGGATCAGATGAAATTCAACTTAATTGCTATATTTGAAACTCATAACTAATCTAAATCAAGTTCTTGTACTTATGGAAGTATCGCCAACTAAGACCAACTACCCGGCGCTGTATACCCTGATTAACGTGTTTTTTTTCTGGGGTTTTATCGCTGCGGGAAACAGTATTTTTATCCCCTTTTGTAAACATTATTTTTCACTCGACCAATTCCAGTCCCAGCTGATCGATTTTGCCTTTTATACAGCCTATTATACGGGAGCCTTGCTGCTGTTTATCTTCGGAACCTTTAAAGGGAGAGATGTTGTAGGGAACTGGGGTTATAAAAAGAGTATCGTCTACGGACTTCTGTTTTCGGCCTTAGGAGCGGGAGCGATGATTTTAGCGGTTGAAAGCAATATATACCTGGGGATGTTGGTTGGTCTTTTTATCGTAGCACTTGGTTTTTCGCTGCAACAAACAGCAGCCAATCCGTTTGCCATTTCGCTTGGTGATCCTAAAACAGGAGCCAGTAGGGTGAATCTTGGAGGCGGTATCAATTCATTCGGAACCACTATCGGCCCAATCATTGTGGGACTTGCCTTATTCGGGACTACCGCATCGGTAACAGACGAACAAATCAAACACCTCGAACTCGACAAAGTAATCCTGTTATACATCTGCGTGGGATTGTTATTTCTGGGTGCGGCTGCCATGTTCTATTTCTCGAAAAAAGTACCGGCCGGAATCTCAAATGAACCGATGGAGAAAGCAGGTAAAGCGATGCGTTTCCTGATCGTGATGACGGTATTGCTGGTAGTTATTTTCGTTCCGGTTTTTAATAGCTATAAAAGCGCAGAAGCGCGAAAAATAGAAGTACTCAAAAAAGAAATCAAAGCAATAAAAGACGAGCATTCGAAAAATGATGATCAAATTCCGGCCGATGATGTTATTGAAAAGATAGAGGCGAAGATAGCCGAGCTTAAAGGACCATTAGAAAAAAAGAGAATGTTCTGGTTGTCCGGCGGCTTGTTGGTAATTATCGGCGGCTTGTTATTTGTGAAACAAAGTGCCGTGAAAAAAAGCGAAGGCTGGGGCGCGATGCAATATCCGCAATTGGTTTTGGGAATGTTGGCCATCTTTACCTATGTAGGCGTGGAAGTAGCCATTGGAAGTAACCTTGGTGAGTTACTCGGGCTTAAGGAATTCGGAGGGTATAAGTCGTCCGAAATCGCACCTTATGTTTCCATGTATTGGGGAAGTTTAATGATCGGGCGTTGGGCCGGTGCAATTAGTGTATTTAATTTAAGTCAGACAAAAAAAATAATCGCATTAATCGCAGTGCCATTAATCGCATTTGTAATTGTTATACGACTCAATATTCTGGTAGGTCAGGATGTGGAACCGCTATATTATTATGTGATATGTGTAGTGGCGCAGATCGGCGCTTTCTTCCTGAGTAAAGACAAACCGGCAAGAACCCTGATGGTTTTTGGATGTATGGGACTTATCGCTATGGTAACCGGACTAATGACAGATGGAATGGTCGCAATTTATGCCTTCCTGGCGGGTGGTTTGGCCTGTAGTATTATGTGGCCGGCTATTTTTAGCCTTTCCATTATGGGATTAGGAAAATATACCGCACAGGGATCGGCCTTTTTGGTGATGATGATTTTAGGAGGAGGGATTATTCCGCCTATCCAGGGGAAATTGGCCGATATTATCGGAATTCATAATTCGTATGTGATTCCGGTGCTTTGTTTTGCCTATCTGACATTCTTTGCGATCATCGTAAAATCGATACTGGCCAAACAAAATATAGATGTGGATGCAACAGAAGTAAAAGCAACGCATTAATAGATTAAGAAAAAGCTAAATTCAGATTCGGAGCAGGGGAAATCGTTACCTTTGCTCCGAATTTTATTTTCTGATGAAAGCAACAAAATACTACCTGGCTGCATTTGTAGCCTTTTTGATCTGGGGATTTTTTAGCCTCGGATTAAAACCAATCCACGATTATCCATCACTGGATATTTTGTTTTACCGCGTCTTTTTAGGAGTGGTATTAATGTCGTTGATCAATATTTTATTTCGCAGAAATGTTATCCGAAAAGACTGGGCCAATTTTAAAAACATGCTACCCAATCATAAACGACAGATCTTGTTTCTAACGCTTGGAGGTTCCGTTTTGTTAATGGCAAACTGGTTCTTTTTTATCTTTGTGATGAACCATGTGAGTGTAAAAGCGGCTTCGTTTGCCTATCTGGTATGTCCGATTCTGACAACCGTTTTTGCCTATTTTATACTCCGCGAAAAGTTAAGTAACTGGCAGTGGACGGCCGTAGGTATTAGTGTTTTCAGTTGTGTTTTGTTGTCCTACAATCACTTCATGGATATTTTTTACAGCCTGATTGTAGCAGCTACCTATGCATTGTATCTGGTAAGTCAGCGGAAAAACAGCGAAATGGATAAATTCCTTTTGTTAAACATACAGCTGTTGGTAGCCGGAATTTGTATGCTGCCGTTTTATCCGGTTTATAGTAGCGCTTTGCCAACAGAAGGTTTGTTTTATGGTTATTTGTTGATCATTGTTGTGGTGTTTACGATAATACCATTGTTTTTAAATTTATATGCGTTAAAAGGAGTTAGCTCGGCGACGGTGGGAATCATGATCTATATCAACCCGATCATTAATTTCCTGTTGGCGGTTTTCTATTTTAAAGAACCGGTAAGTGTACAGCAATTGTCGGCCTATTCATTGATTTTGGTTTCGATAGTGGTTTTTAATGAAAAATTACTCTTCAGACGCCATAAAAAACAGTTAGAAGTATAGTTATGAAAAAAGTATATCTGGATAATGCCTCCACCACGGCTATCCGGCCCGAAGTGGTTCAGGAAATGGTTAGTGTTTTAACGGAAGACTACGGGAATCCGTCATCGACACATAGTTTCGGGCGTAGTGCCAAAGTATTGTTGGAAACGGCCCGGAAATCGATCGCAAAACAGCTAAACGCCAATGCGCAGGAAATTATTTTTACATCTTGTGGTACGGAAGCCGATAACTGGGTATTGCGCTCGGCAGTTAAAGATTTAGGCGTACGTCGTATTATCACCTCCAAAGTGGAACATCATGCGGTATTGCATACGGTGGAAGTATTGCAGCACGAATATACCATTACGGTCGATTATGTAAACGTATTGCCAAACGGCGGAATCGATTTCGCACATCTGAGTGAATTACTGGGACAGGAACAGAAAACACTCGTGAGTTTGATACATGTCAATAACGAAACCGGGACCATCCTGGATTTGGAAAGAACCGGGCGTATCTGCAAACAATACGGAGCCTGGTTTCATTCGGATACGGTACAGTCGATCGGTAAAACGGAAATGGATCTGCAGGAGTTGCCGATTGATTTCTTAGCGGCTAGTGCGCATAAATTCCACGGGCCAAAAGGAGTGGGATTCGCATTTGTCCGAAAAAATACCGGAATCCAGCCGTTGTTATATGGCGGCGAACAGGAAAAAGGATTGCGCGCCGGAACCGAAGCAGTACATCAGATCGTTGGAATGGCAAAAGCATTGGAACTATCCTATACCAATTTGGAAACCGAACGCAATCAGGTAACCGAATTAAAAAATTACCTTATTACGATCTTGAAAGCGACTTTTCCGGGTACGCAAATCAATGGTGGCGAAAATGGATTTTATAATATAGCCAATGTATTGTTGCCGTTTTCGGAGGATAAAACCGCGATGATATTGTTTAATCTCGATATGAAAGGGATTGCGGTTTCGCGCGGAAGTGCCTGTCAGTCGGGAAGTATTAAACCGTCGCATGTATTGGCTGAAATACTTTCGGATGAAGATCTGAAAAAACCAAGCTTGCGGATTTCATTAAGTCATTTCAATACAAAAGAAGATATCGACTTGTTGGTGGAAGCGCTAAAAACAGTTTGATTTTAGTATAATTATTTTCAATAGCAGGTTGAATGTTGTTTTGTCTGTTATTGTCCTTATAAAGGCGGTATAGTTCTACTATACTGCCTTATTTATTTTGGAGTAATGCCTTACTTTTAAATTTGTTAAAAAGTTAAAGCATGAAAAAAATAATGATAATCATTTATGTCCTCTTTGGTATTGGGAATAGTGGAAGCGCGCAGCAAAAAGGAGATGTGGAGTTCGGAGCTAATTTAGGGGGTAATTTTGCTACGATTACTCAAGATGATAATGGTCGATCAAACTTCAATTTTAATATAAATGCAGGGGTGTTTGCCGACTGTTATTTTTCGAAGCAATGGAGTGTAAAAGCAAAATTGATTTACGATCGGAAAGGAGGGAATAAAATTAATGTCGTTTTTGAAAACTATCCGGATTTTAAACTTGTAACGGATTTTAAACTTGATTATATAACGCTACCATTAATGATCAATTGGCATTTTGGCGAAACCCGAAAATGGTATGTTGGTTTAGGACCGTATGTAGGATTTTTAATGAGTGCCGAAGAATCGGAATTAGGTCTCAATATCGAAGACGAATTTTTAAAAACCGATTGGGAATTGCATTTGGTTTTGGATATAAAATTCCGATATCCGATACCGTAAAATTATTTTTTGAATACGATGGACAAAGTAGTGTTGCAAACATATCAAAATATAATAAAGAACAAAAATATTTAAATTCCAGAAGTGCTTTAAATGTTGGTGTAAGTATACAACTAAAATAAAGAGCAAGCAAAAGCCCTTTATTATGAATTTTTAAAAATATCCGGACGGTGAATCTCCATCCATTTCTCCGGACTGGCAATAGGTTTCCATCCGTATTTCTGATACAATTCGTGCGCATCGGCGGTTAGTAACATCCAACGTCGCAAATCCTGTAATTCCGGATGTGACATAATGGTTTCCATAAGCCATTTCGATAATCCCTGCCCGCGATAGGTTTCCAGTACAAAAACATCACCCAGATAAGCCATGGTTGAAAAATCGGAAATAACTTTGGCATAGCCCACTTGTTGGTCGCCGTGGAAAATTCCAAAGCAAAGTGCATTGTCGATTGATTTCTGAATGCGTTCCATCGGAATATCTTTACTCCAGTACGATTCCTGCGACAGGTAGTGGTGAATAACATTGAGATCCAGTTTGGATTTGTCGGTGGAAATGGTAAAGGCACCTTTGGTTTGTGTGATAATTTTCATTAGTATAAGGATTTGGTTGTAAAGAATCCGCCTGAACGATTGAGTCGTTGAAATGAAGCGTGGATTAATGGTTATAAAGTTAAGTATTTGTAGTAAAATCGGAAGAAAATGATCAAATGATTTTAATTGGAAAAATTTGAGGTTAAGCCGGTATGAAACCAATGATTTGCCAGCGTTAATAAAGGTTTAAAGTGGGTTTAAATTTTTAAGTTTTCAAAGGAATGCCTATTTTAGCATTTCAATAGAAAACAGATGATTTCAGAAACGCAATTTCAGCACGAACTGGATTTGATTATAACCAATGCTATCCGCGAAGATGTAGGAGATGGTGATCACAGTTCGTTAGCCTGTATACCGGAATCGGCTACCGGAAAAGCAAAATTATTGGTAAAAGACGACGGTATCTTAGCCGGAGTGGAATTTGCCCGTATGGTGTTTCAATATGTCGACCCGGCTTTACAGATGGAGGTGTTTATTTCGGATGGAACGCCTGTAAAATATGGTGATGTGGCGTTTCATGTTTCCGGAAGTTCGCAGTCGATACTAAAAGCAGAACGACTGGTGCTAAATGCGATGCAGCGTATGAGTGCAATCGCAACCAAAACAAAAGTATTTGTTGCTCTTTTGGAAGGTACCGGAACCAAAATTCTCGATACACGTAAAACCACACCGGGAATCCGTGCGATCGAAAAATGGGCGGTAAAAATAGCCGGTGGCGAAAACCATCGTTTTGCGTTATACGATATGATTATGCTAAAAGATAATCATATTGATTTTGCCGGCGGGATCACCAAAGCCATTCAGAAAACAAATACCTATCTGGCAGAAAAGAACCTTGATCTTAAAATTATCGTCGAAGCCAGAAATCTGGATGAAGTACGTGAAATCTTGGAAAACGAAGGGGTTTACCGTATACTGTTGGATAATTTTAACTACGACGATACGCGTAAGGCTGTTGAAATGATTAACGGAAAATGTCTAACGGAATCGTCCGGCGGAATCAACGAAGAAACGGTACGACATTATGCCGAGTGTGGAGTGAACTATGTTTCTTCCGGAGCGCTAACGCATTCTATTTATAATATGGACCTGAGTCTGAAAGCGATTTAATTTGTATATTACATCAAAAAATAACACGAAAACGAAACGATAGCGTAGTGTCAAAAGAAATCGAAGAACAAATTGAAAAAATACCGGTACTGAACAAGTTGATGGCTTTTATCAAAACGATAAAAGTTCCCGGGCTTGAAGGACTATCATTGTATGACTTGTTGGAGTTATACGGAATCGGTATCGCCAAAGGCGCCTTTTCGTATCGCGCGGGTGCCATTGCCTTTAGTTTCTTTATGGCGCTTTTTCCATTCGCTCTTTTTATACTGAACCTGATACCGTATATTCCGTTAGAAGGATTTCAGGAAGATTTTTTAAAATTCGTATCCGATAGCGTACCGCCAAATACCTATGGGGCTATCGAAGCCATTCTGATGGATATTATGAATAATAGTTATAAAAGTCTCCTTTCGTCGGGATTCTTTTTGTCAATATTTTTAATGTCCAACGGATTAAATGCGGTTTTGGGCGGATTCGAATCGTCCTATCATATTACGATTACCAGAGGTTATTTTAGGCAATATGCGGTAGCCATCGGGTTGTCGATTATTTTTTCCTTTTTCCTGATCGTAACGGTAGCGGCCATAGTCGTGTCGGAGGTAGTTATTCAGATGTTGTCCAATCGACTATTATTGGACGATGTGTTGTTTATCCAGTTGGCGCGGTATGCTTTTATCCTGATCATGTTGTTTGTGTCGGCTTCATTTCTGTTTAAATTCGGAACAAGAGAAACCAAACAGATTCCGTTTTTTAATGCCGGAGCGATCTTTACTACAGTTTTAGTGGTGATTTCGTCTTATGTATTTGGGATTTATGTGGTGCGTTTTGCGCGGTATAACGAATTGTATGGATCGATTGGTACACTTCTTGTATTGATGTTTTATATATGGATAAACTGTATGATTTTGTTGTTAGGGTTTGAATTAAATGCTACTATTAACAAATTAAAAAGAAAAAATTTATATATTTAACAAAACGAAAAAACTATAATTATGAGAAAACAACTTTTGACGGTATTCTTTGTAGCATTTGTAGGACTGTTCTCAGCGCAGGCACAAGGCGTGGTGGGCAAATGGAAAACAGTTGATGATGAAACTGGTGAAGCAAAATCAATAGTGGAAATCACGGAATCCGGAGGGAAAATCTACGGTAAAGTGGTTGAGATTTTGAATCCGGCGAAGAAAAATGCAAAATGTAAAGATTGTAGCGGTGAAGATAAAGACAAACCAATCTTAGGATTGACTATTATAAAAGGATTGAAAAAATCCGGCGATGAATATACCGATGGGAAAATCCTGGATCCAAACAAAGGAAAACTATATAAGTGTACCGTAAAATTAGACGGTCACGATAAACTAAATGTTAGAGGATATGTGGGAATTTCATTAATTGGAAGAACTCAAACCTGGTCAAGAGTAAAATAAATAGCTTTTAAATAGTATAAAAAAAACACTTCTCCCGGGAAGTGTTTTTTTATGGTCAGCCGTTATCTTTGTAATTTAAAATCAGCCGATGTCATATTTTGTAGAAGTTGTCTTGCCGTTAGCTTTGAATAAAACCTTTACGTATCAGGTTTCCGAAGCCGAATATGAATTCCTTCAAAAAGGGATGCGTGTAGCGGTGCCTTTTGGTAAAAACAAAATCTATACGGCATTGGTAATCGACTTGCATCGGGACGAACCACTTTTGTATAAGGCGAAGGAAATCCATCAGATACTGGATGAGGCGCCTGTAGTAAACGAATTTCAGATTGAACACTGGAAATGGGTAGCCGACTATTATATGTGTAGTATTGGAGATGTGTATAAAACTGCATTGCCTTCTGGTTTTTTATTGGAAAGTGAAACGATTATTGCTGCGCCTCAGGAAGTGTATACCGATAGTAAGGAGTTGGAGGATGATGAATTTTTAATCTGGCAGGCGTTACAACAACAGTCGTCTTTAAAAGTGGAAGATATTATGGCGATTCTGGGGAAAAAGAACGTTTTTCCGGTATTGAACAGAATGTTGTCTAAAAATGTACTGACACTTCAGGAAGAGGTGGTTGAAAAATACAAGCCGAAAGTAACAAAATACATCCGCTTACATCCGGAATTTTTACAACAGGAGCAATTGTCGGAATTGATGGAATTACTTTCTCGTGCTCCGAAACAACGGGAATTGGTATTGCAGTTTTTTCAGTTACAGGCAACCGAAAAAAAGCCGGTTTCAGTTAAAAAATTAATAGAAGTTTCCGGAGCGGGACAAGCAGCGGTTAAATCGCTTGTTGATAAAGCTGTTTTTGAAGAATACTACCTGTCGGAAGATCGGGTTCGTTTTGAGAAATCGGAAGATTCCGGTTTTGAATTAAGTGGGCCACAGCAAATAGCGTTGAACGAAATTAAAGATAGTTTCGAAAAACAAAGTGTATCCTTATTACATGGGGTTACGGCTTCCGGGAAAACGGAAGTCTATATCAAACTGATTGAAGAATATATGCAATCCGGAAAACAGGTGTTGTATCTGTTGCCTGAAATTGCACTAACGGTTCAGTTGGTAAGTCGCCTTACGGCTTACTTTGGAAATCAGATAGCGGTTTATCATTCCAAATACACCAATAACGAAAGAGTAGAAGTCTGGCAGCAGGTATTGCAAAATTCCGAAAAAGCCAAAATTGTAATCGGAGTCCGATCGGCTTTGTTTTTGCCGTTTTCGAATCTGGGACTCATTGTGATTGACGAAGAACATGAGCAAACGTTTAAGCAGTTTGATCCGGCACCGCGATACCACGCCCGTGATGGGGCTATAGTACTGGCAGCGGCACACCGGTCAAAAGTGCTTTTGGGATCGGCTACGCCAAGTCTGGAAACCTATTATAATGTACAATCCGGAAAATACGGTTTGATCAATTTAACGGAGCGCTACGGAAAAGTGTTGCTGCCGGAGGTTTTTCTGGTCGATTTAAAAGATAAATACAAGCGGAAACGTATGAAAGGGCATTTTAGCGATACGCTGATAGAGGCCATTTCGGAATCGTTGTCGTTGGGTGAGCAGGTGATTTTATTTCAAAACAGAAGAGGGTATTCACCTTTTGTGGAATGTATGACCTGCGGACATGTGCCGCAATGTCCTAATTGTGATGTGAGTCTTACCTATTATAAATATAAAAATCAATTGCGTTGTCATTATTGCGGGTATTCGATTGCAAATCCTACACATTGTCACGCTTGCCAGTCGGTGGATTTGTCAACCAAAGGATTTGGAACGGAACAGATCGAAATGGAATTGCGGGAGCTTTTTCCGGAAAAAAACATTGGTCGGATGGATCAGGATACAACCCGCGGTAAATATGGTTATGAAAAAATAATCGATGCTTTCCGGGAACAGGAAATTGATATTCTGGTGGGGACGCAAATGTTGGCCAAAGGCTTGCATTTTGATAATGTTACGCTGGTTGGAATTATGAATGCCGACAATATGCTGAATCAACCGGATTTTCGTTCGCATGAAAGGGCTTTTCAGATGATGACACAGGTAGCTGGTAGAGCGGGAAGAAGTGAAAAGAAAGGAAAAGTGATGATTCAAACCTATAATCCTTATCATAATATTATCCAGCAGGTAACGGCCAATGATTATATCGGAATGTATAAAGAACAGGTCTATGAACGGCACAATTTTAAATATCCACCCTTTTACCGATTAGTAAAACTGACGTTAAAACACCGTGATTTTGATAAATTAAAAGAAGGTTCAATGTGGATGTATAATGTGTTGACACAATCCCTTCAAATCCCGGTTCTTGGTCCGGAAGAACCTGCTATAAGCAGGATCCGGAATGAATACATCCGGACCATTCTAATTAAGATTCCGCAGAAAAGCCATTTGGGGAACACCAAAAAAATGATACGGAAAATTGGAAGCAGTTTTGAGGCTATCCCGCAATACCGGGCGATAAAAGTCTCGGTTAATGTGGATAATTACTAAGCGTTTTCGATCGCTTTTACCAAATCTTCTTTTTTGTTCCGGCTCAATGGAATTTTATTGGTGCCGATTTCGGCAAATTTACTGTTGAACTTGTCGATTTTATCAATGTTAACAATAAAGGATTTGTGAACCCGGATAAACTTGTCTTTCGGGAGTTCGTTTTCAAACGCTTTCATGGTCGACAGTACCAGGTGGTTGTCCTCGTCGGTAATCACTTTTACATAATCCCCGTAGGCTTCGATCCATTTAATTCTCGAAATGTAAATTTTAAGTTTTTTAAGGTTACTCTTAATAAAGATAAACGGACTTTCCTCGTCGGAATTTTCTTTTCCGAGCAAAACAAAGTTCATCGCTTTTTTTACAGCAACATTAAATCGTTCGCGGGTAATAGGTTTGTGCAAATAATCGGTAGCGGCATAATCAAATGCTTTAACGGCATATTCCGTTTTTGATGTAATGAAAATCACCTGCGGTTTTGCCTTCAATCCGTCTAGTAAATCAAAACCGCTTATAACCGGCATCTCGATATCCAGAAAAACCAGGTCTACGTTTTTGTTGGTAATGCAATTCTTTGCTTCAATAGCATTAGAGAATTCACCTACAAGGGAGAGATTTGGGTTCTCGGTTACGAGTTTGGTAATGGTTAAACGCTGAATACTACTATCATCAACTACAATACAGTTTATCTTCATATTCTAATAAAAATCAAATAAGTTTATTTTAGTAATAAAAATAGCAAAACGGATCGGATTGACAAAGGATACTTAGGATAAAATGAGTGTCAGGGTTAAAAAAAAGAAAATCTCCTTGTGGATTAAATATAAATCGCTATTTTTGCACCCAATTTTATAACAAATAAATTTTATTCTTATGAATCATTATGAAACTGTTTTCATCTTGAATCCCGTTTTATCTGAGCAGCAGGTAAAGGAAACAGTAAGCAAATTTGAAGATTTTCTTACTTCTAGAGGAGCAGAGATGGTAGCGAAAGAGGATTGGGGCTTAAAAAAATTAGCGTACGAAATCCAACACAAGAAAAGTGGTTTTTATCACTTATTCGAATTCAAAGTATCAGGAGAAATCTTAGTTGCATTTGAAACTGAATTCCGTCGTGACGAAAGAGTAATGCGCTTTTTAACTGTAAGTTTAGACAAACATGCAGTATCTTGGGCTGAAAGAAGAAGAGCAAAATTAAAATCTACAAAAGCTTAATTAGTATGTCAAGTATTGAGCAATCTGCAAAAGGAAAAAAAGACGGAGATATCAGATATCTTACACCTTTAAATATAGAAACTAACAAAACTAAAAAGTATTGTCGTTTCAAAAAGTCCGGTATTAAATATGTTGATTATAAAGATGCGGACTTCTTATTAAAATTCGTGAATGAGCAAGGAAAAATCCTTCCTCGTCGTTTAACAGGAACTTCTTTGAAATACCAAAGAAAAGTATCTGTAGCGGTAAAAAGAGCACGTCATTTAGCATTAATGCCATATGTGGCTGATTTATTAAAATAAAAAAGAGGCGAGATTATGGAACTTATATTAAAACAAGACGTACAAAATTTAGGTTTTAAAGACGATGTAGTATCTGTTAAGCCAGGTTACGGTCGTAACTTTTTAATTCCTCAAGGAGTTGCTATTTTAGCAACACCGTCAGCTAAAAAAGTATTAGCTGAAAACTTAAAACAAAAAGCTCACAAAGAAGCTAAAATCGTTGCTGATGCGAAAAGCTTAGCTGAAGCGATCAAAGCTTTAGAGATCAAAATCACAGCTAAAGCTGGTGGTGAAAAATTATTCGGATCTGTTACTAATGCAGATATCGCTGAAGTTTTAGAGAAAAACGGACATGCAATCGATAAAAAATTCATCACTTCTGGTATCGTTAAACGTACTGGAAAATACAGCGCTTCAATCCGTTTACACCGTGATGTAATCGTTGATTTAGCTTACGAAATTGTTGCTGAAAAAGCATAATTTTAGTAAAATAAAACAAAGGCCTTCCCAATCGGGAAGGCTTTTTTTATACCTTTATGTTTTGCCGGCTATCGGAGCAAAACGACTACGGTACTAAAACAAAAACAATGAGATATACGCGATTAACAAAAGAACAGCTGGAAGAACTGCATCCGGAGTTTGTGAATTTTTTAGCGACACAATCGGTCGATAAAGCCGAATGGGATAAAATTAAAGCGCAAAACCCGGAAGTTGCCGAACAGGAGATCGATGTTTTTTCCGATCTGATCTGGGAAGGTGTATTAACCAATGCCAAATACCTGGAACACTATTCCAGACATCATATTTTTCTGTTTCATTGCAGTGATATTCATATGCAAACCATTGTAATCCATTCGCTGGTTGCGGAAGTCGATTTCCTGTCCAAAGAAGGACTGGATTGGCTTAGTGATAATCTGTTCACAGATAATGTTGAAATTCAGAAAGGACAAAAGGTTTTTGTTGACGAACGCAATGACGAAATATTCGGACTGGTTCGTCAGGGAGCCATTCTGTGTGACGGCGATTTGTACCGCCAAATGGAAAACATACTCGAGTAATAGAAAATCGGAATTACACCCCGAAATTATCAGAAATTGGTTAAATTAGTTCCTTCAAACTGGTTTTCCCAATTTTTGTATTTTATGGACGTTTTGCAGACTATTCAGGCGCTGAGAGAAGTATTGAATCAACACAATTATAACTATTATGTGTTGGATAACCCGACAATCTCCGACTATGATTTCGATTTGAAATTAAAAGAGTTACAGGCACTTGAAGCGCAGTATCCGGAATATTTTGACGAAGATTCGCCAACCCAGCGTGTGGGTGGTTCGGTAACGAAAAATTTCGAAACCATTTTGCATGAATACCGCATGTATTCGCTGGACAATTCGTATTCCAAAGAAGACTTGTTGGATTGGGAAAAAAGAGCGCAGAAAATACTGGGTGATGTCGCGTTGGAATATACCTGCGAATTAAAATATGATGGTGCTTCGATTAGTATTACCTACGAAGACGGAAGGTTAAAGCGCGCCCTTACCCGGGGCGACGGTTTTCAAGGGGACGATGTAACCAATAATATCAAAACGATAAAAGCCGTTCCGATCCGTTTAAAGGGCGATTATCCTCCGAAGTTCGAAATTCGGGGGGAAATTATTCTGCCATTTGCCGGTTTCGAAAAAATGAATCAGGAGTTGATCGAAATCGGAGAAACACCCTATTCGAATCCGCGAAATACCGCGTCGGGAAGTCTGAAATTACAGGATAGTTCCGAGGTAGCAAAACGACCATTGGATTGTTTGTTGTATGCACTCGTAGGGCAACAATTACCGTTTCAATCGCAATTCGAAGGATTGGAAAAAGCACGACAATGGGGTTTTAAAGTGCCAAAACAAGCACAATTGGCCCGAAATATGGAGGAGGTTTTTGCTTTTATCGATCATTGGGATACACACCGTCATACGTTGCCGTACGAAACCGATGGTGTGGTGATCAAGGTAAATAGTCTGCAATATCAGGACGAATTGGGATATACGGCAAAATCACCGCGTTGGGCGATTGCCTATAAGTTTAAAGCCGAACAGGTGTCGACCCGTTTGTTGTCGATTGCGTATCAGGTAGGACGAACCGGAGCGATTACGCCGGTAGCCAATCTCGAACCGGTTCAGTTGGCCGGAACGATTGTAAAACGCGCCTCGTTACACAATGCGGATCAAATCGAAAAACTGGATATCCGAATTGGCGATACTGTTTTTGTCGAAAAAGGCGGCGAAATCATTCCTAAAATTATTGCTGTTGATGAAACACAACGCCCAGTCGATTCGCAGCCTACCGTTTATATAACGCATTGCCCGGAATGCCAGACCGAACTGGTGCGTAAAGAAGGGGAAGCGCAGCATTATTGTCCAAATTTCTATGGGTGTCCGCCACAAATCATTGGGCGAATTCAGCACTATATCTCCCGAAAAGCGATGGATATTGAAGGCCTGGGAGGAGAAACCGTCGCTTTATTATACAATAACGGACTGGTACACGATTATGCCGATTTATACGAATTGACAAAAGAGCAGGTGATTCCGTTGGAGCGAATGGCTGAAAAATCAGCGGATAACTTGATCAAAGGAATCGAAAAATCCAAAGAAGTGCCGTTCGAAAGGGTCTTGTTTGCACTGGGAATCCGTTATGTAGGAGAAACCGTAGCTAAAAAACTGGCTAAACATTATAAAACCATCGATGCATTGGCGCAGGCAAGTTTGGAGGATTTGGTTCTGGTTGATGAAATCGGCGAGCGAATCGCACAGAGTGTACTGGAATTTTTTGCGAACGATGCCAATAAAATTATCATCGAACGATTGCGAAGTTTTGGTGTGCAACTGGAAATGGGTGCGCATCACGACACGGCCGTTTCGGAGCTGTTATCGGGTAAAACGTTTGTAGTGTCCGGTGTTTTTGAAAAATTTTCCAGAGACGACCTTAAAAAAGCGATAGAAGACAATGGTGGAAAGGTGGGAAGTTCCATATCGAAAAAGACCGATTATGTAGTGGCCGGAGCGAATATGGGACCAGCAAAACTGGAAAAAGCAAGTCAGTTGAATATCCCGATTATCACGGAAGATGAATTTCAGCTAATGCTTCAATAAGCACTTTAATGTCAGGAGAATTGTAGAAATTAACGTTTTTTTTTGATCCAAATCGATGGAATCTGCTTTTCCCGGGATTTTTACGTTATTGTAGGACGTCCTATTGTAACTTGCGGCAAAAATCTTTCATTTTTAATCTGTTATGTGGTGTAGTATGGAGCAAAAAGTAAAAGACGGAATAAGTGGGATTCTGATTTTGTTTTATTTTTTGATTGGAGGGATTTCGGTATTGAGTGAATATATGCAGGATCATTTTCTGACTTATATTTCGAAACCCTTCCTGATGCCAATATTATTTTATCTCTATTACCTGAACTCCGAAAAGCGGAACAATGCCTTTGTGCTTGCACTTTTTTTTAACTGGATAGCCAATATTGCCTTTGTGGCGGCGACAAAAGATACGGTTTATTTCGGATCGCTGTTTTTTCTGTTGTATCGCGTGATGGTAGTGTATATGTTGGTGGAGCGGATCGCTTTTCCAAGAATCATCCCATTTTTGATAGGTTGTATCCCGTTTTTCTTTATTTATATTACCGTTACCAGTCTTGTGAATGCCGAGATCGAAAACGGAATTTACCTGTTTTGGGTGAATGGAATTTTTATGATTTTTCTGGGTGGTTTTACCCTCGCGAATTATATCTTAAATAACAATAAGGTAAATACCTTGTTACTGATAAGTACCTTATTGTTTACGTTTATCCAGTTTCTCGTAACGATCAACCTGTATTATCTTACGTTGCCATTGTTTCAGCCGATTTCGCTGGCGATGTTTGTCGTGGCGCAGTTTCTGCTTTATAAATCCGTTTTGATAATGGACTATAAAAGAGTGTTATACGACAATACTTCTTCCGGAATGTGATTTCGTTTTGTTCGCGTCGAAATAAAAATCGATACGCCCTAAATTGATTCCGTAACAACCTACTTGATTGATCAATACTTCCTTGCCGTCAAGATTTTTTTCAATTACCGGCTTGCTTAGGAAAGTATGTGTATGTCCACCAATGATCAGGTCGATGTCTTTGGTTCTTCGTGCCAAAAGTATATCGCAGATACGTTCTGGCTCGTTGTTGTATTTAAAACCGATATGGGATAAACAAATCACCAGATCGCATTTTTTTTCGTGTTTCAGGATACGGGTCATTTCGGTTGCGGTTTCCACCGGATCGTTATAAACGGTTTCCTTATATAGCTTTTTGTCCACAAGCCCCTGTAATTCGACACCCAATCCGAAAACACCGATTTTAATACCGTCTTTTTCGAATATTTTATACGGTTTTACAATATCGTTTAGAACGGTGTTTTTAAAATCGTAATTGGCCGAAACGAAATCAAATTTGGCGTGTGGTAACTGCGCGTAAAAACCGTCAATTCCATTGTCGAAATCGTGGTTACCCATAGTTGCCAGGTCGTATTGCAGCATGCTCATCAGTTTGAATTCCAGTTCGCCGCCATAATAGTTGAAATAAGGCGTTCCCTGAAAAATGTCACCGGCATCCAGTAGTAATACGTTTGGTGTTTCTTTTCGGATTTCCTGTATCAGACTGGCACGACGCGCCACGCCACCCATATTTGGGTTTTTTGGATCCGTGGCTGGAAACGGGTCGATATGACTGTGAACGTCATTGGTATGTAATATCGTAATCTTTTTAATATCCGGGGCAGTTGTAAAGCTGCTTAGTGAAAGGCCTCCAACAGAAACCAGAGCAGAGCTCGCTAATGTGCCTTTTAAAAATTCTCTTCTTTTCATCTTCTTAATCTTTTATTCCAGGATAATTCGTTCGGTTGTGATAACAGGTATGGTGTCAACTTTTTTAAAGTAATCGATCAACAAGTTGCGGAGTTTGTAATCCATATCATACGATTGAATTCCCTTTTTAAAGAAATTCATACTATCGCCACCATTGGATAAATAATCGGATGTAGCAACATAGTATACCTGATCCTCCTGAAGGGGTTTTCCGTTAACGCTTAACGATTTAATGCTTAAATTGTCTTTGTTGGCTACGATTTTTAAACCGGATAACGGATGCGGTTTGCGTTCTTTTAAAATGTATTCGGCCATTTCACGAATCTGAGCGCCTTTTAATGCGATAATGATCAAACTATTTTCAAAAGGCATGATTTCAAAAGCAGTACGAGTGGTAACATCGCCTTTTGGGAGTGGCGCGCGGATTCCGCCATGGTTTAACAGGCAGATATCAATATTTTTTTTCTCACGTGACTGGAAAATCGGGTTGCCCATTTCGATGGTTACATCGGCCAATAGGTTTCCGATGGTTGTTTGCCAGGTTCCTTTGCTTTTGTCTAAGGTTTCGGGGCAATAAGCCAGTACATGGTCGAGTTCCTGGTTGATGTGATCACGGTATGGCGCTACATAATCTTCGATAGATTTAACATCCGGGTAAGCATTGGTGATACCGATTTGTTTTCCTTCAATTTTGGTGTTGTAGTACTTTTGAGTGGTACAGGAAACCGATAAAAAAATACCCGAAAGAGCAATAATTGAAGTTAAAATACGGTTATACTTTCTTAATTTTGTCATTTGTTATAATCCTTATTTAATTAACTTTGTATTCCAAGTAAAAGTACTATGTTTTTAAAAACAATAAAGGATTTTTTCCTAAAAAAAATCATTAAAAAAAGATTACCAAACTATAAACTTACCGTTACAACAGAGAAAATACAAACGATTGGTTTATTGCTGGATGAAAGTTATTTTTCGGCTCAGGACAATCTGATAAAGGAGTTGGTTGCGCAGGGAATTCCGGAAAAAAACATCTCCATTTTGATTTATAAAGATAAGATTAAGAAAAAAGAGGTCTTTGATTATCCTTTTTTTAGTAGAAAAGATATCACCTTGGGTGGGGAACCGGTTAAAAAGGAAATACTGGATTTTTGTGAAAATCCATTCGATATGCTAATCGGATATTATGATGTGGAAAAAGCACCGCTGGTTTGGGTAACGTTACAGTCGAAAGCCAAATTTAAAGCCGGATTTGCTACAATCGATAAGCGATTGCATCACTTTATGATCGCAACGGTGGCCGAAAAGTACCAGGAATTTGTATCGGAATTGTTTCGATACCTGAAAATTTTAAACAAAATATAAAAAATAACCATGCAATCATTAATAGGAACGGGTGTTGCGCTTGTTACACCATTTAAAAAAGATTTTTCGGTAGATACCGAAGCATTGACCCGAATTGTAAACCATGTTGTGGATGGCGGCGTAGAATATTTGGTCGTATTGGGAACAACGGGCGAATCGGCAACGTTGAGCCAGGACGAAAAAGAACTGGTGATCAAAACGGTTATCGAAGCAAACAACGGTCGCTTACCATTAGTATTGGGCGTTGGCGGAAACAACACGCATAAAGTAGTAGAAGAGTTGAAAACACGCGATCTTTCGGCTTTTCAGGCGATACTTTCGGTATCACCTTACTATAATAAACCGACTCAGGAAGGGGTTTATCAGCACTTTAAAGCGGTAGCGGAAGCATCTCCGATACCGGTTATTTTATACAATGTACCGGGAAGAACGGCGAGTAATATGGTACCGTCGACAGTAATCCGATTGGCAAACGATTTTAAAAATATTATCGGAATCAAAGAAGCTGCTGGTGACATTGTGCAGGCAATGAAACTGATTCAGCACAAACCGGAAGGCTTTTTGGTAATTTCCGGAGACGATATGGTGACATTACCAATGGTTTTAGCTGGCGGTTCCGGAGTGATCTCTGTAATCGGTGAAGGATTTCCAAAAGAATTTTCAGAAATGGTACGTTTGGGCTTAAAACGAAAAGTAGATGAAGCCTATAAATTGCATTATCTGTTGGCCGACAGTATCGATATGATTTTCGAACAAGGTAATCCGGCCGGTATCAAAGCAGTGTTTAAATCACTGGGATTGTCAGAAGATACGGTGCGTTTGCCATTGGTAAATGTTAACGAAGATTTAGCAAAACGCATTGACGATTTTGTAAAGAAAATAGTAAATTAGCCTTTAATTAAAAAAAAGAAATATATGTTATCAAAAACTATTGAAGCAGCTGTAAATAACCAGATTAAGGTAGAAGCGGATTCGTCACAGATATACTTAGCAATGGCGTCTTGGGCTGAAGTTCAGGGTTTTGAGGGGATTGCAACATTTATGTATGCGCAGTCGGACGAAGAAAGAATGCACATGCTAAAGCTTGTGAAATATGTAAACCAACGCGGCGGTCAGGCGCAAATTCCGGCCGTTATCGAACCATCATTGGACTATTCGTCTTTTAAAGCATTATTCACACAGTTGTTTGAACATGAAGTAATGGTGTCGGCAAGTATCAATGAATTGGTTCATGTTTCATTATCGGAAAGAGACTATGCGACGCATAACTTCCTGCAATGGTATGTTTCGGAGCAAATCGAAGAAGAAGCTACGGCAAGAACTATTTTAGATAAAATCAATCTTATTGGAGATGATAAAGGCGGATTGTACCTGTTTGATAACGATATGAAAAATTTCAGCGGGAATCAGCCAACGTCGGCACAATAATAGTATAAAAAACAAGTTTAAAGAAGATGTCATTTTACGGACATCTTTTTTGTTTTTCGGCTGAAAAAAAAGATTTTGTAATCTCTAATTAATAACTAAATTTGCATTTGCTTTCGGAAAAAGACTTTTCCGGGTTTTGAAGGCATAAAAACTGATAAATAAAATGAGTAAATTTCTATACGTTTTTCTTGTTGCGGTTCTGTTAACATCCTGTAGCCAGTATCAAAAGGCTTTAAAATCGGAAGATTTGGCTATGAAATATGAAGTGGCAACCAAAATGTACGACGCCGGAAAATATTCAAAAGCGATACGTTTGTTCGAACAGGTAGCGGCGCCAAACAGAGGAAAACCTCAGGCTGAAAAACTGTTTTATATGTTTGCGCAGTCGTATTATAAGACCAAACAGTACTATTTATCAGGATATCAGTTTGAATCGTTTGTAGCGGGTTATCCGAAAAGTGAAAAAAGAGAAGAGGCCGCTTTTTTAGGCGCGAAAAGCTTTTATCAACTGTCACCGGTTTATTCGATAGACCAGACCGATACGCAAAAAGGTATCGATAAATTACAAGAGTATATCAATACGTATCCGGATTCGCCAAACATGGCCGATGCGAATAAAATGATCACCGAATTGCGTCAGAAGCTGGAGAAAAAAGCATTCGAAATCGCAAAACAATACAATACCATCGGAGAATGGTCGCGTGATTACAATGCAGCAATCAAAGCCCTGGATAATTTTATTGTGGATTACCCGGGAACAATTTACAAAGAAGATGCTTTGTTCTATAAGTTTGATTCGAGCTATAAACTGGCAATAAACAGTATTCATTCCAAAATGGAAGACCGTTTGCATACGGCTAAAACAGCCTATTCGGCACTGATCCGTTTTAAGGGAGATACCAAATACAAAGCAAAAGCCGATGAAATGTTGGCCAATATTGATAAAGAATTACAACAATTTTCTAAATAATTAAGAACGTCATGGATTTAAAAAAGACTACTGCTCCAGTTAACACGGTTACCTACAATAAGAGTAAGATTGAAGAGCCGACAGGAAACGTGTATGAAGCGATCACCATTATGGCAAAAAGAGCAAATCAGATTAATTCCGAAATCAAAAAAGAATTGATCGATAAGCTTGACGAGTTTGCCACTTACAATGACAGTCTTGAGGAAATTTTTGAAAACAAAGAGCAAATCGAAGTTTCCAAGTTCTACGAAAAATTGCCAAAACCACATGCTTTAGCAGTACAAGAGTGGTTGGATGGTAAAATCTATTACAGAGACTCAAATAAATAATCCTAATGTCTGTTTTAAGCGGTAAAAAAATAATACTGGGTATTTCTGGTGGAATTGCCGCATATAAAACGGCAACATTAGTTCGACTTCTTATTAAAGCAGGTGCTCAGGTCCAGGTGGTCATGACACCTGCTTCTAAAGATTTTGTAACGCCCTTAACGCTGTCGACCTTATCCAAACGACCGGTTTTTTCCACTTTTTTTAACGAAGAAGATGAGAATGCCGTTTGGAACAACCATGTCGATTTAGCACTTTGGGCCGATCTGATCGTAATTGCACCGGCTACGGCTAATACCCTTTCCAAAATGGTAAATGGCAATTGCGATAATCTACTCATCGCTACCTATCTTTCTGCAAAGTGTCCGGTTTATTTCGCTCCGGCGATGGATCTGGATATGTATAAACATCCGTCTACCATTGCGAGTTTTAATGCTTTGCGGGATTTCGGAAATCATATTATTCCGGCCGAAAAAGGTGAATTAGCCAGTGGACTTTCCGGTGAAGGGCGTATGGCCGAACCCGAAAATATTGTCGCTTTTCTCGAAAAAGATCTGGAAGACCAGTTACCGTTACGCGGAAAAAAAATACTGGTTACAGCAGGTCCTACATACGAAGCAATCGATCCGGTGCGTTTTATCGGAAATCATTCTTCCGGAAAAATGGGCTATGATATTGCCAAAGCTGCCGCCGATGCCGGAGCTGAGGTGATTTTAGTATCCGGACCAACACATTTGGATATCCAACACGAACACATTCAGATCCGACGGGTGCAATCGGCACAGGAAATGTATGAGGCGTGTCACGAATACTTTGATCAGGTCGATACGGCTGTTTCGGCTGCTGCGGTTGCGGATTATCGTCCGAAAAATGTCGCCAGTCAGAAAATAAAAAAGAATGATGCTGCGTTTTCCATAGAACTGGAAAAAACAAAAGATATACTCGCTTCGCTGGGCGAGGTCAAAAAAAAACAGTTTTTGATTGGATTTGCACTGGAAACCGAAAATGAAATTGAGCACGCCAAGCAGAAAATTCAGAAAAAAAACTTAGATTTGATAGTTTTAAATTCATTAAACGATACCGGTGCCGGTTTTGGTAAACCCACCAATAAGGTAACGTTTATTGATAAGGATTTTTTAGTCGAGCCGATGGATCTTAAAACCAAAGAAGAAGTCGCTCAGGATATTGTCAACAAAATAATAGCTCATTATGCGTAACTGGATACTACTTATACTTACTTTTTTATCGTTGAACAGCTTTGCGCAGGAACTGAATTGTAGTGTAAGTGTAAATTACAGTCAGATTACAAACGTAAACCCGCAGATTTTCAAAACCCTCGAAAAGCAGGTGACGGAGTTTATGAACAATACCAAGTGGACTGAAAAAACCTTTAAGCAAAACGAAAGAATCAACTGTGTGGTATTTATCACGGTAAACGGTTTCGACTCCAACAACTTCGATGCGACCATTCAGGTGCAATCATCCCGACCAATTTACAACTCGACCTATTCGTCACCGGTGTTTAATATTAACGACAAAGATTTTAAATTCCGTTATGTCGAATTCGAAAATATGTACTTTAATCCGAATAGCTTTGATTCCAACCTGATTTCTGTTTTGGCATTCTATGCCAATATGATCATAGGGATCGATGCGGATACCTATCAGAACATGGGCGGTGCAAAATACCTGGATACGGCTTTGGCAATAGCCAATGTGGCACAATCCAGTGGGTATGAAGGATGGATACAATCGGAAAAACGAAATACCCGTTACTACTTGATCAACGATATGTTATCGAATACTTACGCGCCTTTTAGAGAAGCGATGTACCAGTATCATTTACAGGGGTTGGATCGAATGGCTGAAAATCAGAAAACCGCCAAGGAAAAAGTAATTGCTTCGATCGAAACCCTTTCGAAAGTACACGATGTACGTCCGAATTCGTTCCTGCTGCGGGTGTTTTTCGATGCTAAAGTCGACGAATTGGTGAGCATGTACTCCGGCGGACCAAATGTCGATATTGTGCAACTGACCGAAAAATTAAATAGAATATCTCCATTAAATTCTTCTAAATGGAGTAATATAAAATACTAAATTTGTGTTTTACTAAACTGCTGCACAAATTATGTTAACATCCTTATCGATTAAAAATTTTGCTCTGATTGAACAGTTAGATATTCGTTTTTCGAACGAATTTTCAATTATAACCGGAGAAACCGGAGCAGGAAAATCGATCTTATTGGGCGCGTTAGGCCTGGTGTTGGGACGCCGTGCGGATTTAACCTCCCTAAAAGATAAAGAACAGAAATGTGTGATCGAAGCACATTTCGACATTCAACCTTACGCATTACAGCCTTTTTTTGAGGAAAAGGATCTCGATTACGAAGCGACAACCATCATTAGAAGGGAAATCCTGCCATCGGGTAAATCCAGAGCTTTCGTCAATGATAGTCCGGTAAACCTACAGGAATTACAGGAGTTAGGCGATTTTCTACTGGACATTCATTCGCAGCACCAAACACGGGAATTAACCGACGAAGCCTATCAGTTACAAATTTTGGATGCCTTAGCGGGTCATCAGAACATATTACAGGACTATAAAACGCGTTTGTCGCGTTATAAAGCCATCCGTTCACAATTAAAACAATTGCAGTCGGAAAAAGACGCCTTGTTAAAAGAGCAGGATTATAATAGTTTTTTATTGGAAGAGCTATTAGCGGCCAATTTAAAAGACGGTGAGCAGGAAGAACTGGAAGCCGCTTTTGAGCGACTAAACAACGTGGAATTTATCCGGGAAGCACTGGATAAATCGATGATGATCGCCAATGAAGAGCAAATCGGACTTATTCAGAACCTAAAAGAAGTCAAAGCGACCTTGCTAAAAATAGCACCGTTGTCTAAAGAATATCAGGATTTATCCGACCGTGTTTCCAGCGTTTTGATCGAATTTGATGATATCACCGATGAATTACAACGGCATTCCGAAGCCTTGATGAGCGATCCGGAACAATTGGAACTGACCAATCAGAAATTACAAAATATCTATTCGCTTCAGAAAAAGCATCAGGTCAATACCGTTGCCGAACTGTTGGAAATTCAACAGGCGCTCGACGAAAAAGTCGTTCAGGCCGACGATATGGATAGCCGGATTGAAGCCTTAAACCGGGAAGAAACGGAGCTAAAAGAAAGTTTAAACGGATTGGCGGAAACGATTTCGGCAAACCGTATAAAAGCAGCACCGGTTTTAATCGGACAAATAACCGAAATACTCGCGGAACTGGGCATGCCAAATGCCCGTTTCGAATTCGATATCCGTCCATCGGAAACGTTTTTAGCATTGGGAAAAGACGAAGCACAATTGTTGTTTTCGGCCAACAAAGGAACCAGTTTCGGATTGCTGAAAAAAGTAGCTTCCGGAGGGGAAATGTCGCGAATTATGCTGGCTGTAAAAGCCATACTGGCCAATTATACCAAATTGCCAACGATTATATTTGATGAAATTGATACCGGAGTTTCCGGAGAAATTGCCCATAAAATGGGGGATATTATGAAAAAGATGAGTCGGAAAATGCAGGTTTTTGCCATTACGCATTTACCGCAAATTGCCGCCAAAGGAAACCAGCATTATAAAGTATTCAAATCCGTACAGGGAGAAACTACGGTTTCCGAATTAAAACTGCTGACCAATGAGGAGCGTATTGTGGAGATCGCGGAAATGCTTTCCGGAAAAGATATCTCCGATTCGGCACGTAACCATGCCCGATCGTTATTAATGGATTAAAAGGATTTTGTTTTGGAAGAAAATATTAGTTACTACGAAAATCAGTTCATCCGGGCTGATGCTTTGATTTCGGATGGAAATGTATCCGAAGCAAAAGAAATTCTCGAAGAAATCCTGGATCAGTACCCGGATTTTGGAAAAGCACACAATCACCTCGGTTGGATCTATTATACAAAACTGAGCAATCACGAAAAAGGAGCCTATCACTACAAACTGGCCATGCGTTTTGACCCGAAATACCCGGCGGCTTACCTGAATTATACCTATTTATTAGTCGATTTGGGACGATTGGAGGAAGCCAAAGAGCATATCGCCGAAACACTAAATACACTTGAAGGAGCCGATAAAGCATCGTATCATAGCGAATTGGGGCGGATTTATGAAATGGAATTTGACCTGATTCCGGCCTACGAAGCCTATAAAAAAGCGGCGTCCTACGGGTTTGGCGCTCAGTTTATTGAGAATATGAAGATGAATATGAACAGGGTGAAAGATAAAATGACTATTTTTGAAAAATTAAAATTGAAATTTACTTAAAAACATAGCTATGTACAATTTATTAAAAGGAAAAAGAGGGATCATTTTTGGAGCGTTAGATGAGAATTCAATCGCCTGGAAAACGGCTGAGCGCGTACATGAAGAGGGAGGAACATTTGTTTTGTCCAATGCTCCGATTGCAATGCGTATGGGTACGATCAACCAGCTGGCAGAAAAAACAGGTTCCCAGATAATTCCGGCTGATGCTACTTCCGTTGAAGATTTGGAAAACCTGGTAGAAAAGGCAATGGAAATCCTTGGTGGTAAGATTGACTTCGTTTTGCACTCCATCGGGATGTCTGTAAATGTAAGAAAAGGAAACCACTATACAAATCAGAATTATGATTTTACAGAAAAAGGATGGGACGTATCTGCGGTATCCTTCCATAAAGTAATGCAGGTTTTATACAAAAAAGACGCCATGAACGAATGGGGAAGTATCGTAGCCTTAACCTATATGGCGGCACAACGTGTATTCCCGGACTATAACGATATGGCCGATAATAAAGCCTATTTAGAGTCGATCGCACGTAGCTTCGGATATTTCTTCGGAAGAGACAAAAAAGTACGTGTAAACACGATTTCACAATCGCCTACGCCAACGACTGCCGGACAGGGAGTAAAAGGTTTCGGAGGATTTATTTCTTTCGCCGATAAAATGTCGCCGCTAGGAAATGCTTCTGCTTTAGATTGTGCTAACTATACCGTGATGATGTTCTCGGATCTTACTAAAAAAGTAACGTTGCAAAACCTGTTACACGACGGAGGATTCTCGAATATGGGAGTAAGCCAGGAAGTAATGGAAGCTTTTGAAGAAGGATTAGCTACTAAAAACGACTAAAAGTATAGCGTAATTGAAAATAGAATTACTCGTGAAAACCATCTCTTTGAGGTGGTTTTTTTCTTTTTATAAAGTTTATCTTTGTTAAAAAATAAAGAACCCATGTATTTTTCATTGATAATTCCGGTTTATAACCGACCGGATGAAATTGAGGAACTGTTGCAAAGTTTGGTGCGACAGAATTATAACGAAGCTTTCGAAGTTGTGATAGTGGAAGACGGCTCTACGATTCCGTGTGAAACGGTTGTAGACGCGTTTAAAAGCAAATTGTTTATTTCCTATTACAACAAACCCAATTCCGGACCGGGCGATTCCCGTAACTACGGAATGCGGAAAGCCATCGGACACTATTTTATTATTTTGGATTCCGATTGCATCTTACCGGAAAATTACGTAACTTCCATAGCTAATAACCTACAAAAAAATTATGTAGATTGTTTTGGCGGACCCGATAATGCATTGGATTCTTTTTCCGACATTCAAAAGGCCATTAATTTTACGATGACGGCATTCCTGACTACGGGCGGTATTCGTGGCGGTTCCGAAAAAATTGGAAAATTCCAGCCGCGAAGCTTTAATATGGGCTTGTCTAAAAAAGCATTTGAAGCCTCCGGAGGATTTGGAAACATTCATCCGGGAGAAGATCCGGATCTGTCGATACGACTGTGGGAAATGGGATTTGAAACCAGATTATACAAAGATTCGTATGTATATCATAAAAGACGTATTGATTGGAGTAAATTCTATAAACAGGTCAATAAATTCGGAAAAGCAAGGCCGATATTGGATTCCTGGTATCCAAAATACCGGAAAATAACCTTTTGGTTTCCAACCTTATTTTGCTTTGGATTTCTGGTTGCGATAGCACTTTATGCATTTGGAATTCCGCTGCTTTTTCAGTGTTATGCTTTATATTTTGCGATTTTATTCCTGTCGGGAATCATTGAAAATGCGAGTTTGAAAATAGGATTTTTAGCCGTTATAGCTGCTATAATTCAATTTTACGGCTACGGAACCGGCTTTTTTAAATCGTTTTTTAGGATAACTGTACTAAAAAAACAACCGGAAAAGGCATTTCCGGAATTATTTTTTAAAAAATAGAAGATGACAAAAATTGTAGGACTCACCGGCGGGATCGGAAGTGGGAAGTCGACTATCGCGGAATATATTCATTCGAAAGGAATTCCGGTTTATGTAGCTGATTATCAGGCAAGAGAAATAATGGATGATCCTGAAATTGTAAATAAAGTCCGGGAAATTTTTGATGAGAATGTTATAGAAAATGAAAAATTAAATCGCAAAAAAATTGCAGAATTAGTGTTTTCTTCACCTAATTTATTAAAAAAATTAAATGAAATTATACATCCGGCTGTTAAGGAAAATTTTGATAATTGGTTAAAAGATAATAAAAAAAGCAGCTTTGTTGTTAAAGAAGCTGCGATTCTTTTTGAGAGTGGGAGTTATAAAGATTGCGATAAAATAATATTGGTAACAGCGCCACAAGATATTCGTATTGAGCGTGTTATGAATAGAGATAAAGTAAGTCGCGAACAGGTTCTTGATCGGATGAAAAACCAATGGGACGATGCAAAGAAAGCAGAATTTAGCGATTATATAATAGACAACACCGATTTGACCATTTCTTTAAAAGAAGTGGATTTAATTCTTAAAGAATTGAATAAAATGTAAAAACAGCCATAGATGTTAATCTTTGGTTAATGTTTTTAAGGAATAAATGTTAAAATGTTAATTTTGTTTTGATGAATAAAACGAGATTCCTCTTATTGATAATCCTGATGAGCCTGTCTTTGGTGGGTATTATTCTGGTACAATTATTCTGGATTAATACTTCCTACAAGAACAACGAAGAACAATTCAAGTACCATGTGCAACAGGTTATCGGTAGTGTAGCGAATAAACTACAACAACAGGAGTACTTTGAGTTCTATGAAAAGTTCAACAAGTTAAAGGACAGTATTGGAAAAGTGCCGCGACAAAGCGATTTGTTAGAGTATTTTTATGTAAAACGCGATCCGAAAACCAACGAGCAAATCATTTACTCCAATACCATCGTTTTAGAAGATTACAATTTAAATCGTTCGTTCTTTGATAAAAGATCTGACTCCGTTTCGCTCAAAAGTTTCGTAGCGAAGCGAAAAACAGAAATCTATAATGGAAATGTGGTCGATAATGCCGCAACCTTTCAGAAAGCACCCATGCCTGACGTAACGATCGAAAAAGAAGGAAATCTCGATATCCTGGATAAAGCCCAGTTTGAGATCTACTTTAAGGATATCGTAGGTTTAAAGCCGATTCAGGAGCGTGTTTCGAAAGAGAAATTGCATAGTATGTTGCAAAACGAACTCAGTCAGTATGGTGTAAATACCCCTTTTGAGTTTGGAATTTACAGCAACATGTTGGCGACCAAAGTAAAATCGGAAAATTTTAATTACGATAAAAACTCTACCTATAGTATTCCGGTGTTTCCGGATAACGAAGGACAAAGCAAATACCAGCTATTGTTGAGTTTTCCGCAAAAAAATAAATTCCTTTTTTCATCATTGGTCGGTATAACCACGCTTTCCATCATCTTTACGCTGGTCATTATTGTAGCCTATTTTAGTGCACTAAACCAGCTGATACGACAAAAACAGATTTCGGAGATCAAAACCGACTTTATCAATAATATGACCCACGAGTTTAAAACACCTATTGCCACGATCAATCTGGCTTTGGATGCGATTAAAAACCCGAAGATCATCGATGATAAAGAAAAAGTACAGCGCTACCTGCAAATGATACGGGATGAGAACAAACGAATGCACGCACAGGTAGAAAATGTACTACGGATTTCCAAACTTGAAAAACGGGAATTGGAAATCAGTAAAGAACCAACAGATGTTCATAGTATAATTGAAGATGCCATTGAACATGTTAACCTGATTGTGGAAGACCGTGGCGGGATCATTAAAGAACACCTGAATGCCAAACGAACCACGATATTGTTGAACGACGTACATTTTACGAATGTAATGGTTAACATACTGGATAATGCAATAAAATATTCACCGGAAGCACCGATAATTGACGTGACAACAGAAAATGTCAAAGATTTTGTACTGATCAAAGTAAAAGATCACGGAGCGGGAATGAGTAAAGTAGCTCAAAAAAGAATTTTTGAGAAATTTTACCGGGAACATACCGGCGATTTACACAATGTAAAAGGACACGGGCTTGGATTAGCCTATGTAAAGCGAATTGTAGACGACCATAACGGTCAGATATTCGTAGAAAGTGAGAAGGGAAAAGGAAGTACCTTCATTATAAAAATGCCACTAATAAATTAATGATATGGATACGACTAACAAAAAAATTCTTTTAGTAGAAGATGACCCCAACTTTGGAGCAGTGCTCAAAGATTACCTTTTAATAAATGATTTTGAAGTTACTTTAGCCAAAAACGGAATGGAAGGTTTCGAAAAATTCAAAAAAGACAACTTCGATTTATGTATTTTGGACGTAATGATGCCTTACAAAGATGGTTATACCTTAGCGAGAGAAATCCGCGAAAAAAATAAAGAAGTGCCGATTATCTTTTTAACGGCCAAATCAATGAAAGAAGACGTTTTAAAAGGGTATAAAGTAGGTGCAGATGATTATTTGAACAAACCTTTTGACTCGGAAGTATTATTGATGAAGATCAAAGCGATCATCCAGCGTAAAGCTTCAGAAGTAAAAACAGACAATACAAAATTTGAATTCCAGATTGGTAAATTCCATCTGAACTCCAAATTGCGTTTCCTTTCATTCCAGAATGAGGAGCCGATCAAATTGTCACCAAAAGAAAATGAATTGCTAAAAATGTTGGCCTTACATGAAAACGATTTGATGCCAAGAGAATTAGCATTAACCAAAATCTGGAGAGACGACAACTACTTCACCTCAAGAAGTATGGACGTTTATATCGCCAAATTGCGTAAATACCTGAAACAGGATGAGGATGTTGAAATCCTGAACATCCACGGAGAAGGTTTCCGTTTGGTAATCAAAAATAAAGTTACAGAATAAAAAGCACCCAAGCTACTTAGAAAAAAAGAAGCGCCCGGATTCAAATCCGGGCGCTTTTTTTATGTGCTACACCTGACAGGTTTTCGAAACCTGTCAGGTGTTTTATAGGGTTCGCTTATTTCCAGTCCAATTGTAGTGCGAAACAGGTTTTATCGGCTTTAGCAACCGAAAAATAAGCCGGTTTAGCTTCCGGTGCTTTATGGATGATAATCGCGTCGTTCAGATTCAGTTCCCGTAAAAAATTCATTTCAAAGCTTTTTATTTCCTGTTTCAGGACGGCTTTTACATCAAGCGTATCCAAACACCATTCCAGGTATTTTACGTTGTTTACATGATTCACAATGTCCAGATCAGACAGTACTACATTTCGGGAGGCTACCGTTTCGGTATCGCGGGAAACATTGATTTTAGAAAAGTGCTGTTCGGTGGCATGCCATTCCGGATATTTTTCAAAATGTTCGTGTGGTAATGCCAATGCTTCGGCTTTTCGTAGTTTGGTATTAAAAACAGCCCAAAAAGTAGAAGCTCCGGCTACTTTTTTTCCATTCAGATACATTTCGATATTTCGGATGGAACGCGAACCCTGTAGGTCTTCAATCCAGGTTTTAACCGTTACTTTGTCCATCCATTTGGGAAGAATGTCGGTTATTTCTACGCGAATACGACTCAAAACCCAGGCCTGATCGTGTTGTTGCATATCGTTAAAACTCAATCCGCCGTGAATGGAATGTTCTGCAGCTGTCAATTGTAATATATTACACAAATCGACATATTTCAGATAACCAAAAGGAGTGCATTGTGTAAAATTAATTTCCCATTCGTGTTCGAAAACGGAAGTAAAATCAGGGGATATAGGCATTGTTATGTATTTTGGGTTTGTTGATCCGCATACGCAATAAGCTGCGCAACGGGAGTATTATAATCGAACCATTGAGCGTTCTCGGTACGTTTAAACCAGGTAATCTGCCGTTTGGCAAAACGTCGAGTGTTCTTTTTAATCTCTTCGATGGCAAAATCGAGCGTGTAATCACCGTCAAAATAACTAAATAATTCCCGATAACCGACGGTTTGTAAGGCGTTTAACGTTTTATTGGGATAAAGTAATTTCGCTTCTTCGAGCAAACCGGCATCCAACATCAGATCCACACGGCGATTGATACGGTCGTACATTACTTCGCGTTCGGCTTCCAGTCCGATGACTACCGGAATAAAATTGCGTGCAATTTTTTTCTGATTCAGAAAGGAAGAATACGGTTTTCCGCTACCAAGGCTAACTTCCACAAAACGCATCATACGCTGTGGATTTTGTAGGGTTTGCGGATTTTCGACACTGATTTTCTTATAGTATTCCGGATCGAGTCGTTCGAGTTGCTCCTGAAGGTAGCTAATACCGCTTTTTTCGTACTTTTCCCGAATGTTTTCCCGTACCGATGGATCAATATCCGGAAAATCATCAAAACCCTTTAAAATGGCATCAACATACAAACCGGAACCACCCACCATAATCTGAATATTATTTTTAGAAAAGAGTTCGTCGAGTTTTGTTGTGGCCTCTCTTTCGAAATCGCCTACGGTATACGGATCGAAAACCGAAATATGCTGGATAAAATGATGCGGCGCTGCGGCAAGTTCAATAGCAGACGGAACCGCGGTACCGATGGTCATTTCTTTAAAAAACTGACGACTGTCGCAGGATAGAATATCGCATTTAAAATGTTGGGCGAGTTCAATACTTAAAGCCGTCTTGCCAATAGCGGTCGGGCCTATAATGGTGATCAAATAATTAGCCATTTGTTAATTTTTCGCCACAATGATGGCAATATCTGGAATCTTCGTTATAAATGATAGTCGTACAGGACGGACATTTTCGTTTTCCATCCATATCCGGAGCATTTCGTTTGGCATTGGCAAACTCGGCTGTTACAATACCGGTTGGAACCGCAATGATTCCGTAACCCATGATCATAATAAAAGCAGCGATAATCTGACCTAAAGTTGTAATCGGAGCAATATCGCCATAGCCTACGGTTGTGAGGGTAACGATACACCAGTAAATACTCACCGGAATACTGGTAAAGCCACTTTCCGGCCCTTCGATGACATACATAATCGCACCAAGTAAAATGGAAACGACCAATATAAAGTAGATAAATACGATGATTTTGGTTCGACTGGCTTTAATGGCCAGTTTTAGCTGGGATTCCTGACCGGTAAAATGCACCAGATTCAGAATGCCAAACAAACGAAGTAGTCGTAAGGCTCTGATAACGGACAGCATTCGCGATCCGGGGACAAAAAAGGACAAATACATCGGTAAGATGGAAATAAGATCCACGATACCGTAGAAGCTAAAAACATATTGCAGCGGACGTTTGTTACAAATGATCCGGAGTGCATATTCGATACTGAAAAATACCGTAATAATCCATTCCGAAACCACAATAAAGGTATGGTATTTCGCATCGAGTTTTTCGATCGATTCGAGCATAACCAGTAAAACACTCAGCAGAATAACGCCCAATAACGCCAAATCGAATAGGCGCCCGGCAAACGTATTGGAACCATAAATAACGATATACGTTTTTTGTTTAAAAAGATCGTATTTGGTTTTTAAAGTTTTCAAAACGATTTGGTGTTAAAACGTTACTACTTTGTTGACTTTTTTCTTCCGCAGGTAATTCTGGATAATATTGCGAGTATCCCGGTTGTTTTCCATCGGGATGATGATTTTTTTCAGAATGTCGATATTATTGATCTGGTAATTCAGATCGTAAAAGCAATAGCCTTTATAGATACCATTTTCCACCAATATGGCCGTTCTTTCGTCGATACTGCGACCGCGATCCACAATGACCATATTCTGGTTTTGAAACTGATAGTTGTCGATAAAATCCTGTACGCGTACATTGTATTCTGCAGGACTTTCCTTACCGATGCAGGCGCCGTTACATTGTTTAATATCGTATTGAAAACAACCTTTTTTGGTGTCGTACAAACCATTGATCTTCTGACACAACTGGTATTCGGCAGTAATCTTATGCAGGAAATTTTTACCTTCCACAACGGTTACAAACGAGGTGATCTCTTTTTTACGACCATCGGCTTTAGCCAAACGGAGACTCAAATAACCCTCACTGTCTTTTTCGGCATATAAAGCCCATGGAAATATGGTTTTGCGTTGGGCGCGGTTATAAACCGGTTTGTTGATCTTGATTTCTTCGCTTTCTTTTAAAAGTGCAATCAATTCGCTACCGGTTTCTTCAAAAGTGACGGCGTAAACCTCGTTTTGTATTTTTTTAGCCTTACGGGAAGTTCCTGTAAAGTGCTGGTTAACACGTTTTTTAATGTTTTTGCTTTTACCGATATAAATAATGGTTCCGTCTTCGCGATGGATATAGTAAATACCGGTTTTGGATGGAATACCTTCCACAATGTCCAGCAATTTTGGCGACATTCCGGATTTGATTTCTTTTTTGATAAAAGTAGTAACGATTTCCTTTTTAAGATCCTTGGACAAAAGCATTTTAAACAGCTTTACGGTAGCCATAGCATCGCCGGTCGCACGATGGCGGTCGGCTATAGGAATTCCAAGACTGCGAACGAGTTTTCCAAGACTGTAGGAAGGTTGGTCGGGAATTAGTTTTTTGGACAGCTCTACGGTGCAAAGTGTGTTCCGGTTGAATTCATAACCCAATCGGCGGAATTCCATACGGAGCACGCGATAATCGAAAGCTGCATTGTGCGCTACGATAATACAATCCTGTGTAATTTCGATGATGCGTTTGGCAACTTCATAAAATTTAGGAGCCGAACGCAGCATGGCATTATTAATACCGGTCAGTTTAACTACAAACGGTTGTATGGGGATTTCGGGATTGACCAGGCTAATAAACTGATCAACTACTTCATGGCCATCAAAGCGATAGATGGCAATTTCGGTAATGCCTTCTTCGTTGTATTGCCCTCCTGTTGTTTCTATGTCGAGTATAGCGTACAAATTCTGTGTCTAAGTTTTAAAATTCGCGGTTAGCGGGAGCCAAAAATACTACTTCCGATCCGTACCATTGTACTGCCGCAGTCGATTGCGATTGTATAATCGCCCGACATACCCATGGATAAAATGGAAAGGTCAGTATTATGGGTTTTATTGTTTTTATAGGTGTCAAAGATAGCTTTTAAACGGCTAAATTCTTTTTTAATTTGTGCTTTACTATCGGTAAAGGTTGCCATTCCCATTAATCCTGTAATTCGGACGTTTTGTAATTCCTGTAAAGCATCGGAAGTCAGCAAGGTTTTTAATTCGCTTTCATCCAATCCGAATTTACTTTCTTCTTCGGCAATATATATCTGGAGCAGGCAATCGATAACCCGATTACTTTTTTGAGCCTGCTTGTTAATTTCCTGTAATAATTTAAAACTGTCCACACCGTGAATAAGACTCACATAAGGTGCCATATATTTCACTTTATTTGTCTGAACATGTCCAATCATATGCCATTGGATGTCCTTAGGCATTTGTTCCCATTTGTCGGTCATTTCCTGAATTTTATTTTCTCCGAAAATACGTTGACCGGCTTCATAGGCTTCCATTAAATCGGAAACGGGTTTGGTTTTGGAAACGGCTACCAGCGTAACCTGTTCTGGTAAGCCTGCTTGTATTGATGTAAGATTTTCACGTATTGTCATAGCGTCATTACTGTTTTTGCCAAAAATTAAATTTCATAAACCACAAGACCGCTTCTGAACTTCGGTTCGATAAAGGTGCTTTTTGGTGGCATGATCAAATTGGCATCGGCCAGATCCTTAATTTCTTTAATAGTAATCGGGAAGAGCATAAAGCCGACTTCAAATTCGCCATTATCAACCATTTCTTTGATGGTTGTAATGGACTTTGTACCGGGAACATATGCAATTCTGTCGTCCGTTCGCAAATCTTCAATACCCAGTATCGGTTGTAAAACCGTTTTGTAAAGAATCTGAGCATCTAACCCGGACAAGGTATCACCAAAGATAAAGTTTTCTTCTTTAAGTTTTAAAGAATAAAAATCGTTATCCAGATACATACCGAATTCAAATTTATGCTTTGGTTTCCACAATTCCTGTTTTTTACTTTTGATCACAAAATTTTCTGCCAGTTTTTTGATAAAATCATCTTTGGAATAGCCGTTTAAATCACGGACCAGCCGGTTGTATTCGTAGATTTTCACATTGGTATCGGCAATCAGGTAACTCATAAAGTAATTCAGGTTCTGATTCCCGGAATTTTTGTCCTGTTCGTATAATAATTCCGCCGATGCCGAACGATGATGACCATCGGCAATATACAAATCTCCGATACTTTTAAATTGCTCCTGCAACCATTGGATTTCTGTTTCGTCTGCAATCTTCCAGAGCGTATGTTTTTCTTTATTAGTCGTAGAAAAGTCTAGTAATGGCCTTTCCTGTGCTTTAGTTGTGATCCATTTGCTTAAAGCGGTATTGCTGTTGTAAGTCATCAATACGGGTTCGGTATTAAAACCGGTTTGATGTAAATAATCTTTAAATAGATCTACACGATACTGTAGCGTATCCTCGTGTTTTTTGATCACGTTATCCTGGTAATCCTTGATGGATGTTCCGGCCAGGATTCCGATAAACGTATGATTTTTGGATTCGATCTGATACAGATACAATACCGGTTTGTCTTCCTGAACCAGAATGCCGTCCCTTTTAAAATCGGTATATTTATGAGCCACGGCTTTAAAGCGTTTGTCAAAACCAATTTTTTGCTGGTTCACATAGGCCGGATTTAAAATATGCAAAAAGGAAAACGGATTAAACTCCAGGTAAGCAGCCAGTTCGGTTGCTCCGTAATCGTCGTACGAACGGGAAGTAACCAGACTTACTTTGTCTGCCGTAGGATGAACCGCTTTAAAAGGTTGTATTATAGCCATTGAATCGAAATTAAAATTGGCAATTGATAACCGAAATTACCAATTGCCAATCGGGTATACGTATCATTATGCGAACATTTTCGCAACTTTCTCTGCTTTTTTGCTTTCGGAATAATCGTAGAAACCTTCGCCGGATTTCACACCTAGTTTTCCAGCCATTACCATGTTTACTAATAACGGACAAGGTGCGTATTTCGGATTTTTAAATCCGTCGTACATTACGTTAAGGATGGAAAGACATACGTCCAATCCGATAAAATCGGCCAATTGCAATGGTCCCATCGGATGTGCCATTCCCAGTTTCATTACTGTATCGATTTCGGATACACCGGCTACACCATTGTATAAGGTTTCGATAGATTCGTTGATCATCGGCATTAAAATACGGTTGGCTACAAATCCGGGATAGTCGTTTACTTCCACTGGTGTTTTACCCAGTTTTACAGACAAGTCCATAATCGTTTTGGTTACTTCGTCTGTTGTGTTATAACCGCGGATAATTTCTACCAGTTTCATAATCGGCACCGGGTTCATAAAATGCATTCCGATAACACGTGCCGGGTTTTTCACCACAGAAGCAATCTGCGTAATGGAAATGGAAGACGTATTGGAAGCCAAAATGGTATTTTCGCTGCAAACCTCGCTTAATTGTTTAAAAATGTTCAGTTTTAGCGTTACATTTTCCGTAGCTGCTTCAACTACTAAGTCGGCATTTACCACACCGTCTGCAATGTCGGTATAGGTAATGATGTTTTCGATAGTCGCTTTTTTGTCGGCTTCGGTAATGGTTCCTTTGGCAATCATACGATCCAGGTTACCTACGATAGTAGCCATTCCTTTTTCCAGTGATTTTTCGGAAATATCGATTAATAATACTTTAAAACCGCTTTGTGCAAAAGTATGCGCAATTCCGTTGCCCATTGTTCCGGCTCCGATTACAGCTATGTTTTTCATTTTTATGGTTGTTTTTTAATGTTTGTTATAATTCCGTTTGATAGTAACGTATTCGGAATGATGATCCTATTTTGGGTATCGTCCAGAATAATGGTGTCGTGCAGATTTACTTCCAGTACACGTCCCGATTTGCCCTGAAATTCGATATAATCGTTCACGCGGAACGGTTTAAAAATCAGGATAAAAATACCGCCCACGATATTACTCAACGCTTGTTGCGAGGCAAACCCGGCGATTAAGGTGGTTACGCCTGCACCGGCGAGTAACGAATGACCGTAGGTTTTGGCGATCGGTAAAGTGAGTAACGCCCATCCAAATCCGAAAAGATAGATAATAGCAGTCGCAAAATGTTTAAAAAAAACATAGTTTGTCGGATCGCTATCTATAATATTGGATTTTTTCAGGATGAGCCGTTTCAGATACAAATTGGCAAAATACGAGAATAGCAGTGTCAGTCCGCAAATGATTGCGAAATGGACCAGTGTTTCCGTATCCTGAAGTATCTTTTGGATCATGATTATTTTTTAAAACAGTCGATAATCTGATGGGCCACCCGAAGTGCCTCAGTTCCGTCTTCCAACGTTACAATTGGTGTTGTATTGTTGTTAATGGCATCGGCAAAAGTCTCCAGTTCGTCCAAAATGGCATTGTTTTGTTCTACACTTGGATTGTCGTAATAGATTTGTTTTTTGACGCCTTCGGCATTTTGAAGGATCATATCAAAATCGCCGGGTACTTCCGGAGCGTCTTTCATTTTCACCACTTCACAGATTTTATCGAGGTAATCCACCGAAATATAGGCATCTTTCTGGAAAAAACGGGCTTTACGCATGCTTTTCATCGAGATACGACTGGAGGTTACGTTGGCCACACAACCGTTTTCGAATTCGATTCGGGCATTGGCAATATCCGGAGAATCGCTGATCACCGAAACACCACTGGCACTGATATTTTTTACTTTGGATTGTACCACACTCAGAATAGCGTCGATATCGTGAATCATTAAATCCAAAACTACGGGAACATCGGTACCCCGCGGATTAAATTCGGCCAATCGATGGGTTTCAATAAACATCGGATTTTCGATTTTATCTTTTACCGCTTTAAAAGCCGGGTTAAAACGTTCCACATGACCTACCTGACCTTTAACCTGATGTTTGGTTGCCAGCGCGATAATTTCATGTGCTTCTTCTACCGTATTCGCGATGGGTTTTTCTAAAAAAACGTGTTTTCCATTTTCGATCGCTTCTTTGGCACAATCAAAATGGGAAAGGGTAGGGGTTACAATATCAACCACGTCAACAGCCTGAATCAGTGCTGTGATCGAGTCGAATTTCTGGTAACCGAATTCCTGAGCCACTTTTTCGGCATTGTCGGTATTCGGATCGTAAAACCCTACTAATTCATATTTTTCAGATTGATTGAGTAATCGTAAATGTATTTTTCCAAGGTGGCCGGCACCTAATACGCCAACTTTTAGCATGAGCATCTATTTTCAACAAAAATAAAAGATTTCGACGTAAAAACTTCTATTTCAAATTTAAAAGTTAGGGGATTTTTTTAAGGAGAAGATCGTGATAATAATTTCCGGAGATGGATTTCAAATTGTAAATTTGTTTGTTATTTTTACCCTTTAATAATTGCCATAAAAGTGAGAGATACTGCCAAACATCAAGGACTTCGAAATCAGCTGGTAACCGTATTACAACAAAAAGGTATTACGGACAGAAATGTATTGGAAGCCATAAAAAAAATCCCGAGACATCTGTTTTTAAATTCAGGATTTGAAGATTTTGCCTACCAGGATAAGGCCTTTCCGATCGGAGCCGGGCAGACGATTTCGCAACCCTACACGGTAGCGTTTCAATCGGAATTATTACAGGTGAAAAAAGACGACAAAGTACTGGAAATCGGAACGGGCTCGGGTTACCAAACAGCCGTTTTGTGTATGATGGGAGCAAAAGTGTACAGTGTGGAACGCCAGAACGAACTGTTTAAAAGTACGTCTTTATTATTGCCAAAACTGGGAATTCGCCCGAAACAATTGTCATTTGGCGACGGCTATAAAGGATTGCCAAATTTTGCGCCTTTCGATAGTATTATCGTAACGGCTGGCGCACCGTTTATTCCACAACCGCTTATGGCGCAACTTAAAATTGGCGGCCGATTGGTTATTCCATTGGGAGAAGACGTTCAGGTAATGACCTTGCTGATCCGTAAAAACGAAACACAATTTGAAAAGCACGAATTCGGTGACTTCCGATTCGTTCCTTTACTGGAAGATAAAAATTAATGAAAACGTCCGCTTCTTTGGCGGACGTTTTTTTATTGATGAACCAACAGGTTGAGGTAGCGTTCCATACTTTCTTTTTCCGCCTGAGCTACGATTAGCAACAGGTTTTCTTTGTTTTGAGTTGTATGGGCTTCGTTGAGCGCATTTTCAAATACTATTCGGGAAGCCGCATCACCTTTGATCAAAGCATAAAGATAGCCGTGTTGGATTAAAATGGAATTCATCACCAAACGGGCAACCTTATTGTTTCCGTTTGTAAAAGCCTGTATAAAACAGAACTGCGATAGGATTTCACCCGCCAGAATCACCGGATGTAATTTATTTTTATTGGTTTCGTACCATAAAAACAGATCGTCCATCAGTTTGGGAATACTGTTGGAACGTGGTAAGGTGTCGGAACTATTGTTTGGAACATTGTCCGTACTTCGGTATTTTCCGGATTCGTCGGGAGCAATACCGCGGACGATCAGATTGTGAAGCGTGAAAATATCTTTTTCGGCTATAAAACTATTCTTTTCCGGAAGACTTTCGAGGTAACGAATGGCTTCCTGATGGTTGATCGCTTCGAGGTGTTCCCGCATACTTTTCCCGGAAATGGTTTCGCCTTTCTGAATTACGGCACGGGTTTCGTCCAGTGAAAAAGCCGCTCCATCCAACTGATTGCTACAAAATATATAATCCAGCGCAAGGGTTTGCCGGATGGTTTCGGTTTCGAACGACCGGAAGCGTGTTACTTTTTCCTTTAAATTGTCGATCTCGTGTAATAGAATTTGCAGTGCGGCCGGAATGGAATAGATCTTGGTAAAAGCATTGCGTTTGAGTTCTTCCTCGGCCATTTGTATCGCTTTTAAAGCCAATTCGTCCTGACCGACTTCGTAGAGAATCTTTTCTTTAAGCCAGTTGACCAATAAGGTGTCGAAATCGATTTCGAGTAAGGTAGCCAGTTTAACGAGCTGTTCGCGTGTTGGTTTACGCTGACCGTTTTCGAATTTACTAATCAATGCCTGATCGATATGAAGCATCTGCGCCACTTCGCGGGTTTTAAGTCCTTTTTGTTCGCGGGCGTTTTTGAGTAGGTCTTTCATGTTACAGGCTTTTTCATGACAATTTTAGTCATAAATCGGCAAATGTAAAACACTTTTAAATGATAATTTAGTGGGATTTTTTGATACGATCCAGATCACGTTTATTATCACGGTCTTTGATAGTATCCCGTTTATCGAAGTTTTTCTTACCACGACAAAGGGCGATGTCCAGTTTCGCTAATCCTTTTTCGTTGGTAAACAAACGAAGCGGAATAATGGTAAGTCCTTTGTTTTGCATGCTTTTTAAAAGACTTTTCAGTTCTTTTTTGTTCAGCAGTAACTTACGCTCGCTTTTGGCTTTATGGTTGTAATGCGTGCCGTATAGGTATTCTTCGACATGCGAATTGATCACAAACAGTTCATGACCGTGAAATTCACAAAAACTCTCGGCTATAGAGGCTTTTCCCAAACGGATCGATTTGATTTCCGTTCCGGTTAATACGATTCCGGCGGTATACTTTTCGAGTATTTCATAATCGAATTTCGCTCTCTTATTAAGTATGTTAACTGTTTTTAGCATAGGACGGCAAATGTAAGAACAAAAAGCGAATCGTAAAAATTTTGTGATTCCAATTACTAATGAAAAAGTTTATGGACTATGATTTTTGTCAGTTTTTGCCCATTATTAAGCGGCTACTTTTGTCCTGTAATAATTAACCGATTCAAAGATGAAAAAAATAACTTTATTAGCAGCAATGGTATTGCTATTTGGCGCGAATGTGACTCAGGCGCAGGAAACCAATACAAAATATAAAACCGAAGATTTTAAAAGATGGCAGGTTCGTGTACGTGGTGTAGGCGTGGTACCGAACGAAAGTGCTGATATCAGTACGATTGGTGGCGATGTTTCCATTTCGAACACCATTATTCCGGAGCTGGATTTCTCGTATTTTTTTACTAAAAATTTCGCTGTGGAATTGATTCTGGGAACATCCAAACACGATGTACATACGGTAGGTTCGGATATTTCAGCTGTTGGCGGGCCGTCAAAAGCAAATGTTGATCTGGGTTCCGTACGTTTATTGCCACCGACATTGATGGCGCAGTACCATTTTTATCCGATGAACGAAAAAGTATTCAAACCGTATGTAGGTGCCGGACTAAACTACACCATCTTTTATGATGTAAAAGCCGGAAATACGGTTAAAGATGTGAAATACGACAATGCATTAGGCTATGCGGTTCAGGCTGGTTTTGACCTTATGGTGACCGATAAGTTCTTTATCAATGCCGATGTAAAACGATTATTTTTGAAAACAGATGTGACAGTGGATGCTTCCAATTTAGCCGATGGTTTAAGTATCCCGGCAGATGTTAAAATAAATCCATGGTTATTAGGGTTAGGGGTTGGAATGAAATTCTAATCCATGGTTTAGTGGTTTTTTGATAAGAAAGGTTGCCAACAGGCAACCTTTTTCTTTTTTAAAACTGTAACAGGTAATCGGTAACACTATTGCCTTTAACGACTACGAGGTATAGATTCCCAAATACACTTTCATCAATTTCTATGTATTTCGGTTGACCAATCAGCGCGTTAACAAAACCGGGTATAGAATTACTATGGCCAACGATAAGCACATTTTTTCCCAGGGTTTCCTTTTTAAACTTCAGAATATCGAGGTCTTTATGGTTGTATATGATTAGATCCTTATGATTCCGGTTAGCAGTTGGCTGGGCTGTTTGTTGCGTGCGTTTGTATACGGTACAATACACTGCATCAAAAGCAATATTTTGTAAAGCCCGATTCCATTTTGCGGCACGTTCCAGGCCTTTTTCAGACAAATTAGTATCTTTTGACGAATCGGCTTTTTCGGCATGACGAATTAAAAAATAGGAAGTCGTAACTTCTTGTGCATGGACTAGCTGTGCTATGATCAGGGTAAAAATAAATAGTAAATTTTTCATTTTTTGATCTTTAGTGCTTAAAGGTAACATTATTTTATAAAACCAGTACTGGTAAGGGTTTTGTTGTTTTTTATTGTTTGTTTTGAATATTTTTGTTATAAAAATTTTGTTTTTGTGTTAAAAATATTGTTATTTTTAGAAAATGTAATCCCAAAAACAGATAAATAATGAAAAAAAATTATGTTGTAGTGGCACTGCTGAGTGTGGTGCTTTTTTCGGCCTGTTCTAAAGATGAAGATCGCTATCCGGGTGAAAACCAGTCCGGACAGGAATTATTTCGAAAGGATACCCTGTCTAAAGCAGCGATCAATTCCCGTATTGATCAAATTAGCAATGAAAAAGGATCGTTTCATTGGAAAGATGGTGGCTACCAGATGTTATGGAGTGCTATTATCCGCGGAAACAACACCGTTACTATCGGGTATGGTGTGAATGCCGATGATTTCGACAGCCACAAATCCGGGAAAGGACGTGAGATTAAAGCCCGTTTGAAAAACATTATTCTGGAATCTGAAAAAGGATCCGAAAAAGATGTGATCTTCAAAGAGGATGATGATCTAAACCTTATGGATGTGGTTATTAAAAAGCGCGAAACATTGGAAGCCTTATTAAAAGAACAACATATTCGTTATATCGAACCGGCCGACTACCGTTATTTCGATACTGTCGAGGCACGTCCGGTTTATGGACCGGAAGTAAGTTCGAGTTCGGGTTGCGGTTTTTCATCGGCTACCATTGCAACAGCCGATTATACAACGGTAACACCGAATGCGCGTGTGCCGTGGAATTTTTACAAACACAATATCCCGGGTGCCTGGAATTACAGTACCGGAAGCGGGATAACCATTGGGGTTGTCGACACCGGATTATCACCACAGCAAAGCCTGATGGGAACTAGTTTTAACTCAGGATCTTCGTCTGGCAGAACGGTACAGCGTTTTGGTGTTTATGTCGATTCGATCTGGCCGTGGTCGTCTGGATTTGACGGTCCGGATGATCAATGCGGACACGGAACGAGTATGGCATCGGTTGCAACAGCACCAAGAAACAACAGCGGATTACCCGTGGGTGTAGCCTATAATGCCAGTCTGATTACGTATAGAGCGGCTTCGAACGTAGTTTTGGATGGTTATCACGAGCAGGAAGGCGTTAAACTGGCCTTTACCGCTTTAGGAAATAACAACAATGTTAAAATCATTTCGATGTCGATGGGGCATATTATTTCGGTAGGAAAAATTGAAGACGGTGTAAAATATGCCTATAGCAAAGGAAAACTGATTTTCTGCGCCGGTGGAACGTCTACCAGTTTTACCAACTTCGCAGGTGTGATCTTCCCGGCTTCGATGAGCGAGGCGGTTGCCGTAACCGGTGTTAAGGAAGGGACGACATTCCAGGAATGCGACGTATGTCATAAAGGAGGTAAAATCGACTTTACAATCGTAATGGAACGCGCCGGAACCAATAACAACGTACCGGTATTAAGTTACTATAATAACGCGGCCAATTATGTAGGCGGATCGTCGGTAGCTACTGCGACGACAGCGGGTATCGCGGCCTTGGTTTGGGCTAAAAACCCGGGTTGGACACGCGATCAGGTGTTGACTAAAATGAAACAGTCATCGACGTTCTATCCGACTAAAAATGCAGATTTCGGACACGGAAACATCAATGCGCAGTTAGCGGTACAATAATCTGAGAATGATCAAATATATAGGGTTGCCTTCATCGGGCAACCCTTTTTTATTTGTGGTTTTTTCAGACCTGACAGGTTTTTAAAAACCTGTCAGGTCTTTTTATTTTTTATTGATCAAAGAATAAACATAACTATCCAGATATTGACCGTTCCAGTAGGTGTCTTCTTTAAAATGTCCTTCGCGGATAAAATTGTTCTTTTCCAGGAGTTTCCAGGATGCATAATTTTCAGGATCGGTAATCGCTTCAATGGAATGTAGTTTCATCTCGTTAAAACCATAATCAATAGCCCTTACCAATGCTTCCTGCATAATTCCTTTTCCGTGATAATCGGGTGATAACATATAACCAATTTCGGCACGATGGTTTTCCGGTTTCGGTCGGAAATACCCGATAAGTCCCACTATGATATCTTCGTCTTTAAAGGTAATACCCCAGTTTATACATTCGTTATTCAACCGTAGGTCGTTCATATAATTGATATGCGTAATGGCATCGTCGATTGTTTTGGGTAACTCACGCGGAATATATTGCATGGTTTCGGGATTGGAACGAAGTTGGAACATCTGTTCGGCATCCGTTTCAACGATTTGGCGTAATCGCAGGCGATCGGTTTCCAGAATCGGAAATGGAGAGAAATTCAAATGGAGCATAGTATCAGAATTTAAAATCTGAAATAAAAGTATAAAAACTTTCGATTCAAAAAACGATTTTAGCGCAACATTGAAAAATGTCCTTTAATAATTCTTCCGCTGTCAAACGTTACTGTAAACCAATAATCGGTCGAAGGCAGGTCGCGGCCGTTGTATTTCCCATTCCAGCCACTGCCGTTTCCTTTAAAAAAGTAAAGCAGTTTCCCGTAGCGGTCAAAAATAGCCACCTGTGCGGTTGGATAACGGTTGAGGTACGGAATCCGCCATACATCGTTATAGCCATCGCCGTTAGGGGTGAAAAAGCGCGGATAATCCAAAACAAAAAAGGTTTTAGTCGTGATACCGCATTCTTTTCTGTCTTTTACCGTTACGGTATATTCACCGGAATCCAAATTGGTAAAAGTAGGTGAGGATTGGAAATGAACGCCATCGATAGAAAATTCGTAATCGCTGATTCCCTGATAATTGACAGTAGCACTGTTTTGTCCGGATTGAAAATCATCCACCGTAACCGATAGGATGGTAGCCGGTGCCGAAGCAACTACGGTAAAGGTTTTGATCACGGAACAGCCGTTGGAATTGGTGATTTTTACGCTATACGTACCGGCCTGATTCACGGTAATATGCTGACTGGTTTGTGTAGGATCGTTATTCCATTCGTAAATAAATCCAGCCGGAGCATAGAGTGACAATATCGTGTTCGGACAAATTGTTTTGGTTTCATCCTGAATATTTGAACCGTTAAAATTATTCACAACCAGCGAAACGGGAGCAATGCCGTAACAATCGGAACCGTTTACCACGCGGGCATAAATGGTGGTACTGGCTGTGTTATAAGGAGAATTGAGCGGGTTGACTAATAAAAGGGCATCATTCGCCGATGCAAAATACTGTACCGTAGCACCTGTCGGTAAGCCGGTAAACAGCGCCGTCATTACATTCAGATCGAAATCAGCTTTACTGTCGCCATCGTTATCACATTCGCTTTGCGGGCCAATAGGAGTAATCGTATTGTTCACAACCTGTAGTGTTACCGTAGCATAATCCACACAACCGTATTGGTTTTCAACTCGGGCTGTAACGGTAGTGGCTGTGTTGTATTGATAATCGTTGGGATTGGTAATCAGATTGGTTTGTGCCTGTGCGTTGGCTAAAGTCGGATAGAAAGCCACACTAAGATTGGTACCGCCAGCGGTAATGGTAGGGTTGGCAAGCGTCAGGTTAAACTTTGTTGGTCCGCTTGGAGCGGCACATTGTATTAAAGTAGCGTCATTTGCGGTTACCGGAGCATATTCGATAGTCACTTGGCTACTTGATGTACAACTTCCGCCGGCCGAAGTAATCGTGGTTTCCACGCGATAGGTTCCCGGAGCGGTTACATTATAAATCGGATTGGTAGCGCCGGTAATAGCTCCAGTAGCATCAAACCACTGATAGGTAACATTAGTACCCGTTACCGTCGCATCCAGCGGATAGCTGCTTCCGGGACATAATGGATTTCCGGTAGCAATAAGTCGGTCCGGACCTAAATCGGTTGCGATATTAAAACTACCGCCTTTTAGGAAAATAGCCGAATCGTAATATTGGTTCCCCTGATCGGCAATTACCATTTTAATATGATAGGTCACACCCGGTGTTACGGTTGCTTCTGCTCGTAAGGTTTGTGTCTGACCATTGTAATTGGTCGGGCTGTTCACATCGTTAAATCCACCAAAATACTGTGGATTCGCCTGCGGACAAATAGTTCCCGGTCCGCGAACGGTAGTTACTTTAACCGGGATATTGGTACCCGGAACTACGGCCAGGTTTTGGTATTGTGGCGTAGTCGCTTCCCGTAATAAAAAAGCAAAACCATCCGAGTAATTACATTGATTGGCACTCGGATTGGTTAAGTATTGTTCGGACGCAAAGACATAGTCAAAGCTCATTTTATTGGAAATCGGTACAAAGTCGAATTCTAAAACGGTGGCATTAATCGTGTTGTGCTCGTTAATGGCTTGTTCCAGATCCGGATCGCCGAGCCAGCTGGCCGGGCCTTCACTCAAGATTGAGGAATTCGGACCTACTGCCGATATGGCTTTTCCTGTGGTGATGATCACACCGTCGTTAAAAGGAAAACCGTTGTAACCCTGGAAGTAACCGTAACTTTTGGCGCCATCCGAAAAAGTGTATCCATTGATCGCAATATTGGAAACCTGTGCACAGGAACTGTTAAATAGTTTATCAAGAACGAGTTGATCATCTGTATAATTCTCGGTTACCTGTATGTATTGTGCCCATATTGTTGTTGAAAACAACAATACTATTGCTGTAAAAAAACGGGAGATCTGTACCTGCATAATGCCTGCAAAGATACTACAAATCTCGTTTTTTTAGAATTTTATACGATATTAACATAAAAATAACGGTCCAGATCAGTACGATTGTCACGTCGCCAAAATGAACACTGTAGTCTTTTGCCATGTCCTGTCCGCTAATCGTGCTGCTTAGGTTTTTAATAACCGAAAGACGGGTAAAAGGCTCTTTAATCAGATTACTCATCGATTCCAAAGGGAAAAACTGACTCACTTGTTGGTAAACATCGGTGTCTTTAAAAAATTTCCAACGCATTAACCCGATGGCAATCGCTTCTAAAATACTCCACAATAAAAGGAAACCAAGTGCAAAAGCCGAACGCTTTACCAGAATCCCCAACAACAAACAGAACGAGAAGAAAGCGGTTAGTTTTATAAAATAGGCGAATAGATATTCCATATCGGAAAAGACAATGCCGAGTTCGTTATACGATGAATAACTATAGCCTAAAATAAGCGACATTAGGAATACAAAAACAGTCGATCCAAAGGCAAAAAGCAATACCGTCAGGAATTTGGACTGTATAAATTCTTTTTTGCTCAAACCATCGATAAGGTTTTGTTTTAGCGTACCGTAGCTGTATTCGTTCGCCATCATGGAAACGATTACAATGGCCAGGAAAAGTTTAAAAATGGACGCAATCCAGGTGTTAAAATGCCAGATAAACGGGAAATTAAAAATCCCCTGTTCGGCAATATGCAGTCTGAAGTTTCCAAAATCGAATTTGATGGCTGCAATTAAGGCGATAAACGATAATAAAATAAAATAGGAAAGAATCAGTACTTTACTGGCTCTGTTTTTCCATAATTTTTGAAGTTCGATTTCTAAAAGACGTTTCATAAGGTGCGATTGTGATTGATGAGGATTACTGTTTGCTGGTTAATTGTAAAAACTGTTCTTCGAGACTGTGCTTGCGTTTTACCAGGTGATTCAGGACAATACTGTGCTGAAACAGAAAACGATTGAGTTCCGAAGCTTCCAATGGTGCATTGAGATAGACCAGCAATTTGCCTTCTTCCTCTTCAATTTTATCAATAGCGCTAAGGTTTGTAAGCGTCGATTTTAGGATTTCGTGATTGTCCGATTGAAGTTCAAAGAAGCCTTCGTTCGAAATAATACCATCAACGGTACCGGTATACAGGATTTCGCCTTTGCGAAGTACGACCACGTGCGAACATACTTTTTCTACTTCGTCCAATAAGTGTGAAGCCAGTAGAATTGTGGTGCCTAATGTGGCAATATGTCGGATAATATCACGAATCTGACGGATTCCCTGTGGATCCAATCCATTAGTGGGTTCGTCCAGAATCAGGATTTCAGGATCGTTTAAAAGTGCCGATGCAATAGCCAGACGTTGTTTCATTCCTAATGAAAAGGTTCTGAATTTGCTGTCTTTTCGTTCGTAAAGACCTACAACTTCCAGTTTTTCCTTTACTTTATCATACGAGACACCTTTGATTTTACAAACCAGTTTCAGGTTTTCTTCGGCGGTCAGGTACGGATAAAAATTAGGACGTTCGATAATGGCACCTACTTTTTTCAGCGCATGATGTGTGTCCAGTTTGCCATCGAACCAGGTGTAATTTCCAGCGGTTTTGTTAACCACATTCAGGATAATACCCAATGTAGTGGATTTTCCACTACCGTTCGGACCTAAAATGCCATATACATTTCCTTTTTTGATCTCGAAAGACACATTTTTTACGGCATGTACATTCCCGAACTTTTTATCTAAGTTTTGAATAGTAAGGATTGTTTCCAAAGTATATTTTTTTGATTGATAAAATATATGACGAGCCACCTGTCGATTTGTTACGACAAAAATAAAATTATTGATACGGCACCACACTAGGATTCCCCATCTGGAAATTTTGCAAACCGAAATCGGTGTTTTTAAAGGAATTCGTCTTAAAAATATTATCTCCGTTTCCGGGGATCGTAGGGTAAAAGGCAAACGACAATTGGAAGCTGTTAAAAACGAGGTAATCGTTACTGATCAGTACCCCTAAACCGAATTTGGAATAGAGACGGGTAGAAAACAGATGGTTTTCATCGCCTAACATACCAAATGAAAAGTTGGCAAACGGACTAAAACGGAAACCGTACCAACTTCCCGGCATATACGATTGTGTTTGAACCGTAAACTGCCATCTGCGACTACCATAGAGGTCAACGCTATCAAAACCCTGAATACCATTCGTACCGGATAAAGTCAATAAATCCCGTTCTGTAGGCAAACGATGGCTACCAATAATTAGCTCGGGCTTTATAAACTGACGGAATTTCCAACTACCGAGTTCAATGAGTTTGGTGAAATAATTAAGCTCAAAACGAAATACCGTTTGTTCGGTAGACGCACCGTTAAAATAAGCACCCCATTCGACGGTAGTTCCTAAAAAACCGAAATTATAATAATCGCCGGATGACAGTCGGCCACCCAGATACAGTCGTTTTAATTGGTTTTTATGATGAATTCCGGTGGTAATCGAATACACGCGTCCCACCGGAACGTCTTCGATAATACCGTAGTTAAATAAAAACCGTTCCTGAACGAAACTGCGGGTGGTAATTCCGATACTGGCCAGATACAATTGGGTATTGGAATAGTAATTGATCGAATCGTATTGTACAGAAGGTTTTTCGATAAACTTCAGGTTGTAATAACGAGCCGTGGTGACCAGATTGGTTACGCGATTATCTTCCGATCGGCCTTTAAAAATACGGAATGCATGACCTGCCCAGATATTTTGTCCTTCGGCTTTAAAATTTTGGGAAACCATATTCGGATTGCCTTCATCATCTAAAGTACCGTCTTTAAATTCTTCTTTATGAAAATTTTGTTCAAAACCATATCCGCCAGCCCATCGGGTTAAAGGAGAAAAGAACCCGCGTTCTAACGCAAAGCCTTTAATATAATCGTCTTCCAGTCCGTATTCGTAGCGAAGTGTGGTGTTGATGTAGGTATTCCGGATGTTTGGAATCGTATATTTCGCACTATAGGCACTTTTATTATCGGAAAAACGTTGCTTGAAATTATTTTCGAACTCATGTCCCAATCCCAGAAAATTTCGTTCGGTTAACTCCAGATTACTTTGCGAACTGGAAATGGCTCCGGTTGGTACAAAACTCCAGGAGTCGAGTACGCGGATTACGACATCGACCGAATCGGGACTTGTAGTTGGAACGGGTTTTACGACCACGCTACGCACATAACGCTGGCGACGAATCAGACGTTCCGATTCCCGCATTTTGAGTGAATCGACGGTTTCGTTTTGCTTAAAAAGTAACAGGTTGCGTACCGTCCAGTTTTTGGTGCGTATATGAATCCGGTTACCAAAACGTTCGATCCATTTTTGCGGCGCCTCATTTTCATCGGTAACGGAATAACCAAACGGATCCAGTGTTTCGATTTTGATATTACGGATCACTTTTCCTTCAAACGGTAAATAGGAAGGCGCTTTGGGTGGCGGTGCGTTTTTGATTTCCTTTTTGGGAGTGGTTACACTACGCGTCGGCCTGAAAATCAGCCGGTGAATAAAACTGGTAAATTTCTTCTTTTTGGAAAACTTTTCGATATCCTGATAAATGACTTTTGTCGAATCGGCTTTGGTTTTGTTGTCCTGCGCATATCCATGTGATGCGAGAACGAGAAATACAACCAGAAAAGCAGCAATTTTTTGTAACATTTATCGGTAATAATCGGTACTTGATGTTATAAAGATACGCTAATGAACGGAAAAAAACGAATCTTGTTATCTCATGTACTAAAAAAAACAGAGAAGTTCCTTTTTGTTTTTTGTGAGGGAAATTTGATTAGTAACACCTGACAGGTTTTTAAAACCTGTCAGGTGTGGTATTACATAAAAAAAGCGGCTGTTTCTCTTTTGAAACAGCCGCTTTTTAGGGTATTAGCTTTTTTGTTCTTTGTTGAAATATACTAAGTAGTAGTACATCTGTTTTTCTTCGTCCCAGCCTTTTTCTACAAATTTTTCGGCACTTTCCGGGTTAATAAAGTCCAGTTTGATCTGAATGTTGGTATCCAGTTCGATGATGTTCTTCATTTTTTTACGGGCATCCGAAACAGCCGCATTGGCAATCGGGAAGTTGGTTAGGTCTTCAATACTGTATTTTTCGCCTTTATCAACTTTATAGTTTTTAAATTCGGAAATCAAATCCGGATTGTCGATAACTTCGTTTAGGAAGTTGGTTTCTTCGAACTCGTCGTTTTTAGCAAAATAATTTACTGAACGGTTCATAAACATCACTTCTTCTTTTTTGTCTTCGGCCGGTAAAACGACTTCTTTTGCAAAATCCTGGCAGAATTTCAGGTATTTTTTAGTCATAAAGTTTTCGTCCTGAAATGCATCCACCGATAGGAAATGCTCCAACCAGTAACGGGCATCATAACGGTTACTGTCGATCGTTAAAATTTTATAACCTTCTTCTTTTTTATAATTGAAAATCAAACAACCTTTGTCCAGTTTGTTCAGGTTGATTCCCTGTTGCAGGATCATTTCCAATGTCGAACCTTTTTCTTCAAACTGAAGGAAATCGGCTTTTAACTCACTTTTAAAAATTCCGATTGCATCGACCACATTGTTATCAATCGAAACATTGGTCAGGTAGGTTACATACACCTCTCCGTTTTTGATATGCGGATGGTTGGACTGCTCAAAAAGGTGTTTGGTTATCTTTTTGGAAACATCGTGAATGCTTCCCGGGTTGGCAAAAATCTCATTTGAGAAATTGTACATTTCGTTATAATCCAAATCCACATCGTGTGCAAACTGAAAGTAATTTTCTTCTTTTTCACGGAAAGGTTTGAAAAAATACTCTTTTAATAGAGGCATAATCTCATCATTCAGACCGTAAGGTGTGTCCGAAAGAAAGATAGCCTCACTGCGGCTTTTATTTCCTACTCTGTGGATAGAAAGGTTGTCGATGTGGGTATTAAATAAGTTTATCATGGTGTTATAATTGCTGTGGTAAAAAAATCCGACTAAAAAACAGTCGGGTTTTTTATGCCGGATATATTAATGATGTGGTTGTATTTTTAAAGCGATTTTAGTTCCAGTTTTCTTCAAAACCGTAATCGTTAAAACTGTCGTCTCCGTCGAACATGTCAAGATCTTCCTCGTCAAAATCGTCTTCAAACTCTCCATACATATCATCGCTCGATACGATAGGACTGTTGAAATCTTTTGTAGGTGCATCTACAGGCAATTCTCCGTGTGCAAACATCAGATCCGGATAGGTAACACCGTTTTCGGCTTCTTCTACAGCCGCCAATTCCACGAAAAAGGTCCACATATTAAGGAAATCGTATACATAGATGATTTTAGTACTATTCTCATCCAGAATAGATGAAAGCGGATAATCAGCCATGGTTTTTTGTTCGCCAGGAACGTCACCGGTATCAAACAACGGTATTTCATCTTCCTGTGTCCATTCGTCATCGCAAGTATAAAATGAAGCGATTTCCATTCCGTCAAAGCCAAAAGCGTTTACGATAGCATTGTGTAAATCCTCCAGAGAATCGTCTTCAAGAATGGCAATATCCCTGAAAATGTCTTCTTCGGCGTCGAGTATAACTCTAAATTTATAAACCATAACCTTATTTGTTTTAAAAAGCCAAAGTTACGGTTAATACTTTTGATTCCAATTAGTGTTGATAATTTTTTGACGAAGTTTTGTAAGTTGTTTAAATCGAGTGATTTAGTTGTTTTTGGGTAGGGTAATTGGGTAGGGTAAGAAACGTTTATTTTTCGTAGAATTCGATTGGAAGATCGTCCGGATCGGCGATAAAGAAAAAGTGTTTTCCGGTATATTCATCCACGCGAATGGTTTCGGTTTCAATTTTGCGTTCAGAAAGATAATGCTGTGTTGCGACAATATCGTCGACTTCAAAAGCCAGATGGCGCAATCCGGCAGCTTCCGGTCGGGAAGGGCGTTGCGGCGGATCGGGAAAAGAAAAAAGTTCAAGGCAATAATTTCCGTTAATCGCCAGATCCAGTTTATAGGATTGGCGTTCGCTTCGGTATACTTCCTGAAGGACGGTTAATCCTAAAATTTCGGTATAAAAGTGTTTGGACACCGTATAGTCCGAACAGATAATGGCAATGTGATGGATTTTGTTAAGCGATAACATGGAATATAAAAAAGAAAAAGCCCGGTGTGAACCAGGCTTCTGTGAATTATTTTTTTGCTTTTGGAGCTGGAGCGGCACTTTTCGCTTTTGCAGTTCCGTTTGCTGTATTTAATACCGTTTGGTACGAATCGTTTACTTTGGTAAGCGCTTTTAAAATCGCATCATTAGTACCTTTACTGTTAATGATGTCATTTAAGTTTTTGGTTTCGTTGTGTAGTGTTTCTACCTTTTCCGTTAAACCTGAAGTTCGGGTTACATGCTCCGGAAATTTGTTGGCATCAATAGCTACGGCATATTGTACCAGAGATTCGCCATTTCCTTTAAGCGGAGTGAAATTTCCTTTTTGAGCGTCACGGGATACTTTGGTTAATAAATCCTGAAAATTTTTCATTTCCGGCCATTTATCGGTAACGGACTGCGCTGAAATCGTGTTTAATGCGAATAATGCAACGATAACTAATAAAGATTTAAAGTATTTCATAGTTTAAGGTAGTTAATATTGTTTTGCAATACTAAGAAAATTAATTTTATAATTATAATATTTTAAGAGTAATTAAAATATTGATATCATTTTGTTATTAATTCGCACTTTTTGTAGCACTTTGTTAGTTTAAGGTTTTAACCGGCTGATGATACTTTTCTTAAAATGAGTAAATTTCGGATGTGTAGGATACTGTCGGTTGGAGGTCATATTATTAAAGATGAGTGCCACTACCAGCAACACCAGTGCTCCTGTTAATACCGGAGACACCACATACCAGTAGCCCAGTTCTTTGATCTGAGGCGAACCGGTTACTGCGATCAATGCTGTGGCACCACCCGGTGGATGTAAGGTTTTGGTGATTTGCATCAGCACAATCGACAGGGAAACCGCCAAAGGAGCCGAAATCCATAAAATATCCGGAATCAGTTTTTGTATGGTAACACCAATGAGTGCCGAAATAAGATGACCACCTACCAGATTGCGCGGTTGTGCCAGCGGACTCTGAATCACACCGTAAACCAGTACGCACGACGCACCAAAAGAACCGATCAGGAACGTATAATCCTGAGGCGTAAACAAACCGTATTGGAAGTAGGAAATAATCCCCAATCCGACCAACGATCCGAGGAAAGCCCAGAAATGCTCTTTATAGTCGACCAGGGTTTCTTTGTAGAGCACATAACGGGCTTTACGGTAATTGCGTTTGATTTTAGGGGTAGGCATATTAAACTCGGGAATAGCTGTAAACAGTATACGGATAAATAAATTTAGCAGTAGTTTTCGATATCAGACAAACCATCAGGATCGGGAAAAACAACGTATAATCGCCAATAGCTTCACAAACCAGAAATAAAGCGGTAAACGGAGCATGGATACTGGCACTTAACATCGCTGCCATTCCGATAACCATAAAATTAATTGGCAGGACATTGGCGTGGAAAAACGTATTTAAAACGGAGGCTGTTAGCAACCCTAAAAACGCACCGATAAACAAACTCGGCGCAAATACACCACCATCGCCACCGGAAACCAGCGTTAATGACGTTACGATTGGTTTTAGCAAAATCACAAAAACTAATGTTGCAGCCAGCGATACGGTTAATTTAAGATTTCCCGATTGTAGCGTCAGTTCTTTAACTGCGTGATAGCCTTCGCCATAAAGTTGCGGAAAAACAAGCAGCGCGAGACTAACCAATCCGGCGCCAATAATAATACGAAAATGATGCTGGTCGATTTCGGCGAATTTCTTTTTAAAAAGCAAAACACATCGATTCAGATATACGGCATTCACACCGGCGATCATTCCCAAGAGGATCATATACGGAAGGGCGTGTAAATGCCAGGGCAATACATTGAGATTAAAAAGCGGTTGATTGTCTACAAAATACGTAAACACAAAAGCGACTGCTACCGCAACGCCATTGGTCAGTAAAAACGATCGGGACCATTTTCGGGAAATCACCTCATAAGCGAAAATCAGTCCGGCAAAAGGACTGCCGAAAAGCGCTGTGATTCCGGAGGCAATTCCGGCGCAGATCAGTTGGGTTTTATAACGTTTGAAAAGGTTTTCTTTTTGCTGAACCACCGAACCGATAGCCGCCGAAGCCACTACGGTAGAAACCTCAATCCCGGTTGATCCGCCAAAAATAACCGTGATCAAGCCATTAATAAAATGTGAACTCACTTTATAGGCCGGCAGGTTTTTATTTTTGGATTCGGTACTCTCGTAAATTTCCTTGATACCTTTGTTTTCCTTTTTACGAAATAGCGTCTGCCTTAAAAAATAAATGATCGAAAATCCCAATACCGGGAATAATAAATACAACAGCCAGTGTTGCTGGGCCAGTGTAAAGAAAATAGCTTCGTAATGTTCCGTTATTTTTTTGAGTGTATTGCCGAGTAAGGCACTTAAAAAACCGATAACGGCAGATGTGATGATCAACTTTTGAAGAACAATCAGACGATGGTTCTTTTTGATCCGGGTTATTTTTTTCATTTCGGGGGGAGCTATGAATGCAAAATTTGATACGCAAAAATAACCATTGAAATGCTAAAAAACGGTATAAAAACGTTAAAGTTACGGTGTGACAATCCACCATTGGTTTTCAAAAGGGTCTTCAAAACCAGCGGTATAGCCGTAATTCTGGCGAACAGGCTGCATTAACGAGACAGCTTTTTGCTGTAATGCTTTTTGATAGACCGTATCCACATCGGCTACATAAATAAACATCCCGCAGGAGCGAGTCTCATAATTGTCCGGTTTTTGGGCAAACATGATTACCGCGTCTCCAATCCGAATTTCGCCATGCATAATGGTTCGATTGCCTTCACCGGGAACCAGCAATTGTTCTTTGGCGTCCAGTACTTTTTTGGTAAAATCGAGAAAAGCCTCGGCATGGTCGGTAATGATATACGGCATGACCGGTAGGTATTGTTCTGGTATTTTCATGGTTTTGTTTTTGGGGTTACTATAGGGAAGCCTGAACTTTTGCTGGCAGTTTTCCTTTAATCAGTTGATAGGACTGTGCGATATAGTGTTCCCATTCTTTTGGGGTTAGTACGGAACTGTCTTCTACCAGTACCCATTTGTACCGAGCCATATACGGAGCCGGTTTTATATGCTGTCGGGCGATTAATTGATCAAAATCTTCTTCGGTTGTTTTAAACGAAACGGTTAGTGGCGTACTGTCGAGCCCGATCACACAAAACATTTTATTAGCGATCAAAAAACACAGGTCGTTTCCCCATTTAATGTCCTCGGTAACAGCCGGAAAAGAAGTGCAAAGGATTTGTAAGGCTTCTATATTCATAAGGTAAAGGCTTGGTTTAAAGCTAAGTTACGTCATTTTTGGGTAAATCAAAACAGGAGTAGACACTAATTCACAATTCATCCTAAAAAAATAACAGTTCGGTATCCTTTTTTATTAAATGAAAACCAACTGTTGCAACTTTGAATCACTAAAAAACAAGAAATGATGAAAACGATACTTACAATTTGTAGTCTTTTATGTTGTCTGGTATTTCAGGCGCAAACAAAAATTTCCGGAAAACTGGTCGATCAAAAAGGGAAACCGCAGGAAGGGGTGAATGTGTTTATAGAAGGAACCTATGACGGAACGCCATCTGCAGCCGACGGTACCTTCTCATTTGAAACCGATGCGAAAGGGAGCCAGGTTTTGGTGATCAGCTCGTTGTTGTTGGAAACCATCCGGGAAACTATCGTAATAGAGACTTACAAATCCCGTTTGTTTACCGTAAAATCAAGTGCGAATGCTTTAAATGACGTAGTGATTTCTGTGGGTTCGTTTCAGGCTGGTGGTAATTCAAAAGCATCGGTTTTAAAACCACTGGATATTGTAACTACGGCCGGTTCGCCCGGTAATATAATCGGAGCCTTGCAAACCCTTCCGGGTGCGCAGATTGTAGGAGAGAGTGGTCGTCTGTTTGTTCGTGGTGGGGAATCAGATGAAACCCAAACGTATATTGACGGTATCCGGGTAGCACAGCCTTATGGTGCTTCGGCCAATAATCTGCCAACCCGAGGACGTTTTTCACCTTTCTTGTTTAGTGGAATGTCTTTTACAACCGGAGGCTATTCGGCGGAATTTGGCGATGCTCTATCCAGTGTGTTGTTATTGAATACGATTAATGAACCGGATCAGGAAAAAACAGATGTGTCCCTGATGACCGTTGGTTTGGGAGTGGGGAATACGCAGAAATGGGAAAAAGGATCGTTTAGTTTTAATACAAGCTATATCAATCTGGAACCATACCAAAAGACGATCCAACAAAATGTAGACTGGATCAAACCGTATCAGTCCATGTCGGGAGAAATGGTTTTCCGTCGTCAGTTTAAAAACGGATTGTTTAAATTTTATACCGCTTATGATTATGCCAATTTTGAGCTAAATCAAAAAGATATCAATTATGAAAACCCGATTCGGGTAGCCACTCAAAACAATAATCTATATCTGAATGCTTCTTATAAAGGAAATTTTGGAGCCAACTGGACGATACAAACCGGAATAGGTTACGGTTATAGTCTGACTAAAACGGATTTGGATAGTAATGCGGTAAAAGATCAGGAAAATGCCGCACACCTAAAACTAAAACTGGGTAAAAAGCTTTCGAATAAAGTACGAATGATTTTCGGAGGGGATTATTTTACAACGGATTTCGACGGAAGCTATCGCCAGCCGTCCAATGAATTCAAAACCGGTTATACCAGTGGGATTGGAGCTTTATATGCTGAAACGGATATCGTAGTAACATCGGACTTTGCCGTAAAAGCCGGACTTCGCGGAATGCACAGCGATTTATTAGGAACATCGGTATTGGAACCGAGAGCTTCACTGGCTTACAGAACCAATAAAAACGGGCAATTGTCACTGGCCTATGGCGATTTTAATCAGTTGCCCAAACAGGATTACCTGAAATACACTTCAGCGTTCGAACCGGAAAAAACAGCACATTATATACTGAATTACACCTACAACCCGGAAGGAAGAACGCTACGTGCCGAATTGTATTATAAAGATTATAGCAATCTGGTAAAATACAACACTGATTTGCCGCAATACAACAGTATTTATACCAATAACGGAAGCGGATATGCCAAGGGATTTGATCTTTTCTGGAGAGATAATAAAACGGTTAAAAATCTGGAATACTGGTTGTCCTATTCGTATATCGACAGTAAAAGGGACTATAAAAACTATCCGGATAAAGTAACGCCCAATTTTGTAGCGAACCATACGCTTTCGGTAGTAGGAAAATACTGGATCAACGATTTGCGTTCGCAGTTGAGTGTGACGAACAGTTTTGCAACCGGACGTCCGTATAATAATCCGAATGAAATGACTTTTATGAATGGAAAAACGACGAGTTATAACAGTTTGAGTCTGAGTTGGGCTTACCTGATGTCGCCACAAAAAATATTATACTTCTCGGTTTCAAATGTAATGGGAAAAGACAACGTTTTTGGTTACCAATATGCCAATTCGCCTGATGTAAGCGGACAATTTCAACGCCAGGCAATAGGACAGGCTGCCGACCGATTTTTCTTTGTCGGTTTCTTCTGGACCATTAGTCAGGATAAGAAATCCAACCAATTGGAAAACCTGTAACAATTCATCCCTGAAAAATGACAGTTGGGTCAGGATTAATTTTAAAGCAGAATCACCCATACTACTTTTGACCTATAAATAATAAAGTTTCAATCATCACAATACAAAATCATTAATCCATTTAAAAAAAATAGAAATCATGAAAAAAATTATCATCGCACTAACACTTTTGATCAGTACTATTACATTTTCACAAACGCAATACGAACAAGGAATGAAAAAAGCCCTTGGTTTGTGGAGTGAAGGAAAACCAACCGAAGCAAAAGCCCTTTTTGAACGCATCGCTTTGGTGGAAAAAGAGAACTGGCTACCGAACTACTACGTAGCTTTGATCAACACAACAGAAGCTTTTGTTCCTGCCAACCGCGACAAGATTTCGGTTTTATTGGAAAAAGCACAACAGGCCGAAAACGAAGCGAATGCCATCAGTCCGAATAACCCGGAATTATTAGTTGTACAGGCACTGATTTACACCGCCTGGATCGTATACGATCCGCAATCGAACGGTATGAAATATAGTGGAAAAACGATGGAACAATATTATAAAGCACTGGCTTTGGCACCGAACAATCCGAGAGTTGTATTTTCGAAAGCCGAATTTGAAATAGGTGGCGCCAAATTTTTCGGAAAAGATACCAAACCAATGTGCGCGCAAGTTGCGAAATCAATTGAACTTTTTGCTACTTTTAAACCAGAATCGCCTTTTCATCCGAGCTGGGGATTGGACAGAGCGCAGGAAGTGCTACAAAACTGCAACACAAAATAAAAAACAAACCGGCGGAATAGCCACGAATAAACAGAAATAAAATGAACTTTTACCTGAGACATTTTTTACGAGCCATAGGTATCGGAACAGCCATCATTGTTGTATTGCTTTTGCTTCGATGGATTAATGGAAACCCGGTACCAATTAACGGCGCTTTCTGGCTAAATGTTGAATTTACAATGCTCTATACAGTAGCATTATATATGGCAAATATGGCTGTTTTCGTGATGCTTGACCGGATATTTAAGAAAGATCGTTTTGCTTTGAAAAGAGTAATAATAGGTTTTTTGAGCTCCTTTGTGGTTTCTATAGCGGTAATTTTTTTATTACGGGCTTTCGAAGAAATACAATTTAACGGACTGACCTTTCAAGCGTTTTTAGAAAAAGAAAATCCAGGGAATTATCTTACAGCGATCATCATTACATTTATCATTACGCTGATTCTCCATATGATCTATTTTTATAGAGCATATCAGGAAAACCGATTTAAACAGCAAAAAATCATCGCTGGTACGGCTTCAGCCAAATTCGAAAGTTTAAAAAACCAGATTGACCCGCATTTTTTGTTTAACAGTCTGAATGTACTGAGTTCGCTGATCGAAGAAAACCCGGATAATGCACAACGGTTTACATCTTCTTTGTCTAAAATATACCGCTATGTGCTGGAACAAAAAGATAAGGAACTGGTTAGTGTGGAAGAAGAACTGGCTTTTGCCAAAACGTATATGAACTTATTAAAAATGCGTTTTGAAAACAGTATTTTCTACGAACACCCGGAAAAATCAGCAAATCCGGAGGCGAAAGTGGTTCCGTTATCGTTGCAGTTATTGTTAGAAAACACGATAAAACACAATATCGTTAGCGAACAAAAACCATTACACATTCGCATATTCGAACAAAACGGCTACCTGGTAGTACAAAACGATCTGCAAAAAAAGGAAGTTTTAAAAGACCGACAGGGTGTAGGCCTACAAAACATCATCGACCGTTATGCAATCCTCACGGAACGCAAGGTGGCAATTGAACAAAGCGAAAAAAAATTTACGGTACGACTACCGATGTTAACCAAACAAATTGGTATTATGGAAACGTATGAACAACATGACGATACGGCGTATTACCGGGCCAAAAAGAAAGTTGAAGCCTTAAAAGGATTTTACGGGAATCTGACGTCCTATTGTGTGGTAATTCCATCCCTCATATTTATCAATCTTTATTTTTCACCGGGATTCCAGTGGTTTTGGTTTCCGATGTTGGGCTGGGGAATGGGCCTTTTTATCCACGGATTTGGAGTTTTGGGATATGGCGCCAGCTGGGAAGAACGCAAGATCCGGGAATTGATGGAAAAGCAGGATAACGACACTAAAAAGAACTGGAAGTAAGTAAAAGTAACAATCATGGAACGCAATTATAACGAAGAAGAACGCTATCGTATCGCTAAAAAAAGAGTTGACGAGATTAAAGGTTTTTATGGAAACCTTACCGGTTATATTGCTGTAAATCTCACATTGTTAGCGATCAACCTGCTAACGTCCCCGGAGCATTTATGGTTTTTTTATCCGATGTTGGGTTGGGGAATAGGAGTCGCTATCCACGGAATGAAAGTTTTTAACTACATGCCCTTTTTGGGACGTGACTGGGAAGCCCGCAAAATGAAAGAATTTTTGGAAGAAGAAGAAAAGCAAAAACACAAACAAAACTGGAATTAAAATGCGCCGCAAATACACATCATGGGAAGAGCAATACAGTAACGACAGCCGTTATGAAGAAGCTGCCAAAAGGGTAAAACGAATCAAAGGATTCTATACGCACCTGATGATATACATATTGGTAAATCTGTTTATCGTATTTTTAAACTTTCGGGATTTAAAAGTAGGAGAAAGCTATTTTCAGTTTAAAAACTTCTTTACCGCGATATGTTGGGGTATCGGATTGCTTGCACACGGATTGCGGGTTTTTGGATACGATTTTTTCTTTGGTCGCGATTGGGAAGCACGCAAAATCAAAGAATTTATGGACAAAGAGAAAAAGGAAAAATGGGAGTAATCACAAAATAAGGACACGAATACGATGAATATTATAATTATAGAAGACGAAAAACCGGCTGCGCGATTATTACAGCGAAAAGTTGAAAAACTAGGATTAAACGTCCACACCATGTTGCATTCGGTAGAAGAATCGGTACAATGGTTTCAAGCCAATCCGCATCCGGATCTTATTTTTCTCGATATCCAGCTTTCCGACGGACTTTCTTTTGAAATCTTTGAACAGATCAATATCAAAAGTGCGGTTATTTTTACAACGGCCTACGACGAATATGCATTAAAAGCCTTTAAATTAAACAGCATTGACTACCTGCTAAAACCGATAGACGAAGACGATCTGGAAGTGGCATTAAACAAATACCGACAACGAAACCCGGAACCGCAACAATTATCTCTGGATTTTGAAACGATCAAACGAATGCTCGTAAATCCGGTGGATAAATCGTATAAAAAGCGATTTACGGTAAAAATCGGTCAGCAGTTAAAAGTGATCCCGATCGAGGAAGTCGAATGTTTTTATAGCGAAAACAAAGGAACCTATGTGCACACCACCGATAACCGCGATTATTTACTGGATCAGGCACTGGAGCTATTGGAAACCGAATTGGATCCAAAAGAGTTCTATCGCGTGAGCCGTAAATTTATCATTCCGATGCGCGCGATAAAGGAAATCGTACTCTATAGCAATTCCAGGTTAAAAGTCGTTTTGCCAACCTATAAAGGTGATGAGGTAATTGTGAGTCGCGAAAGGGTTAGTGATTTTAAAGAATGGATCGGTTAGGATCCATTTTTTATACCGTTTTATTTTTTCGGGCTTCCAGAATCATATAAAACTGTACTCCGAATAAAATCGACGCCAGTACCAGGTGAATCGTCTGACTTCCAAATGGGAAATGCAGGTAATACATCGCAATTCCGGAGGCGATTTCTAACGCTAATAGCAGCATCACCCAGTTGATTTTTGAAAAGCCCAAACCCAGTCGTTTGTTACATAAATACAGGAACAGACTCGATAAAAACACCACTACGGAAAACGTACGGTGAAAGTAAAAGCTCACTTCAGGTTTGCTTAACCAAAGGGTTTCATTTCCGATTCCGGATTTTACCTGTTCGTCTACAAATTGACGTACCTGAGTTCCTAAAACCACCTGAATTAGCGTTAATCCAAGTGAAACCCAAAGGATAGTCAAAAACATCGGATTCGCGATTTTATCCGACGAAACCGGTTTGGCCAGTCGGATGATATATAAGATAACGGCAACGATTACCAATGCCATTACCATATGAACGGTGATTTTTACCGGGTTTAATACCGAATACACCACTGTTGCGCCCAACCATGCCTGGAATCCCATCATAAAGACAACCAACCAGGACAATAGGGTAATTTTTTTACTTTGTTTCCACATTGAAAAAGAAGCAATAGCCATAATAAAACAAGCCAGACCGGCCAAAGCGCCTACCAATCGGTTGCCATATTCGGTCCAGGTGTGTGAAGCATTAAATATTGCATAATCGTGCTTGGTGTATTTTTTCCAATGGGAAGCATCAAATTCGGTTCCGGTGGTAAAATCATCTTTGGCTACGAGCAGACTTTTGTCTTTAATGATCACCTGACCTTTTTTAAACGCGTGGTTTTCACTCCAGGTCAGCTCCTTGATATCGGTTGGAGGAATATAATATCCAAAACATTTCGGCCAATCGGGGCAACCCATTCCGGAACCGGTCATACGAACCAGAGCTCCGGCAACAATTACTAAATAGACTAATACTAAAGCCGTTTTTGCGATGGTGGTGAAATGTTTTTTCATTTTAGTAAGCTTTTATGTTTGAAGCGAAGGTTATTCGGTTGCTTTTTTTAATCCTAATTTTGCCGCTTTTTCCATCATAAAATCATAAGCCGGCTGGTATTCGTTCGGGATTTCTCCTTCGAGTATGGCTTCTTTGATGGCTTCTTTTAAAAGACCGATTTCGCGGGAAGGTTTTAGGTTGAAAATCGCCATGATCTCTTCTCCGGTAATGGGCGGTTGGAAATTGCGAACGTGGTCGCGTTCTTCCACTTCGACAATTTTCTGGCGGACGATTTTAAAATTATTATGATATTTACGGAATTTCGACGGGTTTTTAGTCGTGATATCGGCTTCGCACAAAGTCATCAGATTTTCCACATCCTCACCGGCATCAAAAACCAAACGACGTACGGCCGAATCGGTCACAATATCCTGAGCCAGTACAATCGGGCGGGAACTCATCATAACCATTTTCTGTACGAATTTCATTTTGTGATTTAACGGCATATGCAAACGTTCGAAGATGCGTTTCACCATTTTACCACCTAAAAATTCATGTCCGTGGAAAGTCCATCCCTGTTTTTTATTATAACGTTTTGTCGGCGCTTTACCGATATCGTGTAACAAAGCCGACCAACGTAACCAGACATCGTCTGTATTCGGGCAGATATTATCGACCACTTCCAAGGTATGGTAAAAATTGTTTTTATGGGTATGTCCTTCAATTTCTTCCACCTGATTTAAAGCGGTTAATTCGGGCAAAATAATATCCAGTAATCCGGTTTGATACAAGAGCAGGAAACCAACAGAAGGTTTATCGGACAATAGCATTTTGTTTAATTCTTCGACGATACGTTCTCCGGAAATAATGTTAATCCGCTCCTTATTACGGGAAATGGAATTGAGTGATTCCGCTTCGATTGTAAAATTGAGTTGGGATGCAAAACGGATGGCACGCATCATCCGCAACGGATCATCCGAATAGGTAATGTCCGGATCCAAAGGCGTTTTGATACTTTTGTTTTCCATATCGGTCAATCCGTCAAAAGGATCAACCAGTTCGCCGTAGTTGGCTTCGTTTAGGGAAAGCGCCAAAGCGTTGATTGTAAAATCGCGACGGTTTTGATCATCTTCGAGTGTACCATTTTCCACAACCGGATTTCGGCTGTCGAAATGATAGGACTCTTTGCGGGCGCCTACAAATTCGATATCCATATCTTCATAGCGAAGCATGGCCGTACCGTAGTTTTTAAAAATCTGTACTTTAGGGTTATGCGGAATCAGTTCCGATACTTTTAACGCCAATTCGATACCACTGCCAACCGCCACGATATCGATATCTTTTTTATGATTGCGCTCCAGGATCAAATCCCTTACAAAGCCGCCAATAACATAGGAATCGACTTGCAGCTCTTTTGCCGCACTGGATATAATTTTAAAAATTTTTGACTGTAATGCCTCTTTATATGACGTTTGTTTTTTCATTAATGGTCGCTCCGGTTTGCAGGGCTAAGCTGTTTATTTTCGTATAATTTTTACCTCACTGTTGCCAGACAGTTTTATGATAGTCGACGGTTTACCGCCAATTTTATCGTGGTGCAAATTTACAACATAGTCCACGCCTTGCAAAATTGCGGGGCTTATTTCTTTAAACGATTTTGGCGTAGGTTCGCCACTGATGTTTGCCGAAGTCGAAACCAGCGGAACTTTCATTCGTTCCATTAGCTTAAAACAGAAAGGTTCTTTAACGATTCGCATTCCTAGTGTGTTGTCCTGTCCGATGATATTCGGCGCTACATTTCTGGGATTATCCAATATAAGTGTGGTTGGTTTTTCGGATAAATCGAGGATTTGCCAGGCTACTTCCGGAATATCTTTAAAAACATTGTATACCATACGATCCCCGTTCATCAGGACGATCATGCTTTTACTTTCTTCCCGTTGTTTCAGGGCATATATTTTTTTTACGGCTTCCGGATTGGTCGCATCACAACCGATTCCCCAAACGGTATCGGTTGGATATAGAATGATTCCTCCGTTTTTGATCACTTCGTATGCTTTATGAATTTCTTCTGCAATCATTTTTTATTTATTTAGACTGTTTTTATAAATAGTTACAGGAAGCGATTCGAAACAATACTAGCGACTTAATCAAAAAAAGTAGTCATTATTTTAGATAAATCGTTGTTGAAAACAGCTTCTTCCTGTTCAATTTTTTTGCGATAGCTATCGAAATGGTGGACTTCTTTTTCATATGCTGTAAAACAATTTTCTAACAAGTCAATAACATCGCGTTCTTTACCCGGTATAAAATCTATTTTAAATTTGTCCGGTATCGGAATATCTTCTGCAAAGTTAGCACTTCCTTTTCTGTTTGTAACTATAATACAGCCACACATTGCAGCTTCCCTCGGAATACGGTCTTTACCGGGATGATTTCCAAAGTCGATATAAATTTTGGCGCTAAGTAACAATTGCCGCACCTGCGACGGAGTGATGTTTTCTATCGGAACCCATTCAATATAAGGTGCTTTTCGGATCAATTCCAGCGTATCATTAAACCCTTTTTTGGGATTGTATACAATCCTGTTTTTTTTATTCTGGTTGGTAAAAGATATTTCTTTTAATTTATCGATAAAAATAGCGTCAAGATAGTCGGATAAATTATAAATGTCAGTGACGTTTTTCGATTCCAGAAAATGCCGGGCATAATGCGATTGTACCCAATGAGAGAGCATGGACTCCTTTTTAAAATCATAATGGCATACCGTTGGTTTTAACCTCAAAAAGCGTCGTAAGGAAAAGGGTTTCGGCCTGATGGCAGCCAAAAAGAAATCGACACTTAGCCACCAGATTACCTTATGGATTTTTTTATATTGATACATCATCCCGGTATAGATTTCGGGAAAGATGGCGATATTTTCCGGAGCATCTGTTATTTTATCCGTATACGGGATTTTAAAGCGCTTGTAAAAATCATGTACAGGATCTGTGGATGCTTGCTGTCCGATATATACCATTTTGGTATTGAATCCCATGGCAGTCAGTCGAGATGCCAGCTGATGCATTACAAATGGTCCACCCGAAGCAAAATTTGCCGGGGCTATCAGATATAGTGTTGCTGTATTTTTATTTAGTTTCACAATATTCGGTTTTAAATTTTCTAATAGCGGAAGCGATGATCTGGTGCATGTCGTAGTATTTATATTCGGCAAGCCTGCCACCGAAAATAACTTTGGATTCTTTAGCCATCAGGCAATACTTTTTATAAATCGCCTGATTCTTTTTATCGTTAACAGGGTAAAAAGCTTCTTTTTTTGAAGACCAGGATTCCGGGTATTCTTTGGTGATGACAGTTTGTGGCTGTCTGCCAAATTCGAAATGCTTGTGTTCAATGATGCGGGTAAAAGGAACGGTTGCATCATTATAATTGACAACAGCATTACCCTGAAAATTGGTACTATTGATAATTTCGTTTTCAAATCGTAGCGAGCGATATTCGAGTTCACCGAATTGATAATCGAAATATTCATCGATTTTTCCGGTAAACACAATGGTATCGGCTAACGATTCAAAATAAGAGCGATCATCAAAAAAATCAGTATTTAAGCGAACTTCGCTTCCTTCCAGTAATCCGTCTATAATTTTATTATAGCCCCCAACCGGTATGCCCTGATAAGTATCATTAAAATAATTGTTGTTGAAAGTATACCGTATCGGAAGCCTTTTAATGATGAAAGGAGGTAACTCCTTAGCTTTACGTCCCCATTGTTTTTCGGTATATTCCTTGATTAAAGTTTCATAAATATCTTTGCCAACCAGCGAAAGTGCTTGTTCTTCGAGATTTGACGGATCAGTAACTCCAAACCGGTCAATCTGAATATTAATTTTCGCCCGGGCTTCTTCCGGCGTTATAGCACCCCATAGCTGGTAAAACGTATTCATGTTAAAAGGCAGGTTGTAAAGCTTCCCTTTTGCAATGGTTACAGGACTATTAATAAAATGGTTAAAAGTGGTAAACTGATTTACATAATCCCAAATAAACTTATCATCTGTATGAAAAATATGAGCACCATATTTGTGTATCGTAATATCTTCTATTTTTTCACAATATACATTACCTCCCTGATGTGACCTTTTGTCAATAACGAGGCATTTTTTACCGATTTTAGTAGCTTCGTGAGCAAAAACGGCCCCAAAAAGTCCGGAACCTACAATTAAAATATCATAGTTATTTGTCATTTTTTCTGGTGTTAAATGGAATGAAAATCAGTTGCGAGAACAGATTGCTGTTCGGATTTTATAGTGTAGGATTTCTGTAGGTCTAAAATCTGGTTCCAGGTGGTAACAATATCCAGCTCTTCGTTTTCAAGGCTGTATTCATTCAGAATGGCTTGTGAAGCTTTGATTTGTTTTTCAAGGAAAGTAATAGGATCTTTTTCAAAGAGCATGAGAACTTCTTCAATTTTACGGACAAAATTAATAATGTCACCATCCGGTATAGGGTAGGAAGAATCGGGATTAAAATATTCTTCACCGGCCCGTCCTGTATATCCGATAACGATACAGCCACAAGCCATAGCTTCGGCAGGAGGAAGGCCAAAACCTTCGATATGGTTAAAACTCAGGAAAATATGGCTTTCCCTCAGAATCTGAGCCACTTCCTGTTCCGTTTTATTATCAATACTCACCAGTAACCAGTCCTGCAAACTATTTCGATATTTTAGAATATTGAAAATCTGTATAATGTCCTCTTTCATTTTACGAGGCATAAAAGCAATCTGTTTCTTTTTTCGGGGTTGATAATAAAACGTATTTTGATCAATACCGATTCGTATCCGATAGAGTGTCGTATCGGGAATGGCAAAGGATAAATAATTTTTAGAATCTTCGGAAACGACTATCGTAGCAATGATATTTTTATCGGCATACTGTTTTTCATCAGAAAGTTCTTCTATGGAATTATAGAAAAAAGAATAGTAGCAGTTCTGGTTGAAAATTACTTTTAGGATATCTTTTTTAATTTTTAAAAAACTCAAACTAAGGAATTCGGGAAAAACATATATGGCGTTCGTATCGAGTTTAGAAGCCATAAGACTTTGTATACCCCGAGTAATTTTGGTGAGAACTCTTTTTAGGAAGGATGATTTACCGGATCGGACAGCTTGTTTGATCAACCCAAATAAAGGGAAGTTATATTCTATTCGTGTTGTATTCTCAAACCACTTATGTCGAAACCGGTTTTTTTTATGGAGGATGGATGCGTTAAATCCGTTTCTGTTTAAGATATCAACCTGCCGGTATAGTTGTTTGATACCTCCAATTGGAGCTTTGGTATCGGGACAAATAAAATAAATTTTTTGTTGCTTCATAATGAATTGCTTTTTATAGTTAATATGGAATGAACCCAATTTTCGAGTGTGTATTTTTGTTGTATTGTTAAGGGGATTTCGGTATATGGAGTGGAGAAAAAAGAATCCGGAACAGATAAGGTGGTATCGGTCCAGATAAAAATATTATTAGGATCGTAAAAGTCATAGGTTTGGATATCCGGATTGGTAGTAATTAATTTCTTCTTTAGACCAATTGCTTCAAACGGACGAAAAGATAAACCGGATTGATTGGGATGGTGTATATCAAGGATAATTTGAGTATTGCCGCTATGGGCTACAATTTCCGGGAAAGGGATGATTTTATCCAGAAACGAAATGTTTGTGGAAGCATGTTGTTTACGAATGTTTTTGTCTTTGGAAAATAATAGTGCATTTGCCTTTTTTCCCTGGTTGTTTAATTGTTGAATGATTTGTTTTATTTTCGGAAAACGATGGTCATATGTACCGAGAAAAAGGACTTCGTATTTTGGTTTTTGAGAAAAATTATCGATAAAATAGAAATTTGTAGTAAAGTGTAATCCATATTGGATACAGTCATTTTTATCGAAACTATAATGGATATCAAAGTAAGGAATAGTCTCTTTCTGACCTTTTATTTTGGTAAAACTATCCCAATAATGCACAATGGAAAGTTTTGCTTTTTTTGTGATAAGCGTTAATAGTTTAGGGGAGAGTATATCGGGACGGTTAACATACACGATATCGTAAGTAGTATATTGATTTATTTTTTGGAGAATAATATTTTGAGAGCGTATTATTTTGATATTCAGGTTAAAGCATCGTTTCAAAAAGAAATTCAGGCACCGTTCACCCCAATTTTTATAGTAATAGGGATATCCGTTGGATAAAACCATGACAACGGTATAATCGGTAAAATCCTGAAAACCATTTAAGACGACTTTGTAAAAGTCATAATGATCTGGAGCAATATATAACATCCTTTTCTTCATTGACATGAATTTTAGTGGTTATTATTGTGCTTTAGCAGGGACAATAAAAGTCTGGCCGGAGTAGAGAATATCCTTTTCCGGAATCGTTTTAAGATCTATTTCATTGCTTTAATTAGGGCAATACGAGCCATAGCCGAATTATAAACGCAGCGTTTAAATCGATTTATAGTCGATTGTCAAATTGTTTGGGGCGGGTTTAGAATGTTATTTCAGGTAATTCTTTTTTGATAACCGCAGGAACACCGGCAGCCATACAATTGTCCGGCAAATCTTTTGTAACGACAGCACCTGCAGCAATGACAACATTTTTTCCGATTGTAATTTTTGGAAGTATTGTCGCATTGGTTCCGATGTTACTATACGCACCGATTTTACAATTACCAGAAATATTTACACCTGGTGAAATTTCCGAAAATTCTCCAATATGGCAATCGTGACCGATGGTACAATTAAGGTTAATAAGTGTCCCTTTTTGGACAATAATATCATTTGTAAGGATGGTCCCGGTCATGATATTACATCCGGGGCCAATTTGATTCCCAAAACTACCGATAACGGCTTTTGGGCTTATGGTAGCAGTAAAGACACCTCCAATAGCTTTAAACTTTTCATACAGCCGTTTTCGCAAAACCGGATTGCCGATACCGATGGTAAACCGATTATCGGTATGCATAAAGTAGGCCGCAGCGTCGTCAAGGTTTGTAATAACCGGAAAACGATCGTATAATACGGCCGGAATATCAGTATTGACATCATCGTAAAAAACCAGATTTTCGGTTTGATTATCCTGATGCAATACCTCTAAAACTTCTTTGGCAAATCCTTTAGCTCCAACTATTAGCATGCGTTTTGATTAATTAAGGTGGTTATTTTTTGTAATTCTTCCGTGGTCAGTCCAACATAAAGCGGTAACGAAAGTACCCGTTGGGAAACCGATTCCGACACCGGCATTGCCTGATCCGGTTGGTTCACATATCCGATGGTATTTAACGAAGGGTAAAAATACCTTCTCGGGATAATAGTGTGGTCGTTTAAAGCTTTTTGAACTTTTAAGAGTATCGTTTCCGATGGTAATATAATTGGGTAATAGCTATAATTCCAGATGGTTTCCGGTCGGATAGCCATGGTTTGCAATTGATTAAAATCGAGATGTTGGTTGTAAAAATCAACTACTTTTTTTCGTTCGGACAAAATGGTTTCCATATGTGGTAAAACGGCCAGTCCCATAGCGGCCTGAAGTTCAGATATCTTCGCATTAATTCCCAGTCCGTGAAATTCCAGCGGACCATTATGCCCGAAGTTATGACTATAGAATAGTTTATGAAACAGCGTTTTATCTTTACAAAACAGTGCACCACCTTCACCGGTATGGAAAAGCTTGGTTGCATGAAAACTACAGGTACTCACATCGCCATAATTAAACAAGGATTCCCCTTTATAGGTTACGCCAAAAGCATGAGCAGCATCGTAGATCACCTTTAAGCCATATTTTGTAGCAATGGCTTCAATGGCTTCGACTTCACAAGGGTTACCAAAGACATGCGTAGCCAGAATAGCGGTCGTTTTTGAAGTTATCGCCGCTTCGATTTTGGTTTCATCAATAGTGAGGTATTCCGGATGAATATCTACAAAAACAGGCGTACAATTTTCCCATATAATAGAAGACGTCGTCGCTACATACGAAAACGGAGTCGTAATGATTTCCCCTTGTTTGCCTAGAATTTTAAGAGCGATCTGTAGCGGTACGGTTCCGTTATTGGTGATGATCATGGAATTGCTTTTCAGATAATCGGTTAATTTCTGCTCCAATTCCAGTACCAGTTCCCCCCGGTTAGTAAGCCATTTGTTTTCCCATATCCGTTCAAGTTGCTTTTCGTATTCTTTTAAATCCGGAAAAAAGGTTTTGGTTACTGTTATCATTAATATGGGTTTGTAAATTTTATTTGTATTGATAAACGAACTTAATGGTTACATTTGTGCAGTAAAAATATAAAAAGTTAAGCAATCTAAACGTACCCAAACGGAATAAGATATCAATCAGATCCGGAGCGGCCGGATCGTAACAGAATTATAGATGAAGCATTGCAGAAGTCAGGAAGAAATACTGGTCGATTGGAGCGGACAGGATATTCACAAGCCATTAGTAAGTATTTTATGCGACACGTTTAAGCATGAAGCGTATTTAAGAGATGCGCTGGAAGGATTTTTAAGTCAGAAAACCAGTTTTCCGTTTGAAATTATTGTCCATGAAGATGCTTCCCCGGATGGCACACCGGCGATATTAAAAGAATTTGAAAGCCGCTATCCGTCACTGATCAAACCAATTTACCAAACCGAAAACCAATATTCCAATACCGATGTGGATATTTGGGGTGATCATACTTTTCCAAAAGCGAAAGGGAAATACATAGCACTCTGCGAAGGAGACGATTATTGGATTGATCCGTATAAACTGCAAAAACAGGTCGATTTCCTGGAAGCTAATCCGGATTACGTCATCACCTGGACGGACTTTTTAAACCGAAAAGGAGACGAATTGGTTCCAAACGATTTTAAAGAAACCTTACCGGAAGTCTATACCATCGATTTCGATACGATCTTCCGACCGTATTGTACCTATACCCTTACGTGTGTATTTTTAAAATCGGCTGTAAAACCACAGGATTATAAGAGTTTCCGCTATTCTAAAGACAATACCTTATATGGTTTGGCATTATGTAACGGAAAAGGCGCTTTCCTAAATTTCCAGGGTGGCGTGTACCGTTGGCATGTCGGCGGGATTTTTTCGTTAAAATCAGCTTTTTTTCAACGTTATTCGTCCTATCTTAACGTAAAGGAAATTTACGACAGATTGCCACAGTCGCACACTCCAAACATGCGCGAAGTAATCCAGTCGTTGCTAAAAGATTCGGCTTTCGAAGCGTTAAAACAGTATAAAGACAAGGAAGCCTATGCGAAAGAACCCCATCAGGCGGTACAACTGTTTTTAAAACAGGCCTCGTTTGGAATGCGAATCAAATTCTGGCGACGTCATATCAAAATGAACTATTTCGGTATAAAATACAACTAAAAAGAGGAACCTGAGTTCCTCTTTTTTTATAGTTTTGATTTGTAGCATACAATATTCCGTTCCGAAAATGGTAAGCTACCACGCTATAGAATTTAAAATATTGATTTAAACATAATCAAAATACGATCAAACCAACGAACTTTTCGGAAAACGGGTTTACCTTCATTTCGGAGGTACCGTAGCAGTGGTTTGTTAAACTCTTTCGATTTGCGAAGGGTGCGAACAACAATCTGGTTCATCTGTTTTTCGAGTATTTTTTGATCAAAAATACGGGATTCACGATTGATGGCGATTAATTGCTGAGATGCGTCAATAGTCGCGATGACTTCCTGAGCCGATAATCCACGTTTAAAATCAAACGCATTCAGATAGCCCTCAATATTGGTGTTTTCAGAAGTAATACCAAAATCACGTTGTAATTGCGCTAACCGGAGGTTTCGGAGCGCACGGTTTACATTATGAATTTTGGTCTGACTGATATTCGTATCATGCCATCGGTAATCAAGTAGCGATTCCGATAGATTAGCCATTAGGGTGTGAGCACTCATCCGATCCCACAATTCATAGTCTTCGATCGGCACAAAATCGTCATGAAAGCGAAAATCGTTTAAAACAGCCTTACGAAGCATGATCGTAGGATTTCCAATTGGATCATAAAAAAGAAAAGCCGTTCGGATCGCAAGATGCTCTGTAGGAAGTGCTATTAGTTTTCGTTTGCCATCCAGTTTAAAAAGGGTGTAAAACGTTCCGCAGACACCGATTTCAGGATTCTTTTTCAGGAATTCGATCTGTTTCGAAAACCGATCGGGCATGGCGATGTCATCGGCATCCATCAAGGCTATAAATTCCCCTTTTGACGTTTCAAAACCTTCATTTCGCAACCGCGCCGGACCTATATTTTCTATTTTGTCGACAAACACGATACGGGAATCGGCAGCCGCATTTTTTTCGATAATGGCTTTACTGTTATCCGTCGATTTATCGTTCAGAATTATCAACTCATAATCGGTAAAAGACTGGTTCAGGATACTGTTAATCGTTTCCTGAAGGTATTTTTCGGCATTATATACCGGTATAATTACAGATAAAATAGGTTGGCTCATAAATAATCGATTAACAAAAGTTAGTTGTGGTTTTGGATAACTGTCGTATAATAATCTAAGGTTTCGGTCATCATTTTTTCGATGCTGAAATGATCTACAACGGTTTTTCGCGCCTTTTTGGAAAGGGTTTCAGCCAGAGTAGTATCGGTCAGTATATCGGATATACGGGTAACAAAATCAGCATCGGTGTCACAGATATAGCCATTTTCGCCCGATGTGATCAATTCTTTAAAAGGATCCAGATTCGAAGCTGCAACAGGTTTGGCCAATGCCATCGCCTCTAAAAGTGCCAGACCCAAAGTTTCTCCTTTGGACGGAAAAATAAGAACAGTAGCACTGTTGAGTAAACGAATGATATTCTCTTTAGACTGATAACCGTGAAAAATCACCTTGTCGGTTAAATGCTGTGCCTGAATTTCCTTATCTAAAGTCGCTTTATAAGGCGTTTCCCGACCGATAAACTGTAGGGTAGCCTGTGGAAATTTCTCTGCTAAACGGGCGAATACGCGGAATGCCGTATCGGCTCCTTTTTCGAAAGAAATATTTCCGATATAGAAAATAGAAAACGGAATTACCGATGGATTTGGATCCGGTTGGAATTCCTGTATATTGATACCGTTGTAAATCAGTTTGAATTTGGAAACACCAAACAATTCCCGATTAATCTGCTCGGAAAAACGAGAAATGGCGATCACATTTTCAGCTTTTTTAAACGCTTCGCGCTCGCAATGCTTACGTCCGGCTTCTACTTTGTAGCCAAAATATTTTTCCAAAACGGAAAAAGAACCATGACAGCGTACCACATATGGGATTTTCTGGCCTAAAAATAAACTTAAACCTTCAAAATCATGACATTCGATCATATCGATATCCAGATTGTTCTTTTCAATATATTCAAAAAGCCGCCGACTGATATCGCGTTTTTCTTTTTCGTGTATTTTAAAATGATATGGCATTAAAAAGGAAAACTTCTGCGTAATGGATCGTATCAGATCGTACACAAAATTTCGTTTAAAAAGGTTTTTGGTATAATGCACACGAACACCTTCGTCATCAAAATCGACATTGGTTTTGTTTACACCAAAAACATATACCCGATGGCCTCTTTTTACAAGTTCTTTTGCCAGTAAAGTATTAAAAATACCAGTTCCGCCACAAGGAGGAAGCTTTTCATTTTTGTATTCCCGGGTTAAAATAAGGATATTCATTAGGGCTATTTTTTCAGATTAAAAATAGTAGTAACCCAATTGTCTAATGTGTATTGATTGTAAATTTCATCCGGAACGGGTTCGTATTCCGTATTTAAAAATTCGGGTGCAATTACAGGGTTTTCGCGATCAATGATCAGGATGTTATTCGGATTATAAAACGGGTAATTCACCACGGTTTTATTATCCGTTATTAGTTTTTTCTGCATACCCATTGCCTCAAATACGCGGAAACTCAGACCGGTTTGGTTGTTTTGAACGATATCCAGAATAATTTCGGCTTCCGAATACAATTTCAACAATTGTTTTAACCGTATTTTTTTCGACTGAAATAGTAATTGCCCATTGGTTTTGGCATCGGTTTCAGCTTTGAAATTGTATTTGAATTTTTTGTATTCAATATTTCGGCTTACAAAAATAAAATGAAAAGGTGTTTTCAATTGTTCCAGTTGATACGCAATTTTATTGTATATCGGAAAACGTTTGTCAAATGAAGAGATTGTCGTAACCTTATATTTTGGTTTTTTGATAGGGATTTCCTGTTTGTCAAAGTAGATATAATTATTCATTTTGACAAAATTGTGTGCCTTGGCATCCTGTTCGTCAAAAGAAAAAACTTCGTCAAAAAGACCTGCATTTAAAAGATGGTCAACCGGACAACGATGTAAACTGTCGTACAGATAGGCAAAATAGTTTTTGGTATATTGCTTAATTTGCTGGTGGTATTTCAGTTCAATAACATCCGGATTGATCACCAGAATAATATCGTGTTGTCCGTGTTTTTGTAATTCGGAAATAATATGTTCCTGTTTCTTTTTGGTTTTAAGATTAATACCCAGAAAAATTTTGGAAAATAAATTAACGATCCTCGATACTAAATTGGCATGCTTATAACCTCCCAAATTAATATGATACGCATCAATGTTCTTTTGCTGTAACAATTTGATGATATATTTGTCGTAGTGCCAGTTGTCGAAACTGATCAAACAAATTTTCTGCTTCATTTTTCAAATAATATAATTAGTGGGAGTGTGTTATTACTAATAACTGCTACAACTGGTTAAATATTTTGTTTCTGGTTCGCTTTTAGTGATTTATACGTATGGTATACGCTCAAAGCCTGTAAATACGATATGATTAATCCGTCTTTTCCATCCAATATTCCCAGACGGATAAAAAAGGCTTTAATAAACTTAAAAATGGTTTTCAGGTATTGGGTAAAAACACTGTATTTTTTGCCTTTAAGGAAAAGTTCTTTTCCTTTTAAAACACCATAGCTGATCATTTTTTGTTTATAAATGGCGTAGTTATCATAGGAATAATGGAGTAACTTATTTTGAAATATACCAATAGTTCCATCGACTTTAAGGGTTTCGTGAACCAGTTTTTCGGGTATATAATGCGCTTTGTCTTTTTTAAACAATCGGAAATTTTTATCCGTTTGCGTACCGGAGAAATGGATTACTCTTCCGGCAAAATAAAACTTCCTTAAAAAGTAATACGCATCTTTGGTTTCCGGTTTCTGAACTTCTGCGATGATTTCGGCACGCAATGGCGGTGTAATGCGTTCGTCGGCGTCCAAAAATAGAACCCAGTTATAGCTGGCCAGTTCAAGTGCCAGATTTCGTTGTGTTGTAAAATCGACGAATTTATTTTGTACCACTTTAACATTTGGGTACGTATTGGCAATGGCCACGGTATTATCGGTGCTATACGAATCCAATACGATAATCTCATCCACAAAATCCAGGCATTCGATTACTTCCCGGATATTTTTTTCTTCGTTATAGGTGATTATCAGTCCGCTGATTTTAATAGAACTGGATTGCGATGTCATATACGATTAACTTCTTTTTACAATTACATAATTGCGGTATTCAAATAGCCGTTTACCGGTTAAGTCTTCGATAAAGGCCAGAAATTTTCTTCTGAAATTCATTTTGCGCCCCATTTTGGTCGGATCAAAGGAGAATTTCCAGTTGCTGCGATTTACCCTGTCCTGGAAAACCTGAGGATGGGTACCTTTAAACTTTAGTAAGCGTTCGGCATTACCATAGTCAAATTCATAATCTTCATTATAGGTCCGGTCGATCCATTCGTCGTCGCTATTGTAAAAACGACCGGTATTTTTAACCTTTGTTTTTAATCCGCTTGGTGCTTTAACCCATCCGTAATGATAAATAGAAGCCGGAATGTGTTTTACTTTCAGTTTGCGACCTTTAAAACGGAAACCCTGAGCATCTTTATAGGATTCCATACCCGGCAGGTTACGGACAATACGGATTTCTCTGCGATACCATCTGCGGGAGTGCGCATAAAAATCATACGACCCGTAAAAATGCGTATAGTTAAACAGTAAACCTTCAATATTCGGATCATTCAGCGATAATTCCATTTCTTTACGGATCGTTTCCAGATATTTTTCATGAACACATTCGTCTCCCTGAATATAAAAAGCCCAGTCTACATCCGGACTAATGGCCTTAAAAGCCTTGTCGGTTTCCAAAGCAAAAGTGCGGCCGCCTTCGCGTACGCTATCGTCCCAAACGGTCTCAATAATTTTGATTTTTGGGGAATCAATACTTTTAATAAGATCTAATGTGGTGTCGGTAGAATTTCCATGGGCTACTATAAATTCATCACATATAGGCAATATTGAAGTAATTGCTTCTACGATAGAGTAATCGTTTTGTACCGCATTGCGGATAAAGGTAAAACCGGCGACTTTCATGTAGGTTGGATTTTATTTGGTTTTTATATTATCTAAAAAAAAATAAGAATACTCGTTTTATAATGATTTATATAGCGTCATAATCCTGTTTGCGATAACATCGTCATTAAATTTCTGTACAAACATATAACCTTTTTCTGTTATCTCGTCTCTTAAATTGGGATCACGAAGTAATAATTCGATTTTTGATTGTATGTCGGCGCTATCGGTCGGATCGACATAAAGGCTATCGGGTCCGCCCGCTTCCGGGAAAACACCGGAGTTGGTAGTAATAACAGGGGTTTTGGAATATAAGGCCTCAATAATCGGGATTCCGAAACCTTCAAACAACGATGGATAAATAAAAACAGTAGCCAACTGGTATACGATTGCCAGTTCACGACTGCTAAGTCCTTTTAAAAACAGGACTTTTTCGTCCATTTGATGTTCCTGGATATAGTTTTTTACCGTTTGTGTATAGGATGTTTCGCCTCCGATAATCACAAGGTGCGTGTCGATATTTTGAATCGCTTTTACAGCAGTCAGTACATTTTTACGGATTTCGACGGTACCTACATTCAGAACAAACTGTTTCGGAAGATGGTATTTTTCGATAACCGCCTTCTTTTCCTGTTCGGTATAGGTTTCTTTAAAAACCTGTTGGCATCCCTGGTAAATCACTTCGATTTTCGATTCCGGTACTTTTAGGTACTGTACGATATCTTTTTTAGTTTGTTCGCTGATCGCGATAACCATATCGGCATTTTGAGCTGCCTTTTTAAATTTATAAAAATGGATTTTCCGGTCGAAGAACGAATAAAACTCCGGATAACGCATAAAGATCAGATCGTGGATTGTAACGGTACTTTTAATTCCGGCTTTTTTCAGTCCCGAAGGTAATTCGCCCGAAAGTCCGTGAAACAGTTGAATACCGTCCTTTTTCAGATCGGAAATAATAGTGCGCTGGCGCCATATATTATAAAACTTCCGATTAAACCAGCCGGTCGGACGTTTTTCGATAATCGTATCCGAATCCGAAGTAAAAAGCTGCTTTTTTGCCGGTTTTGGATTGTATAGTAAATAGTGATTTTCCGGAAAAAAACGGTTCATAATCCGTATTAGATCACGGCTGTAATTACCCAGTCCGGTCTGATTGTGAAAAACGCGTTTTGCCTCATAACCAATCGTTAGGCTTCCGGGATCCCGATTTTCATTTCGAAGCAGCTGTTGCAGATACACATAACGCATATAGACGTGTTGTGACATGATTTTTGCCAAAGATACACCTTGTGATCCATTTAGAAACCCGAATTCGATTATATAATGTTTAAAAAAACGAAAGGCGGGTTTTACATAAAAATGAAAAGCGGTAGGTTTTGTGTTTTTTTGATACAATTCCTGGGCCCGTAATTGCGAATATTGTAGTCGTTTACCTAAAAAATCGGCTTTATTTTTAAACGAATAATGATGAATAATTTCCTTTAGAATTCCGGTTTTACCGTTTGCGATAAGTTGTTCGTGTACAAGCTTGTCGGAGTAGCGGCATTTGGATTTTCGAAACAGACGTATAGCTTTATCCTGATTTTGTCCGCCATAAAACATCGGTTTTTCGGCATAATAAAACGCGCGTTTTACCCAGAAAGCTACTTCCTCCGGATGGGAAGCCACTAGCTCCAGAAGTTCCCGGATACCATTTTCGGTAACCCTTTCGTCGGCATCAAAAAAGGTAACCCAGTCATTTGTGGCCAAATCGATGGCAAAATTCCGCTGACGGGAAAAATCGTCAAACGAGCGTTGTACCATTCGTACCTGTGGAAATTCACTCCGGATAATATCCAATGTGGTATCACTGCTATACGAATCGACTACAATAATTTCGTCCGCGAAAGTCATATTCCGGAGATACGCCCGGATATTGTCTTCCTCGTTCATGATGATGGCTAAAGCCGATATTTTTGGACTTTCGCTCATTAAATTAGATGGCAACGTCGTATTCTCTTAAAGCGTCGTTTAATGACGTTTTTAAATCGGTTGAAGGCTTGCGTTTTCCGATGATCAGCGCACATGGCACCTGGTATTCACCGGCAGCAAATTTTTTAGTATAACTTCCTGGAATCACCACCGAACGCGCCGGAACAATACCTTTCATTTCGACTGGCGTATCGCCGGTAACGTCGATAATTTTTGTAGATGCGGTAAGACAAACATTGGCACCTAGTACGGCTTCTTTTTCCACACGAACACCTTCTACCACGATACATCTTGAACCGATAAAAGCACCGTCTTCAATGATTACCGGAGCGGCTTGTAACGGTTCCAATACACCACCGATTCCAACACCACCACTTAAGTGTACATGTTTTCCGATTTGCGCACAACTACCCACCGTTGCCCAGGTATCCACCATGGTTCCTTCGTCTACATAAGCACCAATATTTACATAGCTCGGCATTAAGATCACCCCACTGGAAATATAGGCTCCGTGACGCGCCACAGCATTTGGAACAACGCGGATGCCTTTTTCGGCATAGCCTCTTTTTAACGGCATTTTATCGTGATATTCGAATATTCCAGCCTCAAGCGTCTCCATTTTCTGGATCGGGAAGTACATCACTACGGCCTTTTTCACCCATTCGTTTACCTGCCATCCGTCGGTTGTTGGTTCAGCAACACGCAGTTTTCCGGCATCCAGTAATTCGATCACTTCTCTAATGGCATTCGTCGTTTTTTCTTCTTGTAATAAGGCACGGTTTTCCCATGCTTGCTCTATTATTGGCTGTAAGGCATTCATATAAAAATCGATTTTTAGCAAATATAACCCCATTTTTTTAAAACGAAATAGAAAATAGCAGAATTTGGACAGGCCGATACATTTCGAAACACCATATATTTTTCTATTTTTGCAGCACAACACAACACACTTATGTACAAATCAATTATCAGACCGATACTGTTCCGTTTTGATCCGGAAAAAATCCACCATTTCACCTTTGGAAGCATCCGTTTTCTGCACAAAATACCGGGCGTTCCGGCTTTGCTAAACGCTATTTATGAAGTGAATGACCCACGACTGGAACGGGAAGTTTTTGGATTGCGTTTTAAAAATCCGGTTGGACTTGCTGCCGGATTGGATAAGGATGCCAAATTATACAAAGAATTGTCCAATTTAGGCTTTGGATTTATCGAAATTGGCACCCTTACACCCAAAGGTCAGGAAGGAAATCCTAAAAAGCGATTGTTCCGTTTAAAAGCCGATAGTGCGTTGATCAACCGTATGGGATTTAATAACGGTGGCGTTATCGAAGCAGTGGAACGTCTGAAAAAAAATAAGGGCGTACTGATAGGAGGTAATATTGGTAAAAACAAAATTACGCCTAACGAAGAAGCTACAAAAGATTATGAAATCTGTTTTGAAGCGTTATACGATTATGTTGATTATTTTGTGGTGAATGTTAGTTCACCGAATACACCTAATCTAAGAGCCTTACAGGATAAAGAACCGTTAACGGAACTGTTGCAAACGTTACAAAATAGAAACCAGTCCAAACCGAAGCAAAAACCGATACTGTTAAAAATTGCTCCGGATCTGACAGACGAGCAATTGCTGGATATTATCGATATCGTAAGCGATACAAAGATTGCGGGTGTAATTGCAACCAACACAACCATTTCGAGAGACGGACTGATTTCCGAAAACAAAAAAGAAACCGGAGGACTTTCCGGAAAACCCTTAACCAAACGATCGACGGAGGTAATCCGATTCTTGTCGGAAAAAAGCAATAAAGCCTTCCCGATTATTGGAGTTGGAGGGATTCACTCGGCGGAAGATGCGATTGAAAAATTGGAAGCGGGAGCCAGTCTGATACAATTATATACCGGATTTATCTACGAAGGACCGGGTTTGATTAAAGCCATCAATAAAAAAATACTGGCTGGAAAATAATACAATTTATTTTGACACTACAATTGGAATCTGTTAAACTTTTTCCTTTGGAATGAACCGCAATTTTATAATTGTTTGAAAATTATAGGATTGCGGTTTTTTGTTGATTAACCTTTTTAAAATAGAGCGATGGCACTATCAGTATATTTGAAAATTATGAACTTTAGCTTATCTTTGAAACATGATGGAACAAGTTAAAATCATAGAGTGTCCCCGCGATGCCATGCAAGGTATCAAGGCGTTTATTCCTACAGAAAAGAAAGTACAATATATTCAATCCTTATTGCGAGTGGGATTTGATACGATTGATTTTGGCAGTTTTGTTTCCGCAAAAGCGATTCCGCAAATGCAGGATACGCCGGAAGTACTGGCACAACTGGATTTGTCGCAAACCAAGAGTAAACTACTGGCTATCATTGCCAATACGATAGGCGCCGAAAATGCGTCCCGTTATCCTGAAATCAAATACCTGGGATTTCCGTTTTCGATATCGGAGAATTTTCAGATGCGAAATACGCATAAAACCATAGCTGAATCCCTTGTGACGTTACAGGAAATTCTGGACATTGCCAATGCCACCGATAAAGAAGTCGTGGCCTATTTGTCGATGGGCTTTGGAAACCCTTATGGCGATCCGTGGAGTGTGGAAATCGTAGGAGAGTGGACCGAAAGATTATCCAATATGGGCGTGAAGATCTTATCGCTTTCCGATACGGTAGGATCATCGACACCGGAAGTGATTTCCTATTTGTTTTCCAACCTGATTCCGAAATACCCGCATATCGAATTCGGAGCACATCTGCATACTACTCCCGATAAATGGTTTGAAAAAGTGGATGCAGCTTATAAAGCCGGTTGTCGTCGCTTTGACGGAGCTATTCAGGGGTTTGGCGGTTGTCCGATGGCTAAAGATGATTTAACCGGGAATATGCCAACCGAAAAAATGCTATCGTATTTTACGTCACAAAAAGCCGATACCGGATTAAGTCCGATGAGTTTTGAAAGTGCGTATAACGAAGCACTGAAAGTTTTCACGGTTTATCATTAATCAAAAAATAAAACGTATTATTTATTGTCCGTTATGTGTCTATTCTTGAACATGCGTGATAAAGTGTCTTCTTGAAAATGATTATTACTTTTGACTCCAATAGTTTATAATCAATCTAAATAAGAATTAATATGCGTTTTAGAAAAATTACAGCCGCCGTTTTAATAGCGTCGGCCTTCACGGTATCGTGTTCAAATGATTCCAATGACACTCCACAACAAACAATTGCAATTCAGGTTCATGCTGATCCGGCTCAGGCCTTAACAAGGGTGAAAATGCTGGTTGAATTTGATGCTTATTCTAAGGATAAAACACTTTACCCGTTGACCAAAGCCAAAATTAAAGGAATGTTTACAAATAGCGGAAATCCGTTTTCGGAAGCTACTTTAAATACTTCCGGTGTTTCCCTAAAGGAAAAAACAGCAGAGAATGCAAAACCGGAGTTTGATCTTTTCTTTACCGAAATGGGAGATGTAGCTGCGGCCTATCAGATTCCGGCCGCTAAGGGTGTAAAAGGATCGTATACAACGGCTACTTCTGCCAGATTATTTAATAAAAAAGGACTTGAAATCAATCAGGCTATTATCAAAGGGCTTATGGGAGCCGTTTTACTGGATCAGACGTTGAATTATTGTTTGAATCCCGCGGTTTTAAATGCTGCGGCTAATAAAGAGGAAGCACAACAACTATGGGAAGAAGGGTATAATTACATCTTCGGATACAAAGGACCGAACAATAACAAAAAATATTTCTGGGAAAGTTATTTGAATACTATCAATGGAAATGCGAATTTTTCAGGGATTACTCAGTCGGTTACGGATGCTTTTGAAAAAGGGAAAGCGGCAATTATAGCAGGTAATAAAATAGAACGGGATAAGCAGGTAAACATCATAAAAGAAAAATTATCAAAAGTAGGTGCTATCCGTGCGGTTTATTACATGAATAAAGCAAAAGGTAAATTATCAGGTACAACAACAATCACCGGTAATCTTGCGGCTGCCTTTCACGGTTTGTCGGAAGCTTACGGATTTATAAGCGGATTGGCTTATACATACAACCCGGCTACTGGACAGCCTTATCTTACAAAAGCAAGGGTTGAGGCATTATTGACTTCATTTTTAGGCGGTAATGATGGATTTTGGGATGCTAACTATACAGCAGATCAAATTGATTCCATTTCTCAGACGATCGCAACGGCATTTGGATTTACGATTGAACAGGCCATAACACAAGGGGGAAGCCACTAATGTTTAAAAAGAGTCCTGAATTTGGGACTCTTTCCATTTTTAAGGACATTCAGGGGGCGAATATTCCTTTTTGATAGGATTCTTTTTGTTCAACTTTAAAACATTTATTTAATGAGAAAAATAGGGTTGTTATTAATAGTGGTAGCGCAACTATTGTGGTCTTGCGGTCTTAATAATTCTGACAGTGAGGTTGTTGCGGATAAATACGATAGAAAAGCAATACTGGTAAATTGGGTAGATAATAACATTATGCCTTCATTTCAGCAGTATAAATCAAAATTAGAAAACCTGAAAAGTGCCTCCGATGATTTTATTGCGACACCCGATATGGCACAGCTCGAAGAAGTAAGACAAAAATGGCTGGAAGCGTATAAAACCTATCAATATATTTCGATGTTTACTATCGGTAAAGCCGATGAAATACAATTGAGTAAGTATTCAAATACCTATCCGACGGCAACAGAACAAATAGCGGTAAAAATCGATTCGGGTAATTTTGATCTGAACGGAGCTTCTTTTGATGTCGTACAGGGGTTTCCGGCTCTGGATTATATGTTGTTCGGATTGGGAGAGAATGAAAATGCAATCCTGGAACGGTATACAACAAACACTAATGCCGACAAGTATAAAGGTTATCTGTCTGCGCTTGTAAACCGATTGACATTATTGTTTAACACGGTTTATGATGACTGGCAATCCGGATATAAAGCCATCTTTATTCAAAAAAGTGACAATACGGCTTCCGGCAGTGTAAACCGGATGGTCAATGCGTATATTCATTTTTATGAAAAAGACATTCGGACTGCAAAAATAGGCTATCCGGCGGGTAAATTTTCGACTGAAACCTATCCGGATAAGGTGGAAGCATATTACAGTAAAAAGTATTCGAAAGAACTGCTTTTGGAGTCGATCATGGCGGCGCAAAACTTCTTTGAAGGCAAACATTTTAACGGAAATGAAAGCGGACCTTCGTTGAAAAGTTATTTGGATTATCTGACTATAAAAGGTAAGAGCGAGGAGTCAGGAATTTTATTAAGTAAACTGATTAGTAATCAATTCTATAAATCACTTTATACAGCAAATTTGCTGTTACCGGATTTAAGTCAGCAGATTATTACCGATAATACAAAGATGACTGCCACTTTTAATGTTTTACAACGTAATGTAGCCTATATGAAATCGGATATGACATCCGCGATGAGTATCGCGATCGATTATGCAGATACAGACGGTGATTAATACGAATCAGATGAAACAATTTCAGGAATATTTAAACCGAACAACCGAAGCCGCTCCGTTGGCTACTTTTCGTATCCTTTTCGGGACCATTATGTTGGTTAGTCTGGTTCGGTTTGTGAGTAAAGGTTGGGTGAAGACCTTGTATATTGAACCAAACTTTTTCTTTTCCTATTACGGATTTGAATGGGTAAAACCATTAGGAAATTTTACGTATCTGATTTTTTTGGTTTGTGCTTTGTCCTGTGCATTAATTACTATAGGATATCGCTATAGAATTGCCATTATCCTGTTTTTTATAAGCTTTACGTATATCGAATTAATGGACAAAACAACCTATTTGAATCATTACTATTTTATTAGTGCGATAGCGTTTATACTCATTTTTTTGCCGGCTAATGCCTATTACGCAGTGGATGCCCGATTAAAACCGGAATTAGCTTTTCAGAAAATACCAGCCTGGTGTATCGACAGTCTGAAACTGATGTTAGGTATTGTCTATTTTTATGCCGGATTGGCCAAAATCAATTCAGATTGGTTGTTCAAAGCCATGCCGTTACAGTTATGGCTAAAACCGCAGTATGATCTTCCGGTACTGGGTTTTTTATTCCAACAGGAATGGACACCACTTGCATTCAGTTGGGCCGGTATGTTATATGATTTGACTATCCCGTTTCTGTTGTTGTATCGCAAAACCCGATTTATTGCCTTTGTGCTGGTAGTCGTTTTTCATAGCGTAACCCGGATTTTGTTTCCTATCGGAATGTTTCCGTTTATCATGATCGGCGCAACATTGGTGTTTTTTGATGCAAAGTCTCATCATAAAGCATTGAAATACCTCAGTATAATTTTTAAAATCAATAAGACACGATTTGATAACGGAAAAGCACGATTCACCAAAACACTGAACGGCGCGGCAATACGTATCAGAATATTGATTTGTTTTTTTGTAATACAATTGTTATTCCCGCTGCGCTATCTTTTATATCCGGGTGAATTATTCTGGACTGAAGAAGGGTTTCGCTTTTCCTGGCGGGTTATGCTGATGGAAAAAGCAGGTTACACGCAGTTTATTGTAAAAGATGCGGTAACAGGAAATTCTTTTTACATCGATAATTCCGAATTTCTAACCCCTTTTCAGGAAAAACAAATGGCCTTTCAGCCGGATTTTATCCTTGAGTTTGCCCGTTTTATACAGGATTATTACAAACAAAAAGGAATACATGATCCTATAGTTTCTGTAGAAAGCTTCGTAACCCTTAACGGAAGACCTTCGCGAATATTCATTAACCCGACTGTAAATCTGGCAAAGGAGAAAGATTCTTTTTTACCAAAAAACTGGATTATTCCATTTGAAGATGAGATTAAAGGACTTTAGTATAGGGTTATTTACATTGATCAGTTGGAGCTGTTTTTCACAATACAATATCCATGGAAAAATAATCAATGCTAATAATGAAGCTCCGGTTGTTTGGGCTGAAATCTTAAAAGTAGATGATGGTATTCGAGTGCAATCCGACGAAAACGGGGAATTTACTTTTTCAAATATAACGCCCGGTCAATATCATTTGATTTTTTTGTCCGATAATTTTCATCTGAAAGAACAGAGAATAAATGTAAAGTATCAGGATATCAATGTGTTGGTGGTTTTGAATCCAATGGTGATCCGACTCAGTGAAGTTTTAATTCAAAAAAGGAAAAAGGAAGTTTTTGCAATGTCACGATTGCGGGATATTGACGGAATGGGAATTTATGCCGGTAAAAAATCAGAAGTGGTTATTGTCGATGAACAAATGGGAAATAAGGCTGTAAATCTGGCTCGACAAGTGTTTTCACAGGTCGTAGGATTGAATATTTATGAAAGTGATGCCGGTGGTTTACAACTTAACATTGGCGGAAGAGGACTGGATCCGAATCGATCAGCACATTTTAATATCCGGCAGAATGATTATGATATCAGCGCAGATCTATTAGGCTATCCGGAAAGTTATTATACACCGCCGGCCGAAGGATTAGACCGGATACAAATAATAAGGGGAGCTGCTTCATTACAATATGGAACCCAGTTTGGCGGACTGATTAATTTTAAAATAAAAGCTCCGGAGCAACATAAAAAACTCCGGTTGACGAACAGACAAACCATAGGGAGCCATAATTTATTTACCAGCTTTACCGATTTAAGCGGAACGATAAAGAATTTTAGTTATTACACGTTTTTAAATTATAAAAAAGGAGATGGTTTTCAGCTTAATTCTGATTTTGAATCTCAAAATTATTTTGGAAACTTTAATTATCGTATGAATAGTAAAACGAACTTAAGTTTTGATTATACACATTTTCAGTATATAGCGCATCAGCCTGGAGGATTAACGGATAAAATGTTTTATGAAGATGCCTTTCAAAGTAATCGGAAGCGAAATTGGTTTGCGGTTGATTGGAATCTTTTTTCATTTAGAATGAAACATCAGGCTACTCAAAAAACGGATATAAGCCTGAATGTATTCGGATTGTATGCCGGTCGGAAAGCATTGGGATTTCGTTCCAATCGTGTGTTTCAGGAAGATCAGGAAGGAACCGTTCGTGATCTGATTACCGGAAAATTTGCCAATTGGGGTGCCGAAGCAAAAATGGTACACCGTTATCGCTTTCTTGGTCATGAAAATGCCTTTGTGATAGGCGGAAAGTATTATCAGTCGAAAAATAATGCCCGACAAGGGCCGGGAAGTTCCGGAAGTAATGCCGATTTTAATTTTGCGACGGAAGAATTCCCATATTATCAAAATCAATCCGATTACAGCTATCCAAATCTCAATTTAGCGTTGTTTGGAGAAAATATTATCCGTATCACGAATGCACTTTCGATAACACCCGGAATTCGTTGGGAATATATAAATACGCGGGCGAAAGGATATTATCGAAAAATAAACCGCGATAATGCCGGGAATGTCATTTTGGATAAACGCTATGATGAAGACAACGATTTAAAACGTTCGTTTGTGCTGTTAGGAATCGGTTTGAGTTTTAAGCCGATCAAAGCAATGGAAGCGTATATGAATTTCTCACAAAATTACCGTTCGGTTACGTTTAATGATATGCGAATTACAGAACCATCGTACCAGATCGATGAGCATCTAAAGGATGAATACGGTTATACGTTTGATTTCGGAATTCGGGGCCAATGGAAAAACAAGTTGACGTATGATATCAGTGCTTTTGGATTGGCCTACAAAGGGCGTTTGGGACAGATTATTAAAGAGACAGACGATTTTCGGATTATCCGCTTCCGAACCAATGTGGGGGATGCAATGCTATACGGACTTGAATTTTTTACTGATTTAAGTCTGCAAAAAACACTATTTAATCCGTCAAATAACAATTATAAATGGAATGTATTTGCCAATCTGGCGCTTACAAAGTCAACTTATACGCATTCGAAACAACCGGGAATAACTGGAAATCAGGTAGAATTTGTTCCGATGATCAATTTAAAAACAGGGGTAACGTTAGGCTATAAAAACGTTATAACAAGTGTACAGTTTACGTATCTAAGTGAGCAATACACCGATGCTACGAATATAAAACAGGACAAAAACGAAAACTTACGCGGAATCGAAGGTCAGGTTCCCGGTTATGCTATAACAGATTGGTCGTTATCCTATAAATTCGGTTCTCATTTTACATTGGAAACCGGAATTACGAACCTGATGAATACGATTTATTTTACCCGAAGAGCCACTGGTTATCCTGGCCCGGGGATTATACCATCAGCACCGGGAGCGGGCTATGTTACAGTGCAATATCGGTTTTAATCGAATAGAAAAAGTTAACCCATATTGCTGAAACTATAATAAAAAGGAATCCTGTTTTTTCTTCCGTATCATCGTAAATGTTTTTTGATTGGGAAATGTTTGGGTAATCTTAAAGACCTGAAATTCTAAATTGTTAATTTTTTCAACGGTTCTAAGTGTGTCAATCGAACTTCCCGGTAGTTTATGGAATAGAAATGTATTGGAATAAAGCGGTCGGATCGTTAAATAGGCCATTACAGGACAACTTATAATAATGTTAAAGTTTTTCCTGCGGATGGAATAAATGTGTTATATTTGCATGCAATTCAACTACAAATTGCAACATGAAAGCACACACAGCTAAAATCATCGGGGAAGGACTAACCTATGATGATGTTCTACTCGTTCCCAATTATTCAGAAGTACTTCCCAGAGAAGTAAGTATCAAAACGAAATTTTCAAAAAATATAACACTAAACGTACCGGTTGTTTCGGCTGCTATGGATACGGTTACTGAAAGTGCTATGGCTATTGCTATGGCACAAGAAGGTGGTATTGGTGTATTACATAAAAACATGACAATCGAGCAGCAGGCTGCCGAAGTACGAAAAGTAAAAAGAGCCGAATCCGGGATGATTATCGATCCGGTTACGTTGCCGCTTACGGCGACTGTGGGTGATGCTAAACTGGCGATGCGCGAATTCAGTATCGGAGGAATACCCGTAGTGGATGAAAACCAGATTTTAAAAGGGATTGTTACCAATCGGGATTTGCGTTTTGAGAAAGACAACGCCCGTTCTATTATCGAAGTAATGACTTCTGAGAATCTGGTAACAGCCGGAGAAGGAACAACTTTAGCTACTGCCGAAGCAATTTTACAACAAAATAAGATTGAAAAACTACCGGTAGTCAATCAGGAAAACAAACTAGTTGGATTGATCACTTTTAGAGATATTACCAAGTTAACACAAAAACCAAACGCAAACAAAGATAAATTCGGACGTTTACGTGTTGCAGCAGCTTTAGGAGTAACAAATGATGCAGTTGAAAGAGCAACAGCTTTGGTAAACGCCGGTGTAGACGCTGTGATTATTGATACAGCGCACGGACATACCAAAGGGGTAGTTGGTGTTTTAAAACAAGTAAAAGAAAAATTCCCACAACTGGACGTAGTAGTGGGGAATATTGCAACACCGGAAGCGGCTTTATATTTAGCGGAGAATGGTGCCGATGCTGTTAAAGTAGGAATCGGACCGGGATCGATCTGTACCACCCGAGTGGTTGCCGGAGTAGGATTTCCGCAGTTTTCGGCCGTATTGGAAGTAGCTGCCGCTTTACGGGGAACCGGAGTTCCGGTTATTGCCGATGGAGGAATCCGTTATACCGGTGATATTCCGAAAGCGATAGCAGCCGGAGCCGATTGTGTGATGTTAGGATCGCTATTAGCAGGAACCAAAGAATCGCCGGGTGAAACCATCATTTTCGAAGGAAGAAAATTCAAATCCTACCGTGGAATGGGATCGGTAGAAGCGATGAAAGAAGGGTCTAAGGACCGTTATTTCCAGGACGTGGAAGACGACGTGAAAAAACTGGTTCCGGAAGGAATCGTAGGACGTGTACCGTACAAAGGAGAGCTAAACGAAAGTATGCTTCAGTTTGTTGGCGGACTACGTGCCGGAATGGGATACTGTGGTGCAAAAGATATTCAGACGCTACAGGAAACAGGACGATTTGTTCGTATCACGGCCAGCGGAATCGGAGAAAGCCATCCGCACAACGTAACCATTACAAAAGAAGCACCGAATTATTCGCGATAAAAAATAAAAACCTGATATGAAAATATCAGGTTTTTTTATGTTTAAAACAGACCTCAAAGGTTTATAAAGTCTGAGCAGACCTGACAGGTTTTCGAAACCTGTCAGGTCTTGTGCTATAAAGTATTATTGATTCTTAAAAGCAGCCGCCAATAGTTTTTTATCACCAACCAGCCATAAGATATCGTTTCGTTCTAAAATCAGGTGGGACTCCGGATTCAGGATACGTTCGCCATTCCGTTCGATCCCCACAACAAGACCACCGGTACGTTCCCGTAATTGCGATTCGCGAATTGTTTTTCCAATAAATTCCTGATTAGTCAATTCGTATTGCTGTAGCACGATTTGTGCTTCGGTAACCGATTCCGGAACTTCAATCTCATTCTGATCCAGATAACCTTTAAAATTCTGAACCTGGTCGTCTGTTCCGATCACACAAATTTCATCACCCGGAAACAACCGTTCGTTACGCGTTGGTATGTTGATCATAATTTCTCCACGTTTGATAAAAGCGATATTCACGCCCATTTTTTCACGCACTTTCAGATCCTGAAGTTTCTTTCCGGCAAGGTTGGACTCTTTAGCAATTTCAAAATTAGCCATGTGTCCATCCCAGGGAGTTAAATCATCACGGGTTTTCTGAGCCCTTGCAATTTCACGATCATTAAAGTTTTTAAGGAAATGCTTTTCGATTTTTTCGTATTGAGCATGCAGCTTTTTAGGGAAGATGATATAGGAGATGATCACAAGTATCAACGCGACAAAAGCCACAACCGGCGAAAAGAAATTATTTAAAAGGAATCCGATAAAGAACAAAGCAAGACCGATTCGAACCAGAATGAGCATGGTTAAAGGACCGCGGTATTTGCGTTCTTTTCGGAGTTTGTCCATGGCACTTTCGGCGACTCTTCGCAGCGATAATGCCCATAAAAACGGGGCGATGATTATCAGAGTGATAAGTGCAGCAACAGCGTTTCCGAATTTAGAATCGATTACCAAAGGCGAAATATAAAGATCGGCCAATAGGATAATCGCAATAATAATAACCGAACTGATCACAACTTGCGTCATGGTAGCGCGTAATACCACCTGCCAGTTACTCGTCGCTTTAATCGACTGCGAATTCGTACTGTAATTATCGATAGCAGTAAGCCATCTTTGCGGTAACACTTTTTCAAGCTTCTCATAAAACGGCATTGACATTTTGATCATAAAAGGTGTTGTAAACGTGGTCACGGCCGAAACCGCTACAACAATTGGATAAAGGAAATCACTCGTTACTTTTAGCGACATCCCTAAGGTTGCAATAATAAAAGAGAATTCCCCGATTTGCGCCAGACTCATACCCGCCTGAACAGATTGTTTTAAGGGCTGACCGGATACCAATGCTCCGGCGGCGGTACTCACCGTTTTTCCTATGATGGTAATCAAAGTGATCAATAAAACCGGAACGGCGTATTCCACCAAGGTATCGGGATTGATTAACATTCCGACAGATACGAAGAATACCGCTCCGAAAAGATCTTTTACCGGTTTGATAAGGTGTTCGATTTTTTCGGCCTGAGTCGTTTCTGCTATAATAGATCCCATGATAAAAGCACCTAAAGCAGGCGAGAAACCGGCATTAGTCGCTAGAATTACCATCATCAGACAAAGTGCTAATGAGATGATCAATAAAGTTTCCTCATTTAATAAGGTTTTGGCTTTTTTAAGTAAGGTTGGAATAAAGAAAATACCACCCACAAACCAAAGAATCAGGAAGAATAACAGTTTTAAAACGGATTCAAATAATTCGGATCCGGAAAATTGCTGACTTACCGATATAGTTGAAAGCAATACCATGAGTAAGATAGCGACAATATCTTCGACAATTAAAGCACCGAAAACGATTCCGGCATATTTCTTTCCTTTGACGTTCAATTCGTCAAAAGCACGGAGAATAATCGTAGTAGACGACATGGAGAGTATGGCACCGAGGAAAATACTGTCCATTTGCGACCAACCCATCCATTGCCCGGACATATACCCGATAAAAAGCATCGAGATAATCTGGATAATTGCGGTAATGGAAGCGGTTCCGCCGACTTTCATCAGTTTTTTAAAACTGAACTCCAATCCGAGGCTAAACAAAAGGAATATCACCCCGATTTCGGCCCAGACTTCAACGCTTTTGCTATCGGTGACCGACGGGAAGAAATCAAAATTATTTCCGGCAAGAAAACCGGCAACCAGATAACCTAAAACCAGTGGTTGTTTGATTTTTTTAAATAACAGTACGGCTACTCCGGCTGTCATTAGGATTAATCCTAAATCACTGATTAACGGATATAAATGGTGAGAGGTTTCGGCTACGGTTTCAGCTGTTGATAATGGCATATATTTTTTGTTTTTTAGGATTTGTGTAAGTTATAAAATAATGCGTATTTATAAAAGCAGCGGAGCTTATTATGCTGTTATTTTAAGATAAATTTATCATAAATGGCAATAAAAAATCCCGATGGTTAACGCCATCGGGATCTGAAAATATTTTTTACAAGTACTTATATTCCGAGATAATTGCTTGGTGTAATTTGTAAAAGTTCCGTTTTTATTGCATCCGATACGTTTAAAGTCGCGATAAAATTATGGATCGCTTCTTTGTTGATCACTGTATTGGTACGGGTAAGATCTTTTAACGCTTCATACGGATTCGGGTAGGCTTCACGTCTTAAAATCGTTTGAATAGCCTCGGCTACGACCGCCCAGTTTTTTTCCAGATCTTCTTCGAATTTTTCGGCATTTAAAAGTAATTTATTTAATCCTTTTAAAGTGGCTTCAAAACCGATAATCGTATGTCCGATTGGTACACCGATGTTGCGCAATACGGTACTGTCGGTTAAATCGCGTTGCAAACGGGATACTGGCAATTTGGCTGCCAAATGTTCGAAAATGGCATTAGCAATCCCCAGATTTCCTTCTGAATTTTCAAAATCAATCGGGTTTACTTTATGGGGCATCGCCGATGAACCAATTTCTCCGGCTTTGATTTTTTGTTTGAAATATTCCATCGAAACATACGTCCAGATATCGCGATCCAAATCGATCAAAATGGTATTGATGCGTTTTAAAGCGTCGAAAAAAGCGGCAAAATGGTCATAATGCTCAATCTGTGTCGTCGGAAAAGAATGGTGTAGTCCTAAAGTGGCTTCTACGAAATCATTTCCGAATTTTCGCCAGTCAACCTTTGGATAGGCTACAAAATGGGCGTTGTAATTACCGGTAGCGCCACCAAATTTGGCTGCAAACGGTACGTTAAATAACAAACGCATTTGTTCTTCCAGACGTTCTACAAACACAGCGATTTCTTTACCCAAACGGGTAGGGGAAGCCGGTTGTCCGTGCGTACGGGCCAACATTGGAACGTCTTTCCATTCCTGACTTAATTCTTTTAATTTGGCAACTACGCTCACCAACGACGGCAGGTATACTTTTTCAAAAGCGTGCTTGGTCGAAAGTGGAATAGCGGTATTGTTGATATCCTGAGAAGTCAATCCGAAATGGATAAATTCTTTATATTGTTGCAATCCCAATTTGTCGAAAGCGGCTTTAATAAAGTATTCTACCGCTTTTACATCGTGATTGGTTGTCTTTTCAGTCTCTTTGATCCAAAGTGCATCTGCTGTCGTAAAATTCTCGTATATCTTTCGCAAATCGGCGAACAGGTTTTTATCCACTCCGGCCAACTGCGGTAAAGGCAATTCGCAAAGGGCGATAAAATATTCGACTTCTACCAGTACGCGGTATTTGATCAAAGCTTCTTCAGAAAAATATTCGGAAAGGGAAACGGTTTTGTTTCTATACCGGCCATCGATAGGCGATATAGCACTAAGTTCAGTTAAATGCATTTGTTGTTGTGTTATTTTCTAATAATCGCAAAGATAAGGTTTTACCGAAACTTCTGGAAATACAATTTTAAATCTTTTCCGGCTGAGCGCTAAGCTCCTGTCGCAGCACTTCTATTCCTTCGGAAGCGGATAAGGCTATGGCTCTAAACGGATTGTTGACATTATAGATTTGGGCTGGTTTTGTATCGATATAATAAACCGGAGTTGTTGGTTGGGTATAACCGATAAGTCCCGCGGCAGGATAAACCTGCAACGATGTTCCGATAATAATAAAAATATCGGCTGTCTGAACAAGCGTTATTGCTTCGTCCATTGCAGGTACGGCTTCTCCAAACCAAACGATATGCGGTCGCAACTGGTGTCCGTTGCTGTCGTTGTCGCCAATGTGCAGATCGGTTTTCCAATCCAGAATAGTATCGGTGTCAACAGTACTGCGTACCTTGAGTAATTCGCCGTGTAGGTGTAAAACCTTACTGCTACCCGCTCTTTCGTGTAGATCGTCTACATTTTGAGTGATTATATACAGGTCGAATTCGGCTTCCATTTCGGCAAGAATCCGGTGGGCGTCATTGGGGTGTACTTCAAAAAGCTGTGCTCTTCTTTTGTTGTAAAAATCCAATACCAACGCTTTATTTCTGACCCATCCTTCCGGACTGGCAACATCTTCAATATGGTGACCTTCCCATAACCCGCCGGCATCGCGGAAGGTTTTGATACCGCTTTCCGCGCTGATTCCGGCTCCGGAAAGAACGACTAATTTTTTCTTTGTGGTCATTACTGCTTTATACTTTTCCTAAGGTATATAATTGTTCTAAAGTAGGCGCGGCACTACCTCCGGCTGGTTCCAGTGTGATACCAAATCCTTCGGCATCTGTGGTATTGTCGACTTTAAATATTCCGGATTTTCCGATTTCCGTTTTTTCCAGTAACCCGATACTTGTTGGAGTGAGCGGATCCATTTTTAATGACCATACCTGATACACATGTCCTTTAGGTGGTTCCGGTAATCCGGATGCATCTACATATACAGAATGATCATTCTGATTCCAATATATTTTGGCTTTGGCTTCCGGAGCGACCGTTTGACCGGCAAGGGCTACTACTTTATTGTTTTCGTCTTTAAAGAGATTAAGCAGGGTTTCGTTATTTTTATTTTGTTCTTCTAAGGTTACTACTGATTTTTGTAAATCCTGATTTTTTTCTCTACTATCTTTAAGCAAAGTATCGTTTTGGTTCATCTGGAAATACAGGAACCCGGCTCCTAGCAATAATAGGAATGATGCTGCCCAACCCATATAAGCCGGCCAGTTGGATTTCGGTTTCATGGTTACTACGCTCGATTCTCTTTCGAGTAATGCTTTTCGGATGGTATTGAAATTTTCCAGTGACAAATTCGGTGCGACACTGTACGATAGGTTAATGATAGCCTTTTCGATACTTTCGATCTCTTGTTTTACTTCCGGATATTCATTGGCATAAGCCTGTACTTCTTCGTTTTCCGTTTCGGATAATTTTCCGAAAATGTACAGTTCCAATACTCCGGATTCTATGTATTCTCTCGTGTTCATTATACTCGCAATAAGTTTCTTAATTCGTTTATACAGTTTCTGTTTTGTGTTTTAACCGTTCCCAAAGGAATTTCCAGTGTTTCGGAAACTTCCTGTTGTGTATAGCCTTTAAAAAATAAGAGGTCAATTAGCTGTATACATTTGGGTTTTAGTTTTTTTACAAATTCCTGAATTCCAATCGTATCGATCTTATTCATGGTTCTTGCATTGTCATCGAGTATATGTACGAAATTGTCGGACGATAAGTTTTTCTGGTTATTGTTAAAGTTTTTAGAACGTAACCGATCGATAGCACTGTTGCGGGCAATATTAAGAAGCCAGGTGAAAAAACGGCCTTTACTTTCGTTATAGGTATCCAGATTTTTCCAGATTTTAACAAAAGTTTCCTGGAGGACATCTTCGGCTTCTTCCCGGTCTTTTAGTAGGTTATAAATAATACCGTACAGATTTTTGGCATAGCTGTCGTATAAAAGCGTAAAAGCTTTGTTGTCTTTTTTGTAGATTTGCGCCAGTAATTCTTCTTGTGTCATAAGAGTAATTTAACTTCACTAAAGTTAGTAAAGAAATTTAACAAATTCATATTTTTTTAATGAAACCCCTTTTTTCCGATATCGCCTATTTAGAGTATTTAGAAAATTTTATCACCGAAAACCGTAGCGATGGCTTTAAACGGGTGTTAGGAAACCGTACCAAACACTTTACAGTAGCGGTTGAAGATTTGTACCAGTTACACAATACAAGCGCTGTAATGCGTAGTTGTGAAGTTTTTGGTATACAGGAATTACATGTGGTGGAGGAACGTTTTGGTAAAAAAATCGATAAAGAGATTGCGATGGGAGCTCAGAAATGGGTGGATATCAATCGTTTTAATTCCAATCAGGATTGTATTACCGATTTAAAACAAAGAGGCTATCGGATTATTGCAACAACGCCACATGATAATGATTGTTTGCTGGAAGATTTTGACATTACGCAGCCGGCGGCAATCTTTTTCGGAACGGAACGGCTTGGATTGTCGGATGAAGTCATGCAACAGGCCGATGGATTCTTAAAAATTCCGATGGTTGGTTTTACCGAAAGTTTGAACATTTCGGTATCGGCAGCGATTATCCTGCAAAATATTTCGACACGATTGCGCAATTCCGGTTTGGATTGGAAACTAACGGATGCCGAAATGCTGGAAAAACGAATCGACTGGGCTCGAAAAACGATTAAGGATATTGACTATATCACCCGTTTGTATCTGGAAAAAAACAAAAAAGAGGACTAAATCCTCTTTTTTTATGCTTGGTTATTTTTTTCGTTTTAAGATCTTATAATCTTCATAACAGCTACTGATCGCTTCCATGATTTGTAGGTCGTTTGCCGTTTTGATAAAGGTTTCGGAATAATTACAACGCTGTAAAATCTCGTTGATTTCCTTTGGATCGATTCCCAAAAGTGAAGCCAGGGTTTCCTTGTCAAATTTGGATGCCAGAAGATTTTTGACGACATCGTCTTTTTTGATTTCCTTTAATTTGCTCATTTCTTTCGGTTTTTTTCCAAAGAAATTATAGAGTAAATCGGCCGGGTTAAAAAGTGATCCCAATACGCGGTTAATTTTATTCGGAGAGTGATCGCCGGCTTCATAACCATATGGTAATCCCGAAATCGGATAACGGAAATTCTCATTTAACGGTAAAATTTTGGTGTCGACTTCCAGATAACCGGTTAGTTGGTATTTGTTAATCACAACCTCTTCCAAGGCATAAGCCTTTTCGGTTAGACGAATCTTGGTATTCTTGTTTTTAATCCAGTCGTTGGTAACCCGTATTTTAATCGACTCAAAACCGATAAACGAAAAGTGAAGTGTATCGTTTACTTTGGCTTCAATGGTAAATTCACCATGTCCGCTGGAAGTGGTTCCTTTAACGGTGTTGATATTAACGATATTGACGTTACTCTTAGGTAATAAAGTTGTAGCGTTCACTACTATACCGGAAACTGTTGAGGGTGTTTCCGTTTCCTGTGCGTAGGAAGCAAATGTTAGTAGGGTAAATAAAAAAACTGCAAAAAATCTCATACGGGTTATTAGATTGGTCTAAAAGTAAGGGATATTTTGCAGTTTTTAAGTTATATTAGAAGAAAATTAACAAAAGAATTAGCTTCTTCTAGGGCGTTTTCCGCTGTTGTTGTTCGAAGAACCTTCGGAACGACGCGGAGAACGGTCTGATCCTGATCTTCTTTCATTTCGTAATGGTCGGTCACCAAAATCATCTTTTCTTTCCGAACGACCACCGCCAAAACTACGCTCTCTTCTTGGTCCTCTGTCGCGATCGCCACCTCTGTCGCGGTCACCACCTCGGGAACGGTTACGATCACCACCACCGCTGCGTCCGTTATGGTCGCGTCTTCTGTTGTTGGATCCACCGTCGTTTTTAGAAATTTCCACGTTGATTTTACGTCCTTCCAAATGAATGTTGTTTAAAACATCCATTACTTTCTCGGCATGTTCCGCATCAGTATTAAAGAAAGAGAAACCTTCTTTTACATCCACTTTAAACAAATCGTCACGACCTAATTCTAAAGTGTCACGTAAGAAATCTTTCAACGTCATCCAGTCATAATTATCACGGGAACCGATGTTGATAAAGAAACGTACTGCTCCGTCAGACGGGATACTTCCTGCATCTTCACGACGGTCACCAGCATTTTGAGCGGATAAATCACGAGATTTTTTATAGTAATTGATAAAACGGTTGAATTCTACCGAAACCATTTTCTTGATTACTTCCTCTTTTGTAAGGTCTTTCATTACCTCATAAATAGCCGGAAGATAGGCATCGATTTCATGGTCAACTTCAACGTCTTTGATTTTATTTGCTAAGTGGAACAACTGAATTTCGCAGATTTCAATTCCGGAAGGAATCGGTTTTTCTTCGAATTTCGTTTTGATAATACGTTCGATCTGTGAAATTTTACGCAATTCACTTTTCGTGATGATCACCATAGATGTTCCGGATTTTCCGGCACGTCCTGTTCTTCCTGAACGGTGTGTATAGGTTTCGATTTCGTCTGGTAACTGATAGTTGATTACGTGTGTAATATCGTCTACGTCAATACCACGAGCCGCTACGTCGGTAGCAACCAACATTTGGATCTGACGACCACGGAACGATTTCATTACGCCGTCACGTTGTGCCTGAGAAAGGTCACCGTGTAAAGCGGCAGCATTATATCCGTCTTCGATTAGTTTTTCAGCAACAGCTTGTGTGTCTCTTTTGGTACGACAGAAGATAACCGAAAAAATATCCGGGTTAGCATCAGCCAGTCGTTTTAAAGCGGAATAACGATCGCGGGCATTTACCAGGTAAAATTCGTGCGAAACGTTTTGTGAACCAGAGTTTTTGTGACCCACTGTAATTTCAAGTGGTTTGCGCATAAACTCACGTGCAATACGCGCTACTTCCTGTGGCATGGTTGCCGAAAACAACCAGGTACTTTTGTTTTCCGGTGTATCGGATAAAATGGAAGTGATATCATCATAAAATCCCATGTTTAACATCTCGTCAGCTTCGTCAAGAATACAAAAATTAATGTTCTTGATATTAACCATACCTCTGTTAATCATGTCCTGCATTCTTCCTGGAGTGGCCACGATAATCTGTGCACCTCTTTTTACATCTTTCGCCTGTTCGGTAATGCTGGCACCACCATAAACGGCAACAGTGTGAATTCCTTTAACGTATTTTGAATATTGTTTAATCTCATTGGTGATTTGTAAACAAAGTTCGCGTGTTGGCGATAAAATTAATGCCTGAGTCGTTCTGTCCTCAGCATCAATCTTTTGAATCAGTGGAAAACCAAACGCAGCGGTCTTACCTGTCCCGGTCTGTGCCAATGCAACTATGTCTGTGTCTTTTTCCAATAATAGGGGAATCGCCTTTTCCTGTACCTCCGACGGATTTTCAAATCCTAGATCTTTAATCGCCAGCAGTAGCGATTCATTCAATCCTAATTGTTCAAATTTATTCATTCGTTATTTTTAAATTGGGGGCAAAGTTACTGTAAATTAACGATATATGCTAATATGTTTTCGATATTTATACTTTTGTTTTTTATTGATTTTCAGTAAGTTATTGTTTTAGTGCCAACTTCATTGGGCTTTCCGAAGATTTTAAGTGTCGGATTGATTAAATACGGGCTCTGATTTGTGAAAATTTTAAGCAGAATTTTCAACAAAATTTAACAATGACATTTCTGTTATCCAAACTTTTACCGGTTTATTGGTTTAAAAAAGCAACCAGCTGTTTTACGGCTTTTCCACGGTGACTGATACCGGATTTTTCTTTCATATCCAGTTCGGCAAACGTACGACTGTCATTTTCGGGTACAAATACCGGATCATAACCAAAACCGTTGGTTCCTTTTCGCTCGCGGATAATCGTTCCGTGGATGATACCGGTAAACAGCTGTTGCGTTCCGTTGAGGTTTAAAGCAATCACGGTTTTAAAATTAGCATTACGGTTGTCTTCTGTTTCCAGTTCCGACAGTAGTTTGTCGATATTGTCGTTATCGTTTTTATGATCACCGGCATAACGTGCGGAAATCACTCCCGGAGCGCCGTTTAGTGCGGCTACTTCCAGTCCGCTGTCATCGGCAAAGCAGTTATAACCGTAGTGTTCGGTGACGTAATTGGCTTTTAAAATCGCATTGCCTTCAATGGTATCGGCAGTTTCCGGAATGTCTACATCGCAATTAATATCACTTAGACTTAAAACCTGAATGGAGTCGGGAAGGAGTTGCTGAATTTCTTTAATTTTGTTGTGGTTGTTGGATGCGAAAACCAGTTTCATAGTCGTTGAAAGTTTGTAGTTTAAGCACACAAAGATAATTCAAAAAGCATTTTTGTATTGCAAACCGGAGCAAATATTTTTGTAAATTTAAAAGACTTTTCGAAGTGTTTTAATCCCGCAAGTTTCGGGTCGGAAAGCGTTTTTTCGGCGATTACCTTTGTAAGGTGAATTCCAAATATATACTCATGAAAACACAGGAACAATTTCAGTTTGACCGAATTGCAAAGGCAATCGACTTTTTGCACCATAATTTTAAAACACAACCGTCTTTGGACGAGGTGGCTTCATTTGTCCATGTAAGTCCGTTCCACTTTCAGAAACTTTTTACGGAATGGGCGGGCGTGAGTCCGAAGAAGTTTTTACAATATCTTACGGTGGAACACGCCAAAAAAATGCTCAAATCGAGTCAGCTTACCTTATCTGAAGCGGCCTTCGAAACCGGACTTTCCGGAACCGGACGCTTGCACGATTTGTTTATTAACATCGAGGGAATGACACCGGGAGATTATAAAAACGGTGGCGAACAGTTGCGTATCAATTATAATTTCGACGAAAGTCCGTTTGGAACGCTGTTGATGGCTTCTACCGAAAAAGGAATCTGTCGGCTTGTTTTTGCCGACGATCAGGAGTTGGCATTACAGGAATTAAAAGCGGAATTTCCCAATGCGTCTTTTACCAATCAGACCGATACTTTTCAAAAAGATGTACGCTCGTTTTTTGGCAACGACTGGAACGAATCACATACTGTAAAACTGCACTTACGCGGAACGGATTTTCAGCTAAAAGTCTGGGAAACCCTATTAAAAATACCGATGGGACAGTTAACGACCTATGGCGATATTGCTAAAAGTATCGAAAAACCGAGAGCTTCAAGAGCAGTGGGAACAGCAATCGGAAATAATCCGGTGGCATTCTTAATTCCGTGTCATCGGGTGATTCAGGCTACGGGAATGATTGGTGGCTATCATTGGGGAAATGCCCGTAAAAAAGCCATTATCGGATGGGAAGCCTGTCAGTCGGATTTATTATTGCAAAAATAATGGAAGCTATATTGGAACGCTTGCAGGCTACCGATTGGGATCGGGTGGCCGGAATGATGCATGAAAAAGGATACGCCGTATTGTCGGATATAATTTCGGAACCGGTTTGTGATACCTTGATCAATTATTATCCGGAAGAACAACGCTACCGAAAAAAAGTAGTGATGGAACGCTATCGCTTTGGACAAGGCGAATACAAATATTTTGATTACCCGTTACCGGATCTGATTCAGCAATTGCGGACAACGGTTTATGGAAAATTGGTGCCGATTGCCAATTTATGGATGAAAGCACTACAGATAGACCGGCAATTTCCCGGAAAACACGAGGAATTATTGGCACTTTGTAAGGCAAACAACCAGCTGAACCCCACGGTATTGGTACTGAATTATAGTGAAGGCGGTTTTAATACCTTGCATCAGGATTTGTATGGCGATGTCTTTTTTCCGATTCAGATTGTGTTGTTTCTCAATGAACCTGAAGAAGACTATACCGGAGGCGAATTTGTGCTGACCGAACAGATTCCCAGAGCACAATCAAAAGCGATCGTCTTACAGCCAAAACGTGGTGATATGCTGATTTTTACGACAAACTTCCGCCCGGTACGCGGTACAAAAGGCTATTATCGTGTAGCGATGAAACACGGTGTGAGTGAAGTTCGAAGCGGAAAACGGTATACGATGGGAATCATTTTTCACGACGCGATCAGTTAAAGATGTGGCTACACGAACAACTTTCGGATACCGAACTACACCATCGGATCCGGAAACAAAGCATTATCTTTGGAGGAAATAAAAAACTGAAAATTGTTGGACGTTTACATTGTACATCCGGCAAAAGAATGAAAAAAATAAACCGGGTATTTTTTGCTTCAATGGAAGAAGCGGAAGCGATGGGATATCGGCCTTGTGGTCATTGTATGCGGGAAGCGTACCAACACTGGAAATTAAAACAACAACTATAATGGATTTATTCAGCACCGGAGAAATCGAAAACATATTACCATATGACGGGGAAGTATATTATCACGGTTGTATAATGAACGGTGGGGAAGCACAGCAGTATTATGATCGTCTTATGGAAACCATCGAATGGCGTAATGATGAGGCGATTGTTTTTGGTAAACTGATCCAGACCAAAAGAAAAGTGGCTTGGTATGGTGATCATCCGTTTCAGTATACCTATTCCAATACGACCAAAACGGCCTTACCGTGGACGGAAGAATTAATCGCCTTAAAAAAAATAGCCGAAAATGTAAGCGGTACCACTTTTAATTCCTGTCTGTTAAACCTCTATCACGACGGACAGGAAGGAATGGCCTGGCATAGCGATAGCGAAAAATCCCTAGGTGTGAATACCGTGATTGCGTCGCTAAGTTTCGGAGCCGAACGCAAATTTGCCTTTAAACACAAAACAACTAAAGCTACGGTTTCGCTGATACTGGAAGCCGGAAGCCTACTCATTATGCAGGGAACCACCCAAACGCACTGGTTACACCGTTTGCCGCCAACAACCAAAATTACGCGTCCGCGTGTAAACCTCACTTTCAGGACTATTGTAGATCAGTATTGATAAAATCTGGGATTTGTTAAAAAAATAGGAAAATAGAAATAGAGCGAATCGTTATTTTATGATTAATTTTGTTTTTTCTTTGAAATAGAAGAATTTTCGGAGTTAAACGAAAAAAAATGGTTAGTGAAAAAGGGGAAAATTCCCCTTGTAATAGTTTCACCAAGCCTGTAATTTTGCCTTTAAATCAATAAACCCATCTAAAAATGAACACAATGGTGAAGCCTACTCAATTAATTTCTTTTGAAAAAGGAAAAGAATTGAACAAAAATTACAATGAAAAAAGAGGTGCTTTAGTTACCGAAAGATCCGGATTGGAAGATGCCAATGCCTTTTGGTTTTCTATCGAAGAGCTGGAGCGTTATATCGCGTATGTAAAAGAAAATGCTGTCGATAAAGGCTATTCGGTAGACGGTATTCGTATTTATCTGGGGGTTTATCCGGAAACCGAAGAGAAAAATGCCGGTTATACCACCGTATTTTTAACACCAACCGGAACAATCAACGACGAACAGGGAACCCGAGGAGGCGCTAGTCTGCAAGGTAATGCATTGGACATAACAACTATAGAACCTTTGAATTTCGGTTCCATGGGGAATCCTCCAAAACTCAATTACGGTGGATAACGAATGTTGGCAGATCTAAGATTATATACTGTGTTTCTCGCCTTATTATCGGGAATGTTTGGAATCATCTATTGGTACAAACTTCCAAATAATAAGGCAAAGTTTTTTGTATTATCCATCTGGCTCTCGGCAATAACAGAGCTAACCGGAATTTTTTATACGCAAATAACCGGGCAGGTTAACTATATGGTTTTTAATATCTATATGTTTATTATCCTGCCGTATTATATACTGTTTTTAAAATCAATTTTACAACAACCTAAACACAAACAGGTTGCGAACGTATGCTTTGCACTTTTTTTGGTATCGGTTTTTGTGAACCTGACCTTTTTTCAGGATGTGGTAGAAGAAGTCTGTTTTAACAATTTTGCCATCGGTGTAGTGATGATTCTGATGTTGAGTTGCCTTTACCTGATGGAACTGTTCAATTCGAATCTGATATTATCCATTAAAGACACGATTTTTTTCTGGTTCGTATTGGGAATATTACTTTTTTATGTTCCCTTTTTACCGTTTATGCTCTCTTTACGTTGGTTTTTATCCGGAATCCACGAAACAACTTATAGCTTGATCATTTTCTTTTTAAACGTATTAATGAACACCAGTTTTATCTTTGGTTTTATATGGAGCAAAAAGAGATACCATTATTGATCATTTCGTTTAGTATCGTGCTTTTAACCTTGTTGGGCACGTTACTGGTCTTTTTCCTGTATTTTCAGAAGAAAAAGTCGAAATTCCTAATGGATAAAATGGAAGCAGAGTTGTTTTTTAATTCCGAGTTGGCCAAATCACGAATCGAAATCAAAGAGCAAACCTTGTCGAATATCAGTCGGGAGCTACACGATAATATCGGACAGATTTTATCGGTCGCGGTGATGCAGCTCAACCTGATGGTGGCTAAAATCGATACCGACGATAAGCATGAACTCGATGAGGTACGCAAGCTTGTTAGTAAATCGCTGGATGAAATTCGTATGGTTGCCAAATTGATCAATGGCGATGTGGAATTACAATCCGGTTTTATAGATGCCGTAACCGAAGATCTAAACCGAATCACCAAATTGAAAATCATTAATGGTAATCTGAATATATCCGGACAAGTACAACCTATTGATCCGCAACACGAAGTGATCATTTACCGGATATTACAGGAAGCCATTTCCAACGCCCTAAAATATTCACATAGTAAAACCATCGATGTGGATATCTGTTTTGATACCAAAGAATGTATTATCGAAGTAACCGATTCCGGAATCGGTTTTAACAATGCCACCGTGCCCAAAGGTTCCGGATTGGCCAATATGAACACGCGGGCCCGATTAATTGGCGCCGCTTTTTTGGTTTCGTCCCGTCCGAATGAAGGTACGAAGCTCAAAATTGTATATCCTTTGCAAAAAGGACACAAAGAGTAAAAAATCCCCTTACTACTATGAATAAAATAAAAATTGTAATTGTAGACGACCACCTGCTGTTTTCCCAGTCGTTATCGTTCCTGATAAACAGCTTTAAAGAGTTTGTCGTCTGCGGAAATTACAACAATGGAAAAGATTTCCTTACCGGACTAAAGGCTATGGATGAACTTCCGGACCTGGTATTGCTCGATGTCAATATGCCGGTTATGGATGGCGTGGAAACCATGAGACGCCTCAAAGAAGATTACCCGGGTTTACGGGTATTGGCGTTGTCGGTAAACGATGACGAAGACACGATCATTAAGATGATCAGTAACGGTGCCAGTGGTTATTTATTAAAAGATACCCATCCGAATATGTTTCGGGAGGCATTGCTAAAAGTACACGAAACCGGGTATTTTTATACGGAAATGGTTTCAGGTGTTTTGATCAATAAATTAGAAGCCGGTAATAAAGCCAGTTTAAAAGAACGCGAACTGGAGTTTATTCGTCTGGCCTGTACCGAAATGACCTATCGGGAAATTGCCGATGAAATGTGCCTGAGTCCGAAAACGGTGGATGGTTACCGGGAAAATCTTTTTCAGAAACTGGAAATAAAAACCCGCATCGGACTGGTGTTATACGCAATGAAAAACAAAATCGTTTGTGTATAGTAGGTACGATTGCTGCCGATACGGGAAAGAGAGGAAACGGTTAACCTTAATTTAGCTTCTGGTTGTATATTTTTGATACGCTCTGGCCAACTTTTCGTCGTATTTGTTCGCTTTATAGCCTTCGCCATTATAACGGTAGGCAAAAGTATCCCAGTCTTTATTTTGTAAAGCTGCTATCAGGTTGTTCGTTTTTAGGAAACGGCCAAAAGCACCGAGATGCTCCCGTTCGTTTTGGTACATTTTACAGACAAAACTGTCCACACTGTCATACCCGATTGGAATGGCGTTAAATCCCATGATTTGGAAAACACCCCAGGAAGCGGATGCATGGGCAGCATCGATAAGATCTAATCCCGGAATTAGCGCGGCAGCTTTGTCCAATCGGTCGTATTCCCGCGAACCACCCTGATAGTATTTTTTGGTCCACTTTTTATACAAAATATCCTGCGTTTCCGGTTGGACATATTCCTGTGGATCGATATTCCTGCGTTCCAGTTCCTGCCAGAAAATATGCCCTTCGAATAAAATCTTGGGTCGGCTGTCGATAAGAAAGCCTTTTCCACTGCTTTCGATTTCGTTTACCGCCTTAATACAAGCGAGTTCCACCTGATATTCATTCGCAAAACCGATCAAATCCTGTTCGGAAAGTAATTTGTCGTTATGTTCGAACAACTGACTGTTTTTCTCGAAAAGCCGGGACCAGGTTTTAATACCTACGATCCCGTCTACAACAAGGTTAAATTCTCGCTGGAAGTTTTTTACGGCTTCATCAACAGCCGTAGTAAAAATGTCCGAAACCAGTAGCGGATAGCCTATTCCAGCCAATATCTCGCATAAAGTGGTCACTTCGGGACCTTTTGAATGCAATCGAATGGTTTTCATGATCCGGATATTTTAGGGACTTGTGGTAATTTTTCACAGATCATACCGATCAGGAAAAAACTGTCGTAAGTAACCGATTCCGGAACCAACGCATATTCTTTGGTCACGGTAAACAGGTTTTCGATTTTCAGTTCGGTTTCAAAAACTTTATAACCGTCTTTTTTAATCTTAACCTTATAGTTTCCTACCGGAAGCTGGAATTCGATCGCCCCGTTTTTATCCGATTCGATCTCTTTAAACGTATTATTATTGGTTCCGATGATCGAAATTTCCGATTTATAAACACTTTGTCTGGAAACCGAATCGGTAACCGACACAATCACCGTGGTTAGGGTTTTGGCCGGAGTAGGATCTTTAATGACCGGCGGAAACAATATCGGATTGGTACGGATAAAACGTTTGATTCCCCAAACGGTATTCGAGGTTTGCGGTAAAGGTGTCGGAGCCGGAGTCGGATCGGTTGACGGCATCATTTTGATATCCGGAGCCATTGTGGTTTTGATCAACGGTTGTTTGATACCCGCCAAAGCCTTATAAATAGGAGCGGAAGCAATTGGTTTGATCGGTGGCGTGGTAACCGGTTCCGGTTCGAATGGAGCCGGTTCGTCCAGTATCGCTTTGGTACTGTAATATTTGACGTTATTCGATTCCAGGGTTTCTTTGTTTTTGATCGCCTTGATAAAACGGACATTCGTACTGGCATTGGTAAACAACTGGTTTTTCATAATAATCGGACCAAAATGTATCAACTGATCAATATTGCTGACAACCGCGTCCGAGATATTCGGATCGATGTTAATTTTTAGGTTTTTGATCAGAATCATTTTTTTTGGAAAAGCCGATAACAGGAAATCATTGCTAATGGTTTGCCCGTCGGATACCGGTTGTTTGCCGTTCCATTTAAAATATTCCGACGTAAGTGTTGGCAGTGAAAACCAGTTGCGAAGCATCGTTACGATTGAAAACTCCAGTTCGATTCCGATAATGTTTTTTTCGTCATAATCGATCGAAATCACTTCGTCCGGAAAGGCATCTTTTTCGTTTTTCGCCATTTCATACAAACTGTCCAGTTCCTTTTTGTCAACCGAAAGTTTGATCCAACCGCTGTCGTTCGACATAAAATCGTAAGGGACAAAATTAATATCGTGATACGACTCCAACGATTGAATTCCAGTTTTCCGGGACATTTCCATCGTATTCCGCGAGTTGGTCAGATTGGCCAGGAAAATTTCCAGTCCGTCCTTGCTGTTGATTTGTTTTATGGCTTCTTCGATCTGTTTTTTATAACCGAGTAGTTTATGATCAACAGCCATTTTTTCCTTTTTCAACAGGATGACGTTTAGTTTTTCCAGCCAGATGTTTTTTTCGTCATCCGAAAAAGCATCGTCATAGGTGTTTACATGGGTTTCCCATTCGCGAAGCAGTGTTTCATATTGCGTCAGGTATTTGTCATAGGCTTTCTTTTCCTTGGTCGGTTTCCCTTTGGCATCATATAAAACCTTTTGCGCTTCTTCGTTTACCGTTGCGATGGCGTTGGGCGAAAGTCCCTGATCGGCATTGATCAGCTCGCCGTAAACGTTAAACAACGTATTGGCCGGATTGACATCCCAAAAAGTATCCGAAGCAGGCAAGGAGTTTAACTGGAACGAAAGATCCTGTTTTTTGAGTAAACCTTCGCCTTTTAACGGATCGTCCAACAGGATTTGCGGCAGTAACAATTTGATTTCATCGTTTTCATAGATCCGTAGCGACGGACAAATCAAAGCCAATTCGGATGGATTGGAGCTTTGCGATTTATAGTATTCCTTTATTTTCTGGAATAAAGCGGTATAATATTTCATAATGTATTTGCTTAAAGAAAGCAATTCCAAATACCGGAGTTGGTATTTGGAATTGCATGGAGTTATAAGGATTAATTAACTTCTACCCATTCGTCATCTTTGATCGATGGAAGCGGGTTAGGTGATAAATCGAGGATGTTACATTTTCGTCCGATCAGTAAAATTCCTTTCGACGACATTCCTTGTTCCGATCTTTCCCCGGAAGAATTCACACGGGTATCGTCGTACCCATAGCTTCCGCCAATGGAAAACAGTCCGAAGTGAACTCCGGCACCGGCACCGACATGATTTTCTACTTTTTTATAGGAATCACTTCCTTTTTTAAATCCGATTTTCAGATCGGTAATAAAGTAAAGTTCCGTGGTTACGGCCGGCATTAATCCACCACCGTTTCCGTCGCTTACCATTTGGTTGTTCACGACATCCTGACCGGTTTTAGAATATTTCCAGAATCGGGATTTGATAAAAGTGGTACCCAACCACGGACGTGTAATAAAGCATTTACCCAGTTTAAAGCTCATTTCAAAATCGTTGAAATTATAGCTGGAATCGATTTTCTGGTGTGATCCGCTGGCTGTTCCGCCAAAAACGCCAAGGTAAGAAGCCGCTGCCGACCAACTGTGTTTGGTGTTTGTATAACTCGTATCGTAACTCGATTTGGTAAACTTATAGTCTACCCATTGTGTCGAATTGGCCAGAGTTGTTGCCGGTAGTGGTGCCGAATAGTAGTAGGTATTCATACCGCCTAATCCGGTTCTTTTAGCGGCCAATAATTCCGATTCGTATCGTTTTTTAACGGTGATAAAGTTGCTGCTTTCGATTTCGTCGATATAGTTCATGATTTTTTCAACGGCACCTTTATAACCCATCGATTCCCATCTTTTCAATGCATCGTCACGTTTTTTGATATAGTTTTTACCGGAAATGGTCATCTCAGCCATGGCATCCGGATCCTGAAGATCCACACGTCTTTTTAACTCCGCCAAACGATCGTCGGCATCATAAAACAAGGCTTCATATTCCAGGTATTTAACGTATTTCGGCGATGGAAAAGTATTGAAAACATATTTCGGGTTGTCGTCCGGATGTTCCGGCATACTGTCGTCGTAATCCGGATTTTTTAATTTTTTGATGGTGAATAATTCGCCTCTTAATTTTTCCAGTTTTTTCTCGACTTTAGGATCGATTTTGGAATCTTTTACGACACAAAATTCCATAATATCGCTATAGACGTTCGATACGGTATGATCATTTTGTGAACTGAAAATGGTAAACTTACGACTGCCGTCTTTATCCTTTTCCGGGATATTGCTTGGAATCTGATCCACCAGTCGTGCAAATTCTTCCGCATGGGCATAGGCCGAATATTTTTTCTCGTTACGAAGGTCGGTATACTCTTCGTCGGTCATTCCTTCCAGTTTTGGTGCGCTACCGGTAAACCCTTTGTGCGCATATTCAAAAGCGGTTTTGTCGATTACGCTGGCTACCGGTTCCCAGGCCACAAAATTGTTTGGGCCTAACATTTTCGGATCGCCTCCGTTGGTTAATTTTTTAAATACGTCTCCTAAGATAACGTTCATGAATTCGGTTTCATCCGGCATAGGTGTGAATGTTCCCATAGTGTTTGATTGTTTTGATTGATGATTTCCTACTCTGTTCCGGGCTTTTCGGATACCGCCCTGATTGGATTAACTGTTCGATTTTGATTGATGTCCTTTTTAAAAGGATGGATTAGCGCCCCACATTGATTTTTGTATTGACGATTTTATTGTGAAGGTTAAGCGCGATAGCTCCCAATACGACTTCGATGATTCCTAAAAAGGTCAGGATGTTTCGTCCACATACGATACAAATAGGTTCCGGAATTGGTTTTCTTCCGATAATGATGATAACGCCTCCGATAATAATGATGATCACCATCACTACTCTAAAAATTAATTTGTTGTTCATGATTTCAATGTTTTTAATGAATGTTATTTTCTCGTTTACCAATCGAAGGATTTGACCTCCGTTTTTTAATGGTTTTGTTTGTTGGTGTAAAATTGCATTAGTTCAATGGGCTGAAAAAGAGGATATTCCCGTATTTTAAGCGGGGATATATTCCCTTGCGATAACGGGAAATTCACCCATAAAAGACCTCCCTAAATTTGGTTAGATGAATTTGTTAAGTTATTGGTTTGTAGTATTTTGTGTTTTTTGCTATTTTTAGAAGGAGTGTAGAGAATAGTAAAATCCCGTTTTTTAAAAAAGGCAGAAATCCGGTTTGAACATAAAAAAAGCCGTTGATTTCTATAAAATCAACGGCTTTTTTAAAGTGTTTTTTTAGTACTATTTTAAATGGCCTTTTTTAGGAATATAGTAAAAGTACTACCGGAACCGAGTTCACTTTCTACAGTGATCAATCCCTGTTGGGCTTCGATAAATTCTTTACTAATGGCCAATCCGAGTCCGGTGCCTTCTTTTTCTGAGCCCGGAATCCGGAAATAGCGATCGAAGATTTTACTGGTATATTGGGACGAAATACCGAGTCCGGTGTCTTTTACTATAATTTTTATATGTGAATCGTCTTCCGAAAGTTGTACCTGTATGCTTGTGTTTTCATACGAATAACGAATGGCGTTTGTAATAAGGTTGGAAACCACCCAGGTTGTTTTTTCGCGATCGGCCCAAACATCCGGAATCGTATTGGGAAATGCTGTAAAAAGTTTGATGTTTTTCTGTTCGGCGAGTTTTTGCGTAGCATCCACGGCTTCGGTTACGATTTTAAGGACATCACTTTTTTCAATTTCCAATTGCGTTTTTCCGGTTTCCACCTGCGTGATGTTGAGCAGTTCGCCGGTGGTTCGCAGTAAGCGCTTGGTATCGTCCTTAATACTGGCGATCAGGTGTTGCTGCTCTTCGTTTAACGAACCGATACTTTCGTTTTCCAACAGTTGCAAACTCATTTTCATCGAAGCGATCGGTGTTTTAAACTCGTGGGAAACGGTAGCGATAAAATTGGTTTTTGCGTAATCGAGTTCTTTATACAAGGTAACATTACGCAGGATGATAAAAGACCCGATTTCCTTTTTTTCGGTTTCTCCGGTAGGCGTGATCACAATCGGGACGATCTGCTTTTCGAAATAGCTTTCTTTGTTATCGGCATAAATCGTTAGGGTTTCGTTGTTCGAATTATCGGCACTATTTCCAGCCAAATGCTGAATCAGGGAACGAATCAGATCGTTATACACCGCGATATCCTGAACGGGTTTCCCGATAATATCCGCTGATTTTAGTCCGGATATTTTTAACGCTTCCTCATTGGCAAACAAAATCTTTTGGGAATCGTCCAATCCGATTACCGGGTCGTGCATATTGTTGATCAAGGTTTCTATCCGTTTCTTTTCCATCATTAAACGCGCAAGACTACTATCGCTGTATTCCTGTAGCTTTTCGGCCATCGTATTAAAAGAACGCGCCAGATCGCCAAATTCACTATGTTCTTCAAAATGAACCCGTCGGGAGTAGTTTTTACCGGCAATCTGACGGATACTTTCGGTCAGGTCTTTTATCGGATCGGCAATCGTACTTGGTAGGTTGATCAATAGCGTAAAAGCAATAATAAAACACATGGATCCGGTAATGGAAATCCAAAGAATCGCCCTGTCGGCCGTTTGGGAAGCCACAATACTTTTCCGCTGAATGGAATCCATATTGAGTTTCATAATGGCATTCAGGTCGTTTCGAATCAAAAGAATAACCGTTTTATTATCCGGTTGTTGGATAAATGTTTGGCTATCCTCAAGCAGGTTTTCGGTTAGTTCTTTTTCGCCAATCTCAGTAATATTCCGACTTTGGAGTTCGAGATAATACTGGAATTTATCGAGCGACTGTTTGTCGGTTTCAATTTTATCCAGCTCTTTCAGCATATTCCGGGAATAGTCCAGCGAATTGTAATTGTCGACCAGTATATTTTCGGTATCGTTTGCCAACGTATGCAATTGTCGTACGCCCAATGCGACGAGAAGTACGATCAGGAAAAAGAGCAATCCGACACCGAGGGTCAATTTGGTTTTTATTTTCATCAGGCGTTAACTTAAAATGATCAGGTCAATATCACTCGAAGATAGTTTATTCAGCAATTCTTTAAAAACGTTTGTCGAAAGAATAATTTTCAGGAAATTCATACGCGGTTTACCAATACAAACGGTGGTTATTTTTTTGAGTTCCGCTTGTTCAATAATGGCTTTGGAAATTCGGGTATGTTCAATTTTTAGTACTTCACCACCGAGTTCAGTAGCCAGTTTAAAATTGTTGATCAGGTGACGTTGTTTGTCCAGCGCAATCTTATCGGCACTTTCATCCGGAAGTTGCACGTAGAGCACAAACCATTTGCTGTTATAATAATTGGCGAGCCGCGCGGTTTTTCGAATCACCCTTTTGGCTGTTTTTTCGTTACTGCTAATACACGCCATCAGCTTTTCCTGTCGGATGTTTTTGTTTTTAATGACTTCCGTTTCGACTTTTCGTTCCACCTGACTGGCGACTTCCTTTAAAGCCAGTTCGCGTAACTGCAGGATGTGTTCGCCTTTAAAGAAATTGCGCAACGCCATTTCAATTTTTCCTACTTCGTATATTTTTCCTTCTTTTAATCGGGTAATCAGTTCGTCGGCGGTTAAATCGATATTCACCACTTCATCGGCCTGTGCCAGTACACTGTCGGGAATCCGTTCTTTAACCTCGATCCCGGTAATATTTTTAACCGACTCGTTCAGGCTTTCGATATGCTGGATGTTTACGGCACTGATCACATTGATACCCGCATCGAGGATTTCAATTACATCCTGCCAGCGTTTTTCGTTTTTGCTCCCTTCGATATTGGTATGCGCGAGTTCATCGACAATCACGACTTCGGGACGGAGGTTAATAATTGCCTGAACATCCATTTCTTCGAGTTCTTTGCCTTTGTAAAACAGTTTACGGCGCGGAACAACAGGTAAACCCGCGAGTAGCTCGTGGGTTTCCTTACGGTTATGGGTTTCGATAAACCCGATTTTAATGTCGATTCCGTTTTTTAACAGGGAATGGGCTTCCTGGAGCATACGATAGGTTTTGCCCACACCGGCGCTCATCCCGATATACACTTTGAATTTTCCCTTTCTTGACTTCCGAATCAAGTCGAGAAAATGTTGTACGTTATCTTCTCTGTTATTTTCCAAAATATGCAGTTTTAAAATGAAACGGCCAATGCAGTAACGGCAACAAAATTATAGGTGACGGGTGCCGTATCGCGGGTAAAAATAGCATCTTTACTGTTTAAGTTACGGGCTTCTATGCGCCATACGACATTATCCATGATTTTGTAATCCAAATTTACGGAATATCCGAATGTCTGAAACCCGTTTGGTGTACCGGTACTAATAATAACCCCGTTTTTATCGGAATAATATTCGCCACGTGCCGTCAGATTGATTTTATCCGTAGCATTGTATTTTACAATCACTACAGGCGAGTACCAAAGGTTATAGCTATTGCTGTGTTTTTCTTTTTGTTCGGCACCGGTATCAATTCCGGCAATCAATCCCCATTTCGGATTCAATTGAAACTGACCGTACAGGTTGTGAAAATACCGCATGCGTTTTTCGGATTCCGGTTTGTCGTTTCCGATAAACGAACTGCTGTTTAGCGTTACGCGGGTATTGGGTTTATAGGTTAATTGGTGACCAAAAGCCAGCGATTTGTTGCCATCCACTTTTTGAATGCGTTGCCATCCGTTGAGAACCAATCCACTGATAAACCATTTTTCATTGGATGAAGTATAGGATAGTTTGGCACCGCTTTCATAATACGGCGAATTGTCGGCCTGTATACTTCGGGTTAACGTCCAGCAATCTTTGCCCACAGCGCTTTCAAAACCAATATGCGACGTAAAAATCCCGGCATCAACCCAAAGGTTGTGTTTTTCGGACAATCGGATTCCGGCATTGGCTTCGTAAATGTTTTTTAAGACTCCGGCTTCCGTTGCAAGATTAGCATTGCTATAGGTTCCGGCCATGATAGCCAGATTGGCTCTTACCTTGTCTTTTTCATAATTGGCTTTGATAAAACCGAGATTCAGGTTGATTTCGTTATGACGGTTATGCGAGTAGATAAAACCGGGACGGGTATTGTTTTCCGGCGCTCCGAGATCGTAGGCATAATAGGTTTCAAGGTAGCCCGTTATTTTTAACGGCGATTTTTTTTCCGCATCGTTAGTTTCGGTTTGTGCCTGTAAACCGAAAGAAGCCAATGCAAGTAAGGTCGAATGAAAAATTTTGGTAGTCATTAGGATTGTAATTTATCGAGGGCGATATTTAATTGTAAGACATTGATTTTTTCAGGTCCGAAAAGACCCAATACCGGTTGCTGTGTGTTTTGTGTAATTAATTGATAAAGCTTTTCGGGTTCGATAGCGCGGATTTTAGCGATACGGTTCACCTGGACTCTGGCCGCCTGTACCGAAATATCCGGATCCAATCCGCTACCGCTGGCGGTAACCAATTCTGCCGGAACGTCACTTTTGGAAACACCGGGATTCTGAATCAGGAAGGTATCGATTCGTTTTTGAACCTCAGCCAGGTATTCCGGATTACTAGGACCTTTATTACTTCCACCGGAACCGGCTGCATTATAATTAACAGCCGATGGGCGGGAATTAAAATAGTTTGGAGCGGTAAACGCCTGACCGATATTGGAATAATAGGTTTTACCTTTATAAGTCACGATTTCCCCTTTACCATGATTGGGAGCCAGTTGCGCAATTCCCCAGATAAACAAGGTGTAGATTCCGGCGAAAAACACGATACAAAACAGTGTTAGTTTGATGCCGGATAGGATATGATTTTTCATGATTTTTAATTTAAGTTGTGTTTAAAAGAATAAGGCGACCATCATATCGATCAGTTTGATACCGATAAAAGGAACCAGTATACCACCAAGACCATAGATCAGTAAGTTGCGACGTAATAGCGCCGAAGCACCGATTGGTTTATAAGCAACTCCTTTTAACGCCAGCGGAATCAGGAACGGAATGATCACCGCGTTAAAGATCACTGCCGATAAAATGGCGGTTTCCGGACTGTGGAGCTTCATAATATTCAATCCCTGTAAGGCCGGAATGGCAGTGATAAACAAGGCCGGGATAATGGCAAAATACTTCGCCACGTCGTTTGCAATACTAAAGGTCGTTAGCGTACCACGAGTCATTAGTAATTGTTTTCCGATTTCGACGATTTCAATTAATTTGGTTGGATCATTATCCAAGTCGACCATATTGCCGGCTTCTTTGGCCGCTTGCGTTCCGCTATTCATCGCAACACCCACATCGGCCTGAGCCAGTGCCGGCGCATCGTTCGTACCGTCGCCCATCATGGCTACCAGTTTTCCTTTTTGCTGCTCGGCTTTGATATAGTTCATTTTATCTTCCGGTTTGGCTTCGGCAATAAAATCATCCACACCGGCTTTTTCTGCGATAAATTTGGCCGTAAGCGGATTATCTCCGGTGACCATTACGGTTTTAACACCCATTTTACGCAATCGTTCGAAACGTTCGCTGATTCCGGTTTTGATGATATCCTGTAATTCGATTACTCCGATAACCTTTTCATTTTGCGCCACTACCAGAGGCGTACCACCATTCCCGGAAATTTGCGTCACCGTATCGGTAATCTCCTTTGGAAACGGAAACCCGGCGGTTTCACTTAATTTGCGAATGGCATCAAAAGCCCCTTTTCGGATTCGGGTACCATCGGCCAGATTCACACCACTACAACGGGTTTCGGCAGTAAACTGGATCAATGTCGCGCCTTTGATCGACAGGTTTTGCGTCAATTCTTTACCGGCCAGTTCCACGATGGATTTTCCTTCGGGCGTTTCATCCGCCAGAGACGATAGGGCACAGGCTTTTATAAAATCATTTTCATGGATATCCTTTACCGGGTGAAAATGCGTTGCTTTTCGGTTACCGATGGTAATGGTTCCGGTTTTATCCAGTAACAATACATCGATGTCACCGGCCGTTTCCACCGCCTTACCGGATTTTGTGATCACATTTGCGCGTAACGCACGATCCATACCAGCAATCCCGATAGCCGATAGTAAACCGCCAATAGTAGTAGGAATCAGACAGACAAAAAGGGAAATAAAGGCCGCAATCGTGATTGGAATGTTGGCATAATCGGCAAAAGGTTTTAGCGTAACACAAACGATGATAAACACCAGTGTAAACCCAGCCAACAATATCGTTAGAGCAATTTCATTTGGCGTTTTTTGTCGGGAAGCACCTTCTACGAGCGCAATCATTTTATCGAGGAAACTTTCTCCGGGTTCGGCAGTTACCCGAACCTTGATTTTATCGGACAACACTTTGGTACCGCCTGTTACGGAACTTTTATCACCGCCGGCTTCGCGGATCACCGGAGCACTTTCGCCGGTAATAGCACTTTCGTCAATGGTAGCAAGCCCTTCGATAATCTCACCGTCGGTTGGAATATTATCGCCGGCCTCACAAATAAAAAGATCGCCTTTTTTTAGACTGGACGACGGAACGATAGTGATCTCATTCACATACAGTTCGCCAACCTGTTCAATTTTTTTGGCAGGGGTTTCCTCACGGGTTTTTCGTAGGCTGTCGGCTTGAGCTTTACCACGTGCTTCGGCGATGGCTTCGGCGAAATTGGCAAACAACAGTGTAAACAGTAGTATTAAAAACACTGTGAAATTATAGGCAAAACTGCCCTGTGCCGTTTCTCCGGTAAGAATCCAAAGGCATACGCCCAGCATCACTGCCGTACCGATTTCGACGGTAAACATGATTGGATTCCGGAAAAGGCTCACCGGATTGAGTTTTACAAAAGATTGTTTCAACGCTTCCAACAGCAATTCTTTTTGAAACAAAGACTGATTTTTGGTTTTCATGGTAGTGTTTTATTTCATTGAAAAATATTCCGCGATCGGGCCGAGTGTAAGGGCAGGGAAGAACGATAATGCAGTGATGATCGCGATCACGGCAAACGTCATCAATCCGAAAGTAGCCGTATCGGTTTTGAGGGTTCCGGCACTTTCCGGGATATGCTTTTTAGCAGCCAGAATACCAGCGATAGCTATCGGACCAATGATGGGCAGAAAACGGGAAAGCAGTAATACGATTCCGGTCGTGATGTTCCACCACGGATTGTTGTCGCCTAAACCTTCGAAACCACTACCGTTATTGGCAGCCGATGAGGTATATTCGTATAGTATCTCACTAAAACCATGGAACCCGGGATTGTTTAACGTACTGGCACCTTGTTCCGGAAAAGCCGTAGACAAAGCCGTACCGACTAAAATCAGAAACGGGTGTAATAGTGCGATGATCATTGCGATTTTCATTTCGCGGGCTTCGATTTTCTTACCTAAGAATTCCGGCGTACGTCCCACCATCAATCCACTGATAAATACCGCGAGGATGATAAAGATGTAAAAGTTTAGAATCCCTACGCCACAACCGCCGTAAAAACAGTTGACCATCATAGCTAATAACTGATTCATCCCGGAAAGCGGCATCGCACTATCGTGCATCGAATTGACCGATCCGGTTGAAATCACTGTTGTAGCAATACTCCAATACCCGGACGCCGCAGCGCCGAAACGGGTTTCTTTCCCTTCGGTAGCACCCTGAGTTGTGTTGATGCCCATTTCGGATATCGCCGGATTCCCGTTCATTTCGGTTCGTATTGTCGGAACGGCCAGCGCCAGAAAACCGATCGTCATTACCGAAAAAATCATCCAGGATAATTTGCGGCGATTCAGATAAAAACCAAGGGCGAAGATCATCGCAAAAGGAATGATCATCTGAGCTACCATTTCCGTCATATTGGTTATATAATTCGGATTTTCAAACGGATGTGCCGAATTGGCTCCGAAAAAGCCACCTCCGTTGGTTCCGACGTGCTTGATTGCGACAAAAGCCGCAGCCGGCCCGGTCGAAACCTGAACCGTATCACCCTGTAAGGTCGTCATCGTATCTTTACCGTTAAACGTCATCGGCGTACCGTTCCATAAGAGGATTACAGCCGTGATCACGGATATCGGTAGTAGGATTCGGGTACAGGATTTAATAAAATAGTTGTAAAAATTACCCAGCTTTTCGGTAGTACGCTCTTTTAATGCATTGAACAATACCGCCGCCGCCGCTAATCCGATTCCTGCGGAAACGAATTGCAGGAACATTAAAAACAACTGACTCAGATAGCTTACGCCAGTTTCTCCGGAATAATGCTGTAGGTTACAATTGACAAGGAACGAGATGATGGTATTAAAAGCCAGATCGGGTGCCATATTCGGGTTGTGATCCGGGTTTAACGGTAGCCAACCCTGACCAAGTAATACGGCCATTCCGAGGACAAACCAGACCACATTAATCGCCAGTAAAGCAATCATGTGTTGTTTCCAGTTCATTTCTTTTGAGGCGTCTATTCCGCTGGATTTAAAAAACAATTTTTCAATCGGATTAAAAACCGGATCGAGAATCGTTTTTTGTCCCGAATAGACTTTAGCAATGTATTTTCCCAATGGCAGTGCGGCTACCAGGGTGATGGCGAACATTGCTATGATTCCTATAATTTCTGTATTCATCATTTTAGTTTTTGGTTTTTAGAATTTTTCGGGCTTTAGCAGGACATAACAGATATAGACAAAAACGGCCAGTGCTATAAAAAATAGTAGTATCATTTCGTTAGATTTTATCAAAATAAAAAACAGACAGGTATAACAGGGCAAAACACAATAACCCGGTTACGGTTAAAACAATCGTCATCATACTCCGGAGGTATTAATTTGTTTGATATACTCTTTGTGTAAGCTTACCGGAAGTAATTTGGCCATCGGATACCGGTTCAGTTCCATATAATGAGAGACGGAAAAGAGGTATACATTGGTAATGGCATTTTTCATTTCGGCATTGCCTTTTTGCAACAGTTGATCGGCCAGATTCAGACATCTTTTGGTACAAACTGTTTTCCCCGATTGCAAACTTTGAATGGTAAGATTTGCCAGGCGTTCCATTTTTTGAACCAGGGTTTCGTTGAATGTTTTCATAAGGATTAAAATTATTTACCGTGTTATAACCAAATGCCGATCCGAATTTTTAGAATTCGGTTTAAAGGCTTGATTTTACGGGGATTATTTTTTTAACGGACTTATGCCAAACGAAAAACCCTATCAAAACGATAGGGTTGGTACTTTCAAAACGATAGGTTTTTTTATTGGATGCGGTATTCGTCCAGTTTGCGGTAGAGCGTTGTCAGCGCAATATTGAGTAATCGTGCTGTTTCGGTTTTGTTTCCGTTGGTATGATTCAGCACTTTTTGGATGTGTATTTTTTCGGCTGCAGCCAATGAAAAAGCAGATAGGATCGTGGTAGTATCATTTCCGGTTTCGTCTTGCAATTGCTGTAATTCCAGTGGCAAACTACTAGGGGTTAGCGTTGTTTCGGTTTCCAGAATCACACTTCGCTCGATGATGTTTTTTAATTCGCGGATATTTCCGGGCCAGGTATGCCGTTTTAAAAGTTGCAGGCAATCGACGGAAATGGTTTTGATTTTTTTATTGGTTCGGATGCTAAAAAACTGAAGAAAGTTTAGAGCCAGTTGTTCAATATCGGAAGGGCGGTCTTTTAAAGCCGGAAGCGGAATCTGAAACACGGATAATCGGTAATACAAATCCTGACGGAAGTGTCCGTTTTCGATTTCTTTGAGCAGATTTCGATTGGTGGCGGCAATGATACGCACGTTTACTTGGGTCACTTTACTTTCACCGACTTTAATAAACTCCCCGTTTTCGAGGACGCGCAAAAGCTTGGCCTGTAAATCCAAAGGCATTTCGCCGATTTCATCAAGGAAAATCGTACCGTTATGCGCTTCTTCAAAAAGTCCTTTTTTGTCTTTATTGGCACCGGTAAAAGCACCAGCGATATGACCAAACATTTCGCTTTCCAACAAGTCATGACTAAAAGCCGAACAGTTAATTGCGACAAAATTTTTATTTTTCCGCTCTCCGGATTGATGGATTGCCTGTGCGAAAACTTCTTTTCCGGTACCGGTTTCCCCGGTTAGCAACACGGTTGTATCGGTTACGGCGACTTTTTTGGCCAGTTCGATGGCTTGCAATACGATTTTTGAATTTCCAATGATGCTGTCGAACGAAAATTTAGTATCCAGTCGGGCTTCCAGTTGAGCAACCCGTTTGGTTAGTGCGCTTTTCTCGATAGCCCGGTGTAACAACGGAATGATTTTATTGTTATCGTCACCTTTTACGATATAATCGAAGGCTCCGTTTTTAATCGCCTGTACACCATCGGGAATATTACCGTAAGCGGTAAGCAGAATCACCTCGACATTTGGATATTTTTCCTTGATTGTTTGGGTGAGTTCCACACCATTGCCATCGGGAAGCTTTACGTCGCATAGAACAACATCAATCGGATTTTGCTCCAGTTTTTTTAAACCGGATTTACAATCGCCGGCCTGGAAGACTTCAAAATTTTCCAAACCGATAATGCGCGCCATCAGGGAACGCAATTTTTCTTCATCGTCTATGATCAGTATTTTTTTCAAGGGAAAAGGCTTAAATGCAAAGCAAAGTTATTAAATAAGTATATAGAAAGACCTGTCAGGTTTCAAAAACCTGACAGGTCTGCTATAATTGATATAAAAAACAAAACCTATCTAGTCTAAAAAACGAGCGAGGTTTATAAATCCGGTTTTTAGCGGATTAGAATTTATTTTCGACTTCTGCCGCCTGAAGCATCAGATAGTGTAAATCGGTATTTTTTACAAATGGTTTTAGCAAATCACTGCCCGGACCAAACATAGCCAGCTCTACATAATCGGCGGAGTGATCCATACTGATCCAGCCCACGGAGTTTGTTTTTTGCTGCATTTCGGAAAACGCTTTATATGGCAACTTTTTGTAGTTGTACAAGCCGTCTTCCTTATGTAGGCCGTCGTAATAACTTAAAACGGTTTTGGCATCCTCATCGGTTATCGTCTTACCGTTGGCATATTCGATAATATCATGAACCTGCTTTACCGTCGATTGTGGACTAATGGAGTTTAGAATCCACTCGTTGGTTTGGGTATAGTTCTGAATACTGTCGAAATTCGCATTGGCGTATTTACCATAGATCACCCCAGGATTTGCATTTCCGTGATCGGTTGTTATGATCACTAAAGTTTCCTTATCTTTTTCGGCAAAATCGATGGCTACTTTTACAGCTTCATCAAACGCCACCTGATCGTAAATTAATGCTCCGATATCGTTGGCATGTGCCGCCCAATCCACTTTTCCGCCTTCAATCTGTAGTACAAAACCATTTTTATGATTCTTCATACGATCGATCGCTTTTTGTGCCATTTCGGCTAAAGTCGGGATATTTTCGGTTAATTCTTTGCTGCTTTTACGGTCGATGCTATACGGTAAGGCATCATCATAAAACACACCCAGAATCGGTTTATTCGTATCGGCGGCCAACATTTCGTTACGGCTACGCGCTACCTGATATCCTTTGGCTTTATATGCCGCATACATATCTTTTTTATCTTTTCGGATTTCCGGACTGAAATAATTGTTTCCGCCACCCATCATAATATCAAAGCCCAGTTCCAGATATTGTTCGGCAATATCTTCCTGTGCATTACGACTTTTACTATTCACACAAAACCCGGCCGGAGTAGCATGCGTAATCGGAACAGTGGTCACACAACCCGCCATTTTTCCGGATTTTTTAAATTTTTGCCAGATCGGCATATGTATTTCCCCGTTAGGGCCTACGTTAAGCGAACCATTGTTTACTCGGAAACCGCCACCCCAGGAAGAACTTCCCGCAGAAGAATCCGTAACGATCGAACTCGCCGAAGCGGTATCCATCAACGCACGGCTAATACGGCTGTCGCGGTATAACTGTAACCAATTGGAACCGTGACCCATTTTGCGATTCAGATACAAATCGGCCATATTTAAGGTTCCGGTACTCATACCGTCGCTTACCAGAAAAATGATGTTTTTAGCTTTTTTATTTTTTCGAACCGTGTCAAATTCAAGTGTATTGGAAACGGCATCCAGTGGATTTACCAAGGCAGCGCCTAAAGTAAAAATCGAACCGTTTCTAAAAAATCTCCTTCTATCCATGTTGTATAATGCTGTAATTAGGCTCCAAAGGTAAAAAACAATTGGTTAAGCCGTTTTATCTTAGTGTTATTTTAAGCAAAAAGAGCCTTATTATGAGGCTCCTTTCTTAAATTGTCTGTTATTTTTATTCAAAATCTACAATAACCTGATTGCGGATGATGTCTTCGAAAGTTTCTCGTTCGCGAATCAGGTGCGCTTTTCCGTTATACCAAAGCACTTCGGCCGGACGGACTCTCGAATTGTAATTGGACGACATCGAAAAACAATAGGCGCCGGCATTGCGGAAACAAAGGATATCGCCTTCTTTGATTTCCGAAATCCTACGGTTACTGCCAAAGGTGTCGGTTTCGCAGATATAACCCACAACAGTATAAAAACGCTCTTTCCCTTTAGGATTGGAGATATTTTCGATATGATGTTGCGATCCGTAAAACATCGGACGAATCAGATGATTAAAACCACTGTCGATACCCGCAAAAACGGTTGAGGTGGTTTGTTTGACCACGTTCACTTTCGCCAGAAAATAACCGGCTTCGCTCACCAGGAATTTACCCGGTTCGAAAGCCAGCGTAAGCTCGCGACCGTATTCTTTGCAAAAAGCATTAAAACGGCGGGATAATTTTTTTCCCAGTTCTTCGACATTGGTTTCGATATCGTTTTTTTTATAAGGCACTTTAAAACCGCTTCCGAAGTCGATAAATTCCAGTTCTTTAAAATGACTGGCCGTTTCAAATAATATTTCGGCGGCATATAAAAACACCTCGATATCCAGAATATCCGAACCGGTGTGCATATGAATCCCGTTGATGTGCATTTGTGTATTTTCGATAATCCGCAGCAAATGGGGTACCTGATGAATCGAAATGCCGAATTTACTATCGATATGGCCTACGGAAATATTCGAGTTACCGCCCGCCATTACATGTGGATTGATTCGGATACAAACCGGAGTGGTTGGATGTTTGGCTCCGAATTGTTCCAGAATAGACAAATTATCGATATTGATCTGAACGCCCAGTTGTGCTACTTCCTCAATCTCTTCCATCGAAACCCCGTTAGGCGTATAGATGATTCGTTCGGGCGTAAAGCCTGCAAGTAAGCCTAACTGCACCTCTTGAATAGATACCGTGTCAAGCCCCGATCCCATCTTCTTCAGTAGCTTAAGAACAGATAGGTTCGACAATGCCTTGACTGCATAATTAATGCGCAACTTTTCCACCTTGGAAAAAGCATTGGTTAAACGTTGGTACTGTGATTGCATTTTTTCGGCGTCGTATACATAAACAGGACTGCCAAATGCTTCCGCTACTGAAAGTAAATGATTGCTTTGCATGCTATATAAAATTTGTTATTAAAAACAAATATAAAAATCATCCGGTTTGTGTTGAAGTTGGTGTAGATAATTAGTAAATACCCATGTAATCTTGTTAAAAGGATAGTATTTCGGTGTTTTTATAGTTTTTTATTGCGAAAATCGCAACTAATTTATGGATTTGATCAATGGGTAAAGTATAATAATGACTCTGAAATGACCTTGATTTAGAATGATTTAGTCAGATGAAATAAAAAACCGCTATCAGTGTGATACTTTTAGCGGTTGGTAATTTAATATAACAAAAAGTTTTAAAATGCCATTTTTTGTAGGGATTCCAATACATACGAATGCATCACTTCACGGTAATCAAGATGGGTTACCAGACGTAGTTTACCTTTGCCCATCGAACTGATAAAAATGTTTTTCTGTTTTAGCTTTTCGATAATGGCATTCTCGTTATACTGTGGTTTAACGGAGAAAATAAGAATATTGGTTTCCACCGGTTCTACTTTGGCTACCCAGGGTAATTCCTTTAAAACAGAACCAATTTGTCGGGCTCTGCGGTGATCCTCTTCCAGTCGGCCAACATGATGTTGCAGGGCATAAAGACCCGCCGCGGCCAGATAACCTGCCTGCCGCATACCGCCGCCAAAAATCTTACGAATCCGGAGTGCTTTATGCATATCCTCACGACTTCCCAATAATACCGAACCTACCGGAGCACCCAAACCTTTGGACAAACAAACTGAGATCGTATCGAATAGCTCACCATATTGTCTCGGATGTTGTCGTTTGGCCACAAGGGCGTTCCATAAACGGGCGCCGTCCAAATGGTATCTCAGACCATTATCATGGCAAACCTGTCGGATTCGTTTTAACTCTTCAATATCATAACAGGCGCCACCGCCTTTATTGGTTGTATTTTCGATGCTGACCAAACTCGTTAACGGACTGTGGTAAAATTCCGGATCGTTGATGTTGGCTTCCACCTGACTGGCGGTTATCATTCCCCGGTCGCCATCAACAAGACAACAGGAAACACCACTGTTAAAGGAAGCACCACCACCTTCATAATGAAAAATGTGGGACCATTTGTCACATATAATTTGTTCGCCGGGATTGGTATGCAATTTTATTGCGGTCTGATTGGCCATAGTTCCGGAAGGGAAAAAAAGCGCGGCTTCCATTCCGAACAGATCCGCTACGGTTTCTTCCAATTCGATCACCGTGGGATCCTGCTTATACACGTCGTCGCCCACTTTGGCCCGGAACATTTGCTGAAGCATTTCGGGAGTTGGCTTCGTAACGGTATCGCTAACTAAATTTATTTCCATATATTTAAAAAGGAATGTCTATTTTTGCGGGTATAAAACTACGATATTTATGGTAAATACCGAACAGATTAAGGATATTATTGAGCGCCTTGGTGCGTTAAGGAGGTATCTTTGACATCGATAAAAAACAGATAGAGATTACCAACGAAGAAGAGAAAACCTTTGCACCGGACTTTTGGAATAACGCCAAAGAGGCCGAACTTATTGTTAAAAATATCCGTTCCAAGAAAAAATGGGTAGACGATTATGAAAAAGGAGTCGCTTTGGCCGAAGAACTTCAGATCATTCAGGAGTTTTTTAAAGAAGGTGATGCGACAGAAGAAGAACTGGATCAACAATACGAACTAACCAATACGCATATCGAAAACCTGGAATTCCGAAACATGCTTTCGGATGAGGGTGACAGTATGAGTGCCGTACTTCAGATTACGGCCGGAGCGGGTGGAACCGAAAGTTGTGACTGGGCTGCCATGCTAATGCGAATGTATTTGATGTGGGGTGAAAGTCAGGGCTATAAAATCAAAGAACTAAACTTCCAGGAAGGGGAGGTTGCCGGCGTTAAAACCGTAACCCTTGAATTTGAAGGCGACTATTCTTTTGGTTATTTAAAAGGAGAAAACGGCGTACACCGATTGGTTCGTATTTCGCCTTTCGACAGTAATGCGAAACGACATACTTCTTTTGCATCGGTTTATGTTTATCCGTTGGCCGATGATACGATCGAAATCGAGATTAGTCCGTCGGATATTTCGTGGGAAACCATGCGTTCGAGTGGCGCAGGAGGACAAAACGTAAACAAAGTGGAAACAGCGGTACGTTTACGTCACCATCCAACTGGGATTATTATTGAGAATTCCGAAACCCGTTCGCAATTGGATAATAAAACCAAGGCGATGCAGTTGTTAAAATCGCAATTGTATGAAATCGAATTGAAAAAGCGTCAGGCCAAACGAGACGAGATCGAAGCCAATAAGATGAAAATCGAATGGGGATCACAAATCCGAAACTATGTGATGCATCCGTACAAACTGGTAAAAGACGTTCGAACCGGTTATGAAACCAGCGATGTCGACGGAGTGATGGATGGTGAACTAGATGAGTTTTTAAAAGCCTATCTGATGATGATGGGACAAAAAGAAGATACGAATTCTTAAAATAACACCTTCTAACACCTGACAGGTTTCCAGAACCAGTCATACCGCCTCTAACACCTGACAGGTTTCCAAAACCTGTCAGGTGTGAAAAAAGGTAGATAAGGAAAGTAAACAAATAAAAAAGGGTTACATATTGTAGCCCTTTTTCTATATTAGTTGATGATCACTTTTCTGGTAGTTGACTGATTCTCGGCAGCCATTTTTACAAAGTAGAATCCTTGTGGTAGGTTTTCCAAGGTATAGGTACCTTGGTTTCCTGCAGGATTTTTGATTTGTTGTAGTATTTGTCCGTTTAGTGTGATCAGTGTGATTTCGTCCAATGCTTTTTCCGATTGAATAGAAATACGGTTGGTATTCGACGGATTCGGATATACTGTAACCGAAGCCAAAGCATCGAAAGTATCGGTCGCCAGTGCCGTTCCCCAGATCATTTGAACATATTCCGGATGATCAATATAAGGATTACGATTTCCCTGGAAAGCATAAATTGCATTGTTACGAGCAATTTCACGGGGACTTACCGGATCCTGATTGTGCCAGGTCAGTAATAAATCTTTAAACCAGTTACTCAACGCCTGATTGCTGGTGTTGTTCAGCATGGCATGATTCCAGTTGGCTACTTTATCTTCATAGCGGGTTACGAAATATAACAAACAACGGGCTACATCTCCTTTAAACTCATCGATCGGTTCAAAGGCTTTTCCGGAATATCCTGTAGTCACATTATTTCCTAATTTTGAACCGTTTTTAGACGTCCAGGTAGGACTGTTTACTTTTCCGAAAGGATAATTGCTACGCATTCCGTTTACTTTACCATCGGTTGGTAAAATATGATGCGCATCCGATACCATTGGAGAGGCTTCATTAAAAACACTTTGCGGCATCAGGTGTTCCCGGTTATAACAATCGCCTTCATTGCTGTAGTTGCCACAACGATCACCGGTGTTAGTCGCCGAATAATTGTAAAAATCCGGGCCGTCGGGTTTTTCAGAATAAATGTCCAGAATCGTACCGTCGTTTTCATAAAAATAGTCACGATCAGAGGTTTGATAACAGGTGTAAAGCGCATTGTAACTTTTGGCGTTATGCCCTTTAATGATGTTGTACAACTGCGTTTTTAGTGTATAACCGGTTCCGGTGGCGGAATTGTAATACCCTTGAGGAATCTGGGCAAACGCGGTTACTACCGACATTAAAAATGCGGATAGGTAAAATTTCGTCATAGTGGATTAATTTTGGACGGCAAATGTAAGTTCTTTATCCGGGAGCGAAAAGAATTTTAACTGTTAAAGTTTTTTAAGTTGATGATCAGGTAAGCGATTGTACTTGAAAATGTTAGAATACTAATTTAATCATTCAGGAAATATTTACAGGAATAAAGGCAGATGATAACGTGGGGATAATTTTTGGCCTGATTATTGTCTTATATTTGTTATAATCTATTAAAACCAAAAAATATGAAAAAGATAATTCTACTTTTAACCGTTGTAGCCGCATTTATAATTCAGGGATGTGAAGGTCCGGAAGGACCTCAGGGACCAGTGGGGCCTCCGGGCGATACGATTAGTGCTGTTTATGAATTTCAGAATGTTAGTTTTAGTTATAACAGTACAGATGGTTATGTTTTTTACCGACAAATCCCGGGAATGTACCAATCGGATGTGATGTTAATTTATCGTATGAACGGTACGGTTAATGCCACAACACCAATCTGGCAACAGATTCCGAGAACCTTATACCTGCCGCAGGGAGAATTGGATTATGACTTTGATTTCACCAGAACGGACTTTAATATCTATGCTGGCGGAAATTATGATTTATCGTTAACTCCGGCTTATCTTACCAATCAGACATTCCGAGTGGTAATTGTTCCGGGCTATTTTGCTAATAAAGGAGGGAAAACAGTTGATTACTCCGATTATAATGCCGTGATCAAAGCGTATAATATTGATGATTCAAAAGTGAAAGTATTAGAATAAATATATTATAGTATATAAAAAAAGGAGTCGTTTGGCTCCTTTTTTTATTTTTAAAATTGTTTTTATAGGGGGTGATGCTTTGAAAATGTATTTATTTTTGATTTTACCCCTAAAAAAACAGGGGTGATCTGTTTTTGAATTAAAAAATAATATAAATTTGCAGGGTAAAACAACTAATACAAACAAACAACACAACTTTTATGTCAACATTTCGTTTTCAGGCTTTAAAAGAGGCAAGCAGTAGAAAACCGGTAGCGGTAGAAGAACTGGAGAAAAAATCACTGATTTTTGGAAGTAATGTATTTAATGATAAGGCGATGCGTCAGTTTCTGACCAGTGAAGCGTATCAGGCGGTAAAAAATGCAGTCCAGCACGGAACAAAAATCGACAGAAGATTGGCCGATTATATCGCATTGGGAATGAAAGAGTGGGCGTTATCAAAAGGAGTAACACACTACACACACTGGTTTCAGCCGTTAACAGGAACGACAGCCGAAAAGCACGATGCTTTTTTCGAAACGTCGTTTGACGGAAGCGACCCGGTAGAAAAATTCGGAGGAAGTCAGTTGGTACAACAGGAACCGGATGCGTCCAGTTTCCCGAACGGAGGAATCCGAAATACCTTTGAAGCCAGAGGATACACCGCCTGGGATCCAACATCACCGGCTTTTATCTTCGGAACAACACTATGTATTCCAACTGTATTTATTTCGTATACCGGAGAAGCACTGGATTATAAAACACCTTTATTGCGTGCCTTACATGCTATTGATCAAGCGGCTACAGACGTGGCGCGTTATTTCGATAAAAACGTTAAAAAAGTAACGCCAACTTTAGGTTGGGAACAGGAATACTTCTTGGTAGACAGTGCTTTGGCGGCTTCAAGACCCGACATTCTGGCAACCGGAAGAACTTTATTAGGCCATACATCGGCCAAAGGACAACAATTGGAAGACCATTACTTCGGATCAATACCAACCCGTGTATTAAACTATATGAGGGATTTGGAAAACGAATGTATGTTATTGGGAATCCCGGTAAAAACACGTCACAACGAAGTGGCTCCAAACCAGTTTGAGCTGGCGCCAATTTTTGAAGAAACCAATTTAGCGGTTGATCATAACTCGTTATTGATGGATGTAATGCAAAAAGTAGCAGAACGTCATTATTTTAAAGTGTTATTCCACGAAAAACCATTTAAAGGTGTAAACGGATCCGGAAAACACAACAACTGGTCTTTGGCAACCGATACCGGAGTGAATCTGTTAAGTCCGAGCAAAACGCCAATGAGCAATTTGCAATTCCTGACCTTCTTTATCAATACCATCAAAGCGGTTTATAATAATGAAGAATTGGTACGGGCTTCGATTGCTTCTGCAAGTAATGATCATCGTTTAGGTGCGAATGAAGCGCCACCGGCTATTATTTCGGTATTCATTGGTCAGCAACTGACAAAAGTATTGGAAGAACTGGAAGGTGTTTCAAAAGGAAAACTATCACCGGAAGAAAAAACCGACCTTAAATTAAACGTAGTAGGGAAATTACCAGATGTATTTTTGGATAATACCGACCGAAACAGAACGTCTCCGTTTGCGTTTACCGGAAATAAATTCGAATTCCGTGCAGTAGGATCATCGGCAAACTGTGCCAACTCGATGACGATTTTAAACACCATCGTGGCCAAACAGTTAAAAGACTTTAAAATCGAGGTAGACAGCCTGATCGAAAAGAAAGACATGAAAAAAGATGATGCGATCTTCAACGTATTGAGAGAGTACATCAAACAATTCAAAAAAATCCTATTCGAAGGTGACGGATATAGCGAAGCCTGGGAACAGGAAGCAGCCAAAAGAGGATTAAGCAATCATAAAACCACTCCAAAAGCCTTAAAAGCGAAAGTGTCGAAACAGGCATTGGCGTTGTTTGAAGAAATGGGTGTTATGAACCATGTGGAAATGGAAGCCCGTTATGAAATCGAATTGGAAGAATATGTAAAAAAGATCCAGATCGAAGGACGTGTTTTAGGTGATATCGCCCGTAACCACGTAATTCCTACGGCGATCCGTTATCAGAACACTTTGATCGAAAACGTAAAAGGATTAAAAGAGATTTTTGGAAAAGAATTTGAAACGATCGGACGCGAGCAAATTGGTTTGATCAAAGAAATTTCAGAGCACATTGCAGCAATCAATGCTAAAGTGGAAGAAATGACGGAAGAACGTAAAAAGGCCAATGAACTTTTGGAAATAGAGAAACAGGCAGAGGTCTATTGCGAAAAAGTAAAACCATACTTTGATGTGATCCGTTATCACAGTGACAAACTGGAACTTTTGGTAGACAATGAGATCTGGACACTAACCAAATATAGGGAGTTACTTTTCACCAAATAAGGTTAGAAATCAATATATTAGTAAAAATAAGCCTCCGGAAACGGAGGCTTATTTTGTTAAAAAACAGTGCTTTTTATCCGGTTTTTTATTCCGCTTATAGAAAATCGGGTGTTTTTGCGAATAAAGTCAAATGGCTGTCTTTTAGAAAAATATAAAATGGCTATCTTTGAAATGGAAAATAACCACAATTTTCCGGACTTTCAAAACAACATTTCCACCATGTCGCAACCGACATAAAGGACACCCACTTATCGTATTGCTTCCTCATAATAGAGATGAAATTTTAACCAATTAAATATTTTTTATTATGAAAAAAGTGATTTTTTGCATCTCAGCGATGCTACTAACCGCAGGGGCGTTCGCCCAATTTAATTTAAGTACTGTAAGCCAGACCGGAATTGGGAACATGTCGAATGTAAACCAGGCAGGACTTTTGAATATTTCCGATGTGGATCAGTTAGGGTTTTTTAACAATTCTGATGTGAATCAATTGGGAATTTTAAATAATTCCGATGTCGATCAGGTAGGATGGGGAAATGACGCCAGTGTAACACAATGGGGTATTTTTAACCAATCATCCGTTTATCAGTTGGGTGCTTTTAACGATGCCACTGTAACCCAGATCGGTATTGCAAATAGCTCTGATATCCAACAAATCGGAATTGGAAACGATGCTTCTGTACTGCAATTAGGAACACTCAATGAAGCCAATGTATTACAGGTAGGCGTTGGAAACGATGCTACTGTAATTCAGGTTGGTACTGCAAACGTAGCCGATCAGACTCAGTTTGGAGTTGATAATACGGCTTTGGCTGTACAGGCAGGAACCGGAAACTATTCCATGCAAATGCAAGTGGGTGAAGACAATACAGCTATTGCTTTCCAAACCGGAACTGGTAACCAATCCTACCAATTCCAGTTAGGAGAAGATAATATGGCGGTTCACACTCAAGATGGATTCTATAATATGGCCATTACTACTCAGGCTGGCGACGCCAACCTATCTTTAATTAATCAGGATGGTGCTTTAAACTTTGCCTGGACCAATCAAACCGGTTTAGGACAAATGAGTTTTGTAAACCAGGCTGGTATTGCTAACGTATCCTTAGTAAACCAATCAAATTAATCCCATAGAAAAGAGGAGAGGTAACAATAAGACGATCTCTCCTTTTTTCCTCCTAAATAGCAATGCCATGAAAAGGACGGTAACATACGGATTGCTGCTGGTTTTGTTTTCCTGTAACCTTCAGGCACAGGACGAACAGGATTTTAAACAATTCGGATTGCAAAAGCAACACGAAGCCTTGCAAAAGGCGCAAAAAGAAAAAACCTTTTCAGGAAATAATACGGTTACGATTCAACAGATAGGTTATCAGAATTATAGTAACATAGCCGTAAAAGCCCAACAATCCAATATCGATGTAAAGCAGTTGGGAAACCAGAATAATCTGGATTTGTATAAAAATGCCAGGGAAATCAATCAGTCACTGATTCAGAAAGGAAACAACAACAGCATCAATGACTTTTCCGCCAATCCGTATAATGCGAGCAACAACCAGATACTCCAATACGGTAACAATTTGAATTATACCAGTTACGGATCGAATTCGATATCCGAGGATATGAAAATCATCCAACGAGGCAATTCCGGATCCCTACTCATCATAAACCGATAACAGCGCCATCATGAAACCAATCTACCCACTTTTAGTACTACTGTTTGCCTTTTCATTTTCCGGTTATACCCAGATTATGAACAAAGAGGTTAAAGCCAAAATCGAAACTACCGAATTAGAAAATATGCTGTCGGTTACCGGAACGGCCGAAAATGTAACGGAAATACACAAAAGTTTGCGTTACAAACTAACGGTCATCAAAAAGAATAAAAGAAGTAAAAACCTTTCGAACAATTCGCAGGACGGTCGGTTTACACTGGCGCCAAACGAAAAAAAAGTACTGTCCAAAACTCAGGTCAACATTTCCAAAGAAGACGAAACCATTCTGTTGTTACTCATCTATGATGAAAACGATAAAATTATCGGAAAAGACCGCATTGTGGTAGGCGAAACGGATAAAGCCGAACAACCTGCCGACGGACTGGAACTGATCGGAATTGTATCGGACGAAACCAAGACCAAGTTCGGACGAGAATTCTACGATTATTTCTACGGAAAATATCAGGAAAAAAAACTCAATGCCCGTAAAATCGTAAAAGTAGAAGAGGAACTCAGTTTTGGACGCACTACCCGAATCCGGGTAGTCATTGATAATGATTTGATAAACGAATTTGTTTCAAGACCCGACGATGACTTTCTGCTCTATATGGCCGAAGATTCCATCGCAAAACTGATCAAATATTTTCAGGATGTCGAAAAACAAAGACAATATATAACGCAGTATTAATTCTAGCTTTTGCAGTATGAAAACAATCGTTTTTTTAGTGGTGATGACGCTTTCCGGAGCGTATGCAATGGCACAGGATCTGGTTTACAAACCGATAAATCCGGCCTTTGGAGGCGACACATTTAATTACCAATGGTTGCTCAACTCTGCCGATTCGCAGAACAAGTTTAAAGAGCCGATAAGCGATTTGTACAAACCGCAGACAGAATTGGAACGATTCAAAGAAAATTTAAACAACCAGTTGTTAAACTATATATCGCGATCACTATTTCAGCAACAATACGGCGACGGTACCACAACAGGAGGTACCGGCACGGGTACGGGCACAGGAACCGGCGGACTTCAGCAGGGAACGTATGTTTTTGGAAGCCTGTCGGTCGAAATATACCCGTCTAATCTGGGGGTAGTCGTGAACATACTCGATATCACAACCGGAGAACAAACTCAAGTAATCATTCCAGGAAATTAATATGAAAAGAGCACCATTACTTTCGTTATTACTGGTACTGACCTTATCGGGCTGCGGCGCCTATTTTAATCAACCGGTTGGCGTCGAAAAAGCCGCCATCGGAGAGCCCACCCCGTCGACCAGTGCCTTAAAAGCACTACCGCCTCCTAAGGAACCGGTAGTGATCGGGGTCTATAAATTCAGAGACCAGACCGGGCAATACAAACCCACCGAAACGGGAAGTACCTTTAGTACAGCCGTTACGCAGGGTGCGACTTCTATCCTGATAAAAGCATTGGAAGATTCCAAGTGGTTTACGCCCATTGAAAGGGAAAATCTGGCGAATCTGATGAACGAACGCAATATTATCCGTTCCACCCGACAGGAATACAACAAAGATCAAAATGCACCCGAAATGCAATTGGCACCCTTACTGTATGCTGGTGTATTGTTGGAAGGCGGCGTGATTTCATACGATTCCAATATTATCACCGGTGGTTATGGCGCGCGTTATTTTGGTGCGGGCGGATCGACCCGTTACAAACAGGATCGGATTACCATATACCTGCGTCTGGTGTCGACTTCAAACGGAAAAATACTCAAAACGATTTATGTCTCGAAAACGATCTTGTCGCAATCGGTAGATGCGAGCCTGTTTCGGTATGTCGATTTTAAACGATTATTGGAAGTCGAAACCGGATTTACAAAAAATGAGCCGATTCAAATGGCGATTACCGAAGCTATCGAAAAAGCGGTAGAAGGACTTATTATCGAGGGAATCCGGGATAATATCTGGGAAGCCAAAGCACCCATTGCAAAATTAACCGAGTTGATCAATAATTATGATGCTGAAAAACAGGAAGCCGATGTTTCCGCGTTATACGGTCGGCATTTTAGTGAACGCCGGGCACGCTACGGCGTCGAAATCGGAGGCGGAACAACTTTGATCAACGGCGATTATCCGAATGCCGAATTAAAACCGATGATCCGCGGGGGATTAAAATATTTTTTCTGGCCGAATTTTAACATGACAGCATCACTCAGTCCGTCGTGGTTTGGAAATAAAAACTACCTCGATGTGGGCTATCTTATTGGCGATCTGAATTTCGAATTACTGGTTTTACCTTACGACCGTTGTACGCCTTATATCTATGGCGGTGGTGGAATGGGGATTAATAGCGCCTACAAAAACCTGCATACGAAGATACAGTTTGGATTGGGTGTGGAGTATCTCCTGACGGATAACTTCGGCATAAAACTCTACGGCGAAAACAATATTACCTTTTCGGATAAAGTTGATTATCTGGTGATGGGAAAAAGAGACGATTATTATTGGCGTTTTGGAGCCGGAATTACCTATTATTTTCCAAAACAAAAGTATCCCAATAAAGCAATTAAAAAACATGTAGAAGAAAGTAAACGTACTACAGGTTATACCAACGGCTTTCCGGAAAACTAAAAGAAAGGGATATGAAAATAATAATCAGAATAGGACTATTGTTAATGCTTTTTGGTATTGCGTGGTCCTGCAGTCAGGAAGAATTTATCGAAAAAGGACAGGGGATCGTTAAGGGAAGAGTGGTCGAATCGCAAACCTTTACGCCAATTGCCAACGCCCGTGTAGCATCCAGTCCGAGTACCAGTACGGTTTTTACCGATTCGTCGGGTTATTATACCGTGACGCAGGTTAACGAAGGCGATTATTCGTTCGAAGCCCGAAAAGACGGCTATATTGCCAAATTTGAAGCCGTACACGTCAATACCGGCGGAACCACCGAGATGGTCTTTGAACTGGTTAAACAACAGCAGGCCAATTTGCCGCCAACGGTTCCGGTTTTGACCACACCTACCGATAATGCGTTGGATCAATCCCTGGAAGTCACCCTAAAATGGACGTGTACCGATCCGGAAGAAGATCCGATTACGTATAAGGTTACGCTGCGAAACGATACCAATAATAATGTCGTGACTTATGATGCTATTACGACAACCAGCTTTACGCTAACCAACCTGAATTATAGCACCAAATATTACTGGCAGGTTACGGCTAATGATGGCATTAATACAGATGTCAACAGTCTTACAAGTTCCTTCCGAACCTTGATGTTTCCGAATGCCCGTTACCTTTTTGTACGGAAAGCTGGTGACAACAATGTGATTTTTACGGCCGATGATTCCGGAAATGAATTACAGATCACTTCGGATGCGACCAATAGCTTCCGACCGCGCAAAAACACACAGGCCAATAAAATTGCCTTTATCAGAACCACGGGTGGACAAGGGCATATTTATACGATGCGACCCGACGGTTCCAGTGAATTCAAAGTAACGAGCAATGTTCCGGTAGCCGGATTTAATCTGGATTATTATAATTATTGCTGGCGCGCCAATGGTAGTCAGTTGATTTATTCCAATTTCGATAAATTATACCGAATTAATGCAGACGGGAGTGGTTTAATCCAATTATACCAAACACCGAATGGGAAATTTATATCGGAATGCGACTGGAGTTACGATGGCAATCTCATTGCCTTAAAAGTGAATGATCTTAGCGGTTATAATGTTGAAATTTATGTGATTGATATGTCCGGAAATGTCGTGGCAAATGTGTTATCCGGCGTTAATGGTGCCGCCGGAGGCTTGCATTTGTCGGTAAATAATACCAAACTGGTATTTACCAGAGACGTTTCCGGCTACCAAAGCAGCGATTACCGTCAATTGGACAACCGAATATTTATGTATGATTTTACAACCAATGCTATTACCGAAGTCGCGGTGCAACGTCCGGCCGGATACAACGATCTTGATGTACGCTTTTCGCCAAATGAAGCCGAGCTGATCTTTGTGAGTACGTCCAACGATGGCGTGTCGCCGCGCACGATTACAAAATATACGATGGGAACATCGAATTCCCGGACAACACTGTTTAGCAACGGTGTGATGCCCGACTGGAAATAAACGTTCACCTCTTTCTTTTTGGTAAAGGCGTGTCTCTTGAACATTCAGGACGCGCCTTTATTATTTTTGCGAATAAAACAGCGGAATACTTTTAAAATTCAGCGGAATATCGTTAATTCGTTACAGTAAACTACTGAAATGAAAACGTTTTTAGCCCTTTTTCTTTTCCTAACGGCCGCGTTTAGTGCGTCGGCACAGGAATCATTTGTTGTCTATTTCGAAAGCAACAAACATGAACCAAATAAAAAAGAAATGCTCCGACTGGAAAGCTGGATGCAAGAAAACACCGCATCCAAAATCGTCGCCATTAACGGTTTTACAGACGAAGATGGAACCACGGCCTATAACGATACGCTGGCTCAGAAACGAGTGTCCTATATCTATGGTCTGGTAAAAGAAAAAGTAAAAACCCGGGACGATTTTAAAACCCGCAGTTTCGGGGAAAGTCACAAACAATCTAAAATCAAAGCCGAAAACCGGAAAGTAACCATCCATTATATCCTGGCGAAAGACCTGTCGCGGGAAAATGAAATATTAGGGATTAAACCGGTTGCACAAATACAGCGAGTCGGATTACCATTGGATGCTTCACTGGAGTTGCAGGTACGACGTGCCGCAGTAGGAGATAAATTAAAACTGGAGAATCTTAATTTTTACGAAAATACCTTTGCTATTTTACCCGAATCCCGACCGAAAATGTTTGAGTTACTGGAGATCATGAAAAAGAACCCAAAACTAAAAATTCAGATTCAAGGACATATCTGCTGTATGCCAAACGATCGGGCCGATTTGTCGACCAAACGCGCCAAAGCCATCCGAATGTTTTTAGAAGCACACGGAATCGACAAAAGCCGGGCGACCTTTAAAGGATTCGGAAGTACGCAACCGATCAATCCACTACCGGAAAAAAATGAAGAAGAACGTGCGGCCAACAGAAGAGTGGAAATTGAAATCATAGAAAACTAAGCGGAATATTTTCAAATCCGCATTTTTTTCAAATTCCACATTTTAGAGTATCTTTGCGCTACAACAACACACACAAAATACATGAGTTCTGATACGAGTAAACGTTACAGTTTAAGAGGCGTTTCTGCCGCCAAAGAAGATGTGCATAACGCCATTAAAAACATAGACAAAGGGCTTTTCCCAAAAGCATTCTGCAAAATAGTACCCGATTACCTGACCAATGACGACGATTATTGCTTGATCATGCATGCTGACGGAGCCGGTACAAAATCCTCACTGGCGTATTTATACTGGAAAGAAACCGGCGACATGTCTGTTTGGAAAGGCATCGCACAAGACGCTTTGATTATGAATATCGACGACCTGTTATGCGTTGGTGCCGTAGATAATATCATGTTGTCGTCTACCATCGGACGAAACAAAAACCTGATTCCGGGCGAAGTAATTTCGGCCATCATCAACGGAACAGAAGAACTGATCACCGAATTAAAATCATTTGGCGTAACCATTCATTCCACAGGAGGCGAAACGGCTGATGTGGGCGATCTGGTACGTACCCTGATTGTCGATTCAACCGTAACGGCACGAATGAAACGCGCGGATGTGATCGATAACGCCAATATCAAAGCCGGTGATGTAATTGTCGGTTTGGCTTCTTTTGGACAGGCAACCTACGAAACCGAATACAACGGTGGAATGGGAAGTAACGGACTAACATCGGCCCGTCATGACGTATTCCATAACTATCTGGCGCAAAAATACCCGGAAAGTTTCGACGCTTCCGTACCCGAAGAGTTGGTGTATTCCGGAAATGTAAAACTAACGGATGCGGTAGAAAACGCACCAATCGATGCCGGAAAACTGGTATTGTCGCCTACGCGTACCTACGCACCGGTGATCAAAAAAATACTGGAAAAATACAATGCTACCCAAATCCACGGAATGGTACATTGTAGTGGAGGAGCGCAAACCAAAATCCTACACTTTGTAGAAAACCTACATATTATTAAAGATAATTTGTTCCCGGTACCGCCTTTATTTCAATTGATTCAGGAGCAATCCAAAACCGATTGGAAAGAAATGTATCAGGTGTTTAATTGTGGTCACCGTATGGAATTGTACGTGCCGGCTGAAATTGCAGAAGATATCATTGCGATTTCCAAATCGTTTCATATTGAGGCACAAATAGTAGGACGCGTAACAGCATCCGAAACCAAAAAGCTGACGATAAAAAGCGAATATGGACAATTCGAATACTAATAAAATACCAAAAGAATCCCTCAAATGAGGGATTTTTTTATGAGGAATACCGCTAAAAGAAATATCTTTGAGGAAACAAAACGACTATGAAAATCAACTTAAAAACAGGAATAGCCGAACTGGTTTTCGGAATGAAACAGAAGGATGTGGAAGCGGTTTATGGCAAACCGGACCGTCAGTATAAAGACGATGACAACAACATTATTTACCTGTATAATGCCAATTATATGCGTCTTACGTTTTATGAAGATGAAGATATGAAATTGGGCTATATTATTGGTTCACATCCGGAATTGGAATTGTTTGATAACAAACTAATCGGTAGCGATACCAAAACGGTACAGGAAGAAATTCTGGCCAAAGGAATCAAAGATTGGGAAATCGAAACATTCGATACCGTAGATAACGTATTTAACGAAAGCAACTGGCTGATTCTGCAATCGGAATTTGGAAAAATTATCCGTGTTGAGGTCGGTGCGATTATCAACGATAAGGACGAATTTGACTGGAAATTCAAATCAAAATAGGCGATGACAGCCACAGAGATTGTACAATCCATCCATCCGTTGCCGGAAAAATCCCTGCAAAAAATCCTCGACCGATTGTCGGAAGTTGCCTATCCAAAAGGCCATTATCTGATTGAAAGCAATAAAATCGAAAACGATATTTATTTTATCAAAAAAGGAATGGCGCGGGCATTTTGCTATACCAGCGATACCGAAGTAACCTTTTGGTTTGGTCGGGAAGGAGGGGTTGTACTGTCGTTTAACAGCTATATCTTTGGAAAAACAGGATACGAAACAATAGAGTTACTTGAAAATGCCGAATTGTACCATATTAAAGCATCCGAATTAAAAGGCTTGTACGAAGAAGATATTCATATCGCCAATTGGGGACGGAAACTCAGTGAATACGAACTGGTTAAAACAGAAGAACGACTCATTTCCCGCCAGTTTAAATCGGCTTTAGAACGCTATGAAGAGTTAATAAAAGGTGATCCGGAGTTGTTAAATCGGGTATCGTTGGGACATATAGCGTCCTATTTGGGCGTTACTCAGGTTACCTTAAGCCGGATCCGAGCCGAAATCCGGTAGCTTTTTTATCATTTGTTAAAAAATAACCGGTTAAAAAAACAGAATTTTGCAGTCTAAATTAAAGTATATGAACTGGATTTTAATTGTTATTGCCGGACTCTTTGAAGTAGGATTCGCTTCTTGTCTTGGAAAAGCCAAAGAAACCACCGGAAATGAATCCGTTATGTGGTATTCCGGATTTTTTATCTGTCTAACCATTAGTATGTTGCTGTTGATCAAAGCAACACAAACCTTACCAATTGGTACAGCCTATGCGGTGTGGACTGGAATTGGTGCGGTTGGTACCGTATTGGTTGGCATTATTATTTTTAAAGAACCAGCCGATTTTTGGAGAATGTTCTTTATTGTTACCCTGATTGCCTCAATCATCGGGTTAAAATACGTATCCCACTAAAATCGAAAACTTTAAGAAATATTTAAAGCCGTCTTCCGTTTAATTTCATGTTGTTGGAAGTAACTTTGTATGGTACTATGGTTTTATAGTACTTAACAAAGAAAAGATGAAAGACAATTTTTCAAAAATAGCATCGGAATACGCTGTTTTCAGACCGGGATATCCACAGGAAATTATCGACTATATGGTATCGTTGGCGCCACGTACGGAACAGGCGTTAGACATGGCAACAGGAAACGGTCAATTGGCCCGGAAACTGGCCGTATATTTTGATCAGGTGTATGCGACCGATATCAGTGCGCAACAAATTGAAAACGCCGAAAAGGCAGCCAATATCACCTATAGTATACAACCGTCCGAAAAAACCGATTTTACCGACAAACAATTTGACCTGATTGCGGTAGCACAGGCGATACACTGGTTTGATTTTAATACGTTTCATAAAGAGATTTACCGTATCCTGAAAAACGATGGGATTTTTGTGGTATTGGGTTACGGATTGCTAAAAACAAACCCCGAAACGGATGCCATTATTAAAAAATTATACAAAGAAATTTTAGGGGATTATTGGGATAAGGAAAGACGTTATATCGACGAGAATTATAAAACGATTCCATTTCCGTATGAAGAAATCAAAACCAGAACATTCGAAAACCATTGTGAATGGGACTACGAACAGTTACTGGGCTATCTGGGAACCTGGTCGGCGGTACAACATTATAAAAAACAGAATCAAGCCGACCCATTGGAACTTATCCGGAAAGAACTGAAAACATCCTGGAAAGAAAGCGATAAAAAAGTAACATTTCCACTACTTTTGCGGATAGGAAAATTACAGAAAACACTTTAACGACTAGTTATGCCGAGAATAATAGCCATAGATTACGGACAAAAGCGAACCGGAATAGCGGTAACCGACGAATTACAGATTATCGCTTCGGGACTTACAACCGTTCCTTCCGAAGAGGTAATCACGTTTTTAAAAACGTATTTTGAAAAAGAAGACGTGTTAAAAGTACTGATCGGGGAACCCTTACAAATGAACGGTCAGCCGTCTGAAAGTACACCGATAATCGAAGCTTTTGTAGCCCGGTTTAAAGCGGCTTTTCCCGACATGAGAGTGGAGCGGGTGGACGAACGTTTTACGTCAAAAATGGCTTTTCAAACCATGATCGATAGTGGATTGAAAAAGAAACAACGACAAAATAAAGCCCTTATTGATGAGATTTCTGCAACAATTATGCTTCGGGATTATCTAACTCGAAAAATGATTTAGAAAAAAACTATAATTTACTAAAAGTGCATTTTGCATTGTAAAGGTTGGGAAAAAGTGATAGTTTTTCAAACTTTCTAAAGTAACTTTGCACTTTAAAATACTGCGATGACTACTACAATACAAAAAACTGAGGCCGATGTGGTCTTAATTGGAGCAGGAATAATGAGCGCAACATTAGGACTACTACTAAAAGAACTACAACCAAACTTAAAAATTGAAATCTTTGAACGTTTAGATGTTGCGGCTGCCGAAAGTTCGGATGCCTGGAACAATGCCGGAACAGGGCACTCAGCGTTTTGTGAATTGAACTACACACCGGAACTGGAAGACGGTTCCGTAGAAACCAAAAAAGCCGTAAAAATCGTGGAATCGTTTGAAGTTTCCCGTCAATTCTGGGCCTATCTGGTAGAACAGGGATTACTGGATAATCCGGAAAGTTTTATCAGAAGTGTACCACATATGAGCTTTGTTTGGGGAGATAAAAATGTAAAGTACCTTAAAAAACGATTTGAGGAACTACAAAAATACCATCTTTTTAAAGGAATGGAATATACGGAAGACCAGAACCAGATTCGCGAATGGGCTCCGTTGATCATGGAAGGCCGTAAAGGAACCAAAAAACTGGCGGCGACTTCGATGAAAATCGGTACCGATGTGAACTTTGGGGCCTTAACCCGTAGTATTTTTAATCATCTGCAAAAACAGGACGGTGTAAAAATGCACTTTAACCACGACGTAAAAGACCTTAAAAAATACGAGGACGGAAGCTGGAAAGTAAAAGTAAAAGATGAAACCAACGGACAGAAAAAACGGGTAAAAGCAAAATTCGTTTTTATCGGAGCTGGCGGTGGATCGTTATTGTTACTGGAAAAAGCAAATATCCCGGAAGGAAACGGTTTTGGCGGATTCCCGGTAAGTGGACAATGGTTAAAATGTGTGAATCCTGAAATCATCGAAAAACACCAGGCAAAAGTATACGGAAAAGCATCGGTTGGCGCGCCACCAATGTCGGTTCCGCATATCGATACCCGTATGATCGATGGTGAAAAAGCCTTGTTATTCGGACCTTATGCCGGATTTTCGACCAAATTCCTAAAACAAGGATCGTATTTCGATTTGGCACAATCCATCAAATTAAACAATATCAAACCGATGCTTTCAGCCGGTATTAAAAATATTCCATTGACGAAATATTTAATTGATCAAGTATTTCAGTCTTCGGAAGACCGTTTAAAAGCGTTAAAAGAATATTTACCGGATGCGAAAAAAGAAGACTGGGTATTGGAAAATGCCGGTCAGCGTGTACAGGTAATTAAAAAGGACAAAGAAGGAAGAGGTGTCTTGGAATTCGGAACCGAAGTAGTCAATGCAGCCGACGGTACACTGGCGGTATTGCTGGGCGCTTCTCCGGGGGCTTCGACTACCGTTTCGATCATGTTGGATTTGTTAGGGCGTTGTTTCCCGGAACAATTGGCTAGTCCGGAATGGCAATCCAAGCTAAAAGAAATGATTCCGTCGTACGGAATTTCATTGAATGATCAACCGGAATTGGCAGATACATTACGCGCCCATACGGCTAAAGTATTAAAACTTGAAAATTAGACTATAGTTTAAATAAAGGGACTAAAAAAGCGGCACTGTTGTAACAGTGCCGCTTTTTATTTGTATTTTTCCAGACCTGACAGGTTTTTAAAACGGGTCAGGTCTAACTTCTATTCTACATTTTTATTTTTTAGTGCAATGGTAGCCTTTAAAATATTTTCCGAAAGGTTGGTCAGCCAGATCAACTGCTCGATGACCAATTGGGCTTCTTCCAGTTTTAGTTTAAAGTCGACATCGTTTTCCAGATCTTCATGAAGCTCTTTTGCCCGAATGCTCTTTAATTCTGAAAAACTAACTTCCAGTTTGGTCCGTTCTTCTTCCGAAAGCAAATCACTTTTCGTATTATTCAATATGGCAATTGCCTGATCAAGATTCCGGACCACGGTGTTGACTACAATATTAAAAGCTTCCGAAGCCTTGGTGGTTTTATGCGATTGCACATAGGTACCTATCGATGCTAGGGAGGATAATAAGGTATGATTGAGTACGGCCAGTTTAAAAACCTGCGATTTCTGACGTTGTTTGGATTTTGGCTCCTGAATCATCCGTTGAAACGAAGCCATCAGATTACCGATTTCGATAAAAGCATGTTTCCGCGCCAGTTTATACGACGTGGTTACCTCGCCTTTTTTATTGTAAAAAACACTGATTTCCAGTAAATATTCCCGGTTGGCGGCGATCGCTTTTTCCAGAAAAGTCTGTACATTCAGGAATTCCCAGGACGGCCATAACAGGTAACTCGCCGTAAAAGAAAGCACCGCACCCACGAGCGTATCGAGAATACGGTATTGAATCACCTCGTTCACATTTGGGGTTAATATCCCGTAAATAAAAATAACATAAATCGTAACAAAAGTCGCTCCGATCTTATAATTGGTATTTGAAAAAGTAAAACCTAAAAGCATGGAAATCACACATAAAACGCCTAATATCGTATGATTGTTGGTGATATACAGAAAACCGAAAGCAATGACACCTCCTAAAACGGTTCCCAGAATCCGTTCAATGGAACGCTGTTTGGTGAGTCCATAACCAGGACGCATGATCACCACAATCGTTAACAGGATCCAATACGGATTTTGAAACGGTAAAAACTGTCCGATGATATAACCCAGTAACAACGTGATCGTCATCCGTAGGGAATGCCGGAAAAATGTTGACGAAAAACTCAGGTTTTCGACCAGTGTATTCCAGCGGTAATTTTGCGGTGTCAGGAATTTTTCAATGTCTTTGTTTCTGTTTTTATAATCCTGAAGGTTGATCGAATCGGAGAAAACACGTTCCAATACCTTGATTTTTTCAATCTGACGTTCGGCATAATGCAACATATTGTTAAGCATCAGTACGCCTTCATAAGCTTCGACTTTGCCTACGTTTTGTTCGTAGGCCGCGATAACCTTTTGTAATGCCTCCAAATCTTCCAGTAGCGAATGCCGTGACGTATATTTGGTGCCTTTTTCGATACTTTGAGCAATTTTCTTTAGACTGGCGGCGAGATTATACGCCAGATTCTGATAGGTCGCCAGTACTTTCTGATGTTCGGCAAACTTTTTATGTAATTTATCGTAATCAAATGCTGTGGATAAGGCCAGTTCCAGAATATCGACCATAGTGGTAAACACGATGAGCATCTTACGGTTATGGTTCGAATTGGACGAACTGTTGTTTCGGATCAGAAATTCGCGTAGATTCTCATGAATCGTATTGATTTCGACCTGTAAGTGCAATTGCTTTTCGATGATTTTGGATTTGTTGGCATCGATATTCCAGAGATCACCTCTCAATTTCAGATATTTTGAAGTCAGTCGGATACAATCCACGGTTAGTAATTCCACATAGCGTTTCGGTCGGATAAAATAGAAAAGCAGTGAAATCAGAATATAAAAAAGACCGCCAACGGCAATCCATACACTATGCATGATCAAGTCCCATCCTTTATAATCGTGACTAAAAGCCAGTGCGATAGCGATAAGTCCCGAAAAAGCGACCAGATTTGCCCGTTGTCCGTAGGCCGACAACATCGAAAGGAAAAACAGCGTAATCCCCATCACCGGATATAAAACCCAGGGATTGTGACTACAGGCGCTAATCAATAAGGTACAACCGGCACCGAGAAAAACCGCAACCAGCAAACCGTTTATTTTGTGTTTCAGATTCCCGTGGATATCGCTCGGAAAAGCCATAATTGTTCCCAATGCAATGGTAAAACCAATACTGGAATAATCCAGTTGTGCAAAAACAATAAATGGAATTACAGCGGCAAGAGTAACTTTAAAAGCATTCGCGAAGTTGGTACTGTCGATGAATTTTCTAATTTGATATAGCATTGTCACAGTGTTAAAAGCAAAGGTAGAAAATGTAAAAAAAGTAAGCATAAAATTAAGAATGATTTTGCATAAAAACGTTTAAAAAAGTCAAATCCAGAGAATCGGTATCGGGATCTGTAAAAAATCATTACTTTTGCGCACGGATTAAGGGTATGATTTTTGCTTTTAATTCACGTAAATCCTTTAAAATAAGAATAATGATTTTACCTATTATCGGATATGGGGATCCCGTACTGCGCAAAGTATGTGATGAAGTGACGCAGGATTACCCGAAGTTAAAAGAAACGATTGCAAACATGTACGATACGATGTATAATGCCTATGGCGTTGGCTTGGCCGCACCGCAGGTAGGAATGCCGATTCGCATCTTTATCATCGATTGTGAACCGTTTAGCGATAGTGAAGATCTGACGCAGGAAGAACAGGAACTGTTAAAAAACTTCCGCAAAACGTTTATCAATGCCAAAATTCTAAAAGAAGAAGGCGAAGAGTGGGGATTCAACGAAGGTTGTTTGAGTATTCCGGATGTTCGGGAAGATGTATTCCGTAAAGAACAGATCACAATCGAATATTACGACGAGGACTTTAACAAGCATACCGACGTGTACGACGGATTGATTGCCAGAGTAATCCAACACGAATACGATCATATCGAAGGAATATTGTTTACCGACAAGATTTCGTCACTGAAAAAAAGATTAATTTCAAAAAAATTACAAAACATCATGGAAGGCAAAACGCGTCCGGATTATAAAATGAAATTTATTGCCAAAAAAGGGCGATAATTTTTGTTTTTCAATTCAAAGATTAGATATTTGTCATCCTTTAAAAAAATAGAAAAATGAGCATCGAAAGAATATTAGCAATTTCAGGAAAACCAGGTTTATATGCATTAAAATTACAAACCAGAACCGGATTTGTAGCCGAATCATTATTAGACGGTAAAAAAATCACGGTTGGTCTACGTAGTAATGTAAGCTTACTGTCTGAAATTTCAATCTATACCTATGATGGAGAAATCCGTTTGGCAGAAGTTTTCAGAGCAATTGCTGAAAAAGAAGACAACGGACCTGCGATTTCACACAAAGAAGATAACGCAACATTGGAATCCTATTTCAGAGAAGTATTACCGGAATTTGACGAAGACAGAGTATATGCTTCCGATATTAAAAAAGTATTGAACTGGTACAACATGTTACAGGCTAACGGATTGGTGTCGAAAGAAGCACCGGCTGAAGCTGCTGAAACAGAAACAGCTACTGAAGAATAATTGCGGAAACAGCTATAAAATAATCCTGCCTTCGGGCGGGATTTCTTATTTTTACACAAATTCTGAACCTATGAACACACGTCAGCAGCAACTGGATGCTTTTAATCGTTTACTCGATATTATGGAAGACCTACGGGCGAAATGTCCCTGGGATAAAAAGCAAACGCTGGAAAGCCTTCGCCATCTTACGATTGAAGAAGTTTATGAACTGGGCGATGCGATTCTGGATAACGATCTGGACGAAATCAAAAAAGAACTGGGCGATGTCTTGTTGCACATTGTTTTCTATGCTAAAATCGGAAGTGAAAAAGAAGCATTCGATATCGGCGATGTAGCCAATTCCATTTGTGACAAGCTCATTGATAGACATCCGCATATCTATGGCGATACGGTCGTGGAAAACGAAGAACAGGTCAAACAGAATTGGGAAAAATTAAAACTCAAAGAAGGTAAGAAATCCGTTTTGGAAGGCGTACCTAAAAGTCTGCCGGCATTGGTAAAAGCCAGCCGTATTCAGGATAAGGTAAAAGGCGTCGGTTTCGACTGGGAAGAACCGCATCAGGTATGGGATAAGGTTCAGGAGGAACTGGAAGAATTACAGGTTGAAGTCCAAAAAGGCGATCAGGATAAGGTGGAAGCCGAGTTTGGCGATGTGTTGTTTTCGATGATCAACTATGCTCGTTTTCTAAATGTAAACCCTGAAGATGCCTTGGAACGAACCAATAAAAAGTTTATCAAACGCTTTCAGTATCTCGAGAGTAAAGCCGCCGAAATGGGTAAGCCATTAGCTGATATGACATTGGCCGAAATGGATGTTTTCTGGGAAGAAGCTAAAAAGCACTAAGATGATCGCAAAAACACCGGAGCCACCGTATTATGCGGTGATTTTTACATCCGAACGAACGGAAATTGACGACGATTATGGCGTGACGGCCGATCGTATGGTCGAACTTGCCGAACAACAACCCGGTTTTTTAGGCGTGGAATCGGCTCGGAATGCGATTGGTATTACGGTTTCCTACTGGACCGATTTGGAAGCAATTACCCACTGGAAAAAAAACGTCGAACATACCATTGCCCGCGAAAAAGGGCGTACCGACTGGTATTGCGTTTTTAAAGTGCGTATTGCCAAAGTGGAACGCGATTATGGTTTTGAAAAATAAAAGATAACAAATTAAAACATGAATAAAATTACCCTACTGTTTTTACTAACAGTTAACGTTCTTTTGGCACAAAAAAATATAACAGTAGCCGAAATCGCCCTACAGGTAAAACCCGGTACAACGGAAGAATTAGTATATGGTTTTGCCGAAGGTGATCAGATTTTACTCACCTTCGAAGAAGATAATGGAAAAAAACTAAGCGAAGTATCGGTTTCGGAATTCCCGAACATCCTTAAATTTAAAGCGATGGATGTTAAAAAAGTAAAAAAGCAGGCTATTGTGGTCAATCATAAAGGGGTTTATAAATTCCTTTTTAAAAACACCGATAAAGAGCCGAAACAGCTTTCGGTACTGATACAGCGTACACCAGCGACAGAGGAAAACCGGAATTTTAATACGACAGTCAAATGGGTAACGGAACAGGACACGACCTGGAATTCGTTTACCAAAGAGGTCGTGGTGGGATATGATACGTTATATGTACGTAAAACCAGAAAGGTTGTAACTTTCGAAAAGAAATATGAAGAAATGGTGTTGGATAAAAGTCAACGGGTGAGTGCCAAAACAAGCCTGGATCCGAGTCAATCGGGGATCTTTTTTGCCTTACCGGGGAATACCATCACGGCAGACGAAACCAAAAAAGTAGTCGCGTGGGCCTATTGGGTTGGCGTTGGAAAAGAAAGTAACGACTACTGGCAGCAAAACCGTAAAGTGATCGTAGGTGCTGTTCAGGGAGCGACAACGATTTTTACCAGTCCGTTAGGCGGACTTGCAGCCGGAGCAGTAACCAATCTGGCATTGCCATCCATAGGTGAAGACGTGGAATATGCTTTGGTAAACGAAGAAAATAAAAAGTTATACCTACAGTCGAAACCGATCAAATCGTATGATTTTGGAAAAGGAATTGCAACGTTTAAACGCTTTACAGAGCCCGGAATGTTGCAGGGTAAATTCTATGTGATGTTAAAAAATGACAACTACGTACAGCCTATCGATGTGAATGTAAAAGTGTCGGCAATCATGGAGCATAAAAAATTTAAAGACGAGACGTATATGGACAAACAGATCAGTCCGAAATATGAAAAAAAGATATTGTCCGAACCGAATATCGTAACCCGGAAATTCCCGGCAACGTTCGATTATAAACGGAAATAGAAAGAAGAATAAAGAGAAAAGAATAAAGAGAAAAGAGGTTGGAATTTCCAGCCTCTTTTTTTTACACCTGACAGGTTTCAAAAACCTGTCAGGTGTAAGGTGTTATAGACGTTAAAATTATACCTTTTTAAAGATCACAATTCCATTATGACCACCAAAACCGAATGCGTTACTCATCGCAACATCCACTTTTTTCTCAAGTGCCTGATTCGCTACGATATGAATGCCTTCCGGAATATTTGGATCAACGTCATCTAAATTGATTGTTGGAGGAATAATACCGTGATTAATCGCTTTGATCGATAAGATGGCTTCGATGGCACCGGCGGCTCCCAATAAGTGTCCCGTCATCGATTTGGTAGCGCTTACGCTAAGATTCGGACTGTTGGCAAATATTTTTTTAACTGCGGTTAACTCACTCACGTCACCAACGGGAGTGGAAGTCGCGTGCATATTCAGATAATCGACCTGATCCGGTGTTAATTGGGCCTCTTCCAAAGCCAACTCCATCGCTTTAGCAGCACCGATACCTTCCGGATGTGGTGATGTCATATGATAGGCATCAGCCGTCATCGAAGCACCTACGATTTCTGCATAAATTTTAGCGCCTCTTTTTATTGCGTGATCATAATCTTCCAGGATTAGCGCTCCGGCACCTTCACCCATTACAAAACCGTCACGGTTCGCATCAAAAGGTCGGCTCGCTGCCGTTGGATTGTCATTACGGGTAGACATGGCTTTAAGGGCAGCAAAACCACCCATCGAAGCCGGCGTAATTGGTGCTTCCGAACCACCGGTGACAAATACTTTGGCTTTGCCCAGTTTGATGTAATTATAGGCATCCATGATTGCGGTATTAGACGTCGCACAAGCCGAAACCGTCGTATAATTAATTCCGCGTAATCCGTATTTCATCGAGATCATTCCCGATGCCATATTGATGATCAATTTCGGAACAAAAAACGGACTAAAGCGAGGTGTTCCGTCGCCTAAAGTATAATCGCGCACCTCGTTTTCGAATGTCTCCATTCCGCCTTGTCCAACACCCCAAATCACCCCGATATCAAACGGATCAATAGTGGTTAAATCCAATCCGGAATCTTCCATCGCCTCAGCGGCACTATATAACGCATACTGTGTAAACAAGTCACTACGTTTGATTTCGTTATGGGTAAGATAATTCGAAGGTGTAAAATTTTTCACCTCACAGGCAATCTGTGATTTGAATTTTGAAGCATCAAAACGCGTTATTATGCTGGCTCCGCTAATTCCTTTGATACTGTTGTTCCAGAATTCGGCGACCGTATTTCCAATTGGGGTAAGCGCCCCAAGTCCTGTAATTACAACTCTTTTCATTATTAATGGTTTTCTACTGATAAGTATGTTTAAAAATCTACGTTTCCTGAATATTTTGCTGAATCACCTGGCATATATCGTTTTGTAAAATCTTGTTTAAAAGCAAGGAGGCTAATAACGACGACTGTATGCAATAGGCTTTCGCTTTTGGCGTCTCTGTAAAATGAAAACGGCCATCCGCTTTTCCTTTTTCCAGTAAACCGGTGAGCCATTGAAGGATACTTTCGGCCATTTCTTTTAGCTTTTGCTGCATTTCGGGCGATAAGGTATCGTGTACCGGAGACAAAGCGCCCATCAGACAAACCCAACGGTTCTCACGTGTTTTATTATGCATACAGGTATACTGATGCAATTGCGTCTCATAAGGCAATGCTTCCCATGCGGCAATGGTTTTCTGAAATTTTTCCATAGTATGATCAATAACTGCTGCGCCCAAATCCGATTTGGATGGAAAATAGTAATGTACAGCCGCATTTTTAATGTTTAGTTCTTTGGAAATATCCGCATAACTAAAAGCATTATAGCCTTTTGACCGTATCAATTCGTCTGCAAGCCGGATAATATGGGATCGTGTATCCTTCATCGGGACAAAGATATGAATTTTACTTATTAGTAAGTAAGTGTTGTGATTTATTTTATATCGGTACGCAACAAGTTGGTATATCCTTTGGCTAAGAGTCGGGTTTTATCGTGATTCCAGATTTCGCATTGGGCATTTACAATTTGTTTTCCTTTTTTGTTGATGGCTGTTTCGGCAATAATAACATCGTTTTCGCGTGCCGAAGCAAAATAATCAATCACATTATTGATCGTCGGATAAAAATACGGTTCATTATAGGAAATCAGCGTCGCCCCGATTGCATCGTCTATTATGGCGGCGATAATACCACCGTGTAGTGTGCGATACGGATTGGTCATTTCGTGACGTATCGTATATTGGAAAACCAGTTTGCCTTCTTCAACTTCGAGCATCGTTGGCCGAAGCCAGTTCATAAAAGGAGAGGGAGAGGTGCTTACTTCCTTACCAATATGTTGTTTTAAAAATTCAAAAGCGTCGTTTTTCATGGAATAAATAAGATTAAAGTTTTTCGAGAACTACGGCCGATGCACCACCACCGCCATTACAGATAGCAGCGACACCATAACGGCCGTTTTCCTGTTCCAGAACGGAGATCAAAGTTGTGATGATTCGGGCGCCGGAAACTCCGATTGGATGCCCCATAGCCACCGCGCCACCGTATGCGTTTACTTTTTCAGGCGCAAGGCCGAGTATTTGCTGATTAGCGAGAATCACAGCCGAATAGGCTTCGTTGATTTCAAAATAGTCGATTGCATCCAAGGATAGCTTTGCCTGTTCTAAGGCTTTCGGAATCGCAAGCGAAGGCGAAGTGGTAAACCATTCCGGAGCCTGAGCAGCATCGGCATAACCGATAATTCGGGCAATGGGTTTTAGGTTGTATTGCGCGACAGCTTCATCGGAAGCCAGTAAAATAGCACAGGCAGCATCGTTTAGATTACTCGCATTCGCAGCGGTTATGGTGCCGTTTTCTTCGAATGATGGCGCCAGTTTTGCGATTTTTTCCGGGATGATTTTATAAATGTCCTCGTCTTCATGAATAACCCGGGTTTCCTTTTTGTCTTGTAACGTGATCGGAATTATTTCCTTTTTGAATTTCCCTGATTGGGTGGCTTCAGTGGCTTTGCGGTAGGATTCCAACGCATAGGCATCCTGTGCTTCCCGACTGATATTGAATTTTCGGGCGCAGATTTCGGCGGCATTTCCCATATGAAAATGATGATACGGATCGGTTAGTCCATCTTTTAAAAGTCCGTCGGTTACCGTATCATGTCCCATTTTGGTACCTTTACGGTGTTGGATATAATGCGGAACGTTGCTCATGCTTTCCATTCCTCCGGCCAATACAATTTGATCGATTCCCAATTGAATTTGCTGTGCGCCTAGCATAACCGCTTTCATACCGGAAGAACAAACCTTATTGATCGTTGTACAATCTGTTTTGTCCGGAATTCCGGCGGTTAATGCGGCTTGTCTGGCTGGCGATTGCCCTAGATTGGCAGAAAGGACATTCCCTAAATAGACGGAATCAATGGCAGTTGGCGGTACTCCGCTTTGTTCTAAAAGTCCGGTTATGGCGATTTTGCCAAGTTCGGTCGCACTTAGTGCCGATAAGCTACCCAGAAATCCTCCAATAGGAGTACGTCGGGCTAAGATGATGTTTACATTTTTCATAAAATAGTTTTTTATACCGATCGGTATATTTTTAAATAAAAAAAATCAGAGTTCAAGAATTAGTTTTCGCAACGTATGCATAACGGAACGATTATGGTTTAGTTTTCCAGTTAGTTTGATCATCATACGTGAACCTTCGATCAACGCAATGATTGCCAATGCATTTTCTTCGGCATCGGTTTCGGGTTTAAATTCCCCTTTTTCTTTTCCTTTGTTAATAAGATGCGTCAAGGAATCTTTCCAATATAGTAAAGCATTTTTAGCCGTCTCTTTTAACGCCGGATGGGTATCGTCTGCTTCGATAGCAGTATTCAAAATCGGACAACCGCCAGCCGGGAAATCGTGTTTGGCAAAATCTTCATATAAATCCGGATAACATAACAATTTGTCCCGATAGCTTTTTTTTTCGGCGATGGCGCGGATAACAAGGCTGCTCACTTTATTGAGATTGTGTTCCAAAACGGCCAAAGCAACCTCGTCTTTATTTTTAAAATTCCCGTAAATACTCCCTTTGGTCAAACCGGTTGCATTGGTAAGATCCTGTAAAGAAGTACCCCAAAAACCTCTGGAATTAAAGACCGGAGCGGTTTTTTCGATAATAAATTGCCTGGTTTTTTCAGCTTTGCCCATCGGTTACGGATAAAAAACAAATATATACCGATTGGTATTATTTTCCAATACTTTTAATTTAAAATTAATATTTGGCAATTGTGTTTCGCCTATTTTTGTAGTGATAAAACCGCAAAAGACCATGAAATTATCCGATTATACCATTAATTGACCAGCAATCAGGCCAATTGTGACCGTTTTCGCAACAGCATATAGACTAAAGCCATAATCGACATTACGGCGGTGGTATACATAATGATTGGAATTTTAGCGATGACATCCTGATAATACCATCCGGCACAAAGCGCACCAAGACCAATACCGGCTTCCAGCGCGATATACATGGTAGCCATTGCTTTTCCACGATGATCTACATGACTCATATCGACGGTCCAGGCATTTAAAGCGGGAGATAAAATACCAGTGGCAATACCATAAATGGAAGCGCCTACCATCAATCCGGTAAATGTATCGACAAAACCGATAACCGCTAAGGAGACAAATAATAAAACCAGTCCGATATTGATAATTCGGATACGACCGTATTGATCGGAAGCTTTACCGGCTATAAATCGAATGACCAAAGAGGCAATCGTATAGACCATAAAAAACAATCCCTTGTTTTCAATTCCCATATGCTGACTCCAATCCGGGATAAGCGTTAGTATTGCTCCATAGGCAATATAAGACAGAAATGTAACAATAGCAGCCGGAAGTACTTCAACGGCAATAATGTCCTTTCGTGATATTTTTAAAATGGAAAAACGGAAGCGTTCTTTGTCCTTAAGCGTCTCTTTCATATTCAGTAAAATCAGAATCGACAACAGCGCAAACAGGGAAGAGGCATAAAACAGCATATTCATCGAAAAATAAAGCTTTATCGAACTCCCGATTGCCGGTCCGATTGCCATTCCGGTACTAAAACAAAGTCCGTGTAAACCCAACGCTTCGCCCCAACGTTCCCTTGGAATAATATCGGCCACATAGGCAGCCGTAGCGGTAGGTTTAAAGCCGGTTGAAAAACCGTGTAGTAAACGCAGGAATAAAAATCCGGAAACGGTACTTAAAACCGGATAAAGGAAACCGCAGATAAAACAAACAATAGAACCGGTTGCCATAACGGGGACGCGACCCATTGTATCGGTAAGTCTTCCGCTAAAAGGTCTTGAAATCCCGGCAGTAAGTGTAAATAGAGCGATGATTAAGCCTTTATATTCCGCACCGCCCATACTACTCAGATATTCCGGTAGTTCGGGGATAAGCATATTAAAACTGGCTGAAAATAATAAAGAACTCAGGCAGACCAAGCCGAAGTGAATATTGTATATGGGATGGGATGGCTTAGTAATCATTTCCGATAAAGATTTTAAGCACGCAAAAATACAAACTAAATGCGAGACGATAAAAAAATGTCCAATCTATTTGGAAGCGTCGTAACGCTATTTTTGACCATCTGATTTGTTAAAAAAATAAAACAGTTTAGGTCTAACCCGGTAAAAATGCATTTTTGTAAGGCGATTTTGGTTATGTTTTAATTTTGTAAAATTTTTTTAGTTAAAAAAAATACGGAGTTAATTATTTTTTTTTATAATTTTAGGAATAAGTTTCAACCTTTAAAATTATAACTAATGAAAAAGTTAACGTTAACCCTTGCTGTATGCGGAATGTTATTCGCAACATCGTGTAAAAAAGAAACACCAAAACCGGAAGAAGAAACAATGGAAGTAGCGCCACCACCGGCACCTGCTGAAATGGAAGCCGACACCAATTCGGATATGACGAAGTTGGAGGCTGACGTGAAAGCGGCAGAGAAGTCGTTGGAAGAAGCGAAAGCTAAAGGTGACAAAGCTGCGGAAAAACTGGCTCAGGAGGCTGTAGATAAAGCGAAAGCGGCCTGGGAAACAGCAAAAACCAAAACAGTAGAGGCTGCTCAGGACGTAAAAGATGCTGCAAACAAAGCCGCTGAAGACGTTAAAGCAGGAACTGAAAAAGCAAAAGAAGACGCTAAAAACGCTATGGATAAATTGAAAAAATAATTCATATAATAAAAAAGTAAAACCGGGGTTTCGATCCCGGTTTTTTTATTGGTTTAAATTTAAAATGTTGATATGTAGTGTTTTATTGTGATTTTTTTTAAATTTGAAATGACTTTGGCAATTGAGCCGTGTCGGAACAAACAACAATAATCACTATAAACGAATGACTATGAAAAAAATACTACTTCTTTTTACAGGTTTGTTACTGGTTGCCTGTAGCGACGATGCGACTACGGTTGCGAGCACTCCACAGGAGCAGAATGTCAATTTCCAGTTGGTTGGAAAAGGAAACCTCTATGGCGGAAGTTCCGAAAATATTGGTCAGCAAAATTTAGTGATCAATTCACAAACGGAATGGAATGCGCTAAAAGCAGCAATGGATGCCGTTAATAATACGACCTATCAGTTTACACAAACGGATGTTGATTTTGAGCAATATCAGGTATTGGCCATTTTTGACGAAGTTAAAATGAATGGCGGATGGACGATCGATATTACGGATATTGCCGAAAACCAACAAAACCTGTTGGTTAATCTGGACAATATCAAAACAGGTGATGCGACTACGGTGATTACACAACCTTTTGAAATTGTAAAAATCAAGCGAACCGGGAAACCAATCGTATTTGAGTAATAAAAATCCGGAATAGAAATACAAACAGGATGAGCCATTATGGCTCATTTTTGTTTTAAGATAATTACAAATACAATCGTTATAGTGTTATTGTTGGAAACATAATGGTGAAAATTTGTGTATTCCGTCATAAATAGTGATTTTAGCATGGCTAAACCCACACCCATGAAAAACATTGCACTCGCCTTTTCCGGAGGCGGATTCCGGGCAGCGGCCTATAGTTTAGGATGTCTGTCCTATCTAAACAGAATTCAATACGAAGGGAAACCGTTGTTGCATAATGTCCGTTATATATCATCGACTTCCGGAGGTAGTATTACCAATTTATCCTACAGCACCTTTCTGTTTGAAGGGAAAACTTTCGACGAATTTTATACCTTTCTGGATCAGCAACTCACAGGCGAGCAACTTTTAGCCGATGCAATCCAAACCTTGGACAATCCAGCCTTTTGGAAGGAACGACCACATAAGAGTCGTAACTTTATTAATGCTTTTAGCCTCGTATACGATAAAATGTTTGCCGGAAAAACCTTTGGAGTGTTTTCACAATCCGAAAATCCGGTACACCTGGAGGAAATCTGTGTCAATGCAACCGAATTTTCAAACGGATTACCATTTCGTTTCCAATCGCAAAATGGAGATAAAAAACGATCCGGCGGAAAAATTGGAAACCGGTATATCTATTTTACGCCCAAAGGAAAAACTGTAGCAGATCAGCTTAGATTGTCCGATATATTAGCTTGTTCGTCCTGTTTTCCGTCCGGTTTTGAACCCATGTTGTTCCCGGAAGATTTTACAGGTCCGAATCTGACTAAAGAAGCGTTGGAAAATGCAATTGCCTATGAAGAAAACGAATATACGCTGTCCGATTACAATCGCGTGGATTTCCTCAAAAATAAAAATTTCGAGCAAAAACAATTCGGAATCATGGACGGTGGAATTACCGACAATCAGGGAATCGGTTCCTTTTTAAAAGCAGACGACCGACGAAAAAAAGCGGATAAATTTGACTTGTTTATCAGTTGTGATGTGAGCAGTTATCTGATGGATGGCTATACGTTGCCGGTTTATAAAAACCGTTGGTATAATGGTTTTTCACTTCGTAGTATCGGAACCCTGTTTTTTCTCCTGGCATGCGTGTTCCCTTTGCTATTGGTTTTTATTAACCAGTGGAAGCCGTGGCATTACATTGTAGGAACGCTGTCCGGAATTTTTTCGGCCGTAGTGATCGGATTTATGGTGTCAAAAATGATAAAAGCGGTCCGAAAAACTTCTGAAACCGGATCCTGGAATACCGTATTTAAAAAATACAGTAATGTATTGTACCGACTGCGTTTTGACGTTTTAAAACATATGTTGCTATCAAGAGCCAAATCGGTTTTTATTTTGGCCAATGATGTATATCTGAAACAAATCCGGCGAATGTATTACGATCGTTTGTTTACGGATAAAAAATACCGCGATAAAGTCATTCAGAATACAATTTACGATCTGAGCCGAACCAAGTTTAATCCCGACGATGTTTCCATTGATCCGTTATATCCGTCGCAAAAACTAATTGCAACAGCCGAAAAAGCCCGTACGATGAGTACGACTTTATGGTTTGATTCCCGTCATCAGTCGGAAAAAGTGAAGGAAAGCATTATTGCCACCGGACAATTTACCACCTGTTATAACCTGTTGCAATACCTGAAAAAAATAAAAGAAATGGATAAAACGCCGGAAATTATCGAATTGGAAGCGCTATTAAAGTCTGATTTTGATGCGTTTAATGCCAATCCGTTTTTTATGATCGCGGCTACGGCAACGTCTTAATAAATGCAACGGAACGCTGTAAGGCAATAGTTCCGGCTTTATTGTCGAGATTAAACTGGTATTCGTGTGGTAGTTTCGGAGTATACACATTTGAAAAAAACAAGGTGTCAACCGGAACGCCCAAACCGCTAAGATTCCGGGCCAATACCTGAGATTGTAACAATAAATCGTCCCCATTTCCGGCTGATATAAAAGCCGGAGGAAAATTTTTAGTGATATATTGGTTTACTGAAGCGGTTTTAAAATAAGCATCCGTCAGAAAATCTTTTGTACCGCTATACGACCATAATATGGGTCTGGCAAGCCCTTTAAATCCGGTTTCGATATCGGTTTTTCCAATGTCATATGGGCCACAATACAATACCAAACCGGCGATAGTGCAAACCGGCGTTTTGGGAATAATTCCCAGTTGCCGCGCATATTCCGGAGACGTAAGCAAAGCAGCGGTTTGTGCCGCAATTTGTGCTCCTGCCGAATCGCCTGCCAAAATTATTTTCGCACTACGAATAGGTAACCGGTGTTGGTTTTGGATCAGATAATCCAATGCCATGGTCAATTGTCGCACCGGGCCGGGATAGACAACTGATGGCGCCAGAGCATAGTCAATACTAACTACAGAAAAGCCTTTTGAAGCCAGTATCTTGCAATAATTAGATACTTGTTCCTTGTTCCCGGAAAGCCATCCGCCCCCATGAACCCAGACAATAGAAGCTGTTACGATTTGGTTTTCGGGATAATATACATCCAAAAGTGCCTCAGGATCGGTCGGATCATAACATTGATCCTGTATTGTAGTAATATGATCCGGAACGTATTTTTCCAAGGCTTCCGACTTTTTATCGGCACCGTAATCAAACGCATACCGAAGAAAAAGTGCCATAGGCCACGGACTGATTTTAGAAGTGGTATAGCCTGCAATACCCAAAACCAGAAGGGTTCCCAATAATCCTAAAATAACTTTTTTAATTTTCATGGTGAAGCAACTGTTATGGATTCCTTTTATCCGACTTTCCAGTATAAATTCCAGATTTACACAAATATAACACTTCTGTTTTTCCTGTTAAAATTTGTTACTGTAACGAAAACAAGGTACATTTAAGGTAAAATTTGACATTGATGACTTTGGAAGGATTTATCAACCAGTGGAGCACCTTATTCCTATCGGTTTATTACCTGATCGTAATAGCGGTTTGCTGTATTGTTATCTACAATACCAAATCACCAGCCAAAGCCTCTGCCTACCTGCTTTTGGTTACATTCCTTCCGGTAGCGGGTATTTTTGTTTACTTTTCTTTCGGATTCAATTACCGAAAACGGGAAATTTATTCCAAAAAGATCATAAAAGACGATAATTTACTGGCTCAGGTAATACGGGCAATCAATGATAATTCCCGGAAGATACTGCAAAACAAACCGGAAGCTTTCGGCAATTTTGACAGTGTAGCGAAGATGGTATTAAAAAATGAAAACAGCCTGATTTCCGACAATAACTGTGTAGACTTACTAATCAATGGGGAACAAAAGTTTCCGCGATTGTTGGACGATCTGAGAGCAGCCGAAAAAAACATTCACCTGGAATATTATATCTACGAAGACGATGAAACCGGAAATGCGATTGCCAATCTGCTTATTCAAAAAGCCAGAGAAGGCGTAGCCGTACGTTTTGTTTATGACGCTTTTGGAAGCTCCGGAATCAAAAAACTGGCCCGTCGGTTACGGGAAAATGGCGTAGAAGTCTATCCGTTTTATAAAATCATTTTTTCATTGCTTGCCAACCGTGTCAACAACCGGAATCACCGGAAAATAGCAGTTATCGATGGTAAAATTGGTTATGTGGGCGGCATCAATGTAAGCGACCGCTATGTAAACGATTCCCGGTTTGAAAACGATTATTATTGGCGCGATGCCAGTATTCGTATAGTCGGAACAGGCGTATACAATCTGCAATATACTTTTTTAAGCGACTGGAACTTTGCCTCCGGACAAACCTTACAGCCGGAAGAATGCTTTTTTCCATCGGGATTAAACCGCGAAAATGCAGGAAATACAATTGTACAGACGGTTGTTAGTGGAGCCGATTCGAAGATCCCATCCATTATGTTATCGATGGCACAAAGCATCGCGGTATCGCGTAAGGAAGTATTGCTCACCTCACCGTATTTTATTCCGGACGAGACCCTGTTAAATGCGATTAAAGTTGTCGCGTTAAGCGGTATTCCGGTTAAAGTATTGGTTCCGGGCATTTCCGATTCGAAACTAGTAAATGCCGTATCGGCTTCGTATTATAAAGAATTGATGGAAGCCGGAGTTGCGGTATATCGGTATCAGAAAGGATTTGTTCATGCCAAAACAATGGTTTGTGACGGACAATTTAGCATGGTAGGTTCGGCCAATATGGATTACAGGAGTTTCGATTTGAATTTTGAAGCCAATGCGATCATTTACGATACGGCAATAGCAGAAGCCTTGCGCGTTCAGTTTTATAAAGATCTGGATGATTCCGAACAGATTGATCCGGTGCAATGGCGAAAACGATCCCGGATGCAAAAATTTAAAGAGCGACTGGTACGTTTGGCTGCTCCGTTAATGTAACTGATCGTGATAAAAAGGGGGATCATCGGAAAATTTGTATCAAAATTAGCAAATGCCGTACCTTTGTAACAAACCCCAAGCCTATGAGTCGAATAGCTATTTTTAGTGATGTACATGGAAACCTTCCGGCTTTAAAAACCATTTTAGCTGATTTGGATGTACGAAAACCCGATCAGGTATATTGTCTGGGCGATCTGGTCGATTTTGCGCCCTGGCCGAATGAAGTCATCGAATTATTGCGAAGTTCCCGCATACCTTGTATCATGGGAAATCACGATGAACGTATTGCTTTTGATTACCCGGTGATTCCGTTGAAAAAACATTCCGAGGATGAAACCCGTGCGCGGATTCAGGCTGTTGATCATACCCGTGATACCATTACGCCCGGAAACAAAGACTTTTTAAGCAAACTGCCGCAAAAAATCAAGCTTACTTTTACGCAACAGGAACGCGAGCTGGCGCTATTACTGGTACATGGCAGTACGAGAAGTAATGAAGAATATATTTATGAAAACCATAACGAGGCCGATCTGTACGACATGATGGAACAGGAAAATGCCGATGTTTTGGTTATGGGACATACGCACCAATCGTATATCCGAAAAATCAAAGCCGGTGAAGCCACCGAAAAACTGGCGCTGAATTGCGGTTCGGTGGGACGTTCCAAAGAAGGTGAATCGATGGCAACCTATTTACTGTTGGATATCGGCACAACAACATTAACTGTCGAAATCATTAAATTACCCTATCCGGTAGAAGAAACGGCTGATGCTATTATGACAAGCGGAATTCCCGATTTTTACGCCAATTTCCTGTTGTTACAACGCTAGGAACGGGTTATTCGAAATTATCGTAATACGTAAAATCTTTAGTGATCATTCCATTTTCAATCGTGAAAATAGTGCAGATCGGGAGCAGGAACCGGGACTTATCGGGTGCTGTACCACTTGACGTAAACTCGACTACTACATGATGTTCTCCGGCCAGATAAATAGTTGAAACCGTATCTTTAAGATCGGGGAACATTTGTGCTAACTCCGTATATTTTTTGATGATCTGATAACGGGATTGTTTGACCACTTCCGGGCCGAGTGAAGGATCCCGGAATTCGGCCGTTTCGGTATACATTTCGGACAGTTTTGCCCAATTGTGTTTGTTAAAATAGTCGAAATACTGCTGGATCAGTTTTTCGTTTTGGTGTAGGACTTCCTTATGAGCTGTTTTTTTTTCGGAACAAGACACTACTACTACCAGGGCTAACAAAGCTAAGACAAGATTTTTCATAAGCGTATCAATTATGTATAATTGCAAAAGTCACAGAAATTTAGTAATTTAAAACCAAATAGTAGTTTCTTCCGATGGAAATTTTGAAGTTGAGTAGGGAAAAGAAGAAATAAGACACTGTATTCACTTTTAAATCGATCGATATGGAAAATCAATTGTTCAAAAACATTAAAAATGCTGTAAAACATTGGTATTTATCTCTTATTGTAGGTATACTGTTTCTTTTATTCGGATTTTGGATTTTAAAAACACCATTGGAATCCTATGTAACGCTGGCACTGTTGTTTGGTGTTGTTTTTTTAGTAAACGGAATTTTCGAAATTATTTTCTCCATTAGCAATCGGAAAGAAATCGACAATTGGGGCTGGATATTGGCCGGTGGGATTATCGATTTGCTGTTCGGAATTGTATTGGCATCCAACGTGGGATTGTCGATGGCGGTATTGCCGTTTTATGTCGGTTTTATGCTATTGTTCCGTTCGGTTGCAGCCATAGGCTATGCTTTCGATCTGAAAGGCTTTGGCATTCGTGACTGGTATTGGCTGTTGCTACTGGGAATTCTGGGATTACTCTTTTCGTTTATTATGATCTGGAATCCGGTTTTTGGAGGAATGACCATCATTATCTGGACGGCACTGGCTTTTATCACCTATGGTATTTTTAGGATTATCCTGGCTTTTAAACTACGCCGATTGCATACATTCGGTAAAAAGCATTTTGAAGATTAATGTTTTGAAATCTGTTGATTATAAATGTTTTGGACTGTTAAATATAAGCGAAGAAAATACAAATCCTTTTACCGGAAATGATTTTTTCGTAATTTTAAGAGGCTAAATTTAAAAAGAAAGTTATGTCTGATAAACTCAATATAGTACTGGTTCACGGCGCATGGGGTGACGGTTCGCACTGGAAAAATGTGATTCCGGAACTCGCAATGGCAGGACATACAGTAGTGGCCGTCCAAAATCCGCTAACAGCATTGGCCGATGATGTGGAAACGGTTAAGCGACTGGTTGAATCTTTGGAAGGTCCTACACTTTTGGTTGGGCATTCGTATGGAGGAGTAGTTATTACTGATGCCGCGGCAAAATGTCCGGATGTAGTAGGACTCGTTTATATCGCCGCTTTTGCGCCCGATGAAACCGAAAACCTAAAAACCCTGCTGACCAAGGATGCCATTCCGGCCGGAGGTGCTCATATTTATCCGGATGCTTATGGGAATTTCTGGATCAAAAGAGATAAATTCAGAGAAAGTTTTGCCCACGATTGTAGCGAAGCCGAAGCGCTGGTTATGGCAGCAACCCATAAACCCACATCGGGAAGATGCTTTGAAGACAAGCCCACAACCGTAGGATGGAAACGATTACCGGTTTGGTATCAGATTTCGGAAAGCGACCAGATGTTACCACCGGTGACGCAACATTTTTTTGCTGAAAGGATGAATGCCAAAACCTTGTCGCTCGATGCCAGTCATGCGTCAATGGTTTCTCATCCGCATGAAATTGCAAAACTGATATTACATGCGGTCAAAGAACTGGAAAAGTAAACATAAAAACACCCGGATTTCCCGGGTGTTTTGTATTTTTAGTATTAATGGTGTAGATAATTACTAGGTCCGCCGGTCCCTTCAATCGATTCCGGTAATATTCCGTAGCGATTTCGCAAATCGACCTTACCCAGTTTTTCGCCGGTCTTGACATCGACCACAGTAATCGTTCCGGAATTGAGGTTGGGTAGATTTAACAGGTTGTTTTGAACCGCAACCACATCCCTTCCGGATTTTGTTTTAAAGAAAACCATATGATGCGCCCCCTGATCGGCATCCAGAGTTCGTAATAGTTTTAGGACAGGCAATTCGCTGATATCAAATACCAATACTTTTCCGGGTTCTCCAAAACTAACATAAAGCTGCTTGTTATTGTCCATGTACATTTCCAAAGCCCATCCCAGTCCCATAGTCGAACCGTCGAATGCTTTTGTAAAAGCATCGTATTTACCGGTAGCAGCATTATAGGGAGCCATCCAGATATCGCCACCTAACATTGTCGTAGCGAGTGCAAATTTCGGAAACTGACCGCGAAGTAATAAAACCTCTACCGGACTGGACATATCGGAAGGATTATCGGCTACAGTATAGGTTTCGATCATTTCATAGGTATTCAGATCGATTAGGGTACACGTATTACCCACGCCGGAAGCCAGATCCGGATGAATCGTTGAGGTCACCATCATCAATCCTTTTTCCTCACTGATGGAAATGCCGTGCGGATACATGATAAACTTGTTTGGATTAACATCGATAGAGCCGGATATTGTTTTGATCAATTGATTATTAGTAGCGTTAAAAACTCCGACACTTCCGCCTTTCAGACTTCCGTCACCACCCATAAAGGTTACAAAATACCGGTTATCGCTTGTAAAAAAAATATCTTCTCCAACAGTACTCGTACCGGTATTAATTGGAGTGGCGCTAACCAGTGTTGGCAGACCATTGGCATCTTCTACCGTTCGAATCTGATACAGATAACTACCACCTAAAGCGGTGGTATAAAGTCTTTGTGCGAAATAATCGTAATAAATATGATGGGGAAGTACACCAACACCCAATTCCAGTTTACTACTGATGTTTCCAAAATTAGGCGATTCGGGATCGAGTTCGATTACCGCCATTCCATCCGAACCACCATTCAGATCCCGATAATCGATAAAAAACATAGAATCATGGGAATAGCCAACCGGATTGTCATCGTTATCGTTACAACCGGATAAAAGTGCCAGGGAAAAGCATCCAAGCAATAAAAGTAATTTTTTTACCATAGTAGAAAGGTTTAGTAGGTTATAGTGTATTCTCAAAATGTACTATTTTAAAGTATAAATATAGTAATTTTTGTATTTGTTTTTATGAATTTTTATTGAGGATAGAACCAGATGATTTTACATTAGGAAACATTTAACAATAATTTTAAGAACGATATTATTCTTATTTAGTCTAAATAGTGGTAATTTTGACCGAAATTAAATACAAAACCGTGAGACAATTTTACCTACTACTACTGGTCGTTTGGAGCCAGTGTGCTGTATACGCCCAGGAAACGACAACAACCCTAACCGGAAAGGTCGTTAGTGGAACCCTACCGATGGAATTTGTAAACATTGTAGTACTCGATTGGGAAACCAAAAAAATAATAAATGGAACAGTAACCGATAAGGATGGTACTTTTTCATTTGTAATAACGTCGGGAACATATGCTGTTAAAGCCAGTTTTTTAGGATACGAAAACTACGAATCGGGCATTATAAAAGTAGCAGGAGGTAAAAGTCATACAGTGCCTTTAATCAACTTAAAACAGGATGGAAAGTTGCTTAATGAAGTCGTTGTAGAGGCCACAACCAAAAAGCCGTTAATCCAATTGCAATCGGATAGAATTGTGATGAATGTAGAAAACAGCGTATTGTCTGAAGGAAACACAGCATTGGAATTATTGGAAAAGGCACCCGGTGTTATGGTCGACAATGACGGAAATATTAGCCTGAGAGGGAAACAGGGCGTTACAATCATGATCAATGATAAAAAAACCTATTTATCCCAACAACAGCTCACCAATCTGTTAAAAGGAACGTCGTCGTCATCGATAAGCGCGGTGGAAGTAATTACCAACCCTTCTGCTAAATATGATGCCGCGGGAAATGCCGGAGTGATCAATATCAAACTTAAAAAAAATACCCGCTACGGATTTAACGGATCGGTAAATGCCAACTATGGGCGTGGCCGTAAAAACCGTTTTGGAAGCGGACTCAATCTGAATTACAAAACCGGGAAATACAATTTTTACGGAAGTTATGATCAATACTATCGGGGCGAAAGCGAAACCTTTACCTTCGAACGGAATTTTTATACTGATGCTTCCCGGCAAACACTTGATAAAATATCCAACCAATACAGTGTGACAGACGAACCTTTAAAAACCAACAATTTTAAAGCCGGATTGGAATATGACCTTTCCGAACATACGTTTGTAGGGTTTAAAGTAAGCGGCGATATCGGGAGTTATACGAACAATAGTATGTCGGAAAATAAAGTCCGTTCGGCAGATACCAGTCTTTTATCGGACGCTTTGACCAATAATCACAATCATTCCAAATGGAATAGTATGAGTTATAACGGAAGTTTTTTGCATAAATTTAATAGTGATAAACAGGAGATCAGTGCCGATGTCGATTATACCCATTCCCGTTTTCGGGACAATGCCTTACTGGCGACCCAATTTAATCCGACTCCGGTTCAGCAAGCCTTCGAATCGACCCGCCGCGGAATGACACCATCCAGTACCTCTATTTTTGTAGCGAAAGCCGATTATGTGTATCGGGTAAGAGAAAAACTCTCGTTTGAAGCCGGTTGGAAAAGCAGTTTTGTAAAATCGGATAACGATGTACGTTACGATACGATTTCCGGTGGAAACTGGGCGATTGATCAGGGAACGACCAATCATTTTATCTATAAAGAACAGATCCATGCCGGTTATATCAACTACAAGCAAAGCTTCGGATTTATAGATGTTCAGGCCGGATTACGCGCCGAACATACCTATGCGGAAGGGAATCAGGTTACGATGCAGGCTACGGTAAAAAGAAACTATACTCAGTTATTTCCAAGTTTGTTTCTAAAAAAGAATATCGGCGAAGCGCATACCGTGCAATTATCGTATAGCAGAAGAATCGACCGACCGGATTATTACGATCTGAATCCGTTCCGTTTTTTTAGGGATCCGTTTATTTTTTATGAAGGAAACCCGTATTTACAACCGGAGTTAACACATTCGGTAGAAGGAGGCTATTCGTTTCGAAGTAAACATATGATCAGCTTTTTTTACAGTACAACCAGTGATGTTATTGTAGATGCGATCACACAGATTGACAATACCAATACGACGATATTGCGTTCTGAGAACCTGAGTACGCGAAAAAATTACGGACTGAGTCTTACGTCTTCCGTAAAACTAACCCGTTGGTGGGATTCAAGCAGTTTTCTAAACCTCTACCGCAATGAATTTAGTGGCGAACAAAACGAAACCAATGTTGCGACCGGAATATGGAGTTATACAATTAATTCGCAACACAGTCTGAAATTAAAAAAGGGACTGTCTTCGGAATTTAGCTTCCAGTACAATTCCCGATCGATATACAGTACGTTCGAACGTAAAGATTTCTTTGTAGTTTCGGCCGGTATACAGAAAAAGTTGTTTTCGGATAAGGCGATAGTAAAACTGGCGGTAAATGATATTTTTAAAAGCCGACGGTTTTATCGAACGATGCAGTTTAACAATATCAACATGAAAGAAAATATCAATCTGGACAGCCGTATTCTAAACGTTTCTTTTACCTATAATTTTGGAGATCAAAGTCAGTCGGCCCGGAAAATAAACATCGAAGACGACGAAACTAAAAAACGAATGAAAAATTAAATAAGAGACTACCTTCGGGAAAGCCGCTGTTTCGAAAGATATGGCGGTTTTCTTTTTTAGAAAAGCAGGTTGTAATATTTTATAATTTACTAAATTGTAGTGGATTAACCGATTCTAAAAAACGAAAGTTATGCGTTTCTTCAATCTTAAAACCACCTGGACCAATGCGGAATTTATTCCTTTAAAACTATGTATTGCCTCGGCCTACGTTATAATTGGCACCTATTTTCATTCTTTTTTTGAAAAGTATTACATGCTGTTATTTATCCTGTTTGGGATTACTGTAATTTGGTGCGTAAGGGTATGGTTACGAAAAATGAAACACGAAAACCCATCGGGCAGAAAAAATGAATTATAGAATAGGCTGTATGTTTTGCGGATAAAGCATAATATATAGAATTTTAGAAATTCCGATAGTAATAAAACTGAGTGAAGTCCAGGTAATTATGGTAATCGCTGCAAAAAGTGGATTCAGAATCAGGAAAAGTGAGAACAGAAATCCTAAAGCACCAAACAGCATATACCAACCCCAATTGTGACGTTTTAGCGAAAGGAGCTCGAAACCTAAAGCGAATATGGTTGACGAGCGAAATAAAAGCATAAAACCGATAAAATAGGGAAGTACGATTTCGGAGAGTTCCGGATTGGCCAACAGGCATATTCCCAATACCAGATCGAGTATACCGGCAGAAACGCCCCATCCATAGCCATATACTTTTTCTTTTTGGGTAATATAATAACCTAATTCCAAAAGGCCGTTTACAAGGAAAGTAATACTAAATAAGGTGGCCAGTACGGCATATGAAGTTAACGGTGTACAAAACACCTTTATTCCAACTCCGATAAAAAGTAAACCGAGTACCAGAAAAATAAGCTTGTTATTCATAATTTTCTAAGCAATTAAATTAAATCGTATTCTAAAAACGATCGGAATCGCCTTAGTTTTTTGTAAGTCCGAAATCACAATAAATATACTATTTTAATCTTAAAACCAGTATAGTATCGATATAAAAAATAAGATTAGGTTGAAGTGAAACAAGAGAAGTCGGCATTCTATTGTCCTTTGTGTTGGTAATACAATTTATAATCTGAAGAAAAAACAATCCGTGATCGATCTAAATCGGCCAAAAAACCAAAACTGTGTCCTATAAAAATAAAGAAATTGTATCTGTATACAGTAGTGTCTTTTTGCGAAATTTGTGGGTACAAAAAATAATTTACACAAATGATCACTATAGAAAAATACAAACCGGAATACCAGTGCTATTTCGAAGCATTTAACAAAGCCTGGCTTGAAAAATACTTTGTAGTTGAAGCGATAGATGAATATGTATTGACGCATCCGGAAGAAGCAATTTTAAACGATGGCGGACAGATTTTATTCGCTGTTTATCAGAACGAGGTTATTGGTACGGTTGCGTTGCGAAAAGTAGCCGATGGCGTAATGGAATTTACCAAAATGGCGGTTGATGAAAAATACCAGGGATTGGGTGCCGGAAAGCTGTTGTGTGAAGCGGCAATAGCACTGGCACGCGATCTGAAACTTCAAAAATTGGTTTTATATTCGCAAACACAATTGGAAACCGCAGTTGGAATATACCAAAAATATGGCTTTGTACATAAGCCGATTGACAGCTCAAAATACAAAAGAGCCGACGTATATATGGAAATGGACTTGTTGTACGAATCGTAACGCAACAAAAAAAATAAACTCAAAAAGCGAATGTTCCGGAATAAAAAAAATACCCTGCCAGCTATACCGGCTGTTCTTTTATCGATGATCAGTATACAATCCGGTGCTTCACTGGCCAAACAACTATTCCCGGTTTTAGGAATTAGTGGCGTGGCAACCCTTCGGATAGGTATTTCGGCCATGGTATTGTATGGGTTTTTTCGACCGGATTTCCGAAAACGAACACGAAAAGAATTACTACTAGGTCTGCTATACGGATTATGCCTCGGAGCAATGAACCTGATCTTTTATTTTGCGATCCAACGTATTCCGTTAGGATTGGGTGTAACATTGGAATTTTTAGGACCATTGGTGTTGGCATTGGCCGGATCGCACAAGCTATTGGATTGGGTTTGGGCGTTATTGGCCGGGCTGGGAATTTTCCTGATAGCTCCATGGAATGAAGGTACTGTGGACGTATTGGGAATTATACTGGCTATACTTGCCGGTGCCTTTTGGGCGGGTTATATCGTGATAGGTGGAAAGATTTCAAAAGTGATGAAAAGCGGCGATGCCGTAACACTTGGAATGTTATTTGCGTCTCTGTTTGTGATTCCATTTGGGGTTTTTAGTGGCGATCTGAAGGTATTGAACGGTAATCTACTACTATTAGGACTGGCAGTTGCTTTACTCACCAGTGCTATTCCATTTAGTCTCGATATGGGTGCTTTGCGACAATTGCCATCCAAAACATTTAGCATTTTGATGAGCTTGCATCCGGCATTTGCAGCTTTATCCGGTTTACTCTTTTTAAACGAACAATTAAGCCTTATACAGGCAATCGCTATAGGCTGTGTCATTGCAGCCAGTATAGGCGCTACCCTAACAATTAAGAAGAAATAAAATATCGATTTTAAATGTAAAAAATGTATTTAAAATCATGATATTTTGTGTTAATGATTTGTTTTTTGGTTAAAATAATGAATATTTTTATAAATTCGTCATTCTAACCAAAACTACGATGCCAAAAATTACACTACTAATTGCATTATTTTTCTTTCAAATGACCGGCGCTCAAACACCCGATTGGGAATGGGTCAGGAGTATGGACGGAAATCTTAATAATTGGGCACGCTGCGTGACCGTTGATACTAATGGTGATGTTATTGTTGTTATCGATTTTGTAGGATCTTCCATATCATTTGGAGATATAACACTGACGAGTGATAATCCTTCTCATTATAGCGAGATTGCAATTATAAAATACGATAATCAGGGAAATGTGTTATGGGCTAAAAATTATGGCGGACCCAAAGCGGATATTCCATCTGCAGTGACGACAGATAATAATGGAAATATTTATCTGATAGGGCAATTTGAGGATGCTATTACGTTTGGTTCTTTTACATTAAATGCTACAGGGAAAAGCGCATTTATAACAAAGCTGGACGCTACCGGGAACACTATTTTTGCCCGGAAAATTATACAGGAAGATGCTTTTGCGTTTTATGCGGCTATAAAAACCGATACTTCCGGGAATGTTTATCTGACCGGTTCTTTTAATACAGCGACAGCCACATTTGGAACAATTAGTTTTAATAACGAAGGTTGGACCGCGAATGCGCCTTGGGCGCAACGACCTTATGTGGCTAAAATGGATAGTGAAGGGAATTATATTTGGGTGAAAGTCCCGAGAAGTCCGAATGCCGAAACGAAAACAGTTGTAGCCTACAGTCTTGATATTGACGCTGAAGGGAATGTGTATTCGGGTGGATATTTTGTCTGTAATACACTTCAGTTCGGGACAATCGTATTAAATAAAACGACCAATGGACCGAATGATAAAAATATATACCTGGTTAAATATGATCCTAACGGTAATGAGATATGGGCGCGTAATGCAGGAAGTAGCTCCGAAAATAAAAATGCTCACCTTTGGTCGGTAAAAGCCGATTTGGACAATAACGTATACGCAGCCGGTCATTTTGCGAATGACATACGTTTTGACAATATAACCTTGCAACCTCCTGGTCAGGCGGGACAACTATTTGTTGTTAAGTATGATGTAAATGGCAATGTGCTTTGGGCGAAAACAGCGATCAACGAATCGGGAATCAATCAGATACAAGGTTTGGCTATTGATGAAGCAAATAATCTGTATGCCGCCGGAATCTTTTCAAATATTCCGCAAATCGATTTTGGAAATGAAGTCGTACTAACAAATCCGACATCGTTCGAAGGAGCGCTGTTTCTGGTAAAATTTACACCGGAAGGTGAAGCGGTTTGGGGACGAAAAGCATTGCCGTTTAATGGAAATTGCCTGGTGGATATCTATTGTAAATCGGAAAATGAAATCTATTTGTCCGGTTCTTATGCTTATGCGATGACTTTTGGAAATCATGCAGTGGAAAAACTGGATGGGATTTACGATCAGTTTCTGGCAAAGTTGTCTTTCGATCCATTAAGCACCACCAACTGGAATACGCATACGATTAAAGTATATCCAAACCCTGCCAAAGATCAATTGTTTATCAACCAACCGGAAGCTTACACCAACTATTCGGTATATAATGTTTTCGGAGCTAAACTAACAAGCGGGATGATCCGTCCCGAAACCGGATCGATTGATGTTAGTACCCTTTCGAAAGGTGTTTACCTGTTGCAATTATCAAATAGCGAATTAAAAACCGGGACAATCAAAATCATAAAACAATAACAAGCCGGATCGGACTATAGAAGTCCGATCTTTATAATCATAATTAGAAGCTACAATGCAAAAAATGATCCTTTTAATAGCTTTGTTTGGTGTGCAAATTGCCTTTTCACAGGTTCCCGATTGGCAGTGGGTTCGCAATATGGATCTGTATTTTGATACCGGGAGGCATTGTTCTGCAGTAGATAGTAATGGTGATGTTATTGTAATCACCGATTTTAGGATGCCGGAAATAACCTTTGGAAACATAACCCTTTATAATGACAGTCCTTCGTATTACTATGCCGACATTGCCATTGTGAAATACGACAGTCAGGGGAATGTACTATGGGCCAAAAAATACGGTGGTCCAAAGACCGATTTTTCAAATGCCGTTGCAACGGATGCTTTTGGAAATTTTTATATATCCGGCGGGTTTAACGAAACGATTAAATTAGGCTCTTTTACACTGACAACCTTTACGGTAGGTACTTTTATAGCCAAGTTTGATCCCAATGGAGATGTCATTTTTGCTAAAAAAATAACGGAAGAAGGTCCTGGATGGGCTACAAAAATTAAAACGGATACTGCTGGAAATGTATATCTTACAGGAAGTTTTAGTACACCAACAATTACTTTAGGAACGATTAGCGCAACTGTCGAAGACTTTATCGATACACAAAGTTCCAACCGTGGCTATGTTGCTAAAATGGATAGTCAGGGGAATTATCTTTGGCTGAAAATTTCACAAAGCAACCACCGGCATTTTACTGGGGTCTTATCCTATGGTTTGGATATTGATACAGCAGGTAATGTCTACAATAGCGGGCAATTTGGATGTAATACACTCCGGTTTGGCGCCATAACACTAACTAAAACAGCTGTAGGGGATAATAATCTCAATATGTACCTTGTAAAATACGATCCCGACGGAAATGAGCTATGGGCGCGTAACGCAGGAAGTAACCAAAACACGGCAACAAACAGCAGGACAGTAAAGACCGACTTAGAGAATAATGTTTATGCTGCGGGGTCTTTTTCAAACAGTATTAATTTTGACCAGACAACCTTAACTTCTTCAGGGGATTCCCAACAGTTTATTGTCAAATATGATGCAGGCGGAAATGTACTTTGGGCTAAGAATGCCAATGCTCCGGCGGGTTATAATGCCATATATGATCTGGATACCGATGAAAACAATAATCTGTATACTGCAGGGGTTTTTAACACAACTAAGATGGATTTCGGGAATGGTGTGCTACTAACCAATCCATCCGCCCCACAGGGAGCCGTTGCTGTAGTCAGATACACACCTCAGGGGGAAGCTGTTTGGGGACGAAAAGCCTTTTCGTTAAGCTGGTATAATATGGTAAACATCCATTGTAAATCGGAAAATGAATTGTATTTATCCGGATGCTACAACACTTCCGTGATGAATTTTGGCGATCATACCATAACAAAATCCGAGGAAAGTAATAATCAGTTTCTGGCAAAGTTGTCTTTCGATCCATTGACCACGACCAGCTGGAATACACATAACATTAAAGTATATCCGAATCCTGTGCAGCATCAATTGTATATGGATCATTCCGAGGTTTTTACAACCTATACTTTATACAATGTTTTGGGTATAAAAGTAGCGAGCGGAGGGATTCGTTTGGAAACCGGATCGATTAATGTTGGTTTCCTTTCGAAAGGTGTTTATCTGTTGCAATTATCAAATAGCGAATCGAAATCCGAAACGATCAAAATCATAAAAGAATAACAAGCCGGATCGGACTATAGAAGTCTGATCGTTATAATCATAATTAGAAATAACGATGCGAAAAATTACCCTTTTAATAGTCATATTTTGTGTGCAGATTGCCTTTTCACAGGTTCCCGACTGGCAATGGGCTCGTAGTATGAACATTCATTTTAATACATGGAAACAGTATGCTGCGATCGATAATAACGGGAATACGATTGTGATTACCGATTTTATCACGCCAACGGTAACATTCGGAAACATAACCGTAACGAATGACAGTCCATCCTATTATTATTCCGACATAGCCCTTGTAAAATACGACAATCAGGGGAATGTGGTTTGGGCCAAAAGGTATGGAGGTCCAGATATGGATCAGGCGACTGCTATCACAACCGATCAGGCAGGTAATTTCTATATCGCCGGTGGATTTTTGGGAAGTATTGTTTTCGATTCCGTTACACTCACGGCAGGTCCGACAGGTGCTGCCGGGAATTTTATCGCAAAATTCAACGCCGATGGAAATCTGATCTTCGCCAAAAAAGTGACCAACGATAGTTCGGCAACGGCAATTAATAGTATCAAAACTGATGATGCCGAAAATATTTACCTCACAGGATTTTTTAACACCCCTTCGATACAACTGGGAGTGATCACATTAAATTATGAAGACTATAACAGTGCGGGTGCGGGTTCGTCGAATCGATCGTATGTGGCCAAAATGGATAGTCAGGGAAACTATCTTTGGGCCAAAGCCTCCCAAAGCAGTGATGCACACTATATCGGAATCATGCCATACGGACTCGATGTAGATACGAATGGTAATGTCTATGTTGGAGGACATTTTGGCTGTAATACGATTCGCTTTGGCGCTATTACACTAACCAAAACGGCTCCGATTTACAATTTTAACTTCAATATGTATCTGGTTAAATACGACAGCAACGGAAACGAACTATGGGCGCGAAACACCGGAAGTAATTACGATAACGGAACCTGTACCCGTACGGTAAAGACCGATTCACAGAACAATGTATATGCAGCTGGTTATTTTTCGAATACGATTAATTTTGGAGCGACAACACTTAACGCGACGGGTGGTTCGCAACAATTTATTGTAAAATACGATACAGATGGAAATGTGCTTTGGGCCAAAGCAGCTAGTGCCACGCCCGGATATAATACGATTCACGCCATAGATGTTGATGAAAACAATAACGTATTTACGGCGGGAACCTACAATAATACTCAAATGGATTTTGGAAACGGAGTGTCGCTAACGAATTCTATTGTGACCGATGGTGCTGTTTTTGTCGTAAAATATACTTCAGGCGGAGATGCCGTTTGGGCCAGAAAAGCGACGTCACTTAATGCAAATAATGCGCTAAATATCGAATGTAAATCAGAAAATGAGATCTATGTTTGTGGTACTTTTAATAATCCGACGATGACTTTTGGAAACCAGATGGTAACAAAATCAGAAAATAATGTCGATTTGTATCTGGCGAAACTCTATTACGAACCATTAAGTACAACCGACTGGAATGCGAATAAAGTTAAAGTATACCCTAATCCGGCAAAAGACAAACTGTTTTTAAGTCAGTCGGATTTTACTACCTATACGATATACAATATAGTAGGCGCTAAGGTGACAAGCGGATCACTTCATCCCGAAGCCGGTACTATCGATGTCGGAATGTTAACCAAAGGTATTTATATGCTACAACTTTCGAAAAGCGAATTAAAATCCGAAACGATAAAAATCATAAAAGAATAAAATGCCACCTGACAGGTTTTTCGAAACCTGTCAGGTGCCAATAGCTATTTTAGAAAATCAGGGTCGAGATAGGAGGGATTTGGATATTTATAAAAACCTTCACCGGTAACGACACCCAGTTTTCCGGTATCGATAAAATGGGTTTTCAGATAATCCACCACTTTTTGTTCATGACCGTTTTTGGTTTTTTCGGCTGTTATTTTATTAATATTATAGGCTGTAGTGATTCCTACGACGTCCAGTATGCCAAAAGGCCCCAGAGGTGCACCGGTCGCTACCATCCAGGTTTTATCGATGGTTTCCACATCGGCGACACCTTTTACCAAAAGTCCGAGTCCGGCACCCAACAAAGGTACCAGTAAGGAATTCACAATATAACCCGGTTGCTCTTTATGCAAAGGTAAAGCCACCATTCCGATCGATTTGGCAAAAGCGACAACTGTATCAAAAACCTGAGAATTGGTTCCCGGATGTCCCATGATTTCAGCAGTATTGTGTTTCCATATTTCATTCGCAAAATGGAGTGCTAAAAACCGCTCCGGCCGGCCGGTAGCAGCAGCAAACTGACTCGGTAATAAGGTGGACGAATTCGATGCAAAAATGGCTTTCTGAGGTGCTACGGCGGCCAGTTTCTGGTAGAAATCAATTTTAATCTCCGGATTTTCAGGAACGGCTTCAATAACCAGATCACTGTTGTCGACCGCCTGACTTAAATCAGAAAAATAATGAATGTTCCCGATGGCTTTTCGGATTTGCTCCGCTGTTGCTTTTAAATCCTTTTGATAGGTTTCTCCCAGCTTTTGAAACGTTATTTTGGCTTTCTCCAGTAACGCATCACTAATGTCATAAACATTTACGGTATAGCCGTGGAATGCCGTCTGAAACGCGATCTGCGTTCCCAAAACACCACTTCCGGCTACAGTAACAATTTGAATCGGCATGATGAATATTTTTTAGTTATATCGTGTTTTATGCAGTATTGATTTCTGTGATTTCCAGGATAGCAATTGGAAATTATACCAAGTTAAAATTACATAATTTGGATCAAAAACCGAAAACAGAATATATGTTTTAAAAATAAAAAGTTACTTTTTTAATGATGATACGACTGCTGTAAAATCCGTAACTTTAAAAGAAAAAACGATGAAAATAAAAGTATGTATAGCCGGTGCCACCGGATGGGCAGGTTCAGCGTTGAGCCGTGGAGTGGCAGCAGATCCGGAATTGGAATTGGTTGCCGGAATCTCAAGAAAAGCAAAAGGGCAGAACCTGAATGCGTTATTAGAATTGGAAATGGCTCCCGTTCCGGTATACGAAACTGCTGCGGAGGCATTGAATACCGTAAACTGTGATGTTTTCGTTGAATTTACCCAACCCGATAGTGCGAAAGCGAATGTTATGACGGCTATTCGTAAAGGTGTTCATGTGGTAATCGGAACTTCCGGTTTAACCGATGCGGATTATAACGAGATAGCAGCATTGGCCGAAGAATATAAGGTGGCAGTACTCGCAGTGGGAAATTTTGCGATTACAGCGGTCTTACTACAAAAATTTTCGGAAATGGCGGCAAAGTATATTCCGAATTTTGAAGTGATCGATTATGCCGACGACCGAAAAGTGGATGCGCCAAGCGGTACGGTACGGGAACTGGTGAAACGGTTGTCGGAAGTACAGGTTCCGAATGAAACGGTTGCCGAAGCCGACAGAGTAGGACCACCGGAAGTTTGGGGAGCCAAAATGAATGGCGTACGCGTACATGCATTGCGTTTGCCCAGTTATACCATTTCGGTGGAAACCATTTTCGGACTTACAGACGAACGACTTACGATCCGTCATGATTCCGGAACCGGAGCCGAACCCTATGTAAAAGGTGGTTTACTGGCGATTAAAAAAGTAAGCAGTTTTACGGGTTTTAAAAGAGGATTGGATAGCGTAATGGATTGATAAAATAAACCTGATCGGCAACCGATCAGGTCTGTAGTTAGCTAGAATTCCACTTCATCCGGAAGTAAGCCTGATCCGCCAATATACGGCAGGGCATCGATACGTTTCATATCGCTTTCCGAAATCTCGAAATGGTATACGTTTAGATTTTGTTTGATTCGTTCCGGAGTAACCGATTTAGGTAATGGCAGGGTTCCGTTTTGCAGACACCAACGGATACACAATTGTGCCACTGAAACGTTGTAATTTGATGCAATTTCCAATAAAGTAGGATCGTTAAGCATTTTTCCGGTTCCTAGAGGTGACCATGCTTCGATCAAAATGTCGTTTGCTTTACAAAATGCCACGACTTCCGCCTGTAGATAACCCGGATGGTATTCGATTTGGTTGATCACCGGTTTTACGGTAGCCGTTTCCAATAAGGCTTCCAGGTGGTGTACCATAAAATTACTCAGTCCGATGGCTTTGATTTTTCCGTCCTGATATAATTTTTCAAAAGCACGCCAGGTATCGGCATTTTTTTGTCTCCAATCGGAAAACTGTTTGGCATTTGCCGGCCAGTGAATCAGATAGAGATCCAGGTAATCCGTTTGCAAGTCACTTAACGTTTTTTCAAAAGCCTTTAGAGTGCTTTCGTAGCCACGCTCGGAATTCCAAAGCTTACTGGTAATAAACAATTCCTTACGGTCAATTCCCGAATCGACAATAGCCTGACCGATACTTTTTTCGTTTCCGTAGATCGCAGCGGTATCGATATGTCGGTATCCGTTTTCCAAAGCCGATTTTACAGCCAGTACTGCGGTTGCTCCATCGGGTGTTTGCCAGGTTCCGAAACCAATTTCCGGAATGGTAACCCCGTTATTAAGCGTATAATCTGGAATGCTGTTATGCATGATGGTTGTGATTTATAGAGTTATGATAGATTCAAATGTACCAATTCAAAGGTGAAAAGATGTTAAATTCGTGTTGTATTATACCTTCAGTCCACCAAAAATACTGGTCATAATAATACTGAGAACGATTAGGGTAATGACGATATACATTTTGTCTTTTTCAAGAATAAAAGCAAATAGCGACAGTACCACACGCAGGATTGGTGTCGCGATCAGGGCCAATACGCCAAACTGTATGATCTCGGTAGGGTTTAATGCCATTGCGTCTTTTAGAATCCCTTCAAAAGTGGTGTATGCTGCACCTTCACCCTGGAAAGTATGGTAGGAAGGAACGGGCGATCCGCCATGATGTAACAGGTAGGCAACACCACCGGCAATGGCCAAAAAACAAGCCGTTAAAACACCATAACGCAACACTTTTCCCACTAGTTGCTGTACATCGGTATCTGAAATATGTTTTTTCATAAGGCGTCGTTTTAAAATTTATGGTGATAACCGTTATAAATCATTTCCAATGCGACAAAAGTGATCGCCACACAGAAAATAATTCGCAATACTTTTGGATCCATTCGGGTGAGTAATTTCGAACCGGTAAAAGCACCGGCCAATACACCGATGATCACCGGAAAAGCAATTCCCGGATCCATATACCCCCGTTGTAGGTAAACAACCGCACTGGCTGCGGCCGTAACGCCAATCATAAAGTTACTGGTCGTCGTACTTACTTTAAACGGGATATGCATGGTCGCATCCATCGCCAATACTTTTAAAGCGCCGGAACCAATTCCCAGTAGGCCTGAAAGTACACCGGCCACAGTCATAATCGAAAAACCGGCTCCGATATTTTTGAGTTTATACGGAACTTCTCCGTTTGGAGTGGGATAGGTACTGTTTAATTTCAGTTTATAGGAAAGCGGACTTCCTTCGGTCAAAGCGGACTGGTTCTTTTTTCGCAAGGTCATTGCAGCGGAGAAAATCAGAACGCAACCAAATAAAATGGCAATCGTATTGGTAGGTGTATACACGGCTATTAACGCACCGATGACGGCGCCAATGGTGGTAGCAATTTCCAGAAACATACCCAGTCGGATATTAGTAATTCCTTCTTTTACATAGGCACTGGCCGATCCCGATGAGGTGGCGATCGAAGCCAATAAAGCCGCTCCGATGGCATAACGGATATCCACACCAAAAACCAGTGTTAATAGGGGAATAACGACAACACCACCGCCCAAACCGGTTAGGGATCCCAAAAGACCAGCCAGATAAGCACCTAATAAAAGGATTAGGGTAAAGGTTAGTATAGACATAATATTGCGGATTTTAATTTGTAATCGTGTTAATTCAATACAAACATACGCTCTTTTATTTAAACATATGATGTTTTGAGTTTTTTTGGACTAATTTTAACACCGGAGCTTACTGATTCTGATCGAGTATTTTTCGAAGCGTAGCGATTCCGGCGGCTTCCTGTTGTGATTGTAGTGCTTCCAATAACTGTTCGTGCAGGTGATGGTTCATAGCAAACTGACTGATTCCTTTTGGCTCACGGGCAGCAAAGAAATTGCGCAGAATCACGGTAAAACCATAGTATAATTCAGCGAGTACCTTATTTCCGGAGGCAAAAGCAATTGCCATATGAAAATCGATATCGGCATTGGCGCATTCCTCCGGATTTTCTGCGAGAATAGCAGTTTTCCGGCGTTCCAGACAGTGTATGATTTCGGTCAGTTGCGTTTCTGTTCGATTGGTAGTTGCCAGACGAATAATTTCTTCTTCCAGCAATTTCCGAACGGCATTGACATCTTTAAAATCAGCCCGTTGTAAACGCTGTTCCATATTTAATTCCTGATAATTATTGGTCACCGTAGTGCCGGAACCCTGTTTGACTTTAAGGATTCCCGAAATGGCCAGCGTTTTAATCGCTTCCCGTATGGTTGAACGACCCACGCCATATTTTTGCATTAATTCCGGTTCGGCAGGAATTTTTTCGCCCGGTTGATAAATTCCGTTGGCAATATCTTCTTTAATACTGTTGACAATTCTGGTATACAGTTTCATAAGCCTTATTTTATACAAACATAAGATGTTTTTGTAATAAGGCGGATGTTTTTAGGATGGATTTGTGATGGAGAACAAAAAAAGGACTTTATTACCATTAATAAAGTCCTTTTTAAATTAAAAACGTATTGGTTTTTTATCTGTTTTAAGATTCGCAGCTACTGCAACTCACCAGATTGGTGATAAATTCTTTGGAAACACTTTGACTACGTTGGTAATATAAGGTTTTAACCCCTAGTTTCCATGCTTCAATCAGCAGACTATTCACCTCTTTAATCGGCAATTCCGAAGGAATATTCAGGTTTAGACTTTGCGCCTGATCCACAAACTTCTGACGGATAGCCGCTTGTTGGATAATTTCCAGCTGGCTGATCTCCTTAAACGTCTTAAAGACATCTTTTTCCTGTTGTGTCAATTCTGTAATATGCTGCACGCTACCACCGTTTAGCATAATACCACGCCATATTTCTTCGTTGTCAATGCCTTTTTCTTCCAACAGCTTTTTAAGGTATTTGTTTTTACGCATAAAATTCCCTTTGGAAAGTCCGGCTTTATAATAGTTACTGCTAAACGGTTCAATTCCAGGTGAGGTTTGTCCCAAAATGGCCGAAGATGATGTGGTAGGAGCAATAGCTAATGTTGTAGTATTACGACGACCGTATCCTTTTAGTAATTCCGGTTCTCCGTAAATACGGGCCAGTTCCTGAGTGGCCTTATCGGCTTTATCGCTGATATGTTTGAAAATTTCGGTGGTTTTCATTTTGGCTTCCATGCCTTCAAATGGAATCATATTTTTTTGCAGGTATGAATGCCATCCTAGTACACCTAGTCCTAAAGCACGGTGTCTTTTCGCGAATTTGTTCGCAGCGGTCAGGTAATAATTCCCCTCCGTTTTTTCAATAAACTCCTGTAATACGGCATCCAGGAAAAAAATAGCCAGTTTAACGGCTTCGGTATCTTTCCATTCCTCATATAATTCCAGATTCATCGATGACAGACAGCAGATAAACGATTCGTCTTTAGTAGACGGTAACATGATTTCACTGCACAGATTACTAGCATTGATACGCATATTGAGATCTTTATAGACCTGCGGTTTGTTTTTATTTACATTATCGGAAAAGAAAATATACGGAAGTCCTTTTTGCTGACGGCTTTCGAGTACTTTGGCCCAAACATGACGTTTTTCGGTATCGCCGTCGATCATTTCCTGCATCCAGTAATCCGGTACGCAAATTCCGGTAAAGAGATTTTGAATTGGATTTCCGATGTTTTTAATTTTTAGGAACTCCTCTATATCCGGATGATCAATATCCAGATAGGCGGCAAAGGCACCACGGCGAACGCCACCTTGCGAAATGGTATCCATAGCCGTATCGAAAAGTTTCATAAAACTCACGGAACCACTACTTTTTCCATTGTCGGTTACGGCGCTGCCGCGTTCGCGTAATTCTCCGAAATAACCCGAAGTACCGCCACCGATTTTGGTTTGCATGATCACTTCACCCAATTTATGAGTAATTCCTTCGATATGATCCGGAACGTGTACGTTAAAACAGGAGATTGGCAAACCTCTTTCGGTTCCCATATTGGCCCAAACCGGCGAACTGATACTCATCCAGCCACGTTCGATCATTTCCTGAAAGGATTCTTTTAGCTCCGGGCGGAACAAACGACGTGCAGCAGCACCACAAATCCGGTCGATGGCGCCTTCTACGGTTTCTCCTTTTAAAAGGTAACCCCGGTTTAAGATTTGCTCACTTTCTGAATTTTTCCACCATAATTTTGGTAATGGTGCATTGTCGGTTGCGATTTCGCTATTGGTTTGTGGGATATCTTGCATATTTAAAAACTCAAATTAAAATAAATCGTTTGCGGTAATACTTTTGTCATGTTTGGTATAATCAACCGGGCGTTTAGCGAAGAAATCATCCAGACTGTTTGCAAATACCTCTTCTTCAAACCACGCCATAGCCTGGTAATCTTCCGTAGAAACATAGAATACTTTCTCAATACCAATCTGGCTAAGGCTTTCATCGATACGGAATTTCATAAAATTTACCAGATCGTGTTTTTTAATGATTTCAATTTCACCTTCTTCAAAGATCCAGTCCAGAATATCAGATTCTACACTTATGGAATCTTTAACACTTTCGCGAATCAGGTTGATGGTTTCCGCATCAAAATATTCCGGGTGTTCTTCGCGAATTTTGTTTACGATATAGATACCGGCATTAGCATGAACTTGTTCGTCAACCGAAGTCCAGGCAATAATGTTGCTTACGTTTTTCATATATCCTTTAAAACGGGTAAAGGCAAGGATAATCGCAAACTGACTGAATAACGATACATTTTCGATCAGGATACTAAACAAAATCAATGCCACGACATATTTTTTATTGTCTTCCGAGCGGGTGTCCTGTAATACTTTCGATAAATAGTTTACCCGTTGCATGATGACAGGAATGTCCAGTAATTTTTCGAATTCGTCGTTATAGCCCAACACTTCCAATAAACGGGAATAAGCTTCCGAATGGCGGAATTCACATTCGGCAAAAGTACTTCCCAGTCCGTTAAATTCCGGTTTCGGGAAATGTTCATAAATATTGCCCCAAAAACTTTTTACGGCCACTTCAATTTGTGCAATAGCCAGTAAACTATGTTTGATCGCCGTTTTTTCGGACGAACTCAGATGCGAGTGAAAATCCTGCGTATCAGCCGTGAAATCAACCTCACTATGTACCCAGTACGATTTGTTGATAGCTTCCGTAAATTGTAGTACTTCCGGGTACTCAAATGGTTTATAGTTGATTCGTTTATCGAAAATTGACATATATATAGAATTTAAAATTGAACCTGATTTGGGGAGGTAGCGTTGGGCTTTTTTCCGATCGGAAATAAGCTTGTCCGGTATTTTTCAAAGGTACGACAAGCCTGATTTTGGGTCAAAAGAATTAAGAAAGAAATCCGGATGTTTTATCAACAGCCTGTATGGAACTTGTAAAAAAGAGTTATCAACAGCAGATAATTTTGCGGAAAGCAGTAGGATTATGGCAACTTGCCCGGTATCGGAAAAAAGTTATAAACAGGTTTTTCCTTGATCCGTTTTTACTTTTTAAAACGACTTATCAACAGTTTGCATCCGGAGCTATTTTGTTCCAACACAAAATAGAAGTCAGATAAGGCGATTTTATCTAAAATGATTTTAAATAAGCAGTTTGTAGCCGTATTCTGGCTTGTTGTTTGGAATCAAATAGTTGTAAAATTAAATGCAATAATGTTGCGTTTAAAAAAATAATGCTATTTTCGCATACGGAAAGACATTTCGCTATTTCAATATAAAAGATAAAACGCTATGACAAACACAATTTATGATGCTATTATTGTTGGAGGAAGTTACTCCGGTTTATCAGCTGCAATGAGTCTGGGACGGGCTTTACGACAGGTGTTGGTTCTCGACGATGGAAAACCCTGTAACCGGCAAACACCGCATTCCCATAATTTCCTGACACAGGACGGAGAAACGCCACAGCTGATTGCTACAATTGCCAGGGAACAGGTTGCCCGTTATGAAACGATCCGTTTTTATAAGGGTAGGGCAACAGAAGCTAAAAAAACAACCGGAAATTTTGAAATCAAAACGGATGACGGGAGTGTTTTTACGGCCAGACGTCTTTTATTTGCAACCGGTTTAAAAGATAATTTTCCGGATATACAAGGCTTCGCAGCTTGTTGGGGTATTTCGGTACTGCATTGTCCGTATTGTCATGGATATGAAGTAAAAGAACAACCAACCGGAATCATTGCCAATGGAGATGTGGCCTTTCATTATGCACAACTTATCTTTAACTGGACCAAAAAGCTGACGATTTATACCAATGGAAAATCGACACTTTCGGCGGCGCAGGAACAAATAATAAAAAGCAATTCAATTGCAATTATAGAAAAAGAGATTGCTTCCCTCGAACACGAGCAGGGAAAATTAAAGAGGATCGTGTTTAAAGATCAGACAAGTGTACCGCTTCAGGTGATTTATTCCCGTCCGGAGTTTACACAAAATTGTCCGATACCGGAAGCATTGGGTTGCGAAATAAATGAAATGGGGCTGTTAAAAATCGATCCGACTTTTAAAACTACGGTCGAAGGTGTATCTGCATCGGGCGATTGTTCCAGCATGCGAACCGTGTCAGTTGCCGTCGCCACTGGGACTCAGGCCGGTGCTTTTATCAATAATGAGCTGTCGGCAGAAGATTTTGTTAAAATATAAGTCACTGATTATTAATTGGTAGTGTTTTTGGAAGGCAGTAAAAGTAAAATTAACCCTTCCGGAAGCTTTTTTCCTAACCTTAAAATGCTATTTTTGTTTTTTAATTTTTAACAAATATATATTATGAAAGACTTATTAACGAAGATCAACGCCGAAATTGATGCATTCAAAGCCGAGTCAGAATTACAAGTTGAAAAAGGAAATAAAGCTGCAGGAACAAGAGCTCGTAAATCTGCTTTAGAATTAAGCAAATTATTAAAAGAGTTCAGAAAAGTATCTGTAGAAGAATCTAAAAAATAAGACGCTATAGCACAGGTATTTCGTTTGTAGATACGCTGAACTATAACAACATCGAATGCCACCGGACTACCGGTGGCATTTTGTTTTTGGAGCCATTGGTTTTCTGTATCTTTGCCGGACTAAAACAGGAATACGATATTGCTATTTATTTTTTATCTTAAATTTTAAAAACCTTGGATACCCAATCAAAAACGATAACGCAATTAGTAAAGGACAATCCGCTTTATGTATTTGCCTTAAATTCGGAAGCCGGAGAATTGTTCCAAAACGAAAAAACACTGTTTGTCGGTATCGGAAAAGTCAACGCAGCCTATCATTTGACCCGTGAAATTCAGCTAAACCGACCAGAGTTGATCATAAATCTTGGATCGGCCGGGAGTAACACTTTTACAAAGGGAACCGTAGTAAACTGTACCCGTTTTATACAACGCGATATGGACGTGAGAGGATTGGGATTTGATTTGTATAAAACGCCACTTTCGAACGAGGAAATCGTGTTGGAATACGGATTAACAATTCCGGGATTACCGGACGGAATTTGTGGTACCGGAGACAATTTTGAAACCAATCACGATACGACCGATTATACCGTTGTGGACATGGAGGCTTATGCGATGGCACTGATCGCAAAACAGGAACAAATTCCGTTTTTATGTTTGAAATATATTTCGGACGGAGCCGATGGTTCCGCAGCCGAAGACTGGACGATACAGGTACATAACGCAGCAATAGCTTTTAAAAAAGTGTTCGATTCGATCGCTGTCGCTTCACAACCAATCGTATAAGGTATCGGATAAAATGGAGTAGTCTTTTTTATAAGAATGGCCTATAGCGATAGTCCGCTTTTGGATTAATTTTGAAAGTCAAAAAAATAAAACCATGTTATTTTCCATTCAAACACCCTTAGAAAACGATAAAGTCAGGTTATATCCGTTACAGGAAACCGATTTTGAACCCCTTTTTGCCCTGGCTTCCGACCCAAAAGTCTGGGAACAACATCCGAACAAAGACCGGTGGAAAGAAGATGTTTTTCGTATTTTTTTCGACGGAGCGATGCAAAGCAAAGGCGCTTTTAAAATTGTAGACAAAGTAACGGGAGCAGTCGCCGGATGTACCCGTTTTTACGATTACGATGAAAAAGAAAACACGATTCTGATTGGTTATACTTTTTATGCGGTACCATTTTGGGGAACCGGAATCAACCCGTCTGTAAAAAAGCTGATGATGGATTATGCTTTTCAATATGTCGATGCCATTGACTTTCATATTGGTGCTACGAATTATCGTTCGCAGATTGCCATATCGCGACTTGGCGTAACCAAAATTGCAGAAGAAAACATAGCGTATCATGGCGAAACGCCTAAACTGAATTTTATCTACCGGGTCCGAAAACAGGATTGGAAAACAGTATAAAAAAGAAGATATTACCGATAGTAAAAATGACGACGCATCTCAGGTCGTCATTTTTTTTAGAAAGAATTCGTATTCAGAACTTTATATTATAAATAAAGTTCTAATAGACTCGGATTATTTGGCTTACTCATAGTGGATTTAACGCTTATATAACTTTTTTTAAATCGTATTTGCTTAAATTTATAAGGTTAATCTTTAAAAAAACAGTAAGTATGAAAGCAGTACGATATTTTGGACATAAAGATGTCAGAGTAGTAACCGATATGGAAAAACCGGTTCCATCGGGGGATGAAGTACTATTAAAAATTGGAGGTGCCGGTGTTTGCCATTCCGATTTACATATTATTGATGAAGGGATTGTTTCCGGAGTTACGTTTACATTAGGACACGAAAATGCCGGTTGGGTAGAAGAAATGGGACAGGATGTAAAAGGTTTTAAAAAGGGCGACGCTGTATTGGTTTACGGCCCGTGGGGATGCGGACATTGTAAACCGTGTCAGCATTCACAGGAAAATTATTGTGATCATCAGTCGGAACAGGCTTTTGGAGGTGGATTAGGGCTTAATGGCGGTATGGCCGACTATATGTTGGTACCGTCTTCCCGTTTATTGGTTCCCATCCATGACCTTGATCCAGTAATTGCAGCACCTTTGACCGATGCGGCTTTGACACCCTATTCGGCTATCAAGCGATCGTTACACAAATTAATGCCGGATGAATATGTCGTGGTGATCGGAGTAGGAGGATTGGGCCACGTGGCTTTGCAAATACTAACGGAAATGAGTGGCGCTACGATTATTGCCTGCGATATCACTCCGGAACGATTGGAATTTGCTAAAAAACTCGGTGCTACCCATACCATTAATTCAATGGATAAAGATGCAGCGGAACAAATCCAGAAGATTACCGGTATCCGAAAAGCCAAAGTCGTGATCGATTTTGTTGGCGCATCGTCTACAATTGACCTTGGTACGAAGGTAGTTGGCCTGGATGGTGACCTGACTATTGTTGGCCTGGGTGGTGGAAAATACGAATACAATATGAACGGTTTACCATTTGGTGTAAGCATGACCAATCCGTATTGGGGTTCGCGTACCGAGTTAATGGAAGTAATCGGATTGGCCCGACAAAAGAAAATCCATATTGAAGTCGAAAAATACAATTTGGACCAGGCCGTGGAAGTGTATGACAAATTGCGAAACGGACAAATAAAAGGACGTGCCGTTTTAATCCCGTAAGCCATCATAAATTATAAAAAAGCGACTGTTGGAATTTTCCAGCAGTCGCTTTTTTATTGTGATACGGGAAAATAAATGGGGAATTGCGATAAAAATTTTATCTTTGTCGTACAAAAATGTAATCTACATGTGAAAATAATTTCTTTCAGGCATTACTAAAACCGGGCACTACGAGTACTCCCGGGTGTTTTGTTTCACCTCTAAAGAAAGAAATTATGTTGATTTTACAGCATGTCTCCTATATACATCCCAATAGGGAGCTTTTATTTGACGACCTGAATCTGGTTGTTAACAATTATGACAAAATAGCCTTAATCGGGCATAACGGCGTAGGAAAGTCCACGTTGTTTCGTCTCATCACCGGAGCTGTACCAATTTCCGGAGGTCAGTGTACTATTCGTACCGAACCGTATTATATACCACAGGTATTCGGACAATTTAACGAGCTTACCGTAGCTGAAGCTTTACAAATTGACAGAAAATTACAGGCGTTATCCGAAATCCTCTCCGGTACTGTAACCGAAGAAAATTTTACGACGCTCAACGACGACTGGACACTGGAAGAACGTTGTCGGGAAGCCTTGCTCTATTGGCAATTGGACGATATCGACCTGAACCAGCCAATGCACACATTAAGCGGTGGACAAAAAACCAAGGTTTTTCTGGCTGGAATTGCCATACATCAACCGGAATTGGTTTTATTGGACGAACCCAGTAATCACCTGGATCGTGCCGGACGTCAGTTGTTATACGACTTTGTCCAATCGTCCAATATAGCGATGATTGTAATCAGTCATGATCGCAAGTTGCTAAATCTACTCGATATAACCTGCGAACTGACACCAAACGGGATTACGACCTATGGCGGTAATTATGATTTTTATACCACTCAAAAAGAGATCGAAAAGAATGCTTTACACCAGGATATTCAAAGCAAGGAAAAGGCCTTAAAAAAAGCAAAAGAAAAAGAGCGGGAAACCTTGGGGCGTCAACAAAAACTGGATGCAAAAGGAAAAGGCAAACAGGAGAAAGCCGGAGTGGCAAGAATAATGATCAACACCATGCGGAATAAAGCAGAAAACAGTACTTCCAAACTAAAAAATGTTCATGCCGAAAAAATAGGCGGTATCGCAAAAGAATTACAAAATTTACGGGCTACAGTACCGGATATCGACAAAATGAAATTTGGTTTTGGACTACCAGCGCTACATAAAGGTAAAGTGATTTTTAAAGCAACGGAGTTAAATTTCTCATATGACAACAGGGCACTATGGAAATATAATCTGGACATTGAAATCGCAAGTGGCGACCGCTTGGAGATAAAAGGTGATAACGGTTCCGGGAAGACCACATTGATTCAGATTATTTTAGGCAATTTGCAACCTAAAATCGGAACAATTCACAGAATACCAATAAAAACGATCTATATCGATCAGGAATATTCATTGATTGATAATGGTATAACGGTATATGAACAGGCGCAACAGTTCAATACGGCTGCTTTGCCGGAACACGAGATAAAAATGCGTTTAAATCGTTTTTTGTTTACCTATGATGACTGGCAAAAGCCTTGTAAAGTCCTTAGTGGTGGAGAGCGAATGCGTTTGTTACTTTGTGGTCTTACGATTGGTAATGAAGCACCGGATTGTATTATTCTGGATGAGCCTACAAATAATCTGGATTTGCAAAATATCGAAATTCTTACCGCTTCGATCAATGAATACAAAGGGACTTTGATTGTCGTTTCACATGATGTTACTTTTTTGGAACAGCTGCATATTGAGAGAGAAATAGTACTATAATTACTTCTTTACATCTGACCGGTTTTAAAACCGGTCAGATGTTTGTTTAGGTAAGGGTATCTATGCGTATTGCGAATAATAGGTTGGTGTTGTTTTTAGAGTGTATTCTTAAAATGTGAATAATGTATCATAATACACATATTGTAATTTATAAAGATTCTATTTTTCACAGATTGCATTTTTTTCTTTTTGAAGAGCGATAATAATGAACTATTTTTGCAGTCCACTAACTTAATTGACAACTGTTTAATGACAAAAATGACGAATCGTGCCTTATTAAAAGGCAGGATTTCGGCACTACTATTGCCATGCCTTTTTCCGATGGTATCCCAGGCACAGGATATCTTGTGGGAAAAATCGTATGGTGGTAAACATGCCGAGTTCCTAGCAGATGCACTGCCCACACCCGACTATGGGTTTCTCTTAGCAGGCAGTTCACTATCCGACAAAAACGGAAACAAAGAAATGGTATCAAGCGGTAATTTCGATTACTGGCTTTGGAAGATGGACGAACACGGATCGGCCGAATGGCAAAAAAGCTATGGCGGTTCGGGTATGGATTTTCTACAAAGTGTACAATTAACATCCGATGGAGGCTTTATTCTGGCGGGTGTCTCGGATTCTCCGAAAAGTGCCGGAAAAAAAGACGACTCCAAAGGACGCGATGACTTTTGGATCGTAAAACTCGACGCCAAAGGAGCCGAACAATGGCAACGTACTATTGGCGGAAACGGTCAGGAGCAACTGGCTTGTATCCGTCGTACCAAAGACGGCGGTTATATTGTGGGCGGATCGTCTGCATCGGGAAAATCCGGAGACAAAACGCAAGCGAACTTTGGCAACCTGGATTACTGGGTGGTCAAATTGCGTTCGGATGGTACAATCGAATGGCAACAAACCTATGGGGGGAAACATCTTGATCAATTAAAAACGATCGAACAAACTCCGGATGGTGGCTATATCATTGGCGGTTACTCTAACTCGCCGGCTTCCGGAAATAAACTCAACGACAACATAGGCGCGGGTGATTACTGGATCCTTAAAACCGACAAACAGGGCGGTATCGAATGGCAACGTACTTTAGGCGGAGATGGCGACGATAATCTGACAGCACTGATCCAATGTAAAACGGGTGGTTATTTATTAGGCGGAAGTTCCAATTCGAATCCTTCACGCGATAAAAGTAAGGCCAATGGTAAAGGAACTGACTTCTGGCTGGTACGATTGGACACTGATGGGCAAACGATCTGGCAGGAAACCTATAACTATGGTAAAACCGACCTGTTAACTTCGATTATTGAGAATGACGATCATACGTTTTTAATCGGTGGTTATGCACATACCGAAGTAGGCGAAGGTAAAAAAGATAAAAGAGACATCAACGACTATATCGCGGTTAAAATCAACGATAAAGGCGAAGAAGTATGGAGTAAAACCGTGGGAAGTGATGGAGAGGATATTCTTGGTCGACTTATCGAAACCCGTGACGGCGGCTATCTGCTTGCCGGAACCTCCAAAGGAAAACCCTCACGCAATAAAAACGGCGGACATGGTGGTAGTGACTTTTGGGTTGTAAAGCTCAAAGACCGTTATAAAAAAGAACTGGACAAACCGGCTATTGAAGCCCTACCGAACCCGGCACAGCAATTTACCAATATCATTGTGGGTTACGATTTCCAAACGGGAACAGCTTCGGTATTCGACCTCTCGGGACGACAACTGCAACAGTTTTCAATCGATAGTCGCACCGTACCGGTAGACTTAAGTCAGTACCCGGAAGGCATCTATATTGTGGAAATCCGTACCAACGTACAACACAACTCGGTAAAAGTTATCAAGGGCATCCAACCTAAATAAGAAATTACATGAAAAAAATACTACTCACCTTACTGCTTTTAGGGCTTTATGGGACAACTACGGCCCAAGACCTGCCACCTAGTCCCACCGCAATGGTACTTCCGGATATTACCAAACCTTCGGTTGATGCGCAGGCAATTACCAAATTTGGCGACATTCCGATTAGCGAATATACCGGAATGGTTAATGCGGCGATCCCTGTTTATACCTTGAAATCCGGAAAACTTTCATTACCGGTTAGTTTAGATTATAATGCGGTTGGCGTTAAAGTGAGCCAACCGGCCACCTGGACCGGAATTAACTGGGTATTGAGTGCCGGTGGTGTGATTACCCGTACCGTACATGATAAAGGTGATGAATCGGATAATCTCGATGGTCGTATCACGGCCGATACGATTGTTCCTGCTGGGTTATTAAACGGTTCCATGTATACGGCGTGGCTAAATACGGTTCTTGCTAAAAGACGGAAGTTATATGATATCAAACCGGATGTGTTTACGTTTAACTTGCCGGGTTATTCCGGAAGTTTCTTTCTGGACAAACAGTTTGTACCACGACTGGTTAAAGCGGATAGTAACCTGAAAATTGAGATCATCGGGCCAGCTTCTGATTTAAAGACACGCTTGCGACAATCGAGGGAATTTTGTATCACGACACCCGATGGTATAAAATACTATTTTGGAGGTGATAATGCTACCGAAACCTCTTTTTTGGGTAATCGTATCGATAATCCTTATGTTCCTACGGCTTATTATCTGACAAAAATCCAGCACCCTATAAACGGAATAATTACATTGGAATACGTGAGTGATAGCGTCAACCGTACTATTCGGTTGGAAACCAACGAAAGTATAACGGTTAAGACCTGGCAAAGGCCGTCAGAAAATCGCGATTGTATCACACCGCCTTACTCAGAACTAAGCCACGACATAAATACTTCCTATAATATCATTGCCAATGGTAAAACGTTGTCAAAGATTATAGGAAATCAAGGGGCTACCGAAATTGTATTTAACAGTACGGCTGGTTCGGCTCAGAATTATCGGAAAGTATTAAATAGTATTGTTATTAAGGAAAATAATACAATTCTCAACACCATTGACCTAACGTACTATTTCCCGCAAACACAAACAACATCAGATCGTTTTTTTCTGACCAAAGTTGAGTTTAATAAAAACAAAAACTATGGTGGCGGACGTAAATACGAACAATATGAACTGGAATATTACGAACCTAATCTTTTACCAAACAGAGATAGTCAGGCGAAAGATGTTTTGGGTTACTATAATGGAAAGTGGGGAAATACAACAGCGCTTCCGCAAAATACAGATCTCTATTTCCATAATTACTATCCCAATCTTGCCAATCGTAGTTCTGATTTTTATTCTGCCGTTAAAGGCGCCTTAAAAAAGATCATCTTTCCAACTAAGGGATACACGGAATTTGAATATGAAATGGTCAAATCAAAAGAATTGGACTATGATGGAGCGGGTATACAAATGAATATTTGGCGTAATAACCCGGGTAGAAATCCGGTTAATAAAACGTCAACAACGGCATCATTGATAGGCGATCCTATTCAATATCCCGATGGAACATTTGGTTTTCAGGGGCTCTATATGGATCAGACGATCAAAGGAATTGCAAAAGTTCTGTCGAATAGCCAAATGGGACATACCGATGTTATCATATTAAAAATAACGGATATAACGGATAATACGGTACAGCAATTCACCTTCCGTATGCCCGATGGTAATCAGGAAATAGGAAGTGGTCGTTATGATTTCAATGAAGAGTTTTCATTTAACGTTAAAAAAGACCATCAGTATTCTTTACAACTGTATAACAATTACCAATTTTCGACAACGCAATTCGATGCCGAAGTGTATTTCGTTTATGTAAAAGGAATGAAGTTAGTCGATGATGGCCCGCTTCGGGTAAAACGGGTTACCGATTATACGGCTGAATCTCAAAATGCTTTTATCAAAAGATATTATTATACGGGATTGGCAGATATTGCTAAAAGCCCGGTAGAACTGGCAGGCTTTAAAAAGAACTATAGTTATACAACCGATTGGCAGTTGATGCAATGTTGTAGCGGGTCAAATGGTCCCGTTGGTGATGGAGAAGGAGAATCCCTTGAGCATAAAAACAAATATGAGATCAACTTTAAAACACTCTCGTCACAATCGCAAATACCGTTATTTCAGCTTGAAGGAAAGTACGAAGAAGTGGTCGTGAGTTATGGAGGTGATAGCTTTGAATTAGGCGGAAAATACAAACGTTTTCACAACGCACCGTTGGCTATCAACGAAGATATCCATTTGGTAGGAGGTACTGTTTTTCAGAGCGAAAGAAGTAGTTATTTGGGGAATGCCGAAGATATTTACCACGGGACGCTAATGGAAGAGGCCGATTTGATTAAACGCGGAAACAGCTTAAATATGGTACGTCAGCAAACGTATAAATATCAGTATGAAGATATGGCTAGTATTACTGGTATTATTGGTGGATATGCCTATTATGAATGTTTGTTCCCTTCGAGTGGAGCCGATAATTTAGATTTGGCGAAGTATACGTTAATAGCCCGTAAGAAACAGTTAATTCAGAAAAAAACGGTGGATTTTGTAGGACCATCATTGAACACAGCCATAACGACAATAGAAGATTACCGATATTTCAGTTTGATCGGATTGCCTACTTCGGTTATCAGCAGTACCAGTGAAGAAGGTATCGTAAATTATGTAAACTACGTTTATGCAGATCAACCGCATTTGATCCCCAATACCACACCAACACAACAAGCCGCGATGGGCAAGTTGCTGGAACTTAATATGGTTTCGGAACCGATGATGGTAAAAACGTTTAAAGGACCTGGTGATGGACTTCCAACGGCGCAAGGGACCAAAGTAACGCTATTCAAAAGCTGGAACAACAATCCGAACCGGATTTTACCGGAAATGGTTCGTATTTCAAAAGGAGCCGGTGCTTTGGAAGACCGTATCCTGATTGAAAAATACGATGCATTTGGGAACATGGCGCAGGTGCGACAAAAAGACGGCGCTGCTACCTATTACCAATATAATGGTCGCAACCAATTGCTGCTTAAAATAGAAAACTATACCCCGGTAGATTCCAATGATACGGCCAATCCGATTCCATTACCGGAACTAACACCGGGAGCTCCATGTGGGCTAAATCAGAGCTATCCGGGTGCTATTGTAACCATGTTCTATTATGATGCGGTTACGAAGTTATTAACCCGAACAGTCGATACGAATTGCCGTAATACCTATTACGAATACGATAGTCTGTTACGTTTAAAACGTATTAAAGACCATGACGGAAATATCATCGAAGAATATGATACCAATTATAGAACCAACTAAAACCAGCAATATGAGAAAATTACTTATAGCCTTATTGTGCGCGCCGGTTTGGATGGTGGCACAAACGAATTCACAAAACTGGACCAAAAAAACGACCTATCGGGAGGCCAATAGCGGCCGACCGGCTTCAGCGGTAACCTATTACGATGGATTGGGCCGACCGGTACAACAAAACATAAACAAACAATCCGGTACCGGAAAAGATGTGATTACCCATGTGGAATATGATAAGGGGCGTCAGTTAAAAGAATACCTGCCGTATCCAGCTTCAACCAACGATATGAGTTATCAGGCCGGAGCACAGTCGGCGACTTTAAGCTACTCACAATATAGCGGACAATATCCCTTTAGCGAGAAGCTATTGGAGCTGTCTCCTTTGGCGCGGCCTTTAAAACAGGGCGCTCCCGGATTCGATTGGCAGGTAAAACCCGATTCGGATACGGACCACACTATAAAAATGGACTATCAGACCAATGGTGCAAACGAAGTCAAAAACTACTTTGCGACAACCACCTGGGATAATACCAATGGAGTATATACGATCCAATTACAGGATAAGGGCTATTATGCGATTAGCCAATTGTATAAAACGGTAGTTAAAGACGAAAACTGGACTTCGGGAAGCAACAACACCACTGAGGAGTTTAAAGATAAAAACGGTCGTGTGGTTTTAAAGCGTACCTATAATAATGGGGCACACGATACCTATTATGTCTATGATATCTATGGGAATCTGACCTATGTAATCCCGCCACTGGTTACCAATCCGGCTTCACAGTTGGACGATTTGTGTTATCAGTATAAATACGATTCCCGTAATCGTATGGTCGAAAAGAAACTACCGGGTAAGCAATGGGAATTTATCGTATATGATAAAATTGACCGTGTAGTGGCCACCGGACCGGCTTTATCGCCTTTTGGAGGTACACAAACCGGTTATCTGATCACTAAATATGATGGCTTAAATCGTGTGGTTTATACCGGTTGGCAACAAACGGCATCCAGCCGAAACAGTTTGCAGACGCAATACAACGCAGCGGCAACGATTCTATCGGAAGAGCGTACTAAAGTTGGCGTAACAGAAAATGTCGACAATATCGCGATTAGTTATACCAACCGGGTAATTCCAACCAGCGGCATGAAACTACTTACGGTGAGTTACTACGATAATTATACCTATGTCAATGCCGTTACACAACCGGATGTACCGCTTCAAACCGAAGCAACTTCAGTAGCCGGACAACCGACGGGAACCTGGGTACGCGTAGTAACGACTCCGTCGGAAACGTTTAACGAACAGAGTTATACGTTATACGATCCGAAATACCGTCCGATTCGTTCCTATACGACCAATCATTTGGGCGGTTATACCCGAGTAGACAGTAAACTGGATTTTAGCGGAAAAGTAGAATTTACGCAAACCTATCATAAACTGAATAGCAGTAGTCCGGAGTATACGATCAAGGATTCTTATACGTATACCGATGAAGATCGATTGCTGACACATGTCCATCAAATTAATGGCGGTGTTGAAGAGCTTATCACCAAAAACACCTATGATGAACTGGGGCGTTTGGAATCCAAAATCGTAGGTGGATCGGATATTACCGGAACCAGCGGTATGCAAAAAGTAGACTACCGCTATAACATTCGCGGCTGGTTAACCGATATTAACAACAGTGCACCTTTGGGCGATCCGGGACTTGTTTTGGACGAAGGTGACCTATTTGGTTTTAAGATCAATTACAATCAGGTAACGGAAACGGATGAAGACGGTAGTCTATACTTTGGTTCATCTAGTGCCTATGGAAACGTAAAACCGTTATATAACGGGAATATTTCGGAGACTTTTTGGAAAACGAACAGTGATAATGTCCTTCGGAAATATGGTTATCGATATGATAATTTAAATCGTTTATCCGGAGCCTATTATCAAAAACCATTATCCGTTGAATCTATAACAAATTCGTATGATGAATATGTTAACTATGATAAAAACGGAAATATAACCGGCTTAAAACGTACCGGTAATCTGGATCATCCTAATTTTATTATTTATATCGACGATTTGTCCTATACCTATAACGGGAACCGTTTGATGCGGGTAAACGATGCAACAAACAATCCGGAAGGTTTTAAGGATAACGGATATGGGAATACCTATAACGATTATGTCTATGATGCGAACGGTAATATGACTCAGGATGCGAATAAAAAGATTACGAATATTGTTTATAACCATTTAAACTTACCAACAGAAATTCTGTTTAGTGATGGTAATAAAATTGCGTATATTTACAACGCAGCCGGAGTTAAGGTACAAAAAAGTGTACTGGATGACGGTAATACATCCCGTGTTGATTACCAACAGGGCTTTCAATATGAGAATCAGGAATTATCGTTTTTCCCACATACGGAAGGCTATGTTAAAGTAACGGAAGGTAACTATTTTAACTATATTTATAATTATACCGATCATTTAGGGAATGTGCGTATGAGTTGGACCTGGCACAAGAAAAGTGGTAGTCTGGCTATTATGGAAGAAAACCATTATTATCCGTTTGGGCTTAAGCACCGTGCCTATAATGTAGAATCGTATACCTATGCCATGCCAATGGACGGTTCTCCAGGATATAATATACCGGAACTGGTTGGTGAAACGGTTGATAATCCAAATCCGTATAAGTATAAGTTCCAAGGTCAGGAGCGTCAAGACGAAGTAGGACTTAACTGGGACAGTTTTAAGTGGCGAAATTATGATTATGCGATTGGACGTTTTATGAGTATTGACCCGCTTACAGAGAAATATTCTCATCAATCACCTTACGCTTTCAGTGAAAATTCACCTATCATGTATAGAGAATTAGAAGGTCTTGAAGGAGTTTTGGCAATTTTTTATCATGGTGGACCGACTGGTGGAGGTAAACCAACAACTGTTGGAGAAGCTGGATATACTGGTCAATATTTTGTAAATACACAAACAACAGCTATGGCAAATCATCGTGATTTTGCGGGTACTATAATTGCTCCTGGATTGACTTCAGCTTCTGGAGTATCGACAGGGATGGATTTTGCAAAGGAGAATTATAAAACAGGTGACCAAGTGATTGTATATGGTTATAGTTACGGAGTTGATGTTGCCGTAGACCTCACTGAAGCTCTAAAAGAGGTTGGAATACCTGTTGATTTACTTGTAACAGTAGATGGTTCTGATGGCCCCTTACAGAACTCAACTGTCAATACAAAAATTCCAAGTAATGTTAAAACAAATTTAAACGTATATCAAACTGATGACTCGGGGGCATCAAGTTCATCTCGTTCTACAGGTTCATCATCAGGAGTAGCAAGTAGTAGTAGTGGAAGTAATAGCAGCGGTAGCAGCAATAAAAGCAATAGTGGAAGTAGTAACTCTCCAGGCTCTAACGGAGGCCCAAATCAAGCTACTAATTCTAAAACTACCAAAGTTATTAATAGAAATATAACTGGTGAAGGTGTAAATCATGGGAATATTCAACAAAAAGCTAAAAATTTAATACAACCAGCATTAAATTCAACAATAATAAATGGAGCAAATTAAAAGATATATGAAATATTTAAGTTTATTATTATTACTGACATTGGTTTCTTGTTATACCGATGTGAAAAATATTGAAATCAAAGGACAGATTTTAGATAGTCAATTAAAAAGACCAGTTTCACATTCGTCAATTACCATCATATGTTGGAGTTACGGAAAAACACCAGATGGAAGTTATACTAAACAAGATTCTTTAAATGTGACATCAGATAGTGATGGCAATTATCGAGGAGATTTTGAAAAAGGTGCATATATTGAAATTAAAACTTCTGCCAAGGATTATCTTGATAATCATCAAGCGTTTGATGTGACCACTTCTAAAAATCATATTAACATTTATATGGAGAAAAAAAAATAGAAGACCCGATATCCCGATAGCGCGGATTTGCAACCCAGATAGCGCGGATTTGTAATCCGTGGCAATAAAGAAAGAGTAAACTACAACCCTAAAAAGTTGTAGTTTTGTTTTTAAGAGTATGCGGTTTTAGTGAATTTTAAGCTTAGCACGGATTGCAAATCCACATACGGAGGGCTAAGTTAAAGTAACGGAAGGCAACTATTTTAACTATATTTATAATTATACCGATCATTTAGGGAATATTCGTATGAGTTGGACCTGGCACAAAAAAAGTGGTAGTCTGGCTATTATGGAAGAAAACCATTATTATCCGTTTGGGCTTAAGCACCGTGCCTATAATGTAGAATCGTATACCTATGCCATGCCAATGGACGGTTCTCCGGGATATAATATACCG